>Ga0210391_10000176_pt1 | contig 76480 bp, 72 predicted proteins | sample IncBWC12OmetaG_FD_160573 | JGI IMG/M metagenome (GOLD analysis project Ga0210391, IMG submission 160573) | Forest soil microbial communities from Barre Woods Harvard Forest LTER site, Petersham, Massachusetts, United States - Inc-BW-C-12-O ...
AGCAGAATATGAGTACCGGTAATCATGCGGAGAGTCTAGCAGCGCTGTTCGACGAAGTGAAGCCTTGCGATTGTCGTTTCCCTCCGTTTCCAGCATAATCCCTGCATCAAGAACTCCACGAAAACCCGTGCACCGCGAGCGCCCTGTTCGCCAGACGCAAAGCAAGCGTTGCCTGCGAAAACTGCCGCCGCCGATCACAAGCCGCAGCCCACTGACGTTCGCCTCGGCCGCATTGTGCGCCTTCTAATGGAGCACGCTACAGTCGTCGTCAGCGGCACGAAGATCGCGCAGGAAATTTCTTCGAACCGCTCCGAAGTCTGGCGTCTGATTCAGCAGTTGCGCGGCCTGGGTGTCGATGTCGCTGGACATCCTGCTACCGGCTACCGGCTGCGATCCGTTCCGGACTTGCTGCTGCCGGAAATTCTCCGGCCACTGCTTCGCGGTACCATCTTTGATGCTCACATTCATCATCTCTACAAAATTGGTTCGACCAACACGGCGGCCATGGCTGCCGCAGCCGACGGAGCCGTGGAAGGCAGCGTCTTCCTTGCCGAGGAGCAAACTGCGGGCCGCGGCCGCGGAGCCCATACCTGGCAGTCCGCCCGTTCGGCAGGCATTTATTGCTCAGCGGTGATTCGTCCCGCCTTACCGCCTTCAGACGTCTTGGTGCTGGCGCTCGCGGCAGGATTGGCCGTGCGCGCCGCGATCGTCGAAGTGAATGCGCGAGCCCCCATCGATCTCAAGTGGCCCAACGATATCCTGATCGAAGGCAAGAAAGTTTGTGGCATTCTCACCGAGATGAATGCCGAGGCCACGCGCGTGCGCTACATTGTCGTTGGAATTGGAATCAACGTGAACCAGGCAGACTTTCCCAAAGAATTGCAAACCGATGCCACTTCATTGCGAATTGCGACAGGCAGCGAATGGTCGCGCGTGGAACTGACCGCTACTTTGTTAAAATCGCTCGACCGGGAATATCGCCAATTCATCGAGCAACCCGGCGCGCGGCAATCGATTCTGCGCCGCTTTGCGGAACACTCCTCGTGGGTGCGGGCAAAACAGGTTCGCATCGAGGAGAACGGCGCGAGAGTGGAAGGAATTACGGAAGGCTTGGACGAACGCGGCTTCCTGCAAGTCCGCACCCCACAAGGGTTGCAAACGGTTCTGAGTGGAACCGTGAGAGAAGTGAAAGAAGCAATTAGCAATTAGCAATTGGCAGTTAACGTCAGTCTTTCGCAAAGGCCCGACGGCTAATTGCCAACTGCTAATTGCTAGCTGCTAAATTTGCTGAGTATAGCTCCCCAAAGAAATCATGCTCTTCGTTCTCGATGTCGGCAATTCGAACACAGTCCTGGGAGTCTTCGCCCGGGCTGCGAAGCTGCATCCGGATGGAGATGCCGGCAATGCCTCGCGCGACGCCTCTCCGCAGGAAGACGCCGCCCTACGTTACGAGCGCCTTGTCGCCAACTGGCGCGTTGCCACCCGCCAAGGCAGCACCGTCGACGAATACGGCGTCTTGTTCCGCAATCTATTTTCCATGGCTCGTCTCGAGGCCTCGGGCATTCACGGCATCGTTATCTCGTCGGTAGTGCCGCCACTCGATCCCGTGCTGCGTCAGGTGTGCGAGCGTTATTTCAATTCCAAGCCGCTTTTTATCGAGCCGGGCATAAAAACTGGAATGCCGGTGCACTACGACAATCCGGCGGAGGTTGGTGCCGACCGCATCGTAAACGCCGTGGCCGCGTTCGAAAAGTATGGCGGCCCCTGCGTGATTGTCGACTTCGGCACGGCGACCACCTTCGACTGCGTCTCCGCGAAAGGTGAGTATCTCGGCGGAGTGATTTGCCCCGGCATCGGCATATCCGCCGACGCACTCTTTCAACGCACCGCGCGCCTGCCGCGAGTCGAGATTCGTAAACCCGCACGCGTGATCGGCACAAACACCGTGGGCAGTCTGCAGTCTGGGCTTTACTACGGCTATCTTGGCCTGGTGGATGGCATTCTCGAACTCCTCCTTGGCGAACTCGGCAAAGAGACCACCGTGCTCGCGACCGGTGGCCTGGGCCCGATGATCGGTACCGGATCGAGGTACATCAAAACTGTCGACGATTTTCTAACCCTCGAAGGCCTGCGCATAATCTGGGAGCGAAATGCCGTGGCACGCGCAGCCGGCGCGCCTAAAGCTGCGCAAACTGCGCGCAAAATAAACAACGGCAACCCGCGCAGCTCTTCCACTCCGCGATCCGCCCGCTGACCGCCGTGCCCGATCAACCTAACAACAATCAACCTAATTACGATCAACCGTACGATCGACTCAATTACTTCAACTACTTCACCGAAATCGAGGAACGCTTCCTCCTCCGCCGTGGCGGAGGCCTATTGCTCACCACGCTCGACTGGGCCCTGATCGAAACCTGGAAAGATGCAGGCATTCCTCTCGAGGCTGCGCTGCGCGGCATCGACGCCGCCTTCGACCACTACGACCAGCGTCCTTCTAAATCTAGGAAGGTGAACAGCCTGGCCTACTGCGCGCAGGAAGTGCTGGCGGCGGCGGAGGATATGAAAGAAGCTGCGGTGGGCGTGGCGAATTCCAACGGCGAATCCCTGGCATCGAGCAAATCGGGCACCGGGCAGGGATTTGAGCCGCAAACCATCGCCGCTTTCCTGCGCCGTAACGCCGATCTTCTATCCGCAGCGAAGCTTCCTCATGCCGCAGGAATTTCCGTGCAGCCCATCGCGCAGGATTCCGTTGCAACGCTGCGGAAATTGGCCCAGGAAATCGAAATTGCGCGAACAACCACAAGGTTGGAGGACCTGGAGCGTCACCTCACCATCCTGGAAGAAAAACTTTTTGCCGCCTTGCTCGCCGCCACTCCGGATCAGGAAATCGTTGACGTGCGCGCCCAAGCCGATCGCGAACTCGCTCCCTACCGCCGCAAAATGGCCGCCGCACAGATCGACCAACTGCAAAAACAGTACATCCACAAACGGCTCTTAGAAAAATACGACCTACCGCGCCTAAGTCTGTTTTACATGTGAATGATGCGCCGCATAACTTATGACTCATACCTTCGATGCACTCATTCTCGGTGGAGGTGCCGCAGGACTCATGTGTGCTATCGAGGCCGGCAAGCGCGGCCGCCGCGTCGCGGTGCTCGAACACGCCGATCGTCTGGGAAAAAAGATCTTGATCTCTGGTGGCGGACGCTGCAACTTCACCAACCTTCATTGTCAACCGGAAAATTTCCTTTCCTCAAATCCGCATTTTGCCAAGTCCGCGTTAGCCCGCTACACTCCCGCTGATTTCATTGCGCTGGTTGAAAAACATTGCATTCCCTATCACGAGAAAACTTTGGGCCAGCTTTTCTGTGACCGCTCCGCGCGTGACATCCTCGCCATGCTCGAAACCGAATGCCGCGGCGCCGGCGTCGCCATTTTTCTTGGCACAAAAATTCGCCAGGTCGAGCGTACTCAAGCGAGAGAGTATATCGTCCGCGCCGCTACCGATGAGTTTCGCACCTCAGCTCTCGTTGTCGCCACCGGAGGCCTTTCCATTCCGAAAATCGGAGCGACGTCACTGGGCTATGACATCGCCCGGCAATTCGACATCGCCATCCGCGCACCCCGGCCGGGATTGGTTCCTTTACTTCTGAATCCCGAAGATCGTTCCCGATACTGCGATCTCGCCGGCGTCTCTGCTGAGGTCATCGCCTCCTGCGCCGGTCAGCAGTTTCGAGAGAAGATGCTGGTTACGCACCGCGGCTTGAGCGGTCCGGCAATCCTGCAGGCATCGTCGTATTGGGAAAAATCCGAGCCAATCGTGATCGATCTCGCACCCGATCGCCAAGTGACCGCAGCATTTCGTGAAAGCCAGGAAACGACGCCGCGAGCCCTCGCCACGCTCCGCGCCGAGTTGCGAAAGTTTCTCCCTCATCGCCTCGCGGACCGATGGCTCGATCTTCACGCCCCAACTTCCTGGACAAATCAAGCCCTCGCTGAATTCGAAACGAAGATACACACTTGGGCAATTTCGCCAGCGGGAACCGAAGGCTACGAGAAAGCCGAGGTGACCGCGGGCGGCGTCGACACCGACGAACTTTCCGCGAAAACCATGGAAAGCCGCAAGGTCCCCGGCCTTTATTTCATCGGCGAAGTCGTAGACGTGACCGGCCATCTCGGCGGTTTCAACTTTCAGTGGGCCTGGTCTTCAGGCGCGGCCGCCGGACGATCGCTGTGAGGCGAGCACTATACCATCCGCTGTTCCCGTTTCGGGAGTCATTCTGCAAAATACGGGAAATCCTGTAGCCACTTCTTTTGAGGGTCCTCGTTATAAATAAGTCGGTCGTCCCAAATTACAGCCGGAGTGACTTTGATGAAGCTACCCGACGAACCTGAGGGCTGGCATCGGCTGCGCGCGTTGGCGAAACGTGCGCCGGACACTCACAGCCTCGCTTTGATCATTGAACAACTGAATCGTCTTCTGGATGAACACGAAAGGAAGACGGAAACCGACCCACACCACACTCTGGATGAAAGAATGGGAACTCCCGCAATCGCGTTGGAAGTACAAGGCAGTACGACTGAGTAAGGCATAGCGACCGTCGATTCCGGCGACCCTTTTCGTGGTGGGCCGTCTGAATGCCATAGATTCCACCCCCAGTCCCTAAGCTTGAAAAGCTGACCTGGGCGGCTGACTCGCTCGGCCTCCCGCCGGGATCGCGCACGCACCACAATCTGTGCACAATTCGACTGCTTCCAAGTCGAGAAAGAAAATCCGCTTTCCAACCTGCTGTATTTGAGTTCGAACATCAAGCAGCGGAAGTACCGCGAATCTGGAGTCTTGGCATCTGCTCGTGGATGCTGCCAAGGGACATGGCGAACATGCGCTGGGCATTCGCGCGTTTGCGAGGTTGGGAATGCGCTGAGCTTGCTTGATGCAAGTGTGGGTTTAAGGACGGAACGGAGTGGCGAGGGTGCGGTGAGGGAGCGTCCAGCGTGAGGAGGATGTTTCGCGGGCTGTTCCGAGGAGGAGGAACAACAAAGGCGGGGAACGCCTCTTCCATCAAGAGACGCTCGCAGCATGGTACCCTCGTCGAGCATGTCCGCGCCGCTTCCATTCACGTCCGCCGCATACAGTTTGGCGGCTGTGCTGGCCTGGGGTACGAGCGATTTTCTTGGCGGCTACGCCACGCGCCGAGCGAACGCCTTTCTGTTCACTGCGATTGTTAACCTAGGCGGATTGATTGTCGTCGGCACGCTGGCCTCGACCAGCCATGCTGCTTTTCCCTCCGGACGAAGCCTGGCGTGGGTGCTGGCCGGTGGCATCTCGGGAGGAGCCGCACTAGCCATCTTCTATCGTGCGCTGTCTTCGGGAAGAATGGGACTGACCGCGCCGGTTGCGGCTGTTCTAAGCGCCGCGATCCCAACTTTGTTTTCTATGTTTACGGATGGGTTGCCGGGCAGGATTTCCATCCTCGGTTTTTTTTGCGCCGGCATTGGACTGTGGCTGCTCACGCGCCCCGAAGATGGCAACACTCCGCAAGGCATTGGGATGGCAGTGATCGCGGGAATTGGTTTCGCGGGATTCTATCTTTGCGTTCGCCAGGCGGGGGACGAGTCGGCGTTGTGGATCGCATCGTTTACGCGGACGGGCGGGCTGATCATTACTGCGATCATTGCCGCCGTGCTGATTGTTTTGCGGCCGGGGACGCTTCGCGATATTAGCGCTGTGGGAGTACGCTGGGGCGTGCTAACGGGCTGCCTTGACTCCCTGGGGACGATACTGTTTGTTCGCGCGAGCCAGACGGGAAGGCTGGACGAAGCGGTGATGATCTCGTCGCTTTATCCGACTATTACGGTGCTGCTGGCGCGCATAGTTTTGAAAGAACATTTCACACGATGGAGATTGGTGGGGCTGTTGGCGGCGCTGGCGTCGGTGCCGATGATTGCAGCAGGAATGAATGGGGCGGGATAGAGGCGATCTGTTTCGTAGTCTAGAATCTCGTGATCTGGATTTCGTATTCTGGAATCCAGAGGAGTCCAATGGCGCTGGTTGAGATCCGCAATCTGAGCAAGATTTATCCTCAGGGCGAATCTGCGCTCGGGGGGAAATCGGGCGGGCGAGGTGAAGTTCGCGCCGTGGATGATGTGTCGCTCGACATTTTCGCCGGGGAAACTCTGGGACTGGTCGGCGAATCGGGTTCGGGCAAGAGCACATTGGGGCGCCTGATTCTGCGGCTCATCGAACCTAGTTCTGGGAGCATACACTTCGAAGGGCGCGACTTGCTGGCTGCCGGCGCCGGCGAAATCCGTCGCCTGCGCCGCGATATGCAGATCATCTTTCAGGATCCATTCGCCTCGCTCGATCCACGTTTTCGCGTGGAGGAGATCATTGCCGAGCCGCTCATCATCCATGGAGAGGGAACGATCTCTGCGAGTTCTGCGAGAGGCGGGAAAGCAACTGCCCGGCGTGGACGCGTGATTGAACTGCTGCGGGCGGTTGGGCTCGACGAATCCATCGTGCGGCGCTTTCCGCACGAATTTAGCGGAGGGCAGCGGCAACGTATCGGCATTGCCCGCGCCCTGGCATTGCGGCCCAAGTTTATTGTTGCGGACGAGCCGGTTTCGGCGCTCGATGTCAGCGTCGGTGCGCAGATCGTCAACCTGCTGGCGCAACTGCAGCGCGAATTCGGACTGACGTATCTTTTTATTTCGCACTCGATGCCCGTGGTGCGCTATCTCTCTACGCGCATTGCTGTGATGTATCGAGGAAAAATTGTGGAGGTCGGTGCGGCTGAGCAGATCACGGGGCGGCCGCAGCATCCTTACACTCAGAGTCTGCTCGAAGCCACGCCGGTGCTAGCGGTGTAGCGATGCTCAGGTGGCAGCCACACGAGCTTGCCCTGAGCGGAGCCGAGGGGCTGTAGCTTTCCCTGTGCCATACTTTCCTGATGTCTTTGGGTCAGCCCAGCCGCTCCCGCAATCTGATCGAACTGATTCTTGGCTATGGAACGATCGTTGGCGTCATCTGGACGCCCGAACCGTTGCAGCGAATGCTCTCACCGATCGCGCTTGTGCTGACGCTGGTGGTCGTGCTGGCCCGGCGGCAAAGCCGCGAGGAGCTGGGTCTGGGGCGGCGCGGCTTCGTTGCGTCGCTGTGGATTCTGCTGGCGGCCATCGCTCTTGCGGCGCTGAGTATTTTTGTGGCGGCGAAGATTGGCACGCTGCATCCGCTGTACAAAGGCGATTTCAAGCACATCTCCGGCTACGTGCTTTGGACGATTTACCAGCAATTTCTGCTGCAAGATTATTTCATGGACCGGCTGCTCCGCCTGGTCTCGAGTGAAGCTGCGGCCGTGACTATCGCGGGCACTCTGTTTGCCGTGGCGCATCTGCCGAATCTTGTGCTGACTGCGGCCACGCTGGTGTGGGGCATACTTTCATGCGCGCTGTTCCGGAGACATCACAATCTGTGGGCGCTGGGATTGGCGCAGGGACTGTTGGGGCTGTGCTTCGCAGTGTGCGTGCCGGATGCGTGGCATCACCACCTACGCGTGGGGTTGGGGTATCTGCGCTATCATTCCGCGCAACCGGTTCCGTAAGTTGCGCAACCGCAACCCAGGAGTTGACTTTGACGGAGGGAGCGCGGTGGTCCTCTCGAATTGTGCGATCCGCTGACGGAGAGCAGACTTCTGAATCATAATGCGGTTGAACCTTGACTCGGTTATGCCCAACTCTTCTCTAGCCTTGGCAGTGACACTCCTAGCGGGGTTAGCTGTGTCCGTAGTCTTGGCTGCCGCTGTCTTGCATTTGAGGGACACAATTGCGAGATCCCAAGGAAAAACTCCCGAGCAGGTGCAAGCCCGCCTTTCCGCCCTGCTACAGTTCCGATCAACCCTTGAGCGCTGCATCCCCGGTGTACTTGTTATCGTTTTCAGCATCTTCTACGTACTAGATCGTGCCCGCCAGCACGAATCAGATTGGTGGGTGGGATTGCTCTTCATTCCCTTGGGGTGGGTGCTGGTTCCGCTTCTGGCGCGAAAGAGTTGGCGTCGGTATCTTGCACTCCAGCAAATGGCTGAACGACCGGTCGAAAAATCGCGTCCGGGAGAATAACCGCTCTCACTCCCTGGTTTATAGAGTCGCACCTAAAACCACAATCCCCACAACCAATCCACGCTGGCATGTGTAATCGTCGAGGCGGGGACGCGGCGATGCTCGCGCCAGGCGCGGCCGTAAAAAATTCCCGCGATGGTTGCGAGCAAGACGTAGGGCCAATTGAAATGGGTGGAGCGTTTATTGAAGTGCGAGAGTCCGAAGAGGATGGACGCGATCACCAGCGCCGCACGCCGTCCGACGCGGCGCTCCAGCAGGTTTTGCAGCCAGGCGCGAAAGTAGAGCTCTTCGGGGACGGCAGTGAAGAAAAATATAGCGACCCAGCGCAAGAGCGCGCCGCCGATTCCCGGCAGGTTTCGATGGGGATGGATGAATCCCAGCGCGAGACCCAGCGCAAAAACGATTGGGGCGAAGAAAAACAGTTCGCGCAGGCCGGTCTTCCAGTCGCTCCACTTGAAATGAAAATCGAAGCCGGTCCCGCTCAAGCGCCGGATGGCGAGAAATCCGTACAGGCCTGCATCTACCAGAAATAATTCATTCAAAGCCCGCAGGCCACTCGGCCATGCGTTGTCAAACCAGCGCAAATCGACGGCCAGTCCCAGCAGCAGCAAAATGAACCAATCGCGCCAGTCACCAAGCTGTTCGGAATCGGCGGTTGCGGCCCACAACAGCAGCCACGCAATCGCGACGGGCAGCGCCGCATAAAGCGCAAACCACGCCCATTGAAACATGTGTTCGGAGATTGCAACCATCACGTAGGGAGCGACCAACAAGGCTGGAACAGCCAGGCGAACGGATGCGGGCCAGCGGTCCACGGCGCGCGCGACTCGCTCTGCGGCACAGCCGAATAGAACCGCGGGAGCGAGTTCCAGGCCAAACGCGACAATCGCGACCGGCGTTACGTTCTGCATGACGACATCTTAAACCGGTGCGGGATGCGGCCCGGAGATGCACATTCGCTTGTTTGGCACTGATCTAAATTAGATCAGTGCCGCTTGTTTCGCCCGCTTGTTTCGGCGCCCCGGCGCGACTAGAATGCCTTCGCGTCAGTTTTCACCGGGGGAACAGAATATGGCTGCTGCTCCGCTTTCGTCTGTACCGATGCCCGCGCCGGAATCTGGCCTGTCGCAAGGCGCACGCATCGTTGACACGTTTGTGGCACCCACAAAAACGTTTACCGATTTGCGCCGCAGTGCGGCTTGGTGGGCGCCATTTTTGGTGATGGTGATTATTTCCTCTTTGTTTGTTTACATCGCGGGGCAAAAAATAGGCTTCCGCAGAATCATGGAAAACCAGATGCAGGCGCAGCCCAAGGCCCAGGCGCGGCTGGAGAATCTTCCGGCCGATCAGCGCGAGCGACAACTGGAGCAGGGAGGGAAAGTCACGGCGATCATCTCCTATGCCTTTCCGGTTATTACGCTGATCATATGGCTGGTTATCGCGACCGCGCTGTTTGCGACGTTCAAGGTTGCGGCGGGCGCAGATGTTTCTTTTGGGGTGTCGCTTGCCATTGTGGTTTACGCGGCACTGCCACTTATGTTGAAGACGTTGCTGGCCATGCTTTCTGTGGCCGCCGGCATAAGCCCAGATTCGTTTTCGTTTCAGAATCCCGTGGCCACGAATCCCGGCTATTTCATGACGCCCGCGAACAATGTCTTCCTGTACAGCGTGGCATCGGCGGTCGATATCTTCATGATTTGGACTTTGGCGCTTACGGCGATCGGGTTCACCTGCGTGAGTAAGGTGAAGCGCGGAACGTCGTTCGCGATCGTGTTCGGATGGTGGGCTGTATTTACTGTGGTGGGCGCGGCGCTGGGCGCTGCATTCTCTTAAAGCTGGCGGGGATCGGCTGGCCTAGAATGTTTGGTTAGGAGGATTCTGATGAAATACTTTCTTGCCCTCGTTGTTTCCTTCGTCTGTGCCGCTTCGGCAATGGTATGTGCGCAAAACGCTGCTTCTGCATCGGCTCCAGCTTCTGGGCCGACCAAAGATCCGGTTGCGACGTCTCTGCGAATGTTGTTGCCACGCTCGCGGAACAATATTCTGGGCGCCATTACGGCGATGCCCGCCGACAAGTTCAATTACAAGCCCACTCCCGATCAGATGACATTTGGGCATCTGGTCGTCCACATTATGGAATCGAACAATTCCCTATGCGCCAAGGTGGCTGATGTTGCGGCTCCGATGGTCTCCGAGCTTAAAGACACGGATCCCAAAGACAAGTTGCTTGCGGCGGCCACCGCTTCCTACGATTTTTGTGGGGAAGCGCTCAGCAAGATGGACGACTCCAAACTAGGCGACTCGGTCGAACTCTTCGGTGGACGGAAGTTTCCGCGTGCTATGGGTGCGCTGGGCTTAGCGAGCGGTTGGGCTGATCATTATGCCGCGGCGGCACAGGACTTGCGGTTGAATGGGATTCTGCCTCCATCGGCACAGCCGAAGAAATAGGGGCGGATTTGCGACGGCAAAAGGTTAAATCGTGCAGATGTCGGGATCTTTCTGTGCCGACGCACCTTGCGCCTCGCGCTGAAAGTGGCTGAGATCTAGAGATGCAGATGTGGGGACAGCCGCCCTCGGCTGTCCATCGGAGCAGGGTTCTTCGCTCCGCAGTTTCTTCCTCCGGCAACGCTGCGCGTAGCTTTTGATAGGCTGCCGGCCTTGCATTTCCTAGGAGGCTGCCGACTGAGATCACAATTCGCATTTCTTGCGTCGAGGTCAAAGAGAGGGCAAAGGCTCATCGCCCATAATCATAGAGCATGCATGAATGGCGCCGCGCGGGACGATCCGACGTAGCGCGCTGAGCGTAAGCCTTACCTCGACTGACTCGTCACCAATGGGCACCAACTGGGGATAGTCGTCCTCATCCAGTGGAAGCGCGAAAACGTAGTACATCCCACGATGTACTACATCACATCGTACGTCATAGAGAAGATTGACAGCTTTCGATAGTTCAGTGCCTTCGGACTAGGTGACTTGAAAAAGGCGCTCGCCAATATCGATTGATCCCTGCTAACACAGAGCTTTTCGAAAAACGCGTACACATATTTTCTGGATTGATTCCAAACTTATAGGTTAGTTTGGCGATTGTCTCAGCAGCGATTAGATAGAAGAGGATCTGCAGCGCCGGCCGACCGGCTGCAAACTCGTTGATGCGGTCACCAAGCCAGGATAAGCGGGCAGCTTGATGGAAAACCTCCTTTACAGGACTGTCAGGGGTGCTCTCCACTCTGTAGCAAAACTGCTTGGCCTCCGCTCCCATGTCCATATCATTTCAATTTTACGCCTCAGTGGGAAATAACGGCTGGTAAAACTCTTCGAAGTCTATGTAGGTGATGGTGATGTGTGGACGATCCGCGTTTGATCGAGCATCAGCGTTCTTAATCGTCCGCGCTCGCGGTTACTTCGGCATTTGCGGGCGAGGGCGCCCGCGCCACACTAAGCTCCTGGTCCTTGTACTGCAGCTGGTAGAGCTTGAAATAAATCCCGTGCTGGGCCAAGAGTTGCTGGTGCATGCCCATTTCGCGCACCTGCCCCTTGTGCATGACTATGATCTTATCGGCGCGCTGCACGGTCGAGAGCCGGTGCGCGATGATGAGCGAGGTGCGCCCTTCGACCATGCGACTGAGCGCGTCGCGCACGCGGAATTCGGTTTCGGTATCGACGCTCGAGGTAGCTTCGTCAAGAATCAGAATCTTGGGTTCGTGAGCCAGGGCGCGGGCGAACGAAATGAGCTGCTTCTGACCGGTTGAGAGAGTAGAGCCGCGTTCTCGAACCTCTTCGTCAAAGCCTTTGGGCAAAGTGCGAATGAAGTCGGCGAGGTTCACGTCTTCCGCTGCCTTTTCGACGTCGGCGTCCTGAATACGGGTGGTGCCGAGCCGGATGTTTCCGCCGATGGTACCGCTGAAAAGAAACGGATCCTGCAGGACGACGCCGAAGCGGCTGCGCAGGTCGGCGAGATCCATATCTTTGACATCGACGCCGTCGATTCGGATCGCGCCTTTCTGGACATCGTAAAAACGCAGCAGGAGAGAGATGAGAGTGGTCTTTCCTGCACCGGTGTGTCCTACGATGGCAACGGTTTCTCCGGGTTCGATGGAGAAGGTTACATCGCGGAGTACCCAGTCGAGGGCTGGGGCATTGCTCTTGGACAATGAAGAGCGTGCCGAGCTTTGCTCGGCTGGACGGCCGAGGGCGGCCGTCCCTACATGATCGGTGCCACTCTCCGGAGCGTCGCGATAGGCGAACCAGACGTGATCGAATTCGATGCGGCCGGGGCCGGTGGCGCGCTTGGTCACAGCGGGTGAAACCACTTGCACGGGCGTGTCAAGCAACTTGAATATGCGTTCGCTCGCGGCCATGGCCGATTGCAGGATGTTGTATTTTTCGCTGAAGTCCATGATCGGGCGGAAAAACCGCAGGGCGTATTGAATGAAGGCGACTAGTACGCCCAGCGAGGCGGCCGTCGATACCAGGCGGAAGGCAACCAGCGTCTTCGAATTGAAACTGACGGCAACACTGTTGACGTGGATATTTCGCATGATGTCGCCGCCGCCGAACCAGATTACGCAGGCAATCGCAATCGCGGAAAGAATCTCGACCGCCGGATAGTAGACCGAGTAAGCCATGATCGCGTCTTTGTAGGCTTCCATATGAACGCGATTAATTTCCTTGAAGCGGTCGTAGGCCTTGCGCTCGCGGTTGAAGAGTTGCAACACGACCATTCCGCTGACGTGCTCCTGCAGATAGGAGTTGATACGCGCGATGGCAACGCGGATGCGGCGGTAGGAGTCGCGCACGCGGTCGCGAAAAATCTTTGTGGAATAAATAATGAACGGCAGCACGCCGAAGGTGATGAGCGCGAGCTTCCAGTTCATGCACAGCATGACGCCGAGGATGCCGAAGAGCACGAATAAATCTTCGAAGATGGAGACTACGCCGGAGGTGAACATCTCGTTCAACGCGTCCACGTCGGTGGTGACGCGCGTGACCAGGCGGCCCACGGGGTTTTTGTCGTAGAAGGCGACGTGCAGGCGCTGCAGGTGGCGGAAGATTTGGCGGCGGAGGTCGAACATTACCTTCTGGCCGGTCCACTGCATAAAGTAGGTTTGCAGGAATTCCAGCAGGAAACTAAAGATGAGCAGTCCGACATAGATTGCAGCAATCTGCGCGATGCCGGTTGTGGCACGCGGGCTAAGCCAGCTCCATACGCCGGAAGACGTGCCCGAAGCTGCGACCTGGGGTGCGAGGTAACGATCGATGGCAACTTTCGTGAGATAGGGCCCAAGCACGTCGGCGAAAGATTTCAAGACGATCGAAGCCAGCGCGAGCGCAACCTGCCAGCGATAGGGCCGGAGATACTTCAACAGCCGCGCCATCAGGCGGCTGTCGTAGGCTTTGCCTAATACTTCTTCTTCCTGAGACATTGGTTTTTGGCGAACGGCCGTGAGGCAGTTGCTTACAGAGTGCTTAAATCATGGTACCTCGATATGGATGGCCGAAACGGGCTTGAAGATGGAAAAGGTTTGCTGCCGGCCGGTCGATTGCGGATGGGATAATGGTGAGCATGACTCTAGGAATTTACATTTCCGTTCCGTTCTGCCGCACGAAATGCAGCTACTGCAATTTCGCCTCTGATGTGTTTTCGCGGGCGGTCTTCGAGCGGTATGTGGATCGGGTTTGCGCCGATATTGAAAAAGCTCCGCAGGTAGCGGCGGGGATGGGTGGGCAGTTTGATCGCAAGATCAATTCCATTTACCTGGGCGGTGGGACGCCGACGGTGCTCGATGCCGGGCAGCTGGAGAGAATCTTTAACACTGTGCGGCATCAATTTGAGGTTGAGCCCGGCGCGGAAGTGACGGTGGAATGCGCTCCCGGAACGTTGACGGCGCGTGTTGTAGAGAGCCTGCTGCGGCGCGGCGTGAATCGTGTGAGTCTGGGAGTGCAATCGTTTGTGGACCGGGAAGCGGTGGCGGTTGGCCGTCTGCACAAGCGCGCGACCGTGCTCGATGAAATCGCCCGCCTGCGCGCAGCGGGGATTTCGAACATCAATATCGATCTCATTGCGGGGTTGCCGCACCAGACAACGGAGAGCTGGGCGTTTTCTGTGACTGAAGCGATTGCGAGGGGCGTGCAGCATGTGAGCGTCTACATGCTCGAGGTTGACGAAGATTCACGGCTTGGAAGCGAGGTGTTGGCGGGAGGCACGCGGTATCACGCGCACTTCGTTCCCGATGAAGACGCGATAGGGGATTTTTATCTTGCGGCGTGTGGAATGTTGCAATCCGCGGGGATTGCGCAGTACGAGATTTCCAACTTCGCGCGCGAGGGTTTCGAGTCGCGGCACAACTTGAAATATTGGACGCGGCAACCCTACTTCGGCTTTGGCGTGGATGCACATTCGATGCTGCTTGCAAACCGGGAAGGGTACGACTTTAGGGGCAGAGAAAAACGTCGCGTAGCCCGCGAAGGCTTATCTCAGGCGCTGAAGCGCGGACCCATTTTGAACGACTTAACGGCACGAGTGGAACTCGTGCCCTTCCCAAACCCGATTGATACAGATTTTTCCCGCAGCCTCTTTAGTCGTGCCGATCAAGAGTACACAAAAGAACAGGGCTTTAGCCCTCGCATCATCGATGCAGTGCGATTCTCAACCACCTGTTCCCTGGATCAGTACATGGCCGAAGCAAAGTTACAATGCACCGCAATCTCGCACGGGGCGGCATTGGAAGAAAGTTTTTTTCTCGGATTGCGGCTGGCGTGTGGTGTTGACTTGAAAGATCTTTCCGAAAAATTTGGCGATAAGGCCATCGACAATGCGCGCGTAGCGATCACAGAGCTTGTCGAGGGCGGGATGATGCAACCGTGCGGAGATTTTGTTTCCCTGACGACGAAGGGACGGCTTCTCTCCAACGAAGTGTTTCAACGGTTCCTTTCCCCGATCGAATCTTCTAAAGCTGTGCCGACTGCCGTTTCTCGTTGAGTCCTGTTACCTTCGTCCTCTTTTGTCTGCGTGAGGCTTCGTGTCTCATGAAGGTGGGGCAGTGTGCATACCGGGCGGTCGGTTCAAGGATTTTTCTTTCGTCACCTACAATAATCTCAGGCGGACCTAAGGGCGCGAGACGGCGTCTTGCCTGGCTGGAGGAGTCGTGGATTTTCAATTGAGTGACGAGCAGCTGCAACTGAAGAAGAGCGTTCGCGAATTCGCCGAGCGCGAGATCGCGCCGAATGTCATGAAGTGGGACGAGGCCTGCGAATTTCCGCACGCGACGATCAAGGAGCTGGGCAAGCTCGGATTGCTGGGGACGGTCTTCCCCACGGAATACGCGGGCGCTGGCATGGGGTATGTGGAGTATGTGATCGCCATCGAAGAATTGTCGCGAGTGGATGGCTCGGTGGGGATTATTGTGGCGGCGCACACCTCGCTGTGCTCGAACCACATTTTTCTCGCCGGTAACGAGGCGCAGAAAAAGAAGTACGTGAGCAAACTGGCGACTGGCGAATTCATCGGAGCGTGGGGGCTTACTGAGCCTTCCTCGGGATCGGATGCGAGCAGCGCCCGCATGACCGCGCGGCGCAAGGGAAAAGATTGGGTGCTGAACGGCACCAAGACTTTCTGCACCAACGGCCATTACGCGGATGCGATTGTGGTGATCGCTGTAACCGACCGCGCAGCCGATACTCATGGCCTCTCTGCGTTTGTTGTGGAGAAGGACGCGAAGGGTTTTCGTCCGGGGAAAAAAGAAAACAAGCTGGGTTTGCGGGCCAGCGATACGGCGGAGATGATTTTCGAAGATTGTGTAATTCCTGGCGAGAATCTTCTGGGGAAGGAAGGCGACGGATTTATCGACGCGATGCGCGTGCTTGATGGCGGGCGTATTTCGATTGCGGCTCTCTCGCTGGGCATGGCGCAAGGCGCATATGAGGCGGCACTGAGGTATTCCAAGGAGCGGCAACAATTTGGCAAGGCGATCTCTGACTTTCAGGCGATTCAGTGGAAGCTGGCCGACATGGCCACCGAAATTGATGCGGCCCGCCTGCTCACCATGCGTGCGGCGTCGATGAAAGATGCTGGGATGAAGACGACGCTGGAGTCATCGATGGCGAAACTTTATGCCAGCGAAGTTGCCGTGAGGTGCGCCAACGAAGGCGTGCAGATTCATGGCGGGTACGGGTTTATCAAGGATTATCCGGCGGAGAAGTTTTATCGCGACGTGAAGCTGTGCACGATCGGCGAAGGGACCAGCGAAATTCAGCGACTGGTGATTGCGCGGCAGTTGCTGAAAGAGTAGAACCACGAACCTAAGCGTGGCCAGTCGTGACCTTGTCAAAAACGCGGCAGAAGTTTCCCCCACCGACTTTAATAATATCGTCAGGCGTGAATCCCTGAAGGAGCATCTCCCCAACAACCGCGCGGAAAAATCCTCCATTCAAGCCCGGCCATGCATGGTTAGTGCCTTGGCCAACTCGCGACGAGAGAAGATCGGTGTCGCTCCCGATCCCGACATAGTCGATACCTACTGCGTCCACCATTGCCTTGATGCTTTCAACGAACTCTTTCAGGGAGTCGGCCAAGTGGGTCCACACGCCGATCATGCCGCCGACTCCGGCCACGACCTTCGCGTGCTCTTTGCTGATCAGGCGTGGCTTCATCATTTCCGCTAACTTGAGGTTGCTTCCGGTGTGGCTGTCGAGGCTCGTGTGCGACACAATAGGCGGCTGTGTGGCCGCGTTCAGCGCGCCCAGCACCGTCTCATGACTGGCGTGCGCGAGATCCACGATGATCCCCAACTGGTTGCACTTCTTGACGACCTCTGCGCCAAAAGCCGTCAGGCCTCTAAGGTGAGTCGGGGTTGTGTTGGTGTCGCCCAATGGTGACACCATGTCGTCTCGCTCATGAAGCAATTGAAGGTGCCGTACACCGCGCTTATACGCCTCCTCCACTCGTTCCAGGTTTCCCTCGATGAACTGCGCCCCTTCGACCGTTTGGATGATCGTGGGTTTGCCATTGTCGTGCGCGGACTTCAAGTCGTTCAGGTTCAGCGCGCGGTGCATATTTCCCTTTTCTAGCTGCGCGTCGATCGCCGTGAGCCAGCGCAGAAAATTATCTCGCGCGTCGCCGGGCTTATCATTTTGCGCGAAATCGAGTACGAAGCTCGCGCAGACGGTGGTCAACTCCGAGCGTTTGAGCTCTTCTGCGAGGAAGAGACCGGGCGCTTGTTGTTGCATCTCTTGCTGCGGCTCAGGATGTTGAGGCTGCGGTTCGGTCCCCGCGGGATAGACGTGATTGTGCATGTCGATGCCAATTGCCCTCGACATAACTTGCGCAAGACGCGGATCATCTCCATTGGCTGCCGCCCGCAACCATGCCGACCCGAGCAGAACAGCGCCGCTGGCGCCCGTAGCAGTCGTCAGGAATTCTCGTCGCGAAAAACCGGGATCACTTTTTTTCAACATGCCCCTTATCGTAAATCACTTGCGATGGTGAAGACGGGCACCGCAAACTCCGTGATGGATTTCTTCTTCCTCGTCCTCTGCTTTACACTGATCGTTTGAATCCGAACATTCAGACGTGGATTGAGCAGCTTCGCTCCGGTGATGTGCGTGCGTTGGCGCGCGCGATTTCTACCGTGGAGAACCGCGCGCCGGGGTGGGCTGAGTTGCTGAAGGCGTTGTTTCCTCACAGCGGCAGGGCGCAGGTGCTTGGGTTGACGGGGCCGCCGGGGGCGGGGAAGAGCACGCTGGTCGATCAGTTGGCCCGTTTCTATCGCAAGGAAAATCGTACGGTGGGGATTATCGCGGTCGATCCGACCAGTCCGTATACCGGTGGGGCGATTCTGGGCGACCGGATTCGCATGCAGGAGCATTTCTCCGATCCGGGGATGTATATTCGCAGCATGGCGACGCGCGGGTCGCTCGGCGGGCTGGCTCGGACGACGGCCGATGTGACCACGGTGCTGGATGCTTCCGGGCGCGACCTCATCATGATTGAGACGGTTGGCGTGGGCCAGGATGAGGTTGACATTGTGCGGCTGGCTAATATCACGATTGTGATTCTGGTTCCGGGCATGGGCGATGATGTGCAGACGATTAAAGCCGGCATCATGGAAATTGCCGATATTTTTGTGATCAACAAGAGCGACCGCGACGGCGCGGAGCATGTGGAGCGAGAGATCAGAACGCTGCAGTCGCTGGCGATGCGCTACGATGGCTGGACGCCGCCGATCGTGAAGACTGTCGCCAGCGAAGGAAAAGGAATCGAGGACCTGGCGGCGGCGATAGAGAACTATGAAGCGTATCTGAAGAAAGAAAATCTGGCGTTGAACAAGAGTGTCGAGAACTGGCAGGAGCGGTTGGTGGAAATGCTGCGCGATGCTTTGCTGGAAAAGGCTCGGGTACAGATGGTTGACGGCGGAATGGCGCGGTATGCTGCCGAGGTGGCGGAGCACAAGCGCGATCCGTATTCGGTGGTGGAGGAGATTGTTAGCAGTATGGGAGGTTGACAGGGAAGCAGATTCCTCCTGCCTCGCTTCGCTCGCGCGTCGGAATGACAACGATTATGGAATGCAGCATTGATCATCTCGGAATCGCGGTAAAGTCGCTGGCGGCGGCGAAGTCGATCTACGAAAAGCTCGGTCTGAGCGTTTCTCCGGAAGAGACGGTGGAGCAGGAGCAGGTGCGGGTGGTGATGATTCCGGTGGGGGAGAGCCGGTTGGAATTGTTGGAGGCGACGTCCGAGAGTTCGACTATCGCGAAGTTTATTGCCAAGCGTGGCGAAGGGTTGCATCACGTTTGCCTGCGGGTTCCGGATTTGCCCGCGGCTGTCGAGCGGTTGAAGAGAGACGGTGTGCGCCTGGTTTCGGAGGAAATCAAGACCGGGGCGGGCGGACATAAATACGTCTTTGTGCATCCGGCGAGTGCGGGTGGGGTGCTGCTGGAGTTGGTTGAGGGGTAAGAAATAGGCCACAGATTCTCACGGATTTTCACAGATAGAGCACGAATCTTCTCATGCTTCTTCTCGCAATCGACACTTCGGGCAAACAAGGGAGCATCGCGCTGGCGCGAGCCGGAGAGCCCACTGCTGATGGCGGCGACTTCGAGGTGATCGAGATCGCGCCGCTGGTTGGCGGTACTTTCTCTGCGCAACTCATTCCGCAAATCGCCGAACTGCTCTCGAGTAATGGGTTCACCAAGAACGGCATCGGCGCTTTCGCGGTTGGCGCTGGGCCGGGATCGTTCACTGGCTTGCGGATCGGACTGGCGGCGGTGAAGGCGCTGGCTGAGGTGCTGGGCAAGCCGATTGCGGCGGTCTCGTTGCTGGAGGCTTGCGTGGTTGCGAGCGCGGCTCAAGGCAAGGTCATGTCTGTTCTGGATGCGGGACGGGGCGATGTCTACGTGGGGGAGTACGAAATTCCGGCCGACGCCGGATGGGTTCCGCTAGAGCGAATGCTGGGTAGAAGTGCCTTCCTTGAGCAGGCGAAGGGGTGGACCGTGGTTACTCCAGATTCCGGTCTCGCCGATGTCGCCCGGGCGTCTGGCCTGACAGTTTCAATTCTCGGGCCCATCTCTGCCGCCGATGTTGCTCGATTGGGTTGGAGCAAAATTCAGCGTGGGCAGACGGTAACTCCCGAGCAGTTGGAGGCCAACTATATCCGACGCACGGACGCCGAGATACTCGAAAGAATCGATTCCTAGCTTGCGGGTGCGACGGGCCAATGCCGATGACATCTTTCGAATCATGGACCTAGAGCGCCAGAATGCGACCGCCGCGCATTGGTCGAGGCAGCAGTACGAAGGCATGTTGGCAACGAGCGATCCGCAGTCACCCGAACGCGTGGTCTTGATCACGGGAGATGAAACGGCTGACGTGGAATCGGAAATTTTCGGATTCCTAGTCGCGCGGCGTGTCGATGCGGAGTGGGAACTCGAGAACATTGTCGTCGCCAACGGCATGCGCCGCAGAGGAATCGGCGCGTTGCTGCTTACTGATCTGATTACTCATGCGCGGGCGGCAGGCGGGTGCGCGATTTTTCTAGAAGTTCGCGAGTCGAATCGGGATGCGCGTGCCTTCTATCGAAAAACGGGTTTTGAAGAGGTGGGCCTGCGAAGGCTCTACTACGCGTCACCTGCTGAAAATGCCGTTCTTTACCGCTTCAGGTTATCGTAAGCTGTTCTCCAGATGAAGGGTTTCTCATAACGAGACTGCACCAATAATTTGGCATTGAACCGATTTTAGGGCTGTGGTAGTTTGGGGCCAGTGAATCCCGGTTTGGAGGTCCGCTGGATGCTGACTTCGAAGGACTCTCTGCTGACCAACGACGAATTTCGCAGGCTGGCCCAGGAGCATATGCAGTATTCCACTCGGCTCGATTCTCTCACGCAAAAACGTTACCTCAGCGAAGATGAAAAGCTGGAAGAAGTCCGGCTTAAGAAGCTGAAGCTGCGGCTAAAAGATCAGATGCAATCGATCGAGCGGCAGTTCCGGCAGCAGTACGGGGCGCACGTAGCGTAATTTTTTTGACCAATTGGACAGCGGCCGTCGCCGCTTAGGTGGTTTTATATCTACTCCCAGGCGCTCATCAGCGCCTTTCTTTATTTACACTTACGATTTGGGCCTGCACAATTTCTGATTGAAGCTCAACCAGCTACGCTCGCCACTGCTCTATAATGGGGCTGCTCCCAATGGTACGAGACGGCTACTTTTACGCACTGGCCTTTGTTGCCGCCGGGGTTCTCGTCGGCTGGCTGACCCAGCCGGCCTGGGCAGTGGTGCCAGTATTGCTCGCGCTTTTTTTTCTGTGGTTTTTCCGTGATCCGGAGCGGGTTATTCCGGATGCCGCGGGTGCAGTCGTTTCGCCCGCAGATGGAAGGGTTACGGATGTCTCAGGCATAACCATCGGCGATGCAAAAAAGATTCGCATCAGCATTTTTCTCAGCGTTTTCGATGTGCATGTGAACCGTTCCCCGATTGCAGGATTCGTGCGGGAGGTGCGCTACCAGCGCGGAAAATTCCTGAACGCAATGAATCAAGCTTCCGCGGAGCAAAACGAACAAAATATTGTCAGCGTAGAGGGTGATGGCCAGACGGTGATATTCAAACAGATCGCCGGGTTGCTGGCGCGGAGAATCGTTTTCCATCCTAAAGTTGGGGATCGCGTGGAGCGAGGCCAGCGCGTGGGGTTGATCAAGTTCGGTTCGCGTGTGGATGTGGTGCTCGACGCGTCCGCCGCCTTGCAGGTGAAAGTGGGCGACCGGGTTCGGGGTGGGGCGAGCGTTCTGGCTCGCTTGCAACCGGAGAGTGAAGTGCAAAAGAACGAACCGGCAACGGCGGCGAGCTATTCTGTCACCGAAAGGGGACGCTGATGGATCTTCCAGTTCCAAATCGCCGGGGAGACGACCGCCATCCGCGCCGCATGCGCAAGGGAATGTATATTCTCCCATCGCTTTTCACGACGGGGAATATGGCGGCCGGCTTCTATGCCATCCTCGAGGTTGTGCATGCCAATGCGGTGACCTCGTGGCACCTGGACAATGCCGCGAAAGCGATTGGATTTGCGGTTTTGTTCGATGGCCTGGACGGACGCGTCGCACGCATGACCGGGACCAGCAGCGATTTTGGAAAAGAGCTGGATTCTCTCGCCGACGTGATCACGTTTGGAGTGGCACCGGCCATGTTGGCCTGGACTTGGGGATTTCATTTGATGCCTCCGGTTGCGTTGACGGAGTGGAACATCAAGCTGACGCAGTTGGGCGCGATCGCGAGCTTTTTATTTCTGATGGCGGGAGCCAGCCGCCTGGCGCGTTTCAACATCACAACGAACCCGCAGCCCTCGAATCCCGGACGTCCGGGTAAGAAATATTTTGTGGGGATGCCGATTCCCGCTGGGGCCGGAGTGATCGCGGCGGTGGTGCATTTTCAGAGCGGCGAACCGGTTGAATCCTGGTACACGGCGCTTACCTGGCTGGCGATGGTGACCGCTGTGGGCTATCTGATGGTGAGCACGTGGAGGTTTTACAGCTTTAAGGACATCGATTTTCGTTCGCGACATCCTTTCCGTTTGATCATTCTCTTTGGCGCGCTGTTCGCCGGTGTTTGGTTCTTTTCCAAGCCAGTGCTGTTTGGAGTGGCTTTGCTCTACACGTTCTCGGGAGTGTTCTGGCGCCTGCAATGGATCTTCCGCCGCCGAAATTCGCCGCCGCCTCCGCCGGTTTACAAGGAGGCTTCACAGACTTCATGAGCAGTCCCACCAAAGTCGCGACGTCGCAGTCTTCTTCTCCGCGCGGACAGCTCTTTCGCGCGGCTATTGTGGGCGCGGCCACGCTCAAAGGCAAAGAAGTTGCCGAAATGCTGAACGAGCGGAACTTTCCGGCTGTCGATATCCGTCTGCTCGACGATGATGAGTCCATTGGCCAGCTGGAGGCGACGGGCGACGAGATCAACTTTATTCAGAGCGTGCGCTCGGAGCAGTTCGGTCGCGTGGACTTCACATTTTTTGCCGCGGATGTGGAGTGCACACGCCAGAACTGGAAACGTGCCCGCGATGCCGGCAGTGCGATCATCGATCTTTCGGGTGCGTTGGAAGATGAACCGGGTGCCACCGTGCGTTCCGTTTGGCTGGAACGCGAACGGGGAGAGCTGTGGCAACCCGAGTTGCAACCCGCGCCGTGCGTGGTGGCTCATCCGGCGGCAGTGACGCTGGCTCTGTTGTTGCTTCGTGCGCGCAGGGCTGGCGCCATCCGCTCCGCAGTGGCGACGGTTTTTGAGCCGGCTTCTGAACATGGACAAAAGGGCATGGACGAGTTGCACCAGCAAACGGTGAATTTGTTGTCCTTTCAGCCGCTGCCGAAGGATGTGTTCGATACACAAGTGGCGTTCAACATGGTTTCGCGTTATGGGCAGAAATCGCAGCGGTCGCTCGAGATGGTAGAAGCGCGGGTGCAGCGCCACTACCTTAAGATTGCGGGAGCGGACGCTCCGCATCCGGCTCTGATGGTACTGCAGGCTCCTGTGTTTCATGGTCACGCGGTGTCGATTTTTCTGCAGATGGAACAGCCGGTTGATCAAGAAAAATTATCGCAGGCTTTGGCCGGAGATCATGTGACGCTCGCGGGAGCGGATGACGAGTCTCAGCCGAGCAATGTGAATACGGCGGGCCAGGGGAATATTCTGGTTGCGCTCAAGGGCGAGCCGTTCCAGCCGAATGGAATCTGGCTGTGGGCGGCGGCGGATAACCTGCGTATCGCGGCCATCACTGCGGTGGAGTGCGCGGAAAGTATGATCGCGACTCGCCCGATGGGAAAAATTCAATGAAGCTTGCATGCGCCGCCGGGCTTTTGTTGGCGGCGGCCTGCGCCGGCTGCGGATACCACACAGCCGGCCACGCGGTGCAACTTCCAGAGAATGTCAAAACCATCGCCGTCCCGGCCTTCACCAACACAACCAAAACTTACCGCGTCGAACAGCTGCTGACTGCATCGGTGGTGCGCGAGTTCACCACGCGCACCCACTATCACATTCTGAATGAAGCTGGCGAGGCCGCCGACGCTACGCTGCGGGGCACTGTGCTCTCCACTTCGGCGTCGCCGCTCACTTATAACTCCGCGACCGGGCAGGCTGCCAGTGTGCTGGTCGTGGTAAGCATGAAGGTGTCGCTTACCGATCGTAAGGGGAACGTGCTCTATCAGAATCCTGCGTATCTGTTTCGCGAGCAGTATGAAGTTTCTCAGGATCTGGCCAGCTTCTTCGAAGAAGATTCGCCAGCCATTCGGCGACTCTCTCAGGATTTCGCACGGACTCTGGTCTCTAATATTCTGGAGGGGTTCTAGGTGGTAGAGTTGGGGCTCAGGTCTCAGGTTTTTGGGTCTTAAGGTGTTTGGTCTCGGGGCCTGAGATCATTATTCGGCACATGGCGCCTAAGACCTGAAACCTAAGACCAACGACTAACGACCAACAACCAACGACAAGATTCTAATGCGCGCTTTTGCCCAGGCCGAACGCTTTGTCAGCGAACTTGAGTCGCGTAAGTTGCGTCCGGCGTACGTGTTCGTGGGCGATGAGGCTTTTTTCCGCAAGCGTTTTCGCGATGCGATCCTCGAACACCTGGTTCCAGCCGACCTGCGCGACTTCAGCTTGTTCGAGTTCGATCTCGCCGAAAACGATCTCGCCGAAGTTCTTGACCGCGCCCGAACCCCCTCGCTGATGGCCCCATTTCAAGTTTTCTTCGTGCGGGGTGTGAAGAACCTTTTTGGCCGCGGCTCAAATGAAGAAAAATTGGCGGCCATCGAGGAATATTGCAAGAATCCGAATCCCGATGCGTTGATTGTGTTCGTGGCCGACCACATCAGCATTCCCGCCGACGTCCGACGCATGGAGATGCAAGATAAAGAGCGTTACCAGCGGATTCGCGAAACCATGGGCCAGTACTGCGGAATCGTCGAGCTGGCGCGGGTGGAAGAAGGCGAAGCGGTGCGCTGGATTTCCGAGTTCTGCGCCAGCCGGCCGGCGCCGGTGAAGATGGATCCTGATGGCGCGCGCGAACTGGTGGATGCGCTCGGCGGCGATATGATGATGATCTCCAATGAACTAGAGAAGCTGATGCTCTACGTGGGCGCACGAAACCGCATTACGCTGGGTGATGTGGAGACGATGGTTCTCGCCGCGAAGCAGCGCTCGCTGTATGAATTGACCGATGCCATCTCGACAAAAGACCGCGTGCGGGCGCTGGAAGTGCTGGATGCGATTTTGTCGTCGGGCGAGGGCGAGGAAGCGGCCATCGGACATATTTACATGCTGGCGAAAACCTTTCGCCAGATGCTGGTGATTCTCGAACGCAATGTGCGCGACCAGCGCATGCTGTGGGCTGCGCTGTGGCAGGGCTTCCGCGTTCCGCCGTTTGCTGCCGACGATATTATTAAACAGGCTCGCCGTTATAAATCCCGCCGCGATTTGACGCGCGCGATTCGCTTGATAGCGAAGGCCGATCTCGCCTTGCGTTCCAATCCTGTGAGCAAGCGTATGGTGCTGGAGCGACTGGTGATCGATCTGACGACGGAGCCGAAAGTCGAAACGCCGGGATGGATGCAGGAGCAGTTGCCAGTGTAGTGGCCTCGGTTATCAGTCGATCTCAGCTCTCCGCGAATAGTGAAAATGACCTGGCGCCTTCTAATCGACATTCCCTGGATGGCCTTCGTCCTCTACTGGACGATCAGCGCGCTTAATACCAAGCCGACCGAAAAGAGGGAATCGTTCGCGGCACGCTACGGCATCATGTTTCTCGAAGTGGTCGGCTTCGTTTTTCTCTTCAAAGATTCAGCCAGCACCGGTTTCCTGGGCCAAAGAGTGATCCCGAGGAGCTTTGGTATCGATGTAATCGCCGTGGCGCTTACGTGGGCGGGCATCGCGCTGGCGATTTGGGCGCGCTGGCATCTGGGCCAATACTGGAGCGGACGAATCACCATAAAAGAAGATCACAAGCTGATCCGCACGGGCCCGTACGCGCGCCTGCGGCACCCAATCTATTCCGGGCTGGACCTGGCGGCGATTGGTTCCGCTCTCGCGATCGGCCGCTGGCGCTGCGTTGTGGGAGTCTGCGTGGTCGTTGGGGGTTTTTGGATCAAGGCGAAAAGGGAAGAAGCGATGCTAGGCCGGAAGTTCGGCTCGGATTTTGAGGAGCATCGGCGGCGGACGGGATTTCTGTTGCCTAATTTTCGGCGCGGTGTTTAAAAATTCGCCCGGCATTTAAGAGTTCGTATAGGTGCCGTCGTCGGCTCGAGCGGCTCAGCGCCCATCGAGGATGTTCGATATTTGCCGGCGCTTCCGCCCACGGAACGGGTTTTACCTTACCGGAATCCAGTTCCTGAATCCGGCGCGCGATCTCATCGTTCCATTCCTCTGCGGAAGCGTCCACGACATCGTCGAGGCTGTCAAGGGAGGGACCCGGCCATGGCGGCGCGGGCTTCAGCCGGAAGTGCGAGCATTTTCTACAGCAGTTCTGAGACGTCCTGCTTCATAGCGCTATTTTACCTCGGAGGTAACTGCTCCCTCATCAAATCTCCAAAGCAAACAGCAGACCCGCGCAGGCCTGCCGATTGAAGCAGAAAGCAGATTCCTCACCGCTGGAGCGGTGAGGAATGACAACATTTCTTTTCTTATAGGAAGCGATTGGGAATGACAGCCTACTTCATCGCGCTAACGCGTTTGCCGAGGCGAGACTTATACCTCGCGGCGGTATTGCCGTGCAAAATACCCTTCTGGATCGCTTTGTCGAGCGCGGATACGGTCTCGCGGTAGGTTTTTTCGGCGGCTTGCTTGTCGCCTTTTTCGATGGTCTCGCGCAGGCCGCGCAGCGCGGTGCGCAGGCGGGAGGCGTTGGCGCGGTTGGTGGCAGTGCGCTTCGTGGTCTGACGGGCGCGTTTGAGCGCCGAAAAATGATTTGCCATGTGTGCTTCGTTACCTTCGTGTCTACAGCGAGATATTCGGTGAGCACCGAATTGCTTATTATAGGCGAGTAAGTCTCGACCGGTCAAACACATGGCATGGCCTGCGATTCCCGATCCACTGGCGCGTCTGAAAGTTCTGCTGGATTCCTCGACTCCGATTGTGGTGATGGAGACGGTCGAGGAGACCCGCGCCGTTCGCCTGGTTCGCGCGGCTTGCGCGGCTTGCAACTTGGCTGCCTTTGAGTGGACGATTGCCAGCGGCCTGGCCCGTTGTGGCAGTGAGGTTGGTGAGGTTGTGCCCGACACCCATGCCTCGGCTACAGGCTATGGCGCGGCGGCTCAACAAGCGCTGGCCAACTCGAAAGCCATCTACAACAGTCAGGATCCAGCGCAGATGCTCGGCAACCTCGAAGGTATTTCGATCGGCGCGGCTTTCATCTTGAAAGACCTGCACCGTCATATGGATGAGCCGATCGTGGTTCGGCGACTTCGCGATGTGGGGCAGAAGTTTTCCGAGAATCGACGCACCATCATCCTTACCTCACCCAAGATTGAGATTCCTGCCGAATTGAGAGGACTGGTGGAGTTTCTCGATTTACCGCTGCCTGATCGGCCGCGTCTGCGACAAATCATTGATGAAGTGGTCGTTCGCATTTCCAAGAACCACACCTTGCAGCGGAAGCTCGATGCGAAGGGAGTCGAGTCACTGGTCGAGAGCCTGCGCGGGCTGACCGAGGAAGAAGCAGAGCGGGTTCTTTCGCAGGCGCTGGTGGCGCGGTATGCGCTGTGCCCTGAGGTTGCGGACGACGTGCTCGAGGCCAAGAAGGCGTTGCTGCGGCGTTCCGAGATGCTGGAGTTCGTTGAGCCGGACGAAATTTTTTCGAGCGTTGGCGGCATGGAGAATCTAAAGAGTTGGCTTGCTCAGAGACGCGGTTCCTGGGAGGATTCGGCGCGCGAGTTTGGCCTGGAGCCGCCTCACGGTGTAATCATCCTCGGTGTGCAGGGATGCGGGAAGTCGCTGTGCGCAAGGGCCGTGGCGGGAGAGTGGAATCTGCCGCTGGTGAAGTTCGATAGTGCGGCAGTCTACGACAAATACATTGGCGAAACGGAAAAACGAATTCGCAAAGTCTTTGAGGTCGCCGAGGGGCTTGCGCCGTGCGTGCTCTGGATTGATGAACTGGAGAAAATTTTTGCCGGCAGCGGACCGGATTCAGCGTCGGTTGACGCCGGAGTTTCTTCGCGGCTTCTGGCGTCGTTTCTCTCCTGGATGCAAGACCGCAAAGCGCCCGTATTCGTCGCTGCCACCTGCAATAACGTAACTGCTCTGCCGCCGGAACTGATTCGCAAGGGGCGTTTTGACGAACTTTTCTTCATCGATCTGCCGAATCAGGCGGAACTCAGGCAAGTTTTCACAATTCAACTCACCCGGCGCAAACGCAATCCTGCGGAGTTTAATCTCGACACAATTGCCGCCGCCGCGAACGGGTACTCGGGCGCGGAGATCAACGCCGCCGTGCAAGCTGCGCTCTACGCTGCCTTCTCTCAGAAGAAACAATTGACGACTCAGTTTTTGTTGGATGCTCTGGCGCAGACTGTGCCGCTTTCGACGACCCGGGCGGAAGAGATTGAGAGCTTACGCGAGTGGGCGCGAACGCGAGCCGTGCCTGCGTCGGCGCTAGAAGTCGCTCGATAACCTCCCATTGACTCCGACTCCGGCGCGGGGTAGGCTTTATTTAATGGTAGTGACTTGCCCTGTGGGCATGCGCATCCCGGCTGATCCCTCTCGAAGCATAATCCTGTTTTTGTCTGCGAAGGTGGCTGAGGTGCCTCGCTTCGCTCGGCGGACAGCCGAGGGCGGCTGTCCCCACATGGTTGTCTCCTGTCCCCAGATTGTTTGTAGACGAGTCAAAAGAGATTGAATGAAGAAAAGTATCGGGATTAGTCCTAACATCGAGACTCTTTTTGGTACGCGCGATGAGAATGTGCGCGTCCTCGAAGATGGCTTGAACATTACGATCGATCTGCGGTCTAACTCCATTGAACTTGAGGGAGCGGCGCGTGACGTGGCTCGCGCCGAGCAGGTTTTTGCCGATTACGAGAGCCTGCAGCGCTCCGGCTACAGCTTCAACAACGGCGATCTGAACAGCATGCTGCGCGTGCTGACGGCGGATTCGACCGCAACTTTGCGCGGACTCGCTGACGCTGGCCGACAGCGCTCGCTCGGCCGCCGCATGGTGCAACCGAAGAGCGTAAACCAGCGGCGCTATGTTGAGGCAATTGAAAAGCATGACATGGTTTTTGGCATTGGGCCGGCGGGGACGGGCAAGACATATCTCGCCGTGGCAATGGCGATTTCGGCTTTGTTGGCGAAGCGGGTGAATCGCATCATCCTGGCACGGCCGGCGGTGGAAGCGGGCGAGCGCCTGGGATTTTTGCCGGGTACGCTGCAGGATAAGATCGATCCTTATTTGCGTCCGCTGTATGACGCGCTTTATGACATGCTCGATCCGGAGAAAGTGGATCGATATCTCGAAAAGAATGTGATCGAGATCGCGCCCATCGCGTTCATGCGCGGGCGCACGTTGAACGATTCTTTCGTGATTCTCGATGAGGCGCAGAACACGACCTCGGAGCAGATGAAGATGTTCGTCACCCGCCTCGGGTTCAATTCCAAAGCGGTGATTACTGGCGACATTACGCAAATCGATTTGCCCAACGCGCGGCGCAGCGGCTTGCTGGAAGCGATCGATATATTGAAGCGGGTGGAAGGGCTGACCTTCGTACACTTCGACGAATCCGATGTTGTGCGTCATCACCTCGTGCAGCGCATTATTCGCGCCTACGACGAGCACAAGGCCCACGTCGCCGAGCAGCAGATGCTTTTGCTGGCCGGCGGCAAGAGCGATGTGAGGGCCGAGTTGAAAAGCGCGCCGGAGACACGGGACGCACACGATAGCTCAAGAGAAGAAGCTTCCGGAGAATAAAATCGCGACTGGGCGGGAGGGCTGAAACTATGGCCCTCTCTTTATATTTTGTGACGTGCAGGTTTAATAACCTGGCGTGAAAGCGACTTGGTTTCCGTTCGTGGTTATCCTTCAAAGAAGAATCGCAGGAATGAGCCGCTCAAGTCTCGAACGTTTTGTTCTGCGGGCGCGGCGAGCGGCGGGTTTGCTTGGCATGGTCAATGTGTTGGTCACAAACAATTCCGAGCTAAAGTCGCTCAACCGGAAATTCCTGGGTAAAGACACGCCGACTGACGTGTTGTCGTTCCCTGCGGCTCCGGTCGCGCACACTAAGTCGAAACGCGTTGCCGGCGAGGTGGCAATCTCTGCGGACATCGCCCGGCAGAACGCGACGCGCCTCGGGCATTCAGTGGCGGACGAGGTGAAGATTCTGGTGCTGCATGGCATCCTGCATCTGGCAGGCTACGATCACGAGCGTGATAATGGCGAGATGGCGCGCAGAGAGATGCGATTGCAGCGGCAGATGAATTTAGAGGTCGCACTGATCGAGAGGGTGCAGCCACGCGCCGGCGGGATTTTCATTCGCAAGAAACGCCGAGATCGCCCGCCGACTGCAAGGCAAAGAACCGTATGAACTGGTGGGTCGCACTCGCGCTGATTCCATTGCTGGGCCTTTTGGCTTTGGCCTCATATGTCGATCGCGTTTACCAGGAAATCGGCAAGTTCCTCTCCCGCGAATTTCAAGACAACATCGACGTCTTCGAACAGAAAGTTGAGCCCAATCTGCACGTAAGCCGCGCCCGGGCATCGCTCTCGATGTCGGTGCTCAAGCAGTTGACTACGGCGACGATGGCGTTGCTGGTAGGCTTTGCGCTGTTCAGCGACCAGCGCTGGAGCATGTATGAAATCCTGCAGGCCGCCATCAGCCTGATTGTGATCATCATCGTGTTCAACCAGTTTCTGCCGTTTCTCTTTTTCTCGCGGACCAGTGGCACGTGGCTCATCCGCTGGACCTGGCTGTTGACGGCTTTAATTTATCTGGTGCTGCCGGTAACGATCGTGCTTGGCTTCATGCAGTCGGTGGCGTCGCTCACCCGGCAAAATACACGCGAGCAGCCAGAAACCGCGGCCGAAGCCGTGGATGCGCTGATTGAAGCGGGACAAGAAGAGGGCATCATCCAGGAAGGCGACCGCGATCTTATCCAGTCCGTGGTGGAATTCAGCGGCAAAACGGTGCGTGAGGCCATGAAGCCGCGCCCTGAGATGTTTGCCGTGCCGATGGAAACAACGGTTGAGAGATTCATTCAAATGCTGGGCGAAAAGCATTACTCTCGGGTGCCCGTGTATGCCGACAGCATTCACAACATCAAAGGCATCGTCTATGCGCAGGACGTTTTGCAAGTGCCCGACAGCGATGCCTCGAAACGCACGCTTGAAACGTTGATGCGCCGCGACGTCTATTTTGTGCCAGAGAGCAAGCTGGGAAGCGATCTTCTGCGCGAGATGCAGAAAAACAATATTCGCATGGCGATTGTGGTCGACGAATACGGCGGCGTCGCCGGCCTGGTAACCATAGAAGATCTCGTGGAAGAGATCGTAGGCGAAATCAGAGATGAACACGAGAAGCCGGAAATTGTTCGGGAGAACGATCAATCGTTCATCGTCTCCGGAGGCATGGACCTCGACCGTTTGGCTGAACTATTCGGAAGCAAACCGGAGGGTAAGGAATCCGCGACCGTCGCGGGTTTGGTGAGCGAGCTGGCAGGCCACATTCCACAGCGCGGCGAAACCGTGGACGACGACGGCCTGCGCTTCGAAGTTCTCGAGTCGACCGACCGCAAAGTCGAGCGCGTTAGAATCACCGCGGTGCAACCCCGACAGCTGAAGCTGATTTGAAGGCAGCTTCCAGCCGCTGGCTCCTGGCTTTCAGCCAAAACAGTTTGCGCTCTTACGACGAATCGCTCGGATTTTCATCATTCGTGAAATACTTTGAGAGGCGAAACTCTGCCTCGCCAAAAGCTGGCAGCCAGTAGCTAGAAGTTTCTCTTATGCCATTCCGCTCAGGTTTCGTTTGCATTCTCGGCCGGCCTAACGCTGGCAAGTCCACGCTGCTCAATGCTCTCGTCGGCGAGAAGCTGGCGATCATCTCAGCCAAGCCGCAGACCACGCGCAACCGGATCCAGGGCATCGTCAACCTGCCCAAGGCCAAAGGCCAGGGCGGGGCGCAGATCGTTCTGATCGATACTCCAGGCGTACACAAGCCCGACAGTTCGCTCGGCCGCAAGATGATGGTCGAAGTGCGCGAGGCTCTCGAAGGCTGCGATCTCGTATTGCTAATCATGGATGCAACCCGCAAACTCGATCAGCGCGACGAGTTCGCGATCCAAATGCTGAAGCATTCTCCGGCCAAAGTCAGCCTCGTCCTTAACAAAGTTGATCTGTTGCGAGGTGGAAAGAGCAAACTGCTGCCTTTGATCGAGGAATATAAAAAGCTGCACTCATTCCACGACATCATTCCGATTTCCGCCTTGAAACGCGATGGCCTCGATATCTTACTCAAACAAGTGACATCGGCATTGCCCGCAGGTCCAGCTTATTTCCCTCCCAACCACGTCACCGATCAGCCCACCCGCTTCATGGCTGCGGAGATTATTCGAGAGCGCGTCTTAATGGAAACCGAGGAAGAACTTCCCTATGCAACCACGGTGATCGTCGATAACTTTGAGGAGGGTTCTAGGCTCACGCGCATTTCTGCCACAATCTACTGCGAACGCGAAGGGCAGAAGGGCATTCTGATCGGCAAGAAAGGTCAGATGCTGAAGCGAATCGGCACGTCCGCGAGGCTGCAGATCGAGCGCATGATGGGAACCAAAGTTTTTCTCGAACTCTACGTCAAGGTGCAGGCCAACTGGCGCGAGTCGCGGGGGTTTGTGGAAGAACTTGACTGGAGAAGGCAGTTAGCGCATCTTACGAGCGGGCAGGTTGAGCCTGCGAAGGTGCTGCCGGAAACGAAGCGGAGGAGAATCCCATGAGTAATGAACTTTATATTGCTTATTGGAGCGGTGAGGAGCCGACCGGACCGGGGAAATCGCCAACGCTCGACATGACGCCGGATTACATCGATGTCGTTCCTCTCTTCTATGTAATTTTAAACTCCAACGGCACGCTTAACTTCGACCGTCTCGTGTTGCATAACAGTCAGGCAACGATCAAGGGCTGGATGCAAGACATCCGCACACGCCAGAAGAACCAGCCGAAGAAGACGAAATTTACGCTTGGCATTCTGGGCAGTTCTTTCCCGTCACAAAATCCGGCAAATTTTTCCAAAACCGTTAAGGCCGCGGTAAATGATTGGGGCGTGGACGGCGTGACCGTCGATTACGAGCCGCCGAGCAGCGATGCGAACATTGTCAAAGTGGTCGCGGCAATACGCAAGGAAGTTGGTAGCAAGGCGATCATGACGGCCCCGGTCTATTCTGCGTGGTACGGCAAGGACCAACTGCTGCACGACTATGCCGCTGTGTTTGACTATATAGAGACGATGGATTACAGCCCTTACGTGAGCCTGAAGGACACAACCGACGCCTATGTCGGCTATGCGCAGGCGATTGGCACAGCTAAGAATCCCGCCTACAACAAGATTGCCATCGGAGTTAGTTGCATGGAACCCTCCACTAATTACTACACGCCTCTCAATGACGTGATTTCTCTCTGCAAATATGAGCCTACATCGGTAAATAAAAAACTCGGCATTATGCTCTATACGTTGTCCTACGACGTGACCAGCCACGGCAGCGGGTACCCCGACGGAACCTTCACAAAAACGATTCACACAAATCTGCCCTAGAAACTTCGCGCGCTGCGAGTGCGAGGTTTGTCGTTCTGAGGGTTACCAGCTAGAATCAACTAGCCGCGACCTTGTATCACAATCAACGAGCATAAAGATGCCATCGGCGGATTCTCCCGACCAGCCCCTTCCCGAGAAAGATTTCGATCCGGATCAGTTGACTTTGGTTTTGCGCGTCACGCTTGCCGCCGACCGGAAGGCGGTGGACCCGGTGGTCCAGTCGGTGATGGAGGTTGTGCGCGAGATGGAGGGCGTGGACGGCAAGGAAGATGCGATCGAGTTATCGCTGCAGGAGGCTCTAGCCAACGCCGTGATTCATGGCGCCAAAGAAGATCCCAACAAGGTGGTGGAGTGCATGGTGGGCCGCGACCGTGAGCGGGGCATCCTGATCGTGGTGCGCGATCCCGGTACAGGCTTCAATCCCGGGACGATTCCCGGTTGCACGGTTGGGGAAAATGTTTATTCCAATCACGGGCGCGGAATATTTCTGATCAACCAGCTGATGGACGAAGTGGAATTCAGAAAGAACGGCACCGAGATTCACATGGTGAAAAGGTAGAGAGCCGTCCACGATCTCTCACCCTCGCAATTGTTATTCGCTGCGCACTATCTACACTTTTGCTAAATTCCTGAAATCCGAACAAAACAAAAACATTCTCTAACAATTAGAGGCTTTAATGGTACTCTCCGCGCCTAGCGCGAACAGCAAAATCCAAAAACGTCCTAGGACGTGGAAAGAGAGACCGCGAATGAGGAGAACGATTGCCCTTGCCCGAGTAGGGATGGTGGCAGTGATTGCTATCTCATCGAGCTTATTGGGATGCAATGAAACTCCCACACCCAAACCGAGTGCACAGGCCGTGCAAACCACCAGCCCCAAAGTGCCGCCAAATTCGTGGCAGGTGCCCGTAGACGTAAATTCCAATCCCACCCAAAACGATTATTTGAATTTTGGATGGCAGACCATGGTAGCTCTCAGCTGGCCGGCAATTGCGCCTTCATCCGGAGGCAGCATGGGGCAGCCGGACACAAACTCAACCATTGGAGCCACGGCGTCGAACGGCGCTCTGGTGCCTACAGTGTGGGAGACCTACCGCGATATCAGTACGGTGATGCTGGCCAACGGAGCGGACCCAGGCACAGCGTGGAACCTGCCCGTCTCCATTCCCAGTACCTGCGGCCCCATGGGAAGTAGTCCAGTTGCGCCCGGCTTTGCGCCGTTGTTCATTGATGGGTCCACGTTTGAACAGGCGCCGATTGTAAAGGACTATATCAACCAGGCTACGGGCAATCCGCTGGTCGATCAGGAAGGGTGGTATACGCTTACCGACATTCAAATCGATCAGTCGGAATATGCTTACATCCAACAGAACCATTATTTCCTCGGTCAGAAGCAGGCTGACGATTACAAGAAATTGCAACACCTGCAACCATTTCCAAAGGACGGCCTAGAGATTAGTCCGCCGCTGCCTTCCTATGCCCAGTACGGCGCGTTGGAAGTGAAATCGGCCTGGAGGATTCTCGACCCTGCGAAAGACCAGCAGATTATTCCGCGGTATTACACGCAATGGGGATATTTCATGCAGCCGGATGGGAAAACGTGCCAGGGGCCGAACCTTTTCGGTTTAATCGGCCTGCATATTCTTCGCTTGACCCCCTCCACCGGATCAACTTGGTTCTGGGCGTCGTTTGAACAGGTTGACAACGTATCCGCGCCTTCTCCAATCCTGGCGACGCTTGCCACGTCAGGAACTCCCAACGGGAATTGCACCAGCAAATACAACGTTGCTCCGGTAAAGGCCAAGGGGAACATTCCATGGAATTCCTCGAACGCCGCCAATAATCTCTGCCAGGTTACGACTCTTCCGGCAAGTGTGCAGCAGGTCAATCAGAACTGGCAACAACAGCTCCAGGGAACCGTCTGGCAGTACTATCAGATGGTAAACACGCTGAATCCGTGCGCCGCTGGCGAGTCACCGTGTTATACCTTCCCGCCGCCGATTGCCGGGTCCACCAGCACGGCCAACGTGAATGTTTTTGCCAATACCGCAGTCGAATCTTACTTCCAAACCCATAGCTGTCTGGACTGCCACGGCTTCGGTACCGGACAAGGCGCTCCTCAGCCGCCGACTTCAACAAATCAGATATTCACATTCGTGCTGCAGAATGCGTATAACCCGACGACAACGGCTAACGCGTCTCGGCAAAAATTCCTCACCCTGTTCCAGAAACCGCCGAGCAGCAAGCCCATGGCCGCGCCTGATGACAAATATAAGAAGTAATCAGAGAACTGCCTGAACACTGAAATCCGGAGAGCTCGTTCGCGCTCTCCGGATTCTTTATCTAGGGGGTCGTTATTCCTTCGCCGCAATTCCCAGGGTTTTCATTTTCCGGTAAAGGTGGCTGCGTTCGAGTCCCAAAACTTCGGCGGCGCGGCTGACGTTGCCGTGATTCTCGTCGAGCTTCTTAAGAATAAAATCGCGCTCGTAGGCGTCGCGGGCCTGGTGCAGCGTGGAGAATTCGCTCCGCGGAGAGCGCCGGTGGCCATCGCGGTACACGAGCGGCGGCAGATGTTTGCGGTCGAGCCGCGTAGTCATGGGGTTCATGATTACGATGCGCTCGATCACATTCCGCAGTTCGCGCACATTCCCCGGCCACGAGTAACGCATGAGAGCCTCGATGGCATCGTCAGTGATTTCGCGCGGCCGCCGTCCGTAGGTTGCCGCCAGATCTTTGAGAAAGTATCGCGCGAACAGCGGGATATCTTCTTTGCGGTCGCGCAGCGGAGGCACGAAGAACGGAATCACGTTCAGCCTGTAAAACAGATCTTCGCGAAAATTTCCCTTGGAAATTTCTTCTTCCAGATCCTTGTTCGTGGAGGCGATGATGCGCGCATCTACCACAATGGTTTCGTCACTGCCCAACGGCGCGACGCGCTGTTCATCGAGCGTGCGCAACACCTTCGACTGAGTTTTCAGGCTCATGTCGCCGACTTCATCGAGAAAGAGCGTACCGCCGTTCGCCTTCTGAAATTTTCCGTCTTTATCTGTCGCAGCGCCGGGGAACGATCCTTTGTAGTGGCCGAACAATTCGCTCTCAATCAGATCTTCGGGAATCGCGGCGCAGTTCACCTCGACAAAGGTTTCGTCTTTCCGCAAGCTTTGCGCGTGGATGGCATGGGCGACCAGTTCTTTGCCTGTGCCCGACTCGCCGTAAATCAGAACGCGGCCGTTGGTGGGCGCCATCAGCCCAATCTGCTGGCGCAGAGCTTTCATCGGAATGCTGTCACCGACGATTACGCTGCGTGCGAGAAGCTGCTTTTTGAGGTCGACATTCTCGTGCCGCAACTTCTTGGACTCGATGGCGTTTTTCACGACGATCAACGTCTTGTCAATGGAGAGTGGTTTTTCGAGGAAGTCGTAAGCGCCGAGTTTGGTGGCGCGCACCGCTGTTTCGATGGTGCCGTGGCCGGAGATCATAATGACTTCCGGCGGGTTATCGAGTTCGCGAATTTTTTCGAGCGTCTCCAGGCCATCGATGCCGGGCAGCCAGATATCCAGCAGAACAACTTCATAGGTGTGCTCGCGCCGCAGCAACCTGAGGCATTCTTCGCCGCTTTCCAGCGACGAAGTTTCGTAGCCCTCGTCTGCCAGAACGCCTTGCAGCGATTCGCGAATTCCAGTTTCGTCATCGACGATGAGGATTTTATGCATGCTGGGCTATGACCGGGGCAACGGCAGGCTCGGGAACGACGGGCAACTCCACCACAAATCGTGCTCCAACTGGTTGGTTTTCTTCCACGCGAATCGAGCCGTGGTGTTCTTCAATTACGCGGCTCACAATTGCCAGGCCGAGTCCGGTGCCGCGCTTTCGAGTCGAAAAATATGGCAGGAACAGCCTCTCCTTCAACTCGGGAGTTACCCCATGCCCGGTGTCGGCGACGCTGATTTCCACTGCTTCCCGGCTGGCAACCAGGGAAGTCGAAATCTGAATCTCGCGCACCAGCGCTGTTTGCAGAGCCTCAGCCGCATTATCTACCAGGTTTGCGATCGCGCGCTTGATGGCTTCGGAGTCGGCCATCACCTTGGGAAGATCAGGCGCGAGTGCCTGGTGAAGGCTGATGCCATCCAACCTACCACTGAACATGGAAAGCGCACTCGCGATAATTTCGTTAATATCCGCCGGATGCGGATTGGAAGTGGGAAAGCGCGCCAAGGTGGCGAATTCGTCTACCAGGAGGCGAACGGTTTCGACCGCGCCGGCGATTGTTTCCGCACAGGAGCGGATGACGTCGAGAGAAGGTGGATCGGAAGGCGTAGCCCGTTCCAGATGACGTTCGATTCGTTCTGCCGAAAGCGCGATTGGCGTAAGGGGATTCTTGATTTCATGCGCCACGCGGCGCGCAACCTCCCGCCATGCCGCCTGCTTCTGAGCTTTCAAGAGATCGGAAAGATCCTCGAACACCAGCACATAGCCGGACCGTTCACCCTGATGGCGCAGTGTCGCCACCGTGACGGCCACATTCAAAGACGTACGCTGCAGCGGCATCTCCATTTGGCTAGTCGTCATGCCCATGCGATCGGCGCGGCGCAACAAGGGTTCCAGATCCAGCAGCACTTCTTGCGGAAATACGTCTGCAAGCCGCGCCCCCAGCAGCACGTGCTGTCCGTCGACATAGCCCTCGGGATGGAACATACGCAACAGCGCTTGATTGGCATGAGTGACGCACCGGTCGCCATTAAGCGACAGCACCCCGGTTGGGATGCTCTCGAGGATGGTTTCCATCTGGCGGCGGCGCTGGTCGAGTTCGGCATTGGCTGAACTCAGATCACGACTGGAAGCTTCGATCTGTCGCCGGCTGGTTTCCAGCTCTCCCGCCATGCGGTTGAACGAACGGACCAAGTCGCCAATTTCATCGGCGGCGCTTACTTCAATGCGATAGTCGAGACGTCCCCGCGAGATTTCCTGCGTGGCTTCAGCTAACGCAGCGAGAGGCCGCGTTACCAACTTCGAAAGGAATAAGGCCAACCAAGTCGTCACGAACAACACCATCATGGTCAACAGCAGAAGCAGGCCCATATAGGTCTGACGCACGTGTCTGCGCTCGCGGCTCAATTGCAGGTAGCGTTGTTGACTGGCCTCGATCTGCCTCACCGTTTTCGAAAACTCCGGGGGCAGCGGTAGGGCAACCAGAATTAAGCCGTCATCCCCCACCGGTGCTGTACCCAGCGCGTATTCGGTTTGTTCCCAGGTGAAGCGAGCGGGCTGGGCTGCTGCGGTCTGAACGAGCGGCAGCTTCTCCTTCAATATCGGCCAGGGAGCTGGTGCTCCGAGGCTAGCTTCCGCAACTCCGCTTTGAATCGCAAGGGCAAAGCCACCTTGCAATGTAGGTTCGTGCCGATGAAATTCCTCTACCGCGGCGGCGAAACCGTGGCCTTCAAATGCCCGTTGAGTTTCTGGTGAGGCCGCGATCGCAACCGCCTCCGCTCGCGCATTCTGGTCCGCATAACTGGCTAGCAGAGAAGCCATAGCATCGGTATCCGCACGAACTTCCTCCACCGGAGTGGAGAACCAGATATTGATGGAGCGGTTCATCAGCCCGTAAGCAAACCAATACATCACCATGACTGGAACGAAAGAAAGCAGTAGCGCACCGACCACCATCCGAGTGCGGAACTTCGATCCGAGCACACCCAGACGCCGCTCGGCAAACAGCTTGAGCAGATTGCGCGCCAGCACAAATGTGAGGGCGACGAAGAGCAAAGAGATCAGCAGCGAGAGGGCATAAAAGACTACGACCTGCTGATTGGTATCCGGGCGGAGAATGGTTTCGTTAAAAGCGGTTTGAGAAATCAGAATCGCGAGCAGAAGAAAAACGGCAATCGCGAGCGTGATAATGAGCCGCTTGCGATTGGAAGTTTTAGAGAGCCGAGTTGGAACCGTCTGCACCACGCGAGTTCAGCAGTCCAGACGATGCAGCTCAGTTCTGAGCCTGCACGCGATAATGGACCGGAAGTCATTATAGATGCATATGCAGTGGCTGGAGAGGCCCGTGCCGAAGGGAAGACCGTCAGCCGCACGCGGACGCCAAGCATCAGTGTGATGCGGGACGCCCCGCCGAGAGCTCTTCATAGATAGCGCGATAGGCGGACTTGGGTTGGTACGTTCGATCAAAGGGCAGCGCATGGCCGCGTGTGCCGCGGGAGTGCGATCCAATCCAGGAGTATTTGTCGGTAAATCCCCAGGTTTGGATCGCCGCGCAACTAGGGCTGTTCAGGCATGCCCGCACGATTCCACGATAGACATCGGACTGGCGGGTTAAATCCTCATCATCTGCTTGGCCGCTGGAGTTCAGCGGTAGAGAGACGTCGAGTTCAGTGATGTGGACCTGCACGCCAAGCGCAGTGAGCCGCGCGATATTGGCGGAGATGGCGGGAATATCGACGTCGAGCGCAGGCACATGCAGCTGCAAACCCACGCCATCGATCGGAACGCCTCGTCGCTTGAAATCCTTGACCATGGCGTAGATCACGTCTGACTTACGGTTCAATCCCTCGCCTTCGGCTTCGTTGTAAAAAAGCAATGCCTGCGGATCGGCCTTGTGCGCCCAGCGGAATACCTGCTCGATGTACGCGGTGCCTTTCTCCGCGAATCCAATGCCGGGCTGGTTATACCAGATCGAATCGCGCACGTGAGCGTTCTCATCCAGCGCTTCATTGACTACATCCCATGCGAAAACCTCGCCACGGTAGTGCCTCATCACTCGTGTGATGTGCTCGCGGAGAAGGCGCGACAATTGCCCGGGGGTGAAAGGCCCTCGCGTGAGCCAATCTGGGTTGTAGCGTCCCCACACCAAGCAATGGCCCCGCACCTTCATTCGATTGGTACGCGCAAAGCGAACTACTTCGTCGCCTTGGCGAAAATCGTAAGTGGTTTTATCGGGTCTTAACGCCAACCACTTCATTGCATCTTCCGCTTCGACCATGTTGAATTCGCGGGCCAGTGTGGAGGCGTACGTTGGCTCCGAAAGTTGTGACGGACGGACCGCGGCACCGATCAGAACCCCCGTATGATCCGCTTGCTGACGCAGGGATTGGGCGGCGGAGACAGAACAAATCGTTGTTGCGAGAACCGCTGACCACAAGAGTTGCGTCTTCAACCGTAAACCTTTTCGGAGTGTTCTTTCTAAGACCTGCGACCTAAGCCCTGACACCGCAACTCAGACTGGACCCTCTACTTACACCCGAGGCAGGAACTTCTGTAAAGGGCATTCGTCACAACGAGGCTGTGATTTTCGGCAATAGTTTTTGCCGACGCCCACAATCAAGCCGTGCATCTCGTTATAAACCTGGGTCAGGGCCGTGCGCTTTGCTGTACTCATGGCCGAGGGAGGGTGTGCAGCACCATGAAAGCCCGTCGCCAAATGCGGTTTTCCATTTTCTGTGCAAACGTCGGCCAACTCCGCCAAAGGTGTCAGCGTTCGTTCAAATACCTCCCGAATCTCTTCGTACGTAGCATCCTCGCTCAGAATCGCATGGCGAACCAGAATCCTTCGCGTATATGCGTCGACTACGAACACCGGATGATTCCCGGCGTAGAGCAGAATGGAATCCGCGGTTTCGGGTCCAACGCCATTCAGATTAAGTAGTTCTTCCCGAAGCTGATTCGTAGCGCGGGACAATAACTTCGTTAAAGAACCTCCGTAATGCTCGTCCAAATGCGCGATGAACAGTTTCAGACGATTCGCTTTCTGGCGGAAATACCCAGATGGGCGAATCAGACGCTCGAGTTCTGCCAGCGGCACGCGCCGTATTCCGCTCACGCTAAGCAAGCGCGCCGCGCGAAGGTTTCCCAAAGCTTTTTCAACATTCGTCCACGCCGTGTTCTGGGTGAGAAAAGCCCCAACGATAACCTCGAACGGAGACCGTGCCGGCCACCAATGCTGCGGGCCCCATGCCTGAAATAAGGCGCGATAGTAGCTTCGAATCTCATACTCTTTTGCATCAACCGGCAAAGTTGGAGTTCCTCATCGCTCAGTTTACGCTGGCGGCGAGCAGTGACGCGCCTGCCTGGGACGGTCCCGCCGGGGCTTACCGAAGTGCATGTACTTGAAGTTGAACTTCGCCTTGCATCACGAAAAAAGCTCATCTGGCGCGGGTTTTGAAGGCTGCCTTGCGGACTCCTTAATTTACGGCGAGTTCAAGCACTACGGTAACTGGTAAGGTAATCGACTTGCGTTGACAATTTGTGTCAACACAAAGACGTTGCTCTCCCTTCGAAGCAAACGCAGCGCTTTGGGTTAATGCCGGATTGTTGTCGGGCATCGTTCCACTCAAGTGGATCAGGAGATCGACGTATGTCTCAACGGCTGGGCGACCTTCTTGTTAAAGAGAAGATCATTACCCCAGAGCAGTTGGAACAAGCTACTAAGGCGCAAAAGGAGCAGAATGTCCGCCTTGGCTCCGCGCTGGTGAAGCTCGGCTTCCTCACCGATGAGGACGTCACGAATTTTCTCTCCCGGCAGTACGGCGTTCCCGCCATTAACCTCTCTTACTTCGAGATCGACCCTGCTGTCGTCAAGCTGATTCCGTTCGAGACCGCGAAACGATATCAGATTCTTCCGCTGAGCCGCGTCGGAGCGTCGCTTACCATCGCGATGGTTGACCCCACCAACGTCTTCGCCATGGACGATATCAAGTTCATGACCGGCTTCAACATCGAGCCGGTGGTGGCTTCTGAAAGTTCGATCCTGCAGGGCATCGATAAGGCCTACGGCGCGGGCGGGAAGGAAGAAGATCTCGAAACTGTGATGCAGTCGATGTCGGAGATGAACGAAAGCGACATCGAAGTGCAGGCGGAAGAGCAGGAGATGGAGCTCTCACAGCTGGAGAAAGCTGCCGACGAAGCTCCGGTCGTGAAGCTGGTGAATCTGGTGCTCACCGATGCTGTGAAACGCGGAGCCAGCGACATTCATATCGAGCCATACGAAAAAGAATTTCGTGTTCGCTTCCGTATTGACGGCGTACTGCAATCGATCATGTCGCCGCCAATGAAGTTGAAGGACGCAATTACTTCCCGCCTGAAAATTATGGCGAAGCTTGATATCAGCGAGAAGCGCTTGCCGCAGGACGGCCGCATCATGCTGAAGATGAACATTGGCGGCCGCAAAAAGCAGCTCGACTTCCGAGTCAGCACTTTGCCGACGCTTTGGGGCGAGAAGATCGTACTCCGCTTGCTCGACAAAGAAAACTTGCGCCTCGATATGACCAAGCTGGGCTTCGAGCCTGAGTCTCTGGTCAAGTTCGAGAAGGCCATTCTTAAACCTTACGGTATGGTGCTGGTCACCGGTCCCACGGGTTCAGGAAAAACCAACACTCTCTATTCGTCGATTTCGCGCCTCAATCAGCCTGATACCAACATCATGACCGCGGAAGACCCGGTCGAATTTCAGTTGGGCGGTGTCAATCAGGTGCAGATGAAAGAGCAGATCGGATTGAACTTTGCCGCAGCCCTGCGCTCTTTCCTGCGTCAAGATCCCAACATCATTCTGGTCGGCGAAATTCGTGACTTTGAAACCGCTGAGATCGCGATCAAGGCCGCTCTCACCGGCCACCTGGTTCTCTCTACTCTGCACACCAACGGCGCACCGGAAACCATTACACGTTTGATGAACATGGGTATCGAACCATTCCTGGTTGCGACTTCGGTTCACCTGATCTGCGCCCAGCGCCTGATTCGACGTATTTGCAAGGACTGCTCGGAGACGGTGGATGTTCCAGTTCAGACTTTGATCGAAGAAGGATTTAGTCCGGAAGAAGCCAAGACGATCAAAATTCAGAAGGGTAAGGGATGCGGGGTTTGCAACAACACGGGCTACAAAGGCCGCTGCGGTTTGTATGAAGTGATGGAAGTGGACGATGAAATCAGGGAACTGGTTTTAGTCGGTGCATCGGCTGTGGAACTAAAGAAGAAGGCGATCGAGCGGGGCATGATCACGCTCCGCCGTAGTGGTTTGATCAAAGTGGCAGCGGGCATTACTACTTTGGAAGAAGTTGCCCGCGAAACGATTCACTAATTCGCGAAAGGGTTGAGGAAGGATCACGAACATGGGTCTGTCGCTCAGTGACTTACTAAAAAGAATGTTGGAGATGAATGGCAGCGATCTTCACATCACCACCAATTCGCCGCCGCAAATCCGGGTTCACGGACACCTAGTGCCCCTCGATCTGCCGCAGTTGACGCCGGCCGAGACCAAGCAACTGGCTTACAGCGTGATGACCGACTCCCAGAAGCACCGCTTCGAAGAGTGCCTGGAGCTGGATTTTTCTTTTGGATTGAAAGGGCTGGCTCGCTTCCGCGCCAACGTATTCAATCAGCGCGGCGCCAGCGCAGCCGTCTTCCGTTTGATTCCTTTCGAGATCAAGTCCTTCAACCAGCTCGGCCTGCCCGCAGTGGTGAGCAAGCTGTGCGACAAGCCTCGCGGCCTGGTGCTCGTGACGGGACCAACCGGCTCCGGCAAGTCTACAACTCTGGCGGCGATGATCGACAAGATCAACAGTGAACGGCACGATCACATCCTCACAATCGAGGATCCGATCGAGTTCGTGCACATGAACAAGAACTGCGTGGTGAATCAGCGTGAGTTGCACGCCGACACCAAGAGTTTTTCTGACGCTCTGCGCGCCGCACTTCGTGAAGATCCGGACGTCGTGCTGATCGGCGAAATGCGTGATCTGGAAACCATCGAGTCGGCCCTGCGTATCGCCGAAACTGGCCACTTGACCTTCGGCACGCTGCACACCAATTCGGCGACTTCCACTATTAATCGAATCATCGATGTCTTCCCGGCGCACCAGCAGCCACAGATTCGTGCCCAGCTTTCGCTGGTGCTCGAAGGCATCATGTGCCAAAGCCTGCTGCAAACCATCAGTGGCAAAGGCCGAGCCATGATCATGGAAATTCTGATTCCGAATCCGGCGGTGCGAAACCTGATTCGTGAAGACAAAATTCACCAGGTTTATTCGGCGATGCAGTCTGGACAGGATAAATTCGGCATGCAAACGTTCAACCAGGCGTTGGCCACTGCCTACGCTCAGAAACAAATTTCCCTGGAAGTTGCCATCCAGCGCTCCAGTAATCCAGAGGAACTTCAGGAAATGATTAACCGCGGCGCCACCCTAACGAACCGAGGCGGCACCGGATCGATGGCACGAGCGGCAACGCCGTCAAAGCATTAGAAGTTTGCACGGTTTTTGGGAATTAGCGACGACACTTAGGGAAAGGCTAAAACCATGCCAGTTTTCACATTTTCGGGCAAGGACGCCTCCGGACAGAAGATCACCGGAGAGCGGACAGCGGCAAACAAGCAGGTACTCACTCAGCAATTGCGCCGCGAGCGCATTACGCCTGGGTCGGTCCGGGAGAAGGGCAAGGAATTCTCCATGCCCACGTTCGGATCGACCAAAGTCAAGGTCAAGGACATCGCCATTTTCTTCCGGCAGTTCTCGGTCATGATCGATGCCGGATTGCCGCTGGTGCAGTGTCTCGAAATCCTGGCGGCGAATCAGGAGAGCCAGTCGTTCCAGAAGACATTGACCGGCGTCCGCACCACGGTGGAAGGCGGCGCAACTCTGGCCAACGCCATGCGCCAGTATCCCACCGTTTTCGACGATCTCACGACCAACATGATTGAAGCAGGTGAAACCGGCGGTATTCTGGACATCATCCTGCAACGCCTGGCGACCTACGTCGAAAAAGCGGTGCGCCTCAAGGCGGCGGTAAAGTCGGCATTGATCTATCCCATCGCGGTCGTAGGTATCGCCACACTGATCGTCGGCGCCCTGCTTAAGTGGGTGGTGCCCATCTTCTCGAACTTGTTTGCCGGCCTGGGTGTCGCCCTGCCTCTTCCTACCCGTATCACGATGGGGCTGAGCGCGTTCGTGCAGAGTTTCTGGTGGCTCTTCCTGGTGGGTGGAGTTGGCCTGGTTTTCGGAATTAAACAAATTCGCAAGCACCCGCAAGGCCGATATTACTTCGACAAAATGCTCCTCAAGTTGCCCGTCGTCGGCCCGCTGCTGCGCAAGATAGCCGTAGGCCGGTTTACGCGCACGCTGGGTACTCTGATCACCTCAGGTGTGCCCATCCTCGAGGGCTTGAGCATTACCGCGAAAACCTCAGGTAACGCGGTGCTCGAAGAAGCGCTGATGAAAGTGCGGAAGGCCATTGAAGAAGGCCGCACCATCGTGGATCCGCTCAGAGAATGTGGAGTTTTCCCGAACATGGTGACGCAGATGATTGGAGTTGGCGAAGCCACCGGCGCTATGGACAGCATGTTACAAAAAATTGCTGACTTCTACGAAGAGGAAGTCGACGCAGCCACCAAGGACATGTTAGCCATGCTGGAACCCGTCATCATCGGCGTTCTTGGAATCACGATCGGCGGCATCGTAATTTCGCTCTATATGCCACTGTTCGCCATGATTGCCAAGCTGGCTGGCTAGAGAATAATTCAGTCGGGAGGCCGTCATTCGCTGAGCGGCAGCAACGGCCTCCCGCCCAAAACAGAATTGGGTCTTAGGTGCCAGGTCTTGGGCCCAACACCTAAGACCGAAGACCCGCATCACCGGGACCTCAATGCAATCGACTTTTGACGAGCGGAATTGGCTGGCCTGGCTGGTCAAAGTACGAATCCTAATCCTGACCTTCCTGCTTGGAATCCAGGTGACCGTGGCGGAATTGACGCCCACGGCTCTGCCTCTGCGCCTCTTCATCAGCACCATTATTTTGTGGTTCACGCTCTCGCTGTGTTACGTGTTCCTGCTCTCGTTCTGGCACGAGCACCGCCTGCAGGCATCGTTGCAGATCCTTACCGATCTCGTAATGGTTAGCCTGGTTGTGCATGAGACCGGCGGCTGGGATAGTTCGCTCAACTTCCTCTATCCGCTGGTGATTATCGTGGCCGGCATTCTGCTGCCACGAGTGTGGGCCTATCTGGTGGCGGCATTCGCTTTCATTTTGTATGGCACGGTTCTCGAGCTGAACTATTACGGCGTGGTTCGCTCTTACTGCAACACGCATCCGGGATTGAAGGCGCTGCAGGCGATTATCTTCGTGAACCTGTTCGCGTACCTCGCCGTTTCCTATCTGGCTGGATTGCTTTCCGCGAAGTTGCGGCAGGCGCGGGTGCAACTGAAAGACGCCAGCGGAGCGCTGGAAGACCTTCAGGTCCTGCACGAGAACATCATCCAATCGATTAGCAGCGGATTGATTACGACCGGTCTCGATGGGCACATTACGCTCGTCAATAGCGCGGCGCAGAAGCTGCTCGACCGCACCCCGGATCAGTTGCTGAAAACGCCGGTTACAAAGCTGTTTCTGGATCCGTTGCCCAATGCCGAGTCGCAGCAGGCGCATGGAGAAGTTCGTTTCGAAGTTCGTACCGGTACTGACCAAATTTTCCGCAAGACGTTCCGCGTGAGAGTTGCGCAGCTGAATGTTCCGGAACGCGGCGTGATCGGCTTCGTCTACGCCTTCGACGACCTCACCGAGATCCGGCGTTTGGAACGCGAAGTCCGCATGCAGGACCGGCTGGCAGCAGTCGGCCGCCTCGCTGCCGCCATCGCCCACGAGATCCGCAATCCGCTTACTTCGATTGCCGGATCGGTCAGCATGCTTTCGGGTGTCCCTGAGATGAATCAGGAGCACCGGCAGTTGCTCGGCATCGTAACCCGCGAATCACAGCGGCTGAACAGCATCATCACTGATTTTCTGGCTTATTCGCGCGGCAAGCAATATCACTTCGACAAGGTCGATCTGGTGCGGTTGCTGGAGGATACGCTCATTTTAGTGCGCCACCGCATGACTGCAGAAAATACCGGCATCGCCGTGGAAAGTCATTTCGATGTGCGAGAAGCGTGGGTCATCGCGGACGGCGACCGGCTGAAACAAGTCTTCTGGAACTTCAGTGAAAACGCGGTCCGCGCCATGCGCGAAGGCGGAACGCTAAAAGTGGGTGTGGAAGCTGTCGGAGAAGACTGGCAGATCAGCTTCTCCGATACTGGAACCGGCATGACACCACAGCAAACAGAAAAAATTTTTGAGCCGTTTCAATCCAGCTTTGAGGGCGGTACCGGCCTTGGATTAGCCGTCGTTTACCAAATCGTTCAGGCGCATGAGGGCAAGGTCTGGGCCAGGTCGAAGCCGGGGCAGGGCACCACCTTCATTTTGAAGTTGCGCAGACTCGAGGCGGAAAGACAAACGGCGACGCGTGACTCCGGCAAAGTCGAATCGGCCAGTATGGGCAAGACCCCAGAACTCGATGCGCCAGAATTGGTTGCATCGCAGACGGCGGCTCTGGCTGCGGCAGCGGAAGGGAGGGCTCGTGGCTAACATTCTGGTTTGCGACGACGAGCGCTCCATCTGCGAAATGCTCGACATCGCCCTGCGCCGCGACGGGCATCGGGTTGAGACCGTGCAATCCGGCCAGTCTGCGAAAAACAAAATTGACGGCGCACTTTACGATCTGATCATTACTGATATCAAGATGCCGACGATCGATGGCATCGAAGTCCTGCGTCATGCTCATCGCGTTTCGCCTGATACTTCAGTCATCCTCATTACCGCCGTCGATGATTACGAGGCCGCTGTCGAAGCGGTAAAGGCCGGAGGCGCCTCCGATTACATTCGCAAGAGTCCCGGCCTGGTCGACGAAATCAAGTTAGCCATCAACCGCTCGCTGGAAAAACTGGTTCTCAGCAAACAGAACTTCGCCCTGCGCCGCGACGCCGCTACTCGCAACTCGCTCGATAACATCATCGGTTCCAGCGCGGCGATGGAAAAACTGAAGCAGACCGTACGCACCGTGGCGTCGACCGCCAGTACTGTCCTCATTCATGGCGAGAGCGGGACGGGCAAGGAGTTGGTGGCGCGCGCCGTGCACATTTGCTCACCGCGCGCTACTCAGCCGTTCGTTTCGGTGAACTGCGGAGCGTTTCCTGAAACCCTTCTCGAGAGCGAACTCTTCGGCTATCTCAAGGGCGCATTTACCGGCGCTTCGCAGAACAAGCGTGGCCTGTTTGAAGTGGCGGACGGCGGCACGATTTTTCTTGACGAAATCAGCGAGATGACCCTCGCGATGCAGGTCAAGCTGCTGCGTGTCCTGCAGGAGCGGAGCGTGCGACCGGTGGGCAGCACCAGCGAGATTTCGATCGACGTGCGCGTCATCGCGGCCACCAATCGCGACCTCGACAAGGCTGTCGCCGAAAACCTGTTCCGCGAAGATCTCTATTACCGCCTCAACGTCATTCCGATTCGCGTGCCGAACTTGCGCGAACGCCGCGATGACATTCCGCTGCTGGTGAATCATTTTCTAAAAAAGTACGCAAGCGCCGCCGGCCGCAGCATTCTGCGCGTCGATAAGAATTCGTTCGACTCGCTATGCGGTTACGAGTGGCCGGGCAACGTCCGGCAGTTGGAGAATACGGTTGAGCGCGCGGTGGCCCTCGAGACCAGCGATGAATTGCACGTAGAATTGCCCGCGGAACGTCCCAAGGCTCGCGCCGCGGCCGCGGGAGTCGGCGGTCCAGGAGGCATGGCGGACATCGCTCCCGATGCCGTGCTTCCGCAAGGCGTGGGCATGGAGAACTACGTCGCAAATATCGAGCGTACGCTGCTGCAAAATGCGCTCGACCGCTCCAACGGTGTGCAAACCAAAGCCGCGGATTTGCTCAGTATCTCCTACCGGTCGTTCCGGCATTTGATGAAGAAGTACGAGCTGTAAGAAGCTTCTGGCTACTAGCTTCTAGCTGCTAGCCATTCCGCACAGCACGCAGTAGCTAGGAGCTAGAAGCTGCTCTTCTTCAACTGCTGCTTCCATCCCAACACTCTGGCTTTCGCTCCCTCGGCCTCGGCTTCGGGGATCATCCCTTTTTTCTGGTACAGCACCGAGAGGCTGGTGTGCGCGAGCACGTCGTCGGCATCGAGCGCGGTAATTTGTTGCGCGACGGCGATGGCCTCATCGTAGCGTTGCAGGTCTTGCAGAGCGCGAGCCAGGCCGTGCATCGCTTCGGTAAAAGTGGGATCGACGGCGATCGATTCCCGGTAGGCTGCGACCGCCTCTTCCAGCTTTCCATCGGCCATCAAGTCGAGCGCGGCGTAGTACTGGTCTTCAGCTTTTTGGCGGGCGTTTGCATCGGACATGAATGGAAATCCCCGGCGGAGCGAGAATTCTAACATGGGACAAGGAACGTGCACTGCGCACAAAACCAAGGTCCCTCGCTTTGCTCGGGATGACAACGAGAAATATGGTTATCTGAAGCGAACAAGCGCTGCGAATAGTAGAAAGCTGCGACCCTGTTTATGATGCTGGCATGCGTTATTCGCTGCGCTTTCTGTGGAATGCTACGAAGGGGCATCGTCTGGCTCCGTGGCGCAGCCCTTATCTGCTTTGGCGGATGGAGACTTACTGTGGCGTCAAGATGACACAGATCGGCTTCATTGAATTTTGGGAATTTCTTTGGCGGGAGCGCTCGAATCTATGGCGCTTTCTGAAGTGGACTGGAGAGATGGAACGCTACGCGCATCCCAAACCGAGGAACCTATAAAGAGGCTTCAAAGTTTCAAGGTTTCAGAGCGTGGGAACTGAGCGGGGGTCTGTGAGTGTTGAAACCTTGAAACTCTGAAACATTGAAACCTGTTCCTCTACGCGCCTTTGCCCTTGGCCGCAGCCTCGCCAAGGATGATGCTTACTTCGTTTCCCTTGCCGACGCCGGTCAACTGGGCTGCCGCTCCACGGTTCGCGGCAATTTCCAGAAAGCCCATGCTCCCGAGAATTCCGATGACTTCTCCGGGGGCGCCTTCGGCATAGGCATTGTGGATTTCTGTGATCTCGCGGCTGCCGACCACGATCTTGAATGGGCCGGCCTTGGGCCCGAAAAGCATGGGCGCATCTTGCGGCGTGATGTTGGTGATCAGGTTTCCGAAGCGGTCGACTTTGAGCACAACGCCACGGAGCCGATTCTCCTCGACCTTCTTTGGTTTGGGGGCTGAGAACTTCACGAAGTCTTCGATTTCCTCGCCAAACTTCAGCGAGTCGACCTCTTTGGCCAAGTATGCCGCAACGGGAGAAAAAATATCCCTCGCGTGGAAGGTATTGCTCACCGGCTGCAGGAAATAATGTTCGGCAGTGATGTGCCGCACGTGCATACGGCTTTCTTTGGCGTAAACCAACGAGAGCACGCCGTTGTCCGGCGCCACGAAATGGTATTTATCGCTCGAGGCCAGAATCGGCCGCCGCGCTGTGCCCACGCCCGGATCGACCACCACAATGTGTACGGTTCGATTGGGAAAGTAGGAGTACGCCTGAGAAATGGTCAGCGCACCATCGAGCACGTCAAAGGCTTGCACCGAGTGGCAGATATCGACAATCTCCGCCTCAGGCACAATGTCCAGAATGACGCCCTTCATAACCCCTACAAAGTGGTCGTTGCTGCCGAAGTCGGTGGTGAGAGTGATAATTGGACGGTGCGCCAAAGCTGCCTCGTGGATTGAAGACGGAATCTTCCCAAAGAATCGAAAGTAATTGCTGGAGAGTACGGCGTCAAGGCACGGAGGTAATGAGGGGTGGGCGGCTGTAGGCCGGTTTGGCTGCAGCTTTATGTCGGGGTAAGTTAGGGATCCTTCGCTACGCCTGAAGAACGGCTACGCTCAGATGACAATGCGCATGGGAACAGTGACAATGGATAAAAGAAAACAGACGGCGGGCGAGTAAATCTTAATGCTACTGGATGTGTATATCGCCGGAGCCGGTGCGCACGGTCAGCATTGGTCCGCCGCTGCGGACCTTTCCCTGGATCGACTTATGCCCCTCCTGGACGCGCCCTTGGACGGTCATGGTGACGGCTGGGTCAACCTCCACCGTGCCGGAGCTGCTGGTGAGGTCGACATCGAAGGCCGCATTGTCGGGCAGGCGCACGTTCACGTTACCCGATCCGGTGCGAATTTCCCAGGCAGCGCCTTGTGTGCCTTCCGCAGTAATGTCGCCACTGCCGGTTTCGCCGCGAAATGATCCTTGAATGCCGCGGGCCCCGATGTTGCCGGAACCTGTGTGCAGAACGACGTCTCCCGAACCGATTTCTTCCAACTCAAGTTCCCCGCTGCCTGTGCTTCCCCGCAGCGAGCCAGCAATTTCACGAGCACGTACGTCACCTGACCCCGTCTGAAGGCGAATCTCTCCGGTAAGCTGCGAAAGCTTCAAGTTTCCCGATCCACTTTGCAGGTCGACGTTGCCGCGCGTGCCTTCGATGGTCTGATCGCCGGAGCCGCTGCGGGTGCGGACGGTGGTGTCGACCGGCACGGTGATTTCATAGTCCACAGAAATGTCGCGCGCGTTCACATAGTCAACGTGAATACTGTTGCCGTCCTGCCGGATGGGAGGGTGCTGCTCGATGTCCGATACGTCGGTATGCCGGTTACCGAACAGCCAGTGGTCTCCGACAAAAATCCTCCCGCGAACCGTGACCGAGCCCGACGCGCCGCTGTGCACAATAATGTCGCCGGAATGAGTCTGCACCTCCAGATCCACCGAGCCGCTGCCTACCTGAAATGTCTTCTCGAATGAGCCTTGTGGCGTGGAAGCGATCGCAAGGCCGGTGGCAAGCAGCACGACAGAGGCGACCGCCAGGAATGAAAACCGCGCTGATGGGGATTGGTTATTCATTTTACGTCTCCACGAGGTCTTGGGTGTTAGGTCTTAGGTCGGTCATCGGCGCCTATGTCGGACCGTACCCTATGCCTGACGCCCAAGACCTAAGACCCGAGACCTGATACTCAACTACTGCAGGACCACTTCCTGGTCCTCTTTTAGCCCGCTCAACACTTCGGTTTTCGCGCCGTTTGAGATTCCGATGTTGACGGCGATTTTATCCTTACCATCCTTGGCCTTCGGATTCGGGATCTCCACCGAAGCCTTCTTATCCTTGTCGTATAGGATCGCGCCTTCCGGAATCTGCAGCACATTCTTGTGTTCTTCGAGAATGATTTCCGCGTTGGCCGTCATCTCGGCCTTGAGTTCGCCGCCCGGATTCTGGATCGATACGCGTACCTCAAACGTGGTGACGTTATCTTTTTCTACGCCCATCGGCGAAATCTTGGTGACCTTGCCGGTAAAGGTTTTGTCCTTGAACGATTCCACTTTGATCCGTGCGGGCTGCCCGAGATATACGCGGCCGATATCGCTCTCGTCCACTTTGCCCTTTACATAAACTTCGCTGGTATCGCCGAGAGTCATCACAAGCGTGGCCGACGAACCCAGCACAAGGATCGAACTCACCGCGTCGCCCATTTCTACGTCACGCGAGAGTACGATGCCGTCGATGGGAGAAATAATGTCGGTATAGCTGAGCTGCTCCTCCAACTGCTTGAGGTTGGCTTGATCCTGCGCCACCTGCGCGCGCGATTGTGCAATCTTCGCCTTCAGCACCGTCACCTGCGCTTTGGACACATTCTGCTTGTTCAGCGACATCTCATAATTTTTTTCCGCATCATCAAGAGCGGAAGCAGAAACCACGCCATCTTTCGCCATGCCGACGGCGCGGTCATAGGCGCGCTTCAGGAGGGGAACGTCGGGACCTTCCGCATCGACTTTGGCTCGCTCGAAGTCGGCCTCGGAGCTGCTGAGGTTGGCCTGAGCCGCATCCAGTGCAGCCCGCGACTGCGCAACCTGCGCTTCAATCTCGACTTTGTCGAGCTGCGCTAGCAGTTGGCCCTGCTTTACCCGATCGCCGTAATCCACCAGCAACTTTTTCACGATGCCGCTAGCCTTCGACTTGACCTCAACCTTAGTGATAGGCGTCACTTTTCCCGTGGCCACCACGCTCTTGGCTAGGTCGCCCTTTTCAACCTTGGCCAGCTTGGTGGGGTCGATCTTGGTGCCGCCGCGCGTGGCCGCGAATACGCCAATCGCAATCAGCAGGACGATCGCCAGTCCAATGCCGCCATAAATAAACAGCTTGCGACGCTTCTTCTTATTATTTCCGTTTCCGTTCACGGCCGCCTCCTAGAATCGAAAAATCTCTTACCCGCCGGAGAGACTGAATAAGCCAGTCTCTTGCCCTCAGTTCCATGTACGCAACCACAAATGCTTTTGTTCCGCTGCTTTTGTTCTGCCCTTGGCCTAAATCTTGGGAGATGAACCTGGGACCGGCCCCGGTGATTTTGCCCGCCCGACTAAAGCAATTACCTTCCGTTACTTAGACCGCGCCTTGGGACAAATGGTTAGCTCTCCGGGAACGATTTTTTTAAGAACTGTTTTCATTCCGCCCCTCGTGCGACACGCGCATGCTCCCGCTGACCAGTGCTCGGTGCCCTAACCACTGCCTTTAGAATGCTAGAATTACCCATCCATGATCGCCTTTGTGCTGCTCCGGGTGTTGTTAATCCTTCTCCTGGTGGCGGCGAATGCGTTTTTTGCGGCTGCGGAATTTTCTCTGATCAGCGTCCGCGATACCCGCATCCAGCAGCTCATCGAATCCGGCCGCGTTGGCGCGCGCAACGTCCAGCGCCTTCACCTGCACCTCGATGAAGTTGTGAATGGCGTGCAACTGGGCATTACCATCGTCAGTCTCACCCTAGGCTGGATCGGCGAACCCATGGTCGCAGGCCTGGTGGGAAACCTCCGTTTTGTGCATGAGGTTCCGCACGCGGCCATTTACGCGAACGGCATCGCCATCGCCATCGCGTTCACGTTGATCACCTACATGCACGTGCTTCTCGGCGAACTCGTGCCGAAAACGCTGGCTCTGCAGCGCGCCGAGCAGATCGCCCTTGCCGTAGCCGCTCCCATGGAAGCGTTCATCACCATTGCGCGCCCTGTGCTATTTTTCATGCGCCGCTCCGGAGGTCTGGTCCTGCGCCTTTTCGGTGCACGCGATACCCGCCGCGGCGGCGCCGTCCATTCCCCAGACGAACTCAAGCTCATTGTCACCGCCAGCCGCCAGTTCGGCCAGATTCCCGAATCTCAAGAGGAGATGATCCACAACGCCATCGAACTCGACAGCATTACCGTGCGCGAGGTGATGGTCGCCCGTCCCGACATTTTTTCGCTTCCCTCCGATCTCACACTCGACGACGCGGTGAACCGCGTGGTCGAGGGCCAACACTCCCGCATTCCGGTGTACGACCCGCAGAGAGGGCCTGAGCATATTGTCGGCGTCCTTTATTACAAAGAATTGATTCGCTGGGTCCGCCTGCGCCTGGTCAATCTGAATCAGCCTCTGGCCGCGCGCATCGCCCGCATGCAGATCGGCCAGATCATGCACGACGTGCTGGTGGTTCCTGAAACCAAAGTCCTCGCCGAACTGCTCGATGAATTCAAACAGCGCCGCCGCCATCTCGCGGTTGTCGTCGACGAGTTCGGTTCGACCGCGGGCGTAATCACGGTCGAGGACATACTCAAGCAACTGGTCGGCGACATCGAGGATGAGTTCGACGTGGCGACGCCGGAGCCGGCACTCGAGAATGAGTCCGTGATGGTGCTCGAAGGCTCGGTCAACATCCGCGATCTCGAGACTCAACACGGCCTGCTCCTGCCCCGGGACGCCGGATTCGAAACTCTCGCCGGATTCATGCTCGCCCGCCTGCAACAGATTCCGTACATTGGCGAGTCTTTCGAGTATGAAGGCCACCGTTATACCGTCGAAGAAATGGAAGCCCACCGCATCGCGAAAGTAAAGATCGAGAAAGTGGAGAATGTTGACGGCAAAGCCAAACCTGCAAAGCCGGCCGGAGATTGAAGATGGTTTTTGGATACCGAAGCGTTAATCTCGCCAGCACTGTCATCCTGAGCGAAGCGAAGGACCCCATGTCGGCGTATACTACCGCCGGCTCCGCAAGAAGTTTCCTTCTCTGCCCAGTCGGGACTGGCAACTGGCAACTGGGTACTGACAACTGAAACTCCTCCTCCAACGCGTCCTTTACACCCTCCCAGTAATCTGGCTGGTAGTCTCCTTGGTTTTCTTACTAATCCATCTGGTTCCCGGCGACCCCATCCAACAAATGCTCGGCGAAGGCGCTCCGGCCGCCGACATTGCGGCTACGCGCCACGCCTACGGACTCGACACCCCGCTCGGCGAGCAATACATTCACTACTGGAAAGGCGTGCTCCACGGCGACCTCGGCCCGTCGTTTCGCTACAACCAAAGCGTGACGCGCCTGCTCACCCAGCGCTATCCCTATACGCTGCAACTCACACTGGCGTCGTTATTCATCGCGATCATTCTCTCGATCCCCGCAGGGGTGCGCTCGGCCCAGCGCCGCAATCGCTGGGACGACCGGCTGCTCAGCGTGGTCAGCCTCTTCGGCCTATCGTTCCCCAATTTCGCACTTGGCCCGATCCTGATTCTCTTATTCGCGATTAAACTCGGATGGCTCCCGGTTTCCGGCGCAGGATCGTTCGCAAATCTAATCTTGCCTGCCGTCACCATGGGCGGCGCGCTCGCTGCCATCCTGACTCGCATGGTCCGTACCTCCATGCTCGAAGAGCTCAGCCAGGACTACATCCGCACCGCCCGCGCCAAAGGCCTGCCCGAGCGCACCGTTGTTTACCGCCACGCTCTGCGCAATGCGATGATCCCCATCATTACCGTACTAGGACTGCAATTCGGCGCGCTGCTGGCCGGCGCGATCGTGACTGAAACCATCTTCTCCTGGCCCGGCATCGGGCGCCTCACGATTCAAGCCATCTCGAACCGCGATTACTATCTGGTGCAAGGCTGCATCCTCGCGATTGGTTTGACGTATGTCGCCGTGAATTTTTTGACGGATGTGCTGTATTCGGTGGCGAACCCGAGGATAAGGCAGTAGATATGCATCGTGGCCAAGCTGCCAAAAAGAATAAGCTAGGTTGCGGGAAGCTCAGCATCGAGAGGCTCAACCGCAGTGCCGCTGCCCAACTGCATAGGTCCTTCGCGCAAAAAACACGCTCAGGATGACAAAGCATAAAAACATGACAATTTATGAGTACTGACGAGCTGAATCCATGCCCAGTTTCCGCAGCTGCAAAGTTCATTCATCACAGACATCCCGCTCCAGATTTGTCATCTTGAGCCCCATGTGCTCCGCTGCCGTCAGAAGCCACCACGCGAAGGACCTATGTATTTTGTCTACATCATGACGAACCGTTCAATGACCTTAATACACGGGAGTCACCAACAACCTCATGCGGCGGGTGCGAGAACACAAAACAGGAATTGGCTCGGAATTCACAACCAAATACAGACTCGACCGTCTAGTCTACTTCGAGCGCTTCCAGGACGTTCACAATGCGATAGAACGCGAGAAGCGGGGCTGGCTGCGAATCAAGAAAATCGCGCTCGTCGTTTCAGTGAATCCATCATGGAAGGATTTGAGCGAGGAGTGGTACGAGCGGCATCAATACCAGCCGCAGAGTGCCTAAGAGTTTTTTGCGAAGTGCGGGTGGGACGGCTAAGATTAGTTCACTCCCATGTCCACCGTCGCCATCTCGTTCCGCCGCTCGATTGCCGGAACCGCACGCCACAACCCACTCGCCGCAACAGGCGTGGTGCTGGTCGTCATCTTCGTAATCTTCGCTCTTTTCGCGCCGTGGTTCGCGCCGCAAGATCCCGCCGCCATCGATCTTCCCGCGCGTCTCGATGCTCCGTCGCATGCGCACTGGTTCGGCACCGACGAACTGGGCCGCGACATTCTTTCTCGCATCATCTTCGGCGCACGGATCTCGATGCTGGTCGGAAGCTGCGTGGTCGCGGCATCGCTTGCGCTTGGCCTCATCATCGGATCTATCGCTGGCTACTACGGCGGCGGGATCGACCGCTTTGTTAATGTCGTGCTGATGAATGCCTTTCTCTCGTTTCCAGGAATTCTTCTCGCCATTGCTTTTGTCGCTTTTCGCGGGCCGGGCATTTTCAATCTTGTTCTCGCGCTTTCGCTGGGAGGTTGGGTGGGCTATGCACGCCTGGTGCGCGGACAAGTTCTCGCCGCCCGCGAACGCGAATTCGTCGAAGCTGCGCGCGCGCTGGGCGCGAGCGACATGCGGATAATCGGCCGCCATATTTTGCCGAACATCATTCAGCCCGTGATTGTGCAGGCCGCCATCGGCATGGCCGGAGCCATTCTTGCCGAAGCCACCATGAGCTTTCTCGGACTCGGCGTGCCTCCGCCGACGGCGAGTTGGGGAGCCATGCTCAACGACGGTCGCGCCCACCTGTTCGACGCGCCTCATCTCGTGCTCTTTCCGGCGCTCGCTGTGATGCTGGCTGTGCTCTCGTTCAATTTCATTGGAGACGCTTTACGCGACTATCTCGATCCGCGGTCTCGCATTGAAGCCGGGCTGTAGACCGATCTGAGCTCGCCTTTGCACGTGCTATACTCCCCTGCCTGCTGGCGGTGAATTCCCGAACTGTATGTCGCGTGTCGAAAGATTTGCTCAAATCGTCGTTCTTTCAGTGATTCTTTGCTGTGCTTTTGTGGGCCGGCATTTGCCGGTCCGCCCGGATGGCCTTTCCTATCTCGATGTGGCGCGAGCTTACCTTCGTCACGATTGGTCCACAGCTCTAAACGGATATTGGGGACCGCTCTACTCAGTACTGATTGCGGTAATGCTACGCCTGACGCACGCGCGCGGACTCGATGAATTTGCTGCAGTTCGCGCCGTGAATTTCTTCATCACTGTTTTCTGTGTATACGCCTTCAGTAAGTTTTGGCGAGCGATCGCCCATTGGGGCAGGCACTACGGTACCGGAGACACTCCGCTAGCTGAGGCATCTCCCTTGGGATGGGTACTGTTGGGATATGTCTTGGTTTTAGCTAAGACTGCCTGGCTTGTAGATGAGGTGCCCCCTGACATTTTTGTGGCCGGCATCGTTTTGCTAACGATGGCGCGGCTCTTGAGTCTTGACGAGTTCAATCACGGGAGCGACACCCATGGCCTCTTCCCTTACGTCCGGTTCGGATTTTTGCTTGTCGTTGGTTTCTATGCCAAAGCCATTCTCTTTTATTTCGGACTCTTTGTACTGGCGGCGCTGGTGATTCAAGGCATCCGATCTCGCAACTATCGGGGTCCGATCGCCGCTGTGCTGGTTTGCACTGTGTTTGTGGCTCCGTTCGTGGTTTCGTTGACGCACGCGCGGGGCCATTTCACGGTTGGAGACAGTGGCTGGCTGAATTACACCTGGTTTGTGGACGGAACCGAGACCAGGACCTGGGCCGGGGATTCGGATAGTCACGCTCCACTTCCGTTTTATCCCGGACGCGTCACCTTAGATTTTCCGCGGGTGTTTCAGATTCCCAGGCTCGAAGGAGTCACCTATGCACCGTGGTACGATGCGTCGCGCTACGACAAACGCAGCCGGCCGACTTTACAGTTGCATGGTCAGCTGCGTCAGATCGCGACCAATCTCAAGTTTTTGAGGGAAGTGTTTCTTGGCACCGACGCGGCGCTAACAGTCTGTTTGATCATTCTGATCTGCAGCGAGCCGAGAGTCTTCCTGCGGCGTTTTGCATCTGTCTGGTTTTGCACGCTGCCCACCCTGATGGTGATCGGCATGTACGTGCTGGTTCACCTGGTGGACCGGTTCATGCTTGGATTCGTGCTGGCTCTGTGGGGCGTGGCTTACTCCCGCGTCTGCGTACCTGCCAACCTGCAGCTACTTGTGAGGCGCGCATTGCTGGCTGGAACCGTGGTCTATGCGGCGTCCACGATGCCGGGCGTCTTGCATTACCTGGGTTCGACTCGTACTGAGTCGGCAAAGCGCGACGAGATCATTGCGGAAGCAATGCCAGGTTACGGGGTTCGTCCTGGTGATTCTGTCGCGGTGATAGGGGAAGGCGAAGGGGCTTATTGGGCGCACTGGACGGGCGTGTCGATTGTCGCAGAACTTTGGACAATCGACTCCGCGCCGTTTTGGACGGGTTCTTCCGATTTGCAACAAGCAGTTCTTCGATCGATGCGAGAATCGGGCGCGAAGGTAGTGGTTTGGCGACGCGACGCAGAGAGGGCATGCCCGCCTGAGTGGGTTTCGTTACCGGAGAATTCAGGGTGTGTGAGTTTGCTGAAGCCGTCTCCGTAACATTATTCGAGCGGTAATGTTCAGGCAGCTGCTACCTCGGTACGAGCATCCGTTGGCGCGGGCACGCGGCCATCGCGATACCGAAGCAGCGGACGCTCAATCAGGTAGTAGGAGAAACATGCCATTCCGATCGCGGCCAGGATTCCAAATCGCATAGGCGATGCTGCATTCACGAAGGGCTGCTGCCACAGATAAAGGCTGTAGCTGATCTGTCCCAGCCACACTACAGGTGCGAGGTTCAAAATGCGGTAAGGATTTTGCACGACATGAATCAGAATTCCGGCGATTGCGGCGTCGAGTAATGGATTGAGGATAAACAGTATAAGAAGAGTCCGCGAGGTGGTCGTGCCGCTAAATTTGGGGATCGCGATCATCAAAATGACCAGGCTGGCAAACAATACTTTAGGGATCTTGGGCCAGCGCGTGGCAAACACTGCCACCAGACATCCTGCGGCCAAGCCGTCGGCGACGGAGGGGAGCCCAACTGACCCCACTTTGTGGATCCATTTGAAGTGGTATAGAGCAGCGTTGTATACCGGGGTGAAAGCCAACACGCCGAGCACAATGGCGACGCGGTGCCGGTGCCACTTCCGCAACACACTCGGCCAAAGGAAATAGAACTGCTCCTCTACACTGAGCGACCAGAGATGCCCGACCGGGTAAGGCCGCGAGAAATAGTTCACAACGTACAACAAGGCCGCTGCCATTTCGTAACAGCGCAGGGTATGCCAATACACCGCGAAGATGATTAACATGTAGAACAGCGCCGCAGGAAAAATCCGATATGCGCGCCGGATGTAGAACTGGCGCAGGTTGATGGTGGAAGTGTGATCGTGCTCCTTTAGAAGAATCGCAGTGATCAGATAGCCGGAGATGACAAAGAATACCCGGACGCCAACGCTGGCGTAGGTCTTTAGGAATTCGGGGGCGTAACCCTCAGCCGCCAGGTGCCCGGCTACAACCATCGAGATGGAGATGGCGCGCAGTCCGTCGAGGGAAGGAATTCGTTGTCCGGAGGTTGCAGAATAATTTCTAGTTGCGGCTCTCGGACTGTTTACGCCTGGTTTCATATGTTCTTTATCTTGTGCGCTGATCACCTCAGAAAGAACGCATAGTTGGGGCTGCCTTCGATCTTGCGCCAACCGGAACTCGGACGAGAACATCCGGCCAAGTCTATCGGTACCGGGCGGGAAGTGGTTCTGACCCCTCCGCCGGTATTGGCTACCACCACCTTCGCGCCGGCTTGAGAGAACTTTTCCAGAATCTCTGCTTGAACCGCTGCAGGCTCGCTCCAAAAAAGGCAGGTTTCGCCGGTATTGATTTCGGCGACGATATCAAACTGCGCCAGATAAGCCCAATAGGCGTCGTTATCGTAGCCGATTGCTCCTACTTTTTCTCCCGGTTGCAGGCCCATTCTCTGTAGCCCCTCGGCGGTCACATATTCCGGGGTAGCGTCACTATGAAAAACTTGAACGGACTCTCCGTATACAAGGTGGACCATGGCAGCAACCATTGCGAAAGATACCAGCGCGATGATTCCGCGAGATAAGGCTTCGACACGTGGTCTCAGTCTTACTCCGGCTAGAACTGACCCCCAGATCAGGAACTCCCATGGAGGCAAGAATCGGTCTTGGATTAGCGTCATGCAGTACATCGCCAGGGCAACGGCACCGATCACGATTAGATAAGCATAACCAGCGATACCTTTGAGGGTTTCCCAGAGCGTGGACCCAAGGAGGATCAAGAAAATACCTACGATCCAGGCGGTGGGATGTGCCAGTGCCGAGCCGAGCACGGCTATATCGTGAAAAAAGTGTCTGACGACGATCCCAAGCGAAAATTTAGGAGACAGTCCTTCGTTCCAGTAAGAAGGGTCATACCAGGGCGGATAACTCGATCGCAAGGGCCCATTGAACTCGTACACGGCAGGATGGTCGAAAAGTTGTCGCGTAGGATGTACGGGCGTGCCGGTACCTGGAGGAAGGCCTTGCCAATTTCGGTTTGGAAGATTGTAGTTGAACCATGCAACATTGAGTTTGCCGGCGTCCGAGTAAGTAAGGCGGCCTTTGGAATGTGAGAGAAGAGCAATTTCCGGCGCTGCAATCGCTATAAAAATCAGCAAGGCCAGCGCCATATACTTTCGCTGCTCTCGCAGAGCACGACGAGAAACAAGGACCATCATCGTCAGGAAAACGAATGCCATGGGAAAGAGAATCGCCTTAGCCAGATAACCAAATCCCAAGCAAATTCCAAACCACATGTACAGGGTGCACGGAGAGTTCGCGTCCGTTTCCATACGCAGCAAGAGCCCTGCCGCCAGGAGCACACTTGCCATCACCAGCAAGTCAGGATTGACCAGCAGCACCAACTCTCCCACCGTGGTCCAAACAAAGAGCGAATAACCCAAAATCCACATCTGAGATGCCGGTATGAGTGTGGTCTTCGGATCGAGTTCCGCAATGCTTGCCTGCCTGTGCCGTAGTAGAGACATCCAGAAAAATTCGAAGGCTGCCATGCAAGCCAAATACATTGGGAAAGAGAAAGTGTGCGCAACGGGAAATTCCCATCGAAGGGATGGCCTGACAATTCCGAGAATCGCCGCCAACAACCAAGGATAAAGCGCGCTCCAGTACGCATTGGTCACCATTGCCCAGTCATGGCGCAGGATGGCGCGGGCTAGTTCCATGTACGATCTGGGATCCGGACCGAAGGTGTTCCGGGCGAGCACGATCTCAACGACTGCCAATATCCCAGCCACGGAACGAAAGAACCATCGGATCGTAATGCATCGAGATTCCGTCGATGCAATCTCGTTTGCGTCCTGCGCGTCCGCGCGATGAACAAAACGTGAAGTCCAACCAACTGCCTTGTCGATTGCCGGCGTCAATCCGATATCCCCTCCCAAGAATCTGCGAAGGGAATCATTCTATCGCTTCGCCGCAACCTGGCCTTCGTCACGGATGTAAAGGGAGATGCTGCGGGCGAACGGGCGCTCAGCTACAACTTTCTGCTACTATGCTTTGCAACCATCCTAAGAAGGCGGCACTTTCCCAACGCTCGACGGCAGTCTCTTGATTGTTATGCATGGTCGAAGTTGTCAGAAGGCATGAACGATAAGCGTCCCAGTGAGCGTTCGCCGCTCATTCTCTGCATTTTGCTAGGCACAACTCAGGCCTGGATCAGCCGCTATGCGATGAATCAGGATGGAACGTCCTACCTCGATGTTGGAGACGCGTTTTTCCACGGCGACTGGGCGAAGGCGATTAGCGGCTACTGGAGCCCCATGTACTGTTGGTGGGTGGGCTTGGCGCTCCATGTGGTGAAGCCCTCGATTTGGTGGGAGTTCGTTACCGTCCAAGCGGTAAACCTGATCATTTACCTCGTGGCTTTATTCTGCTTTCGTTTTTTCCTTCATTCGATACTTCGCGCGCTCAGGGAAGAAGCGACGAACAAGATGGACGGCGCGCATCCATTGCCCGACTGGGTTCTTAGCTGGTTAGGATACGGAATTTTTCTCTGGGCTTCGCTGGTGCTGATCGATATTGCCGACGTAACGCCTGATCTTTTGGTTGCGGCTTTTGTATTCCTGATTGGCGGGTATCTTGTCGATTTGCGTTGTCACGAGTCTTACCCAAAATTTGCCATGTTCGGAATACTCTGTGGAGCAGCCTACCTGAGCAAGGCGGCGATGTTTCCGGTGGGTTTCGGCCTGCTCGTCATCTTGCTCTTCTCGGGCAAATTTTCGAAGCGCCGAGTGTTGGGCGTGATGTTGGCTGCCGTGATGTTTCTGGTGGTGAGCCTGCCGTTTATCGCCGCTCTCTCGAAGCAAAAAGGACGACTCACGTTTGGTGACAGCGGGAAGTTAGCTTATGCCAGCATGGTGAATCCGAATGTGCCGCAGAAACATTGGCAGGGCGATCCGCCGGAAGGCGGAGTTCCCAAGCACACGACAAGAGAACTTCTCGACCACCCTGCTGTCTTTGGGTTTGCTGAGCCAGTCGGTGGAACCTACCCGCCCTGGTACGATCCGTCCTATTGGAATGAAGGAGCACATGGGACATTCCGCCTGCGAGCGCAGATTCGAGTGCTCGTGCAGAGCGCGCGCAATTACGCCAAGATGTTCATCGATCAATTGGGGTTGTTCTCGGGAATCGGAATTTTTATTCTATGGGGTGGTGCGCCGACGCGGAGAGCAATCGTCTCAAACTGGCCGCTGATCGCGGCGGCTGCCCTCAACATAGGCCTCTATTCGCTTGTACTCGTCCGGCCTCGATACGTGGGCGGTTTCGTGGTGCTGTTGTTGGTGGCTTTTCTGGCCGGGATTCGTTTGCCAAGAAATGCAGATGCTGCGCCGCTGACAAAATATGTGGCGATCGCCGTGATGGGGACCATCTTGTTTTCAGTGGCGGCGAATCTGGCGGAGACGGCCTATGTAACCAATACCGTTTACGGGTATCCAACGCAGAGGGACGAGATGAGAGCAGCAGAGGGGTTAAAGGATATGGGGTTGCGGCTCGGTGACCCCGTAGCAGTGATTGGCGATGGGACGGTCGACTATTGGGCGCGCCTCGACCGCTTTAAGATTGTCGCGGAGATTTTCTCTCCAGAGGCTAATCAGGTGCAGTTCTGGAGTGAACCGTGGGAGCGAAGAAAGTCGGCCTATGAATGTTTGCGCCGCGCCGGAGCGAGAGTGGTTGTGGTGTGGTCTCCGCCACACGGCGCTGAACCCGGCTGGGAAAAAATTGCGAATACGAATTACTATGCGTATTTCCTGGCGAAGTAGTGAAGTAGGTCAGCGCAAAGGCCTGCGGCACAAAACCTGATACTGAGCGCCAAAAGGGAAGCTCGACAAACTGCTTTCCAGAAATCGCAGCCCTTTCAGAAATCGCGGAAAGAAGAAACAGTAGTCCGTCCGAACAATCTCAAACCCATGGTCCCGTAAAAGTGCTTTTGCCTGCGGCGGTGGAATCATCACGGCATCGTGATCGAAGACGCATTGTGACATGATGTATCGCGTTCCGAGATTCCATGGATTATTCTCCCAGAAGGAGAACAGTCCTCCCGGACGAAGCCGACAAAAGATGTATTCAACGGCAGAACCTCTCATCGACACTGGAATATGATGGAACACCCCGTTGCAATAGGCCAGATCGATGGATTCCATCTGGTTATAGTCGGCAAAACTCATGAACTGGCAGATTGCCGTTCCATTCCGCTTCGCCGCTAAATCGAGCGAGCGCAGCGAGATGTCGACTCCTACGACGCTTTGCGCCGCCAAAGCTGATTGCAACAGCTGTGATGTGTCTCCGATTCCGCAGCCATAATCCAAAATTCGGGACGGGCTCTCCTGCAATTCCTCAAGACATTGTGCAGCCCATTGAACCCGGCGGCTCGCGAAATAGTCTTTGTCTTCTCCGCTCAGCGAGAGCGCCTGGTTCAAGTCCGCATCGTAGGTATCGGCGTGAAGATCGAACTCTGTGCCACTCATCGATGCCGAAGCCCCAGGATGCTGAGAAAGAAACTTGAGAAGACAGTCTGCACGCCCAAGGTGAGGCAAAGAGCCGCTGGGATCACGAGCCGCAGCGTGTGGGAGATGTCTAGCGGCCCGAAACCTCGGACGCTCCAGAGATGCACGGCGTATATCGAGATCGCTAAACCGAGCACCGAAAGAAAGCTGCCCAGCACAAGGCCCCATTCGAGCGTCACGTAACGGAACATCTTGTCCATTAAAGGATCGGGCGGATGCAGACCCTCGAGGACGGCGAAGATCTTGGTAAAGACCGCAAATGCGATGGCCTGGAATCCCAACAACACGGCGATAGCGGCGTAGAGCAGCGTGTGCACGTCCAGAACCGCAGCGCCGACTCTTCGTGGCGAGGGAAGCAGCCACGCACCAACCAGCAAGCCGATGAACATGAGTGCAAGACCAGGATACAAAAATAGCCAACGCGGACTGTAAAGCAAAAGAAACCGAAGATGCCGCCAACCGTCGCGCCAGGTGCGCAGGTGGGGCGCGCGGCTGCGGCCGTCCGGCATGAGCGGAGTCGCGACCTCGCAGATGGGCATGCGGAATAGCGTTGCTTTGACGATCATCTCGCTGGCAAATTCCATCCCAGTGGTTCGCAACCCCATTCGCGTGTAAGCAGCCTTGGTAAAACCGCGAAGTCCGCAGTGGAAGTCACCGCACGGGCTCTTGAAGAAAAGTTTCCCGATCTCGGTGAGTACCGGGTTGCCTAAATAACGGTGAAGCGGAGGCATGGCGCCCGGCTGAATGCCGCCCCGGAAGCGGTTGCCCATCACCAGATCGTATCCGGCTCGAAGCTGTTCCAAGAAACGCGGGATGTCGCCAAAATCGTAGCTGCCGTCGGCGTCTCCCATCACGATGTATTTGCCTCGCGCCGCCGCAATTCCGCCCATCAGCGCGTTTCCGTAGCCTTTTCGCCCTACCGTTACTAATTGTGCGCCTGCACTCTCCGCGATCAATTGCGAGCCGTCTGTGCTGCCATTATCGGCAACGATAATTTCTCCGGCGATGTTTGCGACACCCATCGCAGACTGGATCTTCGCGATACAAGCTCCCAAAGTTTCCGCCTCGTTGAGGCATGGCATCACCACCGACAGTTCAACCTCGTCGTGGGCCGGAGTCGCGAGGGGAACAACGAGACTTCCAGAGGTTGCCCCTGCACTCATCCGAGCTTCTCCATGTCAAAAATTCTAATCGCGAACATCCCTGGCCTTTACGAATTTGCGGTGTTCTGCCACTACCCACTCGTTAAAATGGCGCATTCCGTGCGAATGTGGCTCTACTTTTCGCAGAGTATACACGAAACAATTCCAGCTCTTTATTCCCGAGCATTCGTTAAATAAGTTTCGAAGACGACGCCTAAGCCGCTGGAAACATGGCAGATCGACTTCTTGATATATATTGCAATATGCAATATAACTATCACGATTTGGAATATGAAACTGGGAGAAAAAATTCGTTACCTGCGAGAGGTCGAAGGCTCGCTGCGCAGCCTGGGCCGTCCCATGACGCAGCAGGAGATCGTGAAGGCAGTGCGCCAGGAACTGCGCAAGAGCATCAGCCAGTCGTACTTGTCGCAGATCGAAAGTGGTGCGCGGCCGCATATGACGCAGTCATCGCGTTCGTTGCTGGCAAAGTTCTTCAAGGTGCATCCCGGCTTTCTCGTGGATGATCCCGAGGGCTACCACACCGAGCTGACCTCGGACTTGCGCACTACCGAGGGCCAGCTCGATGTTTGGCTGCTGCAGGGCTCGGAGCGATTTGTGAGCGACCCGGAAGTGAGCGACGTGCTGATCAAGGCCGCGCGCGAGAAGGACACGCGCCGTTGTTTGCTGTTGCTGGGAGCGATTCTCGACACGCCAGGCTTGGCCGAGCGCCTGCTCGAGGCGTTGCGACCGGAGTTAATGGCGAACGACGCACAGCGACGTGAAGGCCATCGCGAAAATCCTCGCAGCGGGATTCGAACTCGCGAAGGCAGCGCGGAAGGGAGGCGAACCCGATGAATCACACCATGACGTGGGCGGATTTCTATCTGATCTGTTTTGCGGTCGGCTTCTGCCTTAGTTTCTTTTCGTTTGTATTCGGAGGGGCGCGCACCGGGCGGCTACATCTGCCGCATTTCCACGGGTACGTGGGCGGCGGCCATGTTGGCGGAACGCATGGGGCGGGGGTATCTGCACATTCCTCCGTTGGCCCGGGGAACGCTGCGGCTGCAACTGGCGCGGCGCCGAATCATCCACACGTGCACGACGCGGGAGTCTCGCCGTTCAACTTCGTCACGCTGACGGCGTTTCTCGCATGGTTTGGTGGCACAGGATTTTTGCTCACGCGCTACTCGGGCGTGTGGGTTGGTTTTGGTTTGCTGGCGTCGATTGCGAGCGGGCTCGTGGGTGGAGGCATCGTGTTCCTCTTCCTGAGCAGGGTGTTGATTTCGGGCGAAGAGAGCATGGACCCGGCTGACTACGAAATGGTGGGCGTGCTGGGCCGCATTTCGAGTTCAGTCCGCGCAGGAGGAACCGGAGAAATCATTTACACGCAGATGGGGACTCGTCGGGTTTGCGGCGCGCGCAGCGATGAAGGCAACGCGATTGCGCAGGGAACCGAGGTTGTGGTCACGCGCTATGAAAAAGGAATCGCCTACGTGCGCTTGTGGAGCGAGATGTCGGGAGAAGACAGCTCCGAGGCCACGGGCGCCGTTGAGCTCTGATTTTGTACGGAAGATTCGTTGAAAAAAGTTTGTTAGAAGGGTTTGCAACAGGAGGCGTTATGCCAGAAATGTCACGCATGGTTGAGATTTGGATTTTTGCCGGGTTGGGAGTGATGGTTCTTCTGTTCTTGATGAGCGGAATGGCCAGGCTATATCGCAAGGCGGGGCCGCACGAGGCACTCATCGTGTACGGCCTGGGCGGGACGCGCGTGGTGCAGGGACACGGCACGCTGGTGCTCCCCATGGTGCAGATCTGTCGCGATCTGTCACTGGAGCTGATGTCGTTCGACGTGGCGCCGCAGCAGGATCTCTACACCAAACAAGGCGTCGCGGTGACAGTCGAGGCGGTCGCACAGATCAAAGTGAAGTCCGACCGCGAATCCGTCCTAACGGCTGCGGAACAGTTCTTGACCAAAACCGATCAGGAGCGCGAAGGGCTGATTCGGCTGGTGATGGAAGGGCATCTTCGTGGAATCATCGGGCAACTCACGGTGGAAGAGATCGTCAAGCAGCCGGAAATGGTTTCCGACCGGATGCGGTCCACTTGCGCTGAGGACATGAACAAAATGGGGCTTGAAGTGATTTCCTTCACTATCAAGGAAGTTCGTGACAAGAACGAATACATCACCAACATGGGCAAACCGGATGTGGCGCGCATCAAGCGCGATGCCGATGTTGCAACTGCGGAAGCAGACCGCGACACCGCGATCAAGCGCGCGCTGGCACAAAGGGAAGCGGCAGTGGCCAAAGCGCAGGCCGATCAGGAGCGCGTGCTGGCGGAGACGTTATCCCTGGCCAAGCAGGCCGAATCGCAACGTGATCTGGAAGTGAAGAAGGCGCAATTTCTCGAGGTCACGAAACGCCAGCAGGCGCAGGCTGATAAAGCTTATGACATCCAGACCAACATCATGCAACAGCAGGTGATCGCCGAGCAGGTGAAGGTGCAACAGATCGAGAAAGAGCAGCAGGTGAAAGTGCAGGAGGCGGAAATCAACCGCCGCGAGAAAGAACTGATCGCGACTGTATTGAAGGGCGCGGAAATCGAGCGTCAGCGGATTGAGACGCTGGCTGCGGCCGAAAAGCAGCGCCTGATCGCGGAGGCCGAAGGTCATGCGTCGTCGATACGAGCGCAGGGCGAGGCCGAAGCAGAGATCATTTTCAAGAAGGGCGAATCGGAAGCCAAGGCCATGAACGTGAAGGCCGAAGCCTATCAGGAATACAACCAGGCTGCGGTGATCGACCGGCTGTTCAGCAGCATGCCCGAGATTGTTAGGGCGCTGGCCAGTCCGCTTGCGAACGTCGACAAGATCACCATCGTCTCGACGGGCAACGGCGATGCATCCGGAATGAACAAGATTACCGGTGACATCGCCAAGATGGCGGCGCAGGTGCCGGCGCTGTTCGAGACGCTCTCGGGCATGCCGCTATCGGAACTGCTGGGCAAGGTGCGGCAAATCGGCGACCACACACCGAAACCGCCAGTGGTGGAGGCAGGGAAGTAGTTTTCTGTGGCTCGTGTGGGGACGGGCGCATTCGCCCGTCCCGCCTAGCGTAGCGAGGCGCTGGAGTGGTTTTATGGCAAACAATTCGAAGCACACCGGATTGGGGATCGCACTTGGAGCAGCTCCGGGTGCGGTTCTTGGAGTATTGGCCGGACACATCGCGATCTGGTTGGGCGTCGGGATTGCGATCGGGATGGTGCTCGGCGCGACGGTTCGCCGCGGGGAACAAAAGTTGCCCGGAGTGCGCAGCCATCCATCAGAAGCATGAAGGAAGAAGGCAATTGCAGGAATAGAGAGATGGCGACAGTGCGCGGATAGTGGTGAGAATGCCTTGCGGAGTCGATGGGGGTTGAGGAGAAAGCGATTCTTCGACTCCGTGGCTGCTTCGCTTCGCGAATCATCCGCTCCGCTCACGATGACAAATTGTAATCAAGAGGAAGGGAGTCCATCATGGCATTACTGGAACGCGTTTCCACGTTAGTGAGGGCAAATCTCAACGACCTGATCGATAAGGCCGAAGAGCCGGAGAAGATGATCAAGCAGGTGATTCTCGACATGCAGAATCAGCTGCTGCAGGTGAAGACACAGGTGGCGATTGCCATCGCCGACCAGCACCTGCTGGAGAAGAAGAAGAAAGAGAATGAAGACAAAGTGGCCGAGTGGATGCGCAAGGCTGAACTCTCGGTCGACAAGAAGCAGGACGACCTGGCACGGGCTTCGCTGCAGCGCGTGGAAAGTTATCGCGAGATGAGCGAGAGCTTTGCGCAGCAGGTGGCCGATCAGAAGGCGCAGGTCGAGAATTTGAAGTCGGCGCTGCGGCAACTGGAGCAAAAATTGACCGAGGCACAAGCCAAGGCCGATCTGCTGATCGCGCAGCATCGCCGCGCCCGCGCCGTGGGCAAGGCCAGCGACGCGCGGTTAGCCGTGGGCGACGGATCGAAGGCCGCGGTCTTCGACCGCATGAAGCGCAAGGTTGCGCACTCAGAAGCGGTGGGTCAGGCGAAGGCGGAAATTGCCGGCGACAACATGGAAGACCGTCTGGCGGCCCTCGAAAAAGAGGATCGCATTGAGCAGTTGCTGGCGGAGTTGAAGGGGAAACGCGGCGCGTAGAATGTCAGCAGAAATTGCGATGCAAAAGCGCGCAACGAAGGAGGCCGCAATGAACCCGAGACCGTGGCGGATTCAACCGAAATTTATCGTGAGCTTTGCCTTACTGCTGTTTCTCCTCGGAAATTGCCCGACGGTTACGGCACAGCAGAAGTCCGAGCAACTCGCGCAGCAATCCGCGGACGCTTGGTTGGCGCTGGTGGATACGGGGAAATACGACGAGAGTTAGCAGGAGGCGGCGCAGTACTTCAAAGGAGCCGTCACCAAGGAAGATTGGCGGAAGGCTGTGGAAGGGGTCCGCGATCCGTTGGGCAAGGTGCGGTCGCGCAAGCTGAAGAGCGCGACTTACAAGACTTCTCTGCCGGGCGCGCCGGATGGCGAATACGTCGTCATCCAATACGACAGCAGCTTTGAGCACAAGCAGGCAGCGGTGGAGACGGTGACGCCGATGCTGGACAAAGACGGCAAGTGGAGGGTTAGCGGGTATTTCATCAAGTAGCTTTCGACAGTTGAGCACTGAGGGCTACGAGCGCTAACTTAAGCGGATTCCGGCGGGTTGGCCGGGAGAATGCCTTGAAATTCCCGTTCCGCTCTCGGTAGTGCATGGATCCTTCGACTCCGTTCAGCTCGCGTTCGCGAAGCTGATACTCCGCTCAGGATGACAACGCCGTTACACGGGATCCACTCAGGATGACGAGGTCGTTAGACGGAATCCACTTTGCGCGCGGAACTGGACTTTGTTCCGGAGATGGATAAGGGATGGTCGTTTTCGCAGACCACGACGGGGTCGGCGCGGAGGACGAATTCGAGCAGTTCGGTTTCTGACATCTGGCTGTTGTCCAGAACATGCCATCGGGTGCGTGAGCCGCAGCCGGGTTCGGCACATTCCAGTTCGGCGCACAAGAAAGCAACGCGGGTCTCTTCTTCGAGCGGGCGGGTATAGGGCGCCCACTGAACATCTTTCTTCTCGTAAACGTACCAATGGTCGCATTCGCGGCAGATGAGACGGAGTTGCCATCCGTCCTGGGGCCAGTTGGGAGGATTTTCTCCAGAGCGCGGCAGGTTGGGGTAAGGCAAGCGAATGCGCGTCGCTGTGGGAAGAGGACAATCGGGGTTCTTGCACTTTACGACTGGCTGCAGATACATGAAGTTGTTTCTCCGGACGTGTCATTCTGGCTTAAAGGGAAGAGTCTGCGCAAGGGCCCATAAAGATTACAACGCATCTTTGACCACGGCGTGAGTGCATCCATTGACCCCGCGGGGCGCATCTCTATACTCTTGAACCTAGTCTGAATCCGCAATCCACATCTATAATCTCGATTGGCGTCTGGCGTTAGAAACTGATCCGATCCCAGTCTGAAGGAACATTCATGAAGGAAGTGGCAATTCTGCTGCTGGCGGCGCTTATGCTGAATGGTTGCGGCAGCAGCACACCCACCGCCCAAAGCGCAGCGGGCGGAGTATGGTCGGCGAGTTTGAGCGGGGGTGAGGGATCGGCCTCCGGGTTCAGCTTTATCACACAGTTTACGGTGGATAGCAGCGGGACGCTCAGCTTCTCGCGCTTCGAATTCATCAATCAGGGGAATTGTTTTCCTTTGAATGGCGGAGCCGTGAGCGGGTCCATGGGCTTGACGGAAAACATGGCGACGGACCAGGTGACCGGCAGCATGACGCTGACGGTCGCAGCCAACGGCAACACGCTTACGCTCTCGAGCCCTGACGGAGTGAACGGAACGTTAACCGGGACCACTCTTTCGAACGGCTCGGTCACGGGCACCTGGTCGGTCACCGGGGGCACCGGGTGCACAGACGCTGCCGGCAGTTTTACGATGATGAGCCAGACTACGACGAAAGCCTGAAGAGGCGGGGCCTAGAACCAGTCGCTGCGGTACGCGACCCACCATGCGATGTAGAGCGCCGGAAGGGTCGCGGCGAGTCCCCACCATATCGGAAGCAGAAAATCGGCGAGCAGGCCGAGCACGGTGAAGACCGTCCAGAAGATTTTCCTTTGCATTGACTCATTTTAGGCTGGCGCGCGCCGGAAGGCAGCGATGCGGTTGGCCCAACACTTTCGTCACATCCGCAGTCTGAGATAGAGTGTGAGCGATGAAGCGGGCATCCTCATGGAAGTCGTTCTCATTGCGGCAGATCGCCGAGGCCGTCGAAGCCCGCCTGCAGGGCGATGGAAACGTTCAGGTGGAAGGCGTAGCGAGCATCCGGTCCGCTACGCCGGACGATCTGGTGTTTGTGGAGGACGAGAAAAATCTTTCGCAGGCGTTGCAGTCTGGGGCGGGCGCGGTAATCGCGCGAGAATTTGCGGCGACATTATCGACTGCGAGCGCGACGGCGGTGAGTTCGAGCAGTAAACCTCTGCTGATTTGCCGTCATCCGAAATTAGCGTTCGCGCGGGCGGCGCGCTTTCTGCAGGATGGGAATCGCGGAGGCCGCAACTCTGGTATTCACGCGACCGCGGTCGTACATGCGTCGGCTCATCTCGCAGCGGGCGTGTCGGTGGAGGAATACGCCACAATTGGGGAAGGTGCGAAAATTGGCGAGAATTCGCGGATCGGCGCTGGTTGCGTGATTGGGCGCGGAGTGAAGATCGGGAGCGAGTGCGAAATCTATCCGCGGGTAACGATTTATCCGGGGACGAGTTTGGGCGATCGTGTAACGGTGCACGCGGGCGCGGTACTCGGAAGCGATGGTTTCGGATATGTGCTCGACCCGAAGAATGGGCGCTACGAAAAATTCCCACAGGTTGGCGAATTGGTGATTGAAGACGATGTAGAGATTGGCGCGAACACGACGATTGACCGCGGGGCATTGGACGAAACGCGCATCGGGCGCGGAACGAAGATCGATAATCTGGTGCACATCGGCCACAATTGCCGGCTTGGCGAAAATGTGGTGATTGCGGCGCAGACCGGGCTTTCCGGAAGTATCGTCATCGAGAACGACGTGGTGCTCGGAGGCCAGGTCGGCATTGGCGAACATGCACGCATTGGAGAAGGAGTGATGTTGGGCGGGCAGGGTGGCGTGCTGCCGAATAAAGTCTTGCGCGGCAAGGGCGTGGCTTTCTGGGGAACTCCGGCGCAGCCGGTGCGGGAGTATCTGAAGCAGTTGGCGACGCTGGCACGGCTCGGGCAAGGGAAAAAAGAGAAAAAGAGGTAGATGTGGCTATCGTGGTGATTGGCGGTCATTCGCGAAGTGTGGGTAAGACCAGCGTGGTTGCAGGATTGATTTCTGCATTGCGCGAATACGATTGGACCGCGGTGAAAATTACGCAGTATGGACACGGCGTGTGTTCGGCCAATGGAGCGCCGTGCGACTGTGCGATGGACGATCATAGCTGGGCGATCTCAGAGGAGAAAGATCGCGGGGGCGAATCGGACACGTCGCGTTTTCTGGCGGCTGGGGCCGTGCGGGCGCTGTGGGTACGCACGGAGCAGGGAAGGCTGGCTGAGGCTATGCCGGCGCTGCGGAAGCGGCTCGATAGTTCGCGCAATGTTGTGATGGAATCGAACAGCGTGTTGAAGTTTATCCGGCCAGACTTATATCTGACGGTGCTCGATCCGTGCACAGAAGATTTCAAAAATTCGGCGCGGGAGTTTCTGGATCGGGCAAGCGCTGTGATTCTTCATGACTCGAAGGTCGGGAAACTGGCCTGGCAAAAAGTTTCACTGAGACCGGTCAGCGACAAACCGGTGTTTCGGATCACGCCTCCGCCTTATGTGACGCCTGGGATTGTCGAGTTTGTGCGGGGGTCGCTAGTTTCCGCAGGAAAAGCAGATTCCTCAAGGGCTGAAGGCCCTTTCGGAATGACAAGACTCTAAGGCACATTCTTCGAGTCTGAAGCTCTTTCGGACTGACACGACTCTTTTGTTATCCTTCCGGGTGCGGCAAATTCATTTCAGCGCCTGGCTATTAGTCCTTCTCTCGTCACTCTTGCAGGTCCTGATTTTTCCTCTCGCCGGGTTGTATGTGCTCTCGTGGGTCGCGTTTGCACCGCTGATTGTGGCTCTCTTGCGGGCGCGGCCCGCGGGAGCGCTGGAGATCGAAGGGTCGGCGAATCTGCAAGCGGCCAAGCCTGGGCAGGCATTTCTGCTGTCTTACACTTCCGGAATTCTCTGGTATGCGGGCACGTGTTACTGGATTTATGACACGATGCATGACCACGGCGGACTGAGTGCGCCTGTGGCGCTGCTGGCGCTGTTTCTCTTCTGTCTTTATCTCGGTCTTTATCATGGGCTGTTCGGTTTGCTGCTGAGTCTGGCAGTTGGTCCGGGACGCGACGACCGGCGCGCATTGCTTGCAACACCATTTCTGTGGGTTGCGGTGGAACTGGCGCGGACGCGGGTTACAGGTTTTCCGTGGAATCTGCTGGGGACGGCGCAGGTGGACAATATTTCGCTCAGCCGGATCACTACATGGACCGGAGTTTACGGCGTCTCATTCGAGATCATGCTGGTGAATGTCGCGGTGGCGGCGGCGTTTCTGGTGCCGAGAAAAAAGCGGAATACGTTGCTGATGGCATCGTTCGCAGCGGCGGCGGTCCTGCAGGCGGGCAGGTTAGTCGATGCTCCAGCGCTGGCAACGGATCACGCTGCGCTGCTCATGCAGGAAAACATTCCAGTCGATACCAATTGGACACGGAACGCTTTCGAGCAAGCGCTGAGCGAACTGATCGATCTTAGCGTGAAGGATGCGGCGGCGGAATCTTCTGTTTCGGGATCAATGGGTGTACTCGGCACGGAGCAAAGGAAAATGGATCTGATTGTCTGGCCGGAATCGCCGGCGCCTTTTTTCACCAACGATCCTCTGTTTCGCGATCCGGTGAGCCGGATGGCTCGCGAAACACATAGTTGGGTGGTTACCGGCGCAATTGGCAGCACTCCTGCCAAGAGCGGCGGAAGCGGTTCTCAGGTTTTCAACTCCGCCGCTCTGATCAGCCCTGCCGGTGAATGGACGGCGCGTTACGACAAAGTTCACCTCGTACCCTTCGGAGAATATCTGCCGTTCCCGCGACTGTTGGCCTTTGCGGGAGGGCTCACCAAAGAGGTTGGCGAGTTCGGTATGGGAGAATCGCGAGTCCCTTTGGACGCTGGAGGCACGCGGTTGGGAGTTTTCATTTGTTATGAATCCGTATTTCCGGACGAAGTTCGGCAGTTTGCAAATAACGGCGCGCAGGTTTTAGTGAACCTTTCAAACGATGGATGGTATGGCGACAGTGGCGCTTACGCGCAGCACCTGAATCAGACGCGCATGCGCGCGATCGAGAACGGCCGATGGCTTTTGAGCACGACAAACACTGGCGTGACAGCGTCGATCGATCCCTATGGGCGAACTGTGGAGCGGCTTCTACGCAAGCAGCGTGCTGCGTTGGTCGCGCATTACGCGCTCACTTCCGTAACCACTTTCTACACACGCCACGGCGACTGGTTCGCCGGGCTGTGTGCGATAATTTCTGCAGGGGCGCTGCTCGTGCGCTTCGTGCGTCCTAAGAAATTCGGCAATAAGATAGAGTCATCCTCATGAATCAAGTGTTCGAGCAGGAATACACGTCACTGGATAAAAAAGTCCGCGAACTTCGGGAGTATCTTTGACGCGGATAAGATCCGTCCGCAACTAAGCGAAATTGAGAAGCAGGCCGCGGAGCCGAATCTGTGGTCGAATCCGCAGCGCTCGCAGCAGGTCATGCGCGAAAAGAAGCGCCTCGAGCATCTGCTCGCGACCGATGCCGATCTGGCGCGCCGCAGCGGTGACATTGCCGCCTACTTCGAACTGGCGAAGGAAGGCGAAATCGTCGACGGAGAGTTGCGGCGCGAAATCGATTCGCTTCGCGATCTGGTCGACAAGCTCGAGACCGAGACTCTGCTCTCCGGTGACAACGACGCGCTCAATGCGATTGTGACCATTCATCCGGGAGCGGGTGGAACGGAATCGCAGGACTGGGCTGACATGTTGCTTCGCATGTATCTGCGGTGGGCAGAGCGGCAGGGCTTTGAGACCATTCTCTATGATTACCAGCCGGGCGAAGAGGCGGGTTTGAAGTCAGCTACGTTCGCGGTGAATGGCGAGTATGCGTTCGGGCTACTGAGCAGCGAAATCGGAGTACACCGGCTGGTGCGGATTTCTCCATTCGATCAGGCGAAGCGCCGGCATACGTCGTTTGCAAGCGTTT
>Ga0210391_10000178_pt1 | contig 76256 bp, 65 predicted proteins | sample IncBWC12OmetaG_FD_160573 | JGI IMG/M metagenome (GOLD analysis project Ga0210391, IMG submission 160573) | Forest soil microbial communities from Barre Woods Harvard Forest LTER site, Petersham, Massachusetts, United States - Inc-BW-C-12-O ...
AGGCTTGCATTGGAAAAGCATGAAGCCGGTGCGAAGTATCATGCGGTGGCCGAAGAAGGCGTGGCCATGCGCGATATTGCTGAAGTCATTGGTAAGGGATTGAAAGTGCCGGTGGAATCTCTTTCTACGGACGAAGCGCAGGCTCACTTTGGGTTTTTAGGCATGTTCGCTAGCCACGATCTTCGTGCCTCGAGCGCGCAAACACGGAAAAAACTTGGGTGGAACCCGACGGGTCCCGGCCTGATTGCAGATCTCGAGCGAGTGCGGTACTCCGAGGTCCTGACCACAGTCGCATCTTGAAGCAGACGTTGCCTATTTGAACTAAGGAGGTTGTCATGCAAGACAAACCGGTCGCCCTGGTCACCGGGGCCAACAAAGGAATCGGTCTTCAAATCGCGAAAGATCTCGCGGCGCACGGCTTCACTGTGCTCGTCGGATCGCGCAATCTCGAGCATGGGAAAACGGCCGCGGGGAGGGTCGGAACTGATGCTCACGCCCTCCAGCTGGACGTTACCAATGAGACCTCCATTGCCGCGGCGGCCGAACTCATCCGAAAGGAGTTCGGCCGTCTCGATGTGCTCGTGAACAACGCGGGCATTTCGCATACAGGAAAGGCGGGCAAACCACTTGAGGAACTTGTGAAGTCGGGCCGCGCGAGTGTTGCGTCCCTTGATGATGTACGCAAGGTGTTCGACACAAACGTGTTCGGGGTGATTGCCGTCACGCAAGCGATGCTGCCACTGCTTCGCGAAGCACCGGCCGCACGTATCGTGAATGTATCTAGTTCCGTCGGTTCGCTAGCATTGAACTCCGACACGGCAAACCGGTTTCGCGCGATGTACGGTACCTACTCTTTATCGAAAACTGCGCTCAACGGGGTTACGGTCGCGTTTGCCGCCGACCTTGAGTCGGGTGGCATCAAAGTTAATGCCGCGTGCCCGGGCTTCACCGCGACATCCCTCAATAGCTTTCAAGGAACACGCACTGTCCAACAGGCCGCACGAGAGCCGGTGCGCCTTGCCCTTCTCGACGCAAACGGTCCGACAGGCACGTTTTCGAACGAGGACGGCCCGCTCCCGTGGTGACTTAAAACAAACTTCGGACATCGGAAGGTATCTGTGATTGCCCGGATCACGAGCCACGGAAGTCGAACCCCGCAGAACCAGACGGGCTACAAGGCGGCTTGGGGAGATTGGGAACGATAAACGCGCATCGCTTCAGTGTTTGATTTCGTGACGAGAAGCCGACTTGTCGCTACCTATCGTGGTTCACGAGGCGACAGCCTCGGGTTGCACGGTCAAGCATCGTTCAACACCACCAGCGCGAATGTCGTGTAGTGTCAAAGCAGGCCGCGATGGCCAGTGTAGTTTTTGTCGACGTCGAGACCACGCTCCTTGATAACCTCGGCAGCCGCAGCCAGTGCTGTTGCGATGGCAGGATAGCCAACATATGGCAGCGCCTGGATGAGAACTTCCTCGATTTCTTTCATTGTGAGGCCGTTATTGAGCCCGGCCCCCATGTGGATGGCGAATTCATGGGGCTGACGCATGGCAATCATGACGGACATCGAAACTAGGCTGCGCGAGCGCCTGTCCAGACCGGGACGAGTCCAGATATCCGCAAAGACCTGGTCGACCGCGTAGGCAGCGATCGTGGCACCGAAGGTATTTGAGTCAGCGGAAGCGCTGAGTTTTGCGGCCGCCTCGTCGCCCATCATTTCGCGGACTACATTGATTCCAGCTTCTCTATTCGTCATGATTGAGTCCTCTTGTACAGCTCAAGTGGCTTCTGCACCTCAAGAGTAGCCGAGTCTTGTCTGCTCCGCATCGAAAGCCCACCTTAGAAACGACACGCCGCTGTCGGGGCTTGCCGTTCGCATCCCTCGCTCATCGCAGTGAGAGTGAAACCTCGTAAATGTTGAGAAGTCCCTATAGGACTCATCGAGATGGTCAATGAGCATAATTGGCGTGGTTTACGTAAACTATCGAATCCCTTCTCGAAGCCTCGCTTTATAGAAGTCAGGAAAATTCTCCACTCGGGTCGGATAACTGCTTACCTGCTTATTGCAGCTTCGCGTACTCGGCCTTGGCTTCTTTCAGGATGGGGATGTCGGGGTCGGCGTCTTTCCAAAGGGCGAGAAAATCTTTGTAGGCGGCGAGTGCTCGAACGCGGGCGGCATCGGCATCCGCACCCTGAGAAGTTCTGGACTGCAAAGCGTTCGCGCGCGCTACGCCCAGATGTGCCAAGGCTCCCGTCCAGCAGTTCCAGACGATGCCGCTGTGCTCAAGAATTTTCTGGAACTCGGCGGCCGCTTCCTTGCCCTGTGCCGCCGCCAGGTAGGCCTCGCCCCGAATGTAGGTCGGATAAAGGCAGGAAGGATTGGCGACGAACGCGATTTGCCCCAACTCGATAGGCGGTGCGGCGGCTTGCAAAGAGTTGAGGGCCTCAGCCGGATTCTTCCGGTTCAGCGCCAACTCTGCTCGAATCGCCGGCAACCATAGGGACTGCATCTGGGTGTCCAGCGGAAAGCGCTTGTTGAGGTTTTCCGCGAACGACTCGGCCCGAGCAGCATCGCCGGCCAACGCGAATGCCAGCGCAGCTTCGACCTGCACGCCCTGGCTCGTGGGAGCGAGTTTCAAACCCTCTGCCGCTGCCTGCCTGGCTTCCGGAGCGTTGCCGAAGGCGGCTTGCCGGAGAGCGGCATTCTCCTGCCAGATCGCTCCACTTTCCTTGCTGTCTGCGCGGATGGCGGAATCCAAAGACTGCTTGGATAGTTCATGCGCCTTGCCCAGATGACCTTTGTAGGCCTCAGTATCGGAAGCGAGCGAAAGCCCTAAATGCTCGACCTCTGGCTGGCCCGCGAACCACTGTTGCTGTTCCGCCATGGCCGGCGAATCTGCGTGGAGAAAGGCAAGAGTGTAAAGCGCAGTATGGAGCAGGGGATCATCCAGTTTTTGTGCCTGCGCATGGTGGATGATCTGCTGCGCTTCTTCGAGACGCTGCAAGGCGAGCATGGTGTTGACGAGGTCCGCGTATGTGGCGACATTATCCCCGAGGAGGCGGAGGCTTTCGCGATATTCATCCGCCGCCTTCTCATGTTGCCCCTGTTCGCTGTACACGATGGCAAGATTGCCGTGTGCGCTGAAGTCACGCGGGTAGCTCTCAATCCACTCCCGATATGCTTTTGCAGCTTTCTCGAGTTCCCCGGTAACTTTGTCAAAGTAATCGGCGGTAATCGCTACCCTTTCTCGCTCACTGGCATGTTCCCGTAACTCGAATGCCTTGGTGAAGTACTCCCTGGCCCGCTCCGGCTCGATAAGATCAGAGTAGTCGTTGCCCACCGACCTGTAGCCCAAAGCAAAGTTCGGATCGAGTTCGATGGCGCGTTGGTCGTGAGGCAAGGCTGCGGCGACGCCTTGCTCTCTGGCAGCCTTTACACCAAGGCTGTACGCTTTGAGGGCTTCCAGAGAGGACGTGGTCGCCTCCGATAAAGAAACATCGAGCTTTTGTACCGTAATGAGTGACTCGCCCAGTTCTCCACGCAGCTTCGATGCCGCCTCGCCGAGTGAGTCCAGCACCTTCTCTTTGGACGCCGCCGTCACCTGCTCGTCGGCCAACTGATCTCCGCTCTTGCAATTCACGGCTTTTAGTTCCAGCACATACTTGCTCCCCAAACTGCCAATCGCTCCGTCGATATAAGCCTTGCTACCCGCACGCTGGCAAATTTCGCGGGCTAGTTCCGGCGTGAGTTTCGTATCCGCTGGACGAGTCGTTTGTTGCAGGGTCTTGGCTACTTCACTGTCGCTAAGTACGTTGAGGAAAGGCGATTGCCGCAGGGAAACGTTCAGCGCAGTCTTTAGCGTGTCGTCGAAAATCGTATCGCCGGTGCTGTTGGAAAAATCGGCGAGAACGATGGTGTCTTTTTCGGTCAGGCGGTGTGCGGTTTGCCGCGTGCGGAAGTAGAACGCTCCGGCGAGTGCAAACGCGATAAGGACTATGGCGGCGGGAACCAGAACCCTCCATAACTTCCTGTCCGCCATACCAACCTCGGCAACTCTCGCAGCGCTCGATGACGGAGATGGAGCAAGCGCAGAGGAGAACCCGGATGCTAAGGAAGGCGGATGCGCCGCCTGAGAGCCGCTTTCCTGAACGGCCGCCGGGGTGCCGGACCTCGCAGCTATAGCACGTCCTGTCTCTGTATCCCGCTTCAGCCGTTGCAACTCGGCTCGCATCTCGGAAGCATGCTGATAACGGAGGTTGCGGTCCTTCTCTAACGCCCGGTTAATGATGTGTTCAAGTTCGGCGGGAACGTCGGGATTCAGCCGCACGGGAGCCACAGCAGCGCGGTTCAGAATCGCATCGAAGATCGTCGCTGTGCTCTCTCCACGGAAGGGTAACTGGCCGGTAGCCATCTCATAGAGAACGGCTCCAAACGAGAACAAATCGGTTCGCGCGTCGAGTTCTTTAGCCCGCGCCTGCTCGGGCGACATGTAAGCAACGGTGCCGAGCGTAGAACCGGGGCTCGTGAGATGATCCGTGTCCGCCGACTGCGTGTTCAGAGACGCAATCCTGCTCGAAGAAATGCCTGCCAGAGTGACCTTCGCCAATCCAAAGTCCAGAATCTTGGCGTGTCCGCGCTTGGTCACGAAAATGTTAGCGGGTTTGATGTCGCGGTGGACGATGCCTTCGGAGTGGGCGGCATCCAAAGCATCCGCAATCTCGATGGCCAGCGACAGAATCAGCTCATTATCCAGTGGTCGGCCTCCGATCTTATGTTTCAGCGTTACGCCATCCAGAAACTCCATGGCGATGAAGTGCTGACCTTCGCGCTCGTCAATCTCGAAGACCATGCAGATGTTGGGATGGTTCAAAGCGGAGGCAGCCTTGGCTTCGCGCTCAAAGCGGCTGAGTGCTTGCGGGTCTTTGGCCACGTCGTCGGGCAGAAACTTGAGAGCCACAAAGCGACCGAGTTTGACATCCTCAGCTTTGTAGACGACACCCATGCCTCCGCCGCCTAGTTTCTCGACGATGCGGTAATGTGAGATGGTCTGGCCGATCACTGGAGCAGAATCCTACGGCTGGCCAACCGGCAAGTCAACGAAAGCTATAGGTTTGGAGGTTTATCAGATCAGTTGTTGATAAATCGCAATTTCACTCATTGACCTTCGCAGTGGGTTTTGATCAGAGCGATGCGCTTATCGGAGGCTTCTGAGGGGAAGTGCGGTTCCCGACCAAATCAAAGCTGAACCAGCCCCCAAGGGCCTTAGATTCGAGGCAAAGGGCTCTCCTGCTGAGATTTGGCTTGTTCGAGGCTGGTTTATCATGGATCGTTCTATCCGGGAAGGATAAAAGTAAACTATGCTGACGCGAGGAGACGCACCGCCACACGACCTGGGCTCTTTGCGGATCCACGAAGGACAGCGCAAAGGCGGCAAAGTGGGGAAGGGCGTCGCCATTTTTTTCGGGGCACTGGTTATCGTCTCCGGTGTTGGGGCAGGCGTTTACGCCCTATTAGAATCAAAACCGGTCGTAGAAGTAGCCGTGGCGCGGAAGGCCGAGGGTCCAGGAAGCCGCGAGGCGCTGCTTAATGCCACCGGATACGTTACTCCGCGCCAGCGAGCCACTATCGCTGCCAAGATAACCGGGCGCGTGACCGGCGTTTTCTTCGACGAAGGCACGCGAGTGCACCAAGGCCAATTATTGGCGACTCTGGACGATGCCGATGCCAGAAGAGCGCTGGAGACCGCGAAGGCCGACCGCGATTCCGCCAGAGCTGCCATCGCCGACTATCAAGTACAAATAAAGAACGCTCGAATCTTGCTGCACCGCACCGAGGAACTCCAAAAAGCTGGAGTGGAGCCCCAAGAGCAACTGGACAATGCGCGCACTGCCGCGGAGAGCCTCCAGGCCAAAATCGATCTAACCAGGGCTCAGGCGATTGCGGCGGAAGCCCGCATTGCGGAAGCGCAACAAGCAGTTGACAATTGTACGATTCGCGCGCCATTCGACGGAATCGTTGTCTCAAAAGACGCCCAGGTCGGCGAGATGGTTTCTCCGATCTCAGCAGGAGGCGGCTTCACGCGCACCGGCATCGCCACAATTGTGAATATGAACTCGAATGAAATCGAGGTCGATGTAAATGAAGCGTACATCACGCGGGTAAAGCCGGGCCAGCAGGTCACTGCGATCCTTGATGCTTATCCCGACTGGAAGATTCCCAGCCGCGTCCGCACGATTATTCCGAGTGCGGACCGCCAGAAAGCCACTGTGAAAGTGCGTATATCTTTTCTGAAGCTCGACCCGCGCATCTTGCCCGACATGGGAATTAAAGTGACATTCCTCGGCGACGAACCATCTGAAGGGAATGTAGCGGCCGCGCCAGCAATTCTCATTCCTCAGGGGGCGGTGCGTGACGAGGACGGTAAGAAGGTTGTTTTCCTCGTTAGAGGCGATAAAGCGGAGCGCCGCGCGGTGACCACGGGCGGAAATCGCGGCAGCGACGTGGAAGTGATTGCGGGGCTGGCTATTGGCGACACCGTAGTAGTGGATGTACCGCCAAATCTCCATGATGGCGACAGCGTTCAGATTAAAAAATGAGACCGGGCAATACAGAGATCAAGTAACAATTGGGAGCGCGGACATGGTTCAAGTGGACGGCACGGGAAAAACCGGAAGTCAGATTCAGGTGCGCGGACTGGATAAGACATATCGGCGTGGAGGCGAAGAGATCCATGTACTCCAAAAATTGAATCTAGACGTTGAGAAGGGCGATTTTGTCGCCTTCATGGGACCGAGCGGCTCGGGCAAGACCACCCTCCTGAACCTGCTCGGCGGACTCGACATTCCAACGCGAGGAAGCATCACCGTGGCTGGCGACGAGATCACACACATGTCCAGCAGCAAGCTGACGTCCTGGCGAGCGCGGCACGTTGGCTTCATTTTTCAGATGTATAACCTCATCCCGGTGCTTACTGCGTTTCAGAATGTTGAGCTGCCGCTGCTGCTCACCAGCCTCTCCAAAGCCGAGCGCCGCAAACATGTTGAGACCGCGCTCGGCATCGTCGGGCTGGCGGAGCGGATGAACCACTATCCGCGCCAACTTTCGGGGGGACAGGAGCAGCGGGTTGCCATTGCGCGCGCTATTGTTGCCGATCCCACTTTTCTGCTCTGCGACGAGCCCACCGGGGACCTGGACCGAAAGAGTGCGGATGAAATCATGGACTTGATATATCGCCTGGTAAAGGAGTACGGCAAGACAGTGCTCATGGTGACTCACGACCCCGTAGTCGCAAGGCGCGCCGATCTAACGCTGCACTTGGAAAAGGGCGTTCTCGTCGAATCCCGCGAATCGCAAGGAGTCCCTGCCGGAGGCGAGGAATGAAATTCCGGGGGCTGATTTTCGCCAATCTCTTTCGCAAGAAACTTCGCTTGCTTCTTACCATCGGATCGTTTGCCGTCGCACTGTTTCTTTTTGCGTTCCTCGCCGTGATCAGGGGGGCCTTCAATCGTGGCGCCGATATTGCGGGCGCTGACCGTCTGGTCACTATCAATCGCGTATCCATCATTCAGCCGCTGCCGCTTGCCTACCGCGACAAAATTCAACGCATTCCGGGGGTAAAGGCGGTCACCCATAACAATTGGTTCGGGGGCGTATATCAGGAAGAAAAAAACTTCTTCCCTCAGTACGTGATCGATATTGAAAATCAACGACAGGTCATCTCCGAGTTGGTTGTTCCCGATGACCAATGGCAGAATTTCGTGAAGGACCGCCAAGGCGCCATCGCCGGTGCGAAAACTGCGAAACGTTTCGGTTGGAAAATCGGCGACCGTATCCCCATTAAGAATGTCAGCTACGGCGCGACCGGCACCTGGGAGTTCAACCTGGACGGCATTTATCACGCCGAGCACGCGGGCGGCGACGAGAGCCAGTTCTGGTTCCAATGGGATTATTTCGAGGAACGTGTGCCGGAAACGTTCAAGGGCAACACCGGCTGGTATGTGGTGAAACTCGCCAGTCCCGATGATGCAGTGAGCGTCGCGAGCGCTATTGACAACATGACGGCAAACTCTTCGTTCGAGACTAAAACGGAAACGGAATCTGCATTTGCCGCCGGTTGGGTCAAGCAATTCGGAAACATTCAATTTCTCATTATGACCATCGGTACGGTGGTCTTCTTTACCCTGCTGCTGGTCACCGGGAATACGATGGCTATCTCCGTGCGGGAGCGCATTGGCGAGCTTGCGGTTCTCAAAGCCATCGGCTTCAGCGATCGCTGGGTTCTTTTCTTTGTCCTTGCCGAATCTCTTACTATTGCCGCCGTTGGGGGACTTCTCGGCCTCGGCCTTGCGCTGTTGGCTATCCCAGTTCTGGGTGCCGCTCTGAATGGCTTGTTGCCAACACTGATTTTGTCACCCGAGATTCTTTCTTTCGGACTAGCGACCGCTCTGCTGGTTGGAGTCGTCAGCGGACTGCTGCCGGGAATTGGCGCCATGCGCACGCGGGTTGTAGATGCACTCCGGAGGGTTTGAAATGGCGATCCCGTTCATCTATAACTTTCGCAGCGTAAAGGCTCGCTGGACGTCGTCAATCGTCGCTGTCCTGGGTATCGCCGGAACCGTCGGTGTTTTTGTGGCTATGCTTTCATTGGCGCGCGGCTTCAGAGCCACATTGGTTGCCTCCGGGTCTGATGACAACGCTATCGTCCTGCGCGCCGGCGCGACCTCGGAGATGATGAGTGGAATTAAACTCGAGGACATCAAAATCCTCCAAGATGCTCCCGGTATCGACCGCGCCTCGGACGCCCCTTTGGTGACCTCGGAAGTGGTAGTGGTCGCACCCTTTCCCCTGCGCGCCACCGGGACCGATGCGAATGCTCAAGTTCGCGGTGTCTCAGCCAACGTTTTGACCATTCGGAGGAACGTGAGAATCGTTCAGGGTCGAATGTTTCAACCGGGCCTTGCCGAGTTAATCGTGGGAAAGAACGCCAGCAGCAGCTACTCGGGTTTGACCCTCGGGAACTGGGTTAATTTTGGAGGCGGCCATTGGCAGGTCGTGGGAATTTTCGACGCCGGCGGCAGTGCTTTTGATTCGGAGATATGGTGTGACGCGCGCGTGCTCGACGACGTGTACAAGCGTCCCAGCAATATTTTTCAGTCCGCCACTGTTCACCTAAGTTCGCCAGGCGCCTTTGAGCAGTTCAAGGACGCGGTCACTTCCGACCGCCGCCTCAATTTCGATGTAACCCGCGAAATCGACTACTACGCTAAGCAATCGACGCGCATGACACAACTCATCACCATTCTTGGCGGATTGGTGGCATTCGTCATGGCCATTGGCGCGGTTTTTGGTGCGCTCAACACCATGTATTCGGCTGTCGCCGAGCGTGGCCGCGAAATCGCCACCATGCGCGCCCTGGGCTTTGGTGGCGGAGCTGTGGTCTTCTCGTTCCTGGTCGAGGCGCTGCTGATTTCTTTCGTGGGGGGCGCCATCGGCTGCCTCGCCGTGCTGCCTTTAAATGGTCTGACCACTGGCACGATGAACTGGCAGACTTTTTCGCAACTGGCCTTTGCCTTCCGAATTACTCCTGCGCTATTGCTTGCGGGCATCGTCTTCGCGCTTCTGATGGGTCTGCTCGGAGGCTTGCCTCCGGCGATGCGCGCCGCCTGGCGCCCTGTGGCCGCCGCCCTGCGCGAATTGTAGCTTCGGCGGAATCGCGACGCGCCGGCGAGGTTTCGCTAGCGAGGTCGACAAGGCTGCTGAACATTGCGCAATCCGGGCAAAGGTACGAGCGGAGCGGAAGAAGGCAGCTTGAACTAAAACGAATGTCCCAGGAGCCCGTCTATCTTGGCGGGCTATTTTATTTTTCTTTCCTGCGACTGACTAGGATCTCAACATCCTGTTCAAATTGCGTGCGACCAATTCGCGGCTTTGAGGAGTCCGTCACCAGATGCGACAGCGGTTTTCTTTCACCATAGGCTGTCCCGGCTTGCACGCGAATGCCTTTTCAAACTCTGGCATGTTGACCACCAAGCCGTTGACGCGGTACTTGCCCGGAGAATGCGGATCTGTGATGGCGTTCATGCGTAGGTTCTCTGGCCGGTTGTTCTCACACGCCCACTGCGCGTTTCCGACAAAGAACCGCTGCTCAGGCGTGAGGTCGTCGCGGTTTTCCAGATGCGTGTTCTTCGTCTCGTCTTTCCAGGCCATCCAAGCGAGAATCAATCCTCCCAGATCGGCGATATCCTCTCCCTCGGTGAGCTTGCTGTTAATTTTTATTTCGTCCACGACGACGTACTGCGCGTACTGATCGACCACGCACTGCGCGCGAGTCTCGAAGTTCTGGTTGTCCTGAGCGGTCCACCAATCCTTCAAGTTGCCCTGGGCGTCGAACTTGCGGCCTTGGTCGTCGAAGCCGTGGGTCAGCTCGTGGCCGATGGTTCCACCGGTATTGCCGTAGTTGGGCGCGTCGTCCATCTTCGAATCGTAAAGCGGAGGTTGTAGTACGCCCGCGGGGAAATTGATGTCATTCATGCGCGAACTGTAATAAGCATTGACGGTAGGCGGCGTCATCGACCACTCGCTGCGATCGACCGGTTTGCCTATTTTATTTAGTCTCCGCTTCGACTCGAACTTCGTCGCCCGTTCGACGTTGCCGGCGAAATCTTGTCTCGAAATCACGACTGAAGAGTAATCACGCCACTTGTCAGGATAGCCAATCTTGTTAACGATGGTATGCAGTTTGGCCAACGCGTTCTGCTTGGTCTCAGGACCCATCCAGGTAAGCTGTCCAATATCCGTGGCCATGGCCTGCTCGATCTGGGTGGTCATGGTGAGCGTCTTCTGCTTCATCTCCGGACTAAACGTCCGGCTAACGAATTCCTCGCCGAGAGCTTCGCCCAGTTGCCGATCGACCAACCCGACGCAACGCTTCCAGCGGGGCCGGAGCTGCGGGACTCCACGTAGCGTCTTGTTGAAGAAATCGAAGTCTTCGTTCACGAAGGCTGAGGACAAAAATGGGGCGGCAGAATGAACCGTGTGCCAGCGTAAGTAGTTCTTAATGTCATCGAGGCTGGCGGTCTGGAGTTGGTGGTCGAGTTCTTTATAGAACGCAGGTTCGGTTACGTTGAATGTGTTTGGTTGACCAAGCCCGGTTTCCCTGAGGTAGATGGTCCAGTCGAAAGCAGGTGAGAGCGCTTGCAACTGCGTCAAATCCACTTTGTGGTAGAGGTTGTGGGGCTCGCGGCGCTCGACACGGGTTAGGGAAACCTTGGCCAGCGCAGTCTCCATCGTCATGATCGAGGCCGCTTCGCGTTGCGCCGTGTCCGGCGCATCGCCCAACAGTTCGAGCATTCGCTGCACGTGAGAGAGGTATTTCTGGCGCAATTCTGCCGACCTTGCATCGGTCTTAGTGTAATAATCGCGGTCGGGAAGGCCGAGTCCGCCAGCGGTGGCAAAGGCGATTACCTGGGTCGAGTCGCCATAGTCTTGGTTCGACCCGAATCCAAAAAACATCCCGCTGCCCTCTGTCCGCAGATGAAACTGCGCCAAAAGAGCCGGTAGTTGGCTCTTCGAGGTGAGGCTATTGATCTGGTCAAGGTAGGGTTTCAACGGGTCGGCGCCGAGCTTCTCAACCGCGGATTCGTCCATGCAGGCGGCGAAGTAGTCGCCGATTTTCTGCTGGTTCGGGTTGCGGCCGGATGTGTTCCTGGCCAGATCGTCCAGAATGCCCCACAGGAATCGTTGATTATCCTGAGCGAGCTTGCCGTAAACACCCCAGCCGGGCTGATCGGGAGGAATCGGATTTTTCTTCATCCACCCGCCGCAGCTGAACTGGTAGAAATCAACGCAGGGGTCGGCGCTCTTATCCATGAATTCAGTGTCGAGTCCTGGAGTGTAGGGCATCGACTCAATCGGAATGTCAGCCGCCGGCGCTGAATTTGCGGCTGCTTGATTGCCGGGCTGCGATTTTGCGTCGGATTCTGCCCGGTCGGCCGGTGCAGCCTGGCCGAAGGCTGCAGCCGTAAAGGCGACCATTAAGACCTTCGTAAAGAGAATGCGCATTTTTCGCTCCGATCGCAAAAGCCGGGAGAGTGTAATACGGGGTGGTGCGTTAGATCAACTCGTCGGAATCACGCGCCAGAAAACAAGCACGCCAGAATCTCCGGCACTGCGGCTGAGCATGGAACAACGCGCTGCAGCCAAGGCTACTCAATCGAGACGATCGTGGACGAATCGCGGCTCGTTCAGGTGAGTCTCTTCCACGGATTGCATAACAATCTACACCGTGTGGATGTTAGCACTTTGCTGATAGATGTCATGACGATTGCGGACGAAGTAGGTTCGCAACTGCGACAGTCAACAGCCAGCTGTCTGCAGCACGCTAAAAGCCCCGCAGCATAACCTTGCGCGTCGGAATGCAAATCGCGGGCGAGTTCAGGCATTGTCTTGTAAGCGGGCATAGAGATCAAGCCTTGAAAGAATCGCAATCGGTACTGAGATCGCAGCTCTCTAAAGTAATCGATTGTCTCAACGAATGTGGTGGTGACGATTTAGCGCCAACCGAGGGCCGGGGCGACCGTAGTCAGAATTGCCTCCATGATATGAGAATTGTAGGCAACACCTAGTTGATTTGGAATGGTTAGCAATAACGTGTCGGCCTCCGCGATCGCCTCGTCTTTCCTAAGCTGCTCGGTGAGAATCTCCGGTTCAGCAGCGTAGCTGCGGCCAAAGATCGCCCGTGTATTTTCGTCAAGGAACCCGATTTTGTCTTCTTCTTCGCGCGAGCCTTGGCCGAAATACATACGATCACGGTCGTCGAGCAACGGAAAAATACTGCGGCTAACGGAAATGCGCGGAGTACGCGTGTGCCCAGCTTTCTTCCAGGCTGCGCGATAGGCGCGAATCTGGGCGGCCTGTTGGATGTGGAGCGGCTCGCCGGTCTCGTCGAATTTGAGGGTTGAGCTCTGCAGGTTCATTCCCAACTTCGCGGCCCATTCTGCTGTCGCGTTGGAGGCAGACCCCCACCAGATTCGATCACGCAATCCGGCAGAGTATGGCTCGAGCCGTAGCAGTCCCGGAGGATTGGGAAACATCGGACGTGGGTTCGGCTGAGCAAAGCCCTTGCCGCGCAGCAACTCGAGAAATTCTTCGGTGTGCCGGCGACCCATATCCGCATCGTCCTCGCCTTTGTTTGTGCGGTAACCAAAATAACGCCAACCATCGACGACCTGCTCGGGAGAACCGCGGCTGATTCCCAACTGCAGTCGCCCGCGAGAGATTAGATCCGCAGCCCCAGCGTCCTCCGCCATGTAATGAGGATTCTCGTACCGCATGTCGATTACGGCGGTGCCAATTTCAATTCTTCGTGTCTTAGCACCGACTGCCGCCAGCAGTGGAAACGGCGATGCCAGTTGTTGCGCGAAGTGATGAACCCGGAAGTAGGCCCCGTCCATTCCCAGGCGCTCGGCTTCCACGGCGAGGTCGATGGACTGCAAGAGCGCGTCAGACGCCGATTGCGTTTGTGACTGCAACGAAGGTGCCCAATGACCGAATGAGAGGAAGCCAATTTTCTTCATGTAATATAAGTCTCCCGTATCGTGGAGATGTACGTCGATTAATCAAAGAAGGATGATCGGCTGTGATACGCATGCGAACGTATGAGTCTTGCTGAGTAGACTCCGACCAATCGCATTTGCCAATCATTCGTATTGTGATCGGCAGCCCGACAGGGGGCGCGTGAATATGAATCCTCTCGAGGCTCAGGCAGTTGCCATTGACCTCACTTCGATCGTCGCGGCAAGGTCCGCCACGCGGCGATACGACTCGATTCTGTCCGCATGTTCATAGGTATCGGTCACAACGATCACTTCGCTGGCCGCTGTATCACTCACGAGTTTGTCGAGCCCTGCCTTCACTTTGGCGTTCGATCCCACAATCGCCGCGCCCAGCTTGCTCTCTACCGCCGCCCTTTCCCAGTCCTGCCACAACCCCTCCATGGAATCCACAGGAGGCAGCAATTCCACCGGCTGGTCCCGGATCAATCGCAGAAAGCGCTGTTGTGGCGTCGTGAACAAACGCCGAGCGGCGGCATCCGTCTCTGCCGCAACTACCTGCACCGCTACCATGAAGTATGGACTCCGCAGAACGCCGCTCGGCCGGAACTGCCTGCGGTACAACTCGGCGGCTGCGTACAGAAACTCAGGTGCGAAGTGCGCCGCGAACGCAAATGGCAACCCCAGCATCCCTGCCAATTCCGCGCTGAAGCCGCTCGACCCCAGCAATGTGATCGGCACGTTGCTCCCCTGCCCGGGAATCGCTCTCACTGCTCGCCCCGGTTTCTCCGGACCGAGGTAACCCCGCAATTCGGCAAGGAGTTCTGGGAAGTCATCCCCACGATGCCCCAAATCCCGTCGTAGCGCACGCATCGTTTGCGCGTCGCCACCAGGAGCTCGTCCCAACCCCAGATCGATCCGGCCCGGGTATAGCGCTTCCAGGGTCCCGAACTGTTCCGCCACCACTAGCGGTGCGTGGTTCGGCAGCATCACTCCACCACTGCCCACTCGAATCGTCTTCGTAGCTGCCGCCACGTGCCCAATCAGCACGGGCGTGGCTGAGCAAGCCAGTCCAGGAATAGAGTGATGCTCCGCCAGCCAGTAGCGCTTGTATCCAAGTTGTTCCACGTGCTGCGCCAGGTTCACCGATCGGGCAATTGCGCTGCCGGCGGACTCCCCGGCTCGCATACCCACAAGATCAAGCACTGAGACCGCGATGCCTTTTTCCATCACCTCATTGGATGAAATCAACCGGAAAGCGATGCGACCCTGAGAGTAGATCGGAAATCGCCTAAAACCCTCGTCATCTTAGCCTCTTAGTTCCTTGTACTGAAGCTGACGGCCGTTCTGTGGGCCTTTGGGTTTGTTTGTCCGCCACCGTCCCGATCGCCGGGGGTAATTTGATTTTTGACAGCTCAGGAAATCTGTACGGCTGGCAAGAGGCGGCAGTTCAGAGCTAGGCGTCGTCTTCGAGTTGTCGCTATAGACTAACGGCAGAACAGGCAAAGCTTGATTATGGGCCGCACGACTCGGCGATAACATTTGTTCGCGCGAACTCTCCCTCCCCCACCGCTAGAGCGGTAGGATTCGCGCTTGCATGACTTACCAAACGTGAACGGCCTTTACGCGTGGAGGGCCTGACCGGCCCTGAATCACCTGAGTCTCGAGAACCACTTCAATGTTTTTTTTCTGCCAGTCTGCAGGGAGTTGCTTCGCGATTTCATGCATGCGATTCTCATTGACCAAGAACTCACCGGCGGCCACGGTCCCGCCGCGGCCGATACCGGCAGCCACGACAGAAACTTGATCTGTATCGGGGGGGATGAATCGTGCAACGATCGCATAATCCTTATAGTCTTCCGTCTTCTGCTGCATCCGGTCCAACAGCCATTCCCGTTTTTCTGGATTGTTGCGATCCTCGATCCAAAACTGCGTCATCGAAGCATCGTTTCCAAAATGGAAGCGTAACGGAGCGGTGAGCCGCAAAGTCCAGCCATTGTCGAACGCTCCGATAAATACGGAGGGGCTACGTCGAAGGTCGGTCAAGGTGGTCGTAGATTCGCCCAGCACGCGATAATTCTTGCCGTCGGTGCGAAGCATTCCCGCAATGTTAACCAGGGGATCCACGTCGTCGATTATTACAGTGACCATGCTGTCGGGCAGTGTCGTCACTCGCTGCGGATCGACAGCATCGCGGAGTCGGATGCTGGCATATTGCGGCTGATCCGCCAGGCAGAAGAGCGTTGGATCTAGCGAATTCACAAATGGCTGCCAAAACTGTTGAACTAACGCCTGACGTGGGGCCCGGAAGGCTGCCCAACCGCTGACCAGAGCGAGGAGCAGTGCGGCGACGACTACGAAAGTTATGGCCCGGACCGAAAACCGCCTAGGTCTCAAGATCGGTGAATCTGCGACCGGGGTGATGGACTCAGCCTGGAGAACGGCCAATGCGGCTGGTCCGGTCGCCTTTTCGGGAAAGCCATTGGGGTGACCTGGCCAAGAAAATTGTGGCACGTAGGATCCGGACGGCAGGAACAGCCGAATCTCCTGGCTGTGTTTGGGATCCTGGTAATATTGATCGAGGCGCTTGCGAATTTCGGCAGCTGTGACCCTGACGATGGGGTCGGTATTGGTATCGTAATCTGGAGGCCTCTCGAAGATTTCGATACCAAGAACGCGTTCCTTGAGTTGGCTCCCCTGGCCGTCCAGCGCGCGCGTGACCACAAACCTCAAGAATTGGCCGTACCTCTTGCTGGAATGAAACAAAGAGGAAGCCAGTAGATGCTCAAGCTGTTGCTGAACTGCATTTTTCTCATATACGCTGGTTGGCGTCCAGCCTTCGGCAATGGACTGAGATAGCAATTTGACGGCCCCTGAGGAAACGACTTCACACTGCGTGAACCCGAGGTTCGACGAGAACTCTGGCTTGAGGATAGTACTTCGCCCGATCAGAACCTTTCAACTCCAAAACAACGTCGTGGCGTGGCTCTTAACGGCATTCTTTACGTCCGCCCAACTTGTTGAAAACATTATGCAACAATCGACTGCATGGACTATTATCGGCATTATCCGCTGCATTTAACTCGTAAACCCTTGTGTTTCTCTTCAGACTCTTTACTATGCCTCGTCGTGGCTGATCCCATCCTGCTCCATGCTTTCAAGAAGACAACCGCCGCTTGGGGCAAAGGCGAGGAGTGAATTTATGTCGCAGAAGATCTTTTTTGGCTGCATGGGTATTTTGACCGGAGTACTCAGTCTCGTGTTCCTGACGGTGCAACCGTTTTATGGTCAGAATCAGGAGGTCGCAGCCACACTGAGCGGCACCGTCACAGATCCGACCGGCTTGGCGTTGTCTGGTGCTTCGGTCACGCTGACCAGCGTACAAATTGGAGTTGTTCGAACCTACACGACTCGAGAGGGCGGACTTTTTGCTTTTACGCTCCTACCTCCGGCCGTCTACACTTTGAACGTCAATGTCACAGGATTCAAGGACTACAAGCAGCTAGGTATCACTTTAGCCGCCGGCCAAAGCGCCCAGCAAAACGTCCGGCTAACGGTCGGATCGGTCAGAGAAACCGTTGAGGTTACATCGCAAGCTCCTCTTCTGAATGCGGATAACGCCAATATTTCTTCCGATATTTCAGCCAGACAGGTTGTTGATCTGCCCCTGAACCTGCGGAACATCATCAGCCTTGCCGAACTGAATTCTTCTGTCAGCAACACTGCAGAAGAACAAGTCGTCGGCGCGCCTGGTATTTCCGGAAGCGCCGATCAGGATGTTTCGTTCCTCAATTTCGGCGGAACTTTTTTCGGCACTGCGGAGTATCTGATCGACGGCAGCTGGGACACGCGGCTTGATTGGGGAGGTGTGATTTACGTTCCTTCCGCGGATGACGTTCAGGAATTCAAGATTCAGACCAACGCGTTCACGTCACAATATGGGTTCAGCAGTGGCAACGTAGTCAACGTGGTCACGAAATCGGGCACGAACCAGATCCACGGCGACGCATGGATGTTCTATCGTAACAGCGCCTACGATGCGCGATATTACTTCGATAATGGAAACCAGCCGGCGTTTCATCGCGATCAATTCGGCGCGACCATCGGGGGCCCGATCGTCAAGAACAAGCTCTATTTCTTTGGCTACTATGAAGGCTTGCGCCAGGCAACACCGGCGACCTTCGTTGGCAGCATGCCGAGTACGGCGGAAAGAACCGGAAACTTTTCTGCTCTGTTGGGCGGGCAAACTGGCACCGATTATCTGGGAAGAGCGATCTACACCGGCGAAATCTACAACCCATTTAGCACTCGGCAGGTCACCTGCGGAGGCGTCGACAGCGTGACAGGGGATGCGGTGAAAGACTGTCCGGCGGGGGCGACAACAGAATTCATTCGCGATCCGATTTCGGGAAATATCGCATCTGGGACAGGCGTAACCAACGTCATTCCTGGCGGACTTATGGATTCCATCGCCAAAAGCATCGCCGGTGGTAATTACTGGCCCGCGCCGACCACATCTGCCCTGTTCAACAACTTCACGTCCGCCTCTGCAGCAGAGGCGCATTCCAACGAATACTCGATTCGAATTGACTACAACGTCTCGAACAATGACCGGCTTTGGGGACGGTGGTCACAGAAATACGAGCAGAAAGTAAATTTCCCAACATACTATGGTGCATCTGATCCGGGCGGCCCGGGCGATGTCGCCCCTAATAATCGTTACAGCGCCGCGGTGGGATACAGCCATATTTTCAGTCCAACATTCGCCATGAGCGCAAATCTCGGCGTTAACCGGCACGTCGAGCAATCGGTTACCCAGAGCTTCGGTTTCAAGTCGTCATCGATCGGTCTACCGTCGTTCATCGATGGCATAGCGCCGAGCTTTCCTGAAATTCAGCCGCAAAGCTATTCATATTTAGGAGCTCAAGCCGGTCTGGATAATTACCAAGTACCGCAAACGTTGTGGACGAGTTCGGTCGATTTCACCAAGGTGCACGGTAAACACCAGTTGGGTTTCGGCTTCATGGACGTCTGGGCGCGGATCGACGGTGGTCATTACGCCAATACCGAGATGCAATTTCAAACGGCATCAACCGCTGGGCCAGATCCGCAGAACGCAACTGCGAATACCGGCGACGGCTTCGCGTCATTCATGCTAGGCGTCGGCAGCGGAACCGATCAGACTGGCTACAACAAATTTCCCGCGACCGATAAGCACATGCTCGGCTGGTACTTACAGGATGACTGGAAGATAATGCCAAAGCTGACCGTGAATCTTGGCCTGCGATATGAAATTCAGACTGCGCCGACTGAGCGCTACAACGATCAGCAATATTTTGATTTCACGGCGACAAACCCGATCAGTTCGGTGGTAGGCACAAACTATCCGGGAGAGCTGGTTTTCAATTCCAGCGGTAATCGCGGCCTGTATGACACTTCGTACAAGAATTTTGCTCCGCGTATCGGAGCCGCTTATCAACTGCTCGATAAGTTAGTATTGCGCGGCGGCTATGGAGCGTTTTTCGTGCCGAATTATTACGGGAATGGTCCAAACATTGGCTTTTCCCAAAGCACGCCGTGGGTCACCAGCCTGAACAGCGGATTAAACCCTTTTACTACGCTGAGTGGAAATTCAGGCTCATCCTGCAGTAACGGCGCGACGACGATCGCCTGCCAAAGCGCATTTCCAAACGGGGAGAACGCGCCGACAGGAAACTCTCTGGGCGGTCTGACCGATGTTGGCTTTGGACTGAATCCGGTTATCAATCCGGTGCGCCATTCTCCCTACGTCCAGCAGTGGATGGGTGGCGTGCAATATTCGCTGACCAACAACGATTTGATTGATGTCAACTACGTCGGCAACCATGGTGTACACGTTCTTGCCCAGTATCTGGAATGGGACGAAATCCCAGCTTCCGATCTTGCTCTAGGTAACGCACTGTTGAACCAAGTCCCAAATCCATTTTTTGGAGCGATCAAATCCAGCGGCTGCGGATTGGACCAGCCGACTGTTGCGGAGGGACAGTTATTGCGGCGCTTTCCCGAATACTGCAGCGTGACGGAAGCTCCACCCGCTGCGGGTGGATCGACATACAACGCCCTGCAAGCCACCTACACTCACCGCTGGCACTCCGGCCTCGACATGAATGTGTCGTACACCTACTCAAAGTTCATGGACGACGTGCAGGGCGCAGCGGGCTGGGCATTCCCCGGCACCGGGAGTTCAGTCCGCAATTCTTACGATCTCGCCGCCGAGCGCTCCGTGGATGTCACCGACACTCCTCAAAGCCTGGTTGTCAGTTACAACTATGAGTTGCCCTTCGGAAGGAACAAAATCGTCGGTCAGGGCTGGAACCGGGCCGTCAACGCGGCCTTAGGGGGATGGCAATGGAGTGGAATTCTGACCGCCAAATCCGGATTGCCTCTTTCGATCAATCCCGCGACCAACAACACCGGAGGCTTCGGGTTCAATCAGCGCTCCAATCTGGTGCCGGGTGTCAACCCGGTTCCGCAAGACCAGTCCATTACAAATTGGATCAATCCCGCGGCATTCTCGCAGCCGCCCGCATACACCTTTGGCGATAGCCCGCGATTCCTCGCGAATCTTCGTGCTCCCAAGTATTTCAACTGGGACACAGGCATTCAAAAATGGTGGGGCCTAGGCGAGGTGCGGCGATTGCAATTCCGCTTCGAGATGTTTAACGCGCTAAACCATCCCGATTTTTTTGAGCCCGATACAAACCTGGGAGACGCCACTTTCGGCACGATCACCTCGGCTTACCCTGCACGGAGTGTTCAGTTCGGGCTTAAGTTCTACTACTAGATCGCGCGTTGGCGTTCCCAAACATTTTGTCCGGCAGGCTCCAAACCTGCCGGACAGCCTGAACCGAAACTATATCCATACCTTGCCAGATCAGATAAACATGAAAAGATCAGCGCTTATCTTTTTGTCGTTGACGTTGTTGGCAGTGGCAATTTTGCCGATTTCTTCGTATGCGACCGCATCGGAAAACAAAGTTGGCAATTACGAGCCGATCGCGGATCATCGGTCAGTTGTGATCGTGGGCTCGGCTCGCTTCACCGTTCTCACTCCGCAACTTATACGCATGGAATGGGCTTCAGACGGGAAATTTGAAGACCATGCGTCGTTGGTTTTTCTGAATCGCCGGTTGAGCGTCCCACGGTTTACGCATGAAACCGGAGCCGATGGAAAAACCATTATTCGGACGGACGCATTGACATTGGTTTATGCTCCGGGCAAATCGGATGGAAAGTTCTCGGCTGAAAATCTCAGCATTTCGTTTCTTGTCGGCGACAAAAGTATTGTGTGGAAGCCAGGAACGCCCGACACGGGGAATCTGCTCGGCACCACCCGGACTCTCGACCGGGTTCGCGGCTCGGACGTGCAGCTTGAGCCCGGCCTGATCTCGCGCGACGGCTGGACGGTTGTAGACGATAGCGCTCGGCCTTTATTCGATTCCGCCGATTTCTCGTTCCCTCGCGGCGAGGAGAGCCCCTGGCCGTGGGTGCTCTTACGGCCCGCGGGCGACCGGCAGGATTGGTACTTTTTCGGCTACGGCCACGATTACAAACGCGCGCTTTACGATTTCACCCAAGTGGCGGGAAAGATCCCGCTGCCTCCGCGCTTTGCCTTCGGGGCCTGGTGGTCGCGCTACTGGTCTTACACCGATCAGGAATTTGACAAATTGATTCAGGGATTCCACACACATGAAACTCCGCTCGACGTGCTGGTGATCGACGTGGATTGGCATCCCACATTCGATGAATATCCTGCTGCCAACAAGCTGGATGCATCCGGACACAAACTTGGCTGGACGGGTTATTCCTGGAACAAGGTCTTATTTCCTGACCCTGACCGCTTCCTGGCGAGCGTGCACGAGCAGGGTCTTAAGGCTACGGTCAATCTGCATCCCGCGGGTGGCGTGCAGCCTTGGGAGGACGGCTATCCGGCAATGGCACGCGCATTGGGAATCGATCCCGCGACGAAGCAATACATTCCCTTCGATATTGCCGACCGGAACTTCGCAGCCAATTACATGCAGTACATGATCCATCCTCTTGAGCGGCAGGGAATCAATTTCTTCTGGCTCGATTGGCAGCAAGAAGATACAACGAAGGTTTACGGGCTGAATCCGACGTGGTGGCTGAACTATATTTTTTTCAGCGATCAGCAGCGCGAGGCGAAACGAGCCCTGTTGTTTCATCGCTGGGGCGGGTTGGGCAACCACCGCTATCAGATCGGTTTTTCCGGGGATACCATCTCCGTCTGGGAGTCGCTGGCATTCCAGCCGTACTTCACAGCCACGGCTGCCAACGTAGGCTACGCCTACTGGAGTCACGATATCGGCGGCCATATGCCGGGCGCCATCGATCCGGAGCTCTATTTGCGCTGGCTTCAATGGGGAATCTTCAGTCCGATCCTGCGGTCGCACACCACGAAAAATCCCGACGCCGAACGCCGCATTTGGGCATATCCAGAACCGTACTCAGACTTGATGCGCGACTGTTTCGTGCGCCGCTACGCGATGCAGCCTTATATCTATACCGAAGCGAGGAAAACGTATGACACTGGACTCGCATTCCTGCATCCTCTTTATTACGACTGGCCGGAAGCACCCGAGGCTTACGCCGCGAAAAACGAATACATGTTCGGCGACAGCATTCTTGCCGATCCGATCACCCAACCTGTGGCGAAGGACTCGCAATTAGCAACGATTTCCGTGTGGCTTCCACCCGGCGATTGGATCGAATGGGACAGCGGAGCAACGTTCCGGGGACCGCTGACTGTGCAACGCAGTTTCGCTCTCGGCCAAATTCCATTGTATGTGAAGGCGGGCAGCATCATTCCGATGCAGCCTGCGACTACTCACACTGGCGAAAAGCCTGCCGATCCTTTAATCCTGACCGTGTTTCCGCTGAAAGACGGACAATCCTCGGAGTATAGCCTTTATGAGGATTCCGAAGACGGTCCTGACTATCAAAACGGCGAAGCGGCCTGGACTCGCATTCGTGCTTCCTTAAACGAAGATGGCGACGCGCTGAATCTCACAGTTTTGCCGATCCAAGGCAGCTATCAGGGAATGCAATCGGACCGCGCCTATGAGATACGACTCCCCGGAAGCTGGCCTCCATCATCGGTCTCGGTGAATGGTAAATCGCTCGCCTACGAGAAACGAAAGGGCAGTCCCGGTTGGCGCTTCGATGGCAACACACTAACGACCATAGTTTCAACACCTCGCTTTCGCGTCGGAGAAAACGTGAAAATCACCGTGAGAACTGGCGTCGAAATGGCTCGGAATCGTTCCTTGCTCGATGGTTTCGCGGGGAAAATGACGCGACTTCGCGAAAGTTACGACATCCTGAATGCAAACTGGCCCACGGCCTGGTCGCCAGATTCTCTAATCGGTGCGCTGCAAACGGGAGATCGCCTTGCTTATCATCCCAACACTGCATTTACTGAACTCGGTGCCCTGGAGCAGAAACTCTCCTCCCTTCCCGGGGCGATTGAGGCATTGCGAGCGAATGAAAACACACCGGGCTTCACGAAAAGCCGCTCCGATTCCAATTCCGGTCGTGCAAGCTCCGACCCTTCGAACTCGGATCAAGCGAACGCTCGGCTCGCCGCCTACAACGGCACCATCGCCGTTGCCATGGCTCACATTGCGGACATAAGCGCGACCAAGCCGCAAGCCTCACTCGATAAACCTTCGGGTGAGAGTAAAATGCCAGAGCGATAGACATAGTAGTAACCGAATGATGCGAATATGCCTACTATCGCTTCTCCTCTCGCTTTCGGCGCTCGCGCAAAGTCCAAGACCGAGTCCTAAACCGCAGTTCAACCTCCGCCCTCTTCGTGGTATTGATTTCGTCCTGCGGAACTCGCCCACCTCCCGCAAGTATCTGATCGAGACCATGCCCGGCGGAGTTGCTCTACTCGACTACGATAACGACGGGCTTCTGGACATTTTTCTGGTAAACGGAGGTCATGTCGCCGATCCGTTGCTCAGCCCAGCTAATTTTGATCGCCACAATCCCTCCTATTGGAATCGGCTTTACCGTCAGAACAGAGACGGCTCCTTCACCGATGTAACGGTGCAAGCCGGATTGCAAAACGCCGGCGACACAAACTACGGCATGGGAGTCGCCGTTGGAGATTACGACAACGATGGGTTCCCCGACATCTACGTCACAAATTTCGGACACAACATCCTTTACCACAACAACGGCGACGGAACCTTTACAGACGTAACGGCCAAAACGGGAGTGGGCGCGGGTGGCTGGTCGGCCTCGGCCGGATTTTTCGATTACGACAATGACGGGCATCTGGATCTTTTCGTGACTCGCTATCTAGATTGGACTTCGGAAAAGAGCAAAACCTGCGGCCGGATTGCGGAGCCGATGTATTGCCCGCCCGGCGAGTTCGGGTCTACAACGAGCATCCTGTATCACAATCGTGGTGATGGAACCTTCGAAGATGTGAGCGCAGAATCAGGAATTTCCGCAAAGCCCGGTCATGGACTGGGAGTCGCTTTCGCCGACTACGACGGCGATGGTTTTACTGACATTTTCGTCGCGAACGACGCGGTCGAACAGTTTCTCTGGCACAACAACGGAAATGGAACGTTTACTGAAGTGGCCTTAGATGCAGGCGCCGCGCTTTCCAGCACTGGCAAGAAACTCTCCGGTATGGGCGTTGTTTTCCAAGATTACGACAACGATGGCCTTCCCGATCTCATTGTGACGCAGCTTCCGCACGAGCCCTACGGCGTTTTTCATAACGACGGCAAGGGTTCTTTCAGTATGCAAGAGCTGGAAACCGGATTCGGTGTGCTGTCAGGCAACTCATCTGGATGGGGAGTTGGCCTGGAGGATTTTGACAACGACGGTTGGAAAGATGTTTTCATCGTGCAAGGCCATGTTTTTGATAACGTGCATGTGTATGACAGTTCGCTGAACTATCGCGAGCCTCCGCTGTTTGCATTGAACCGCAAGGGACATTTCGAGAAGGCCGATCCAGGCTCTGACTTGCCTGTCGCGGGTCGTGGCGCAGCGTTTGGAGATGTAAACAATGACGGATGGGTGGACGTAGTCACTACGCCGTTGGGCGAACGTCCGCAATTCTTTTCGAATCGCGGAGGCCAATTGCATTGGATCACGATCACGTTGCGAGGAAGAAGAAGCAATCGTGATGGATACGGAGCTCGTGTTCAAGCAAATGGCCAAGTGCGATTTGCGACGGCGTCGGGAAGCTATCTTTCTTCCAACGACAAGCGACTACACTTCGGACTCGGGACCGCCGACAGTTGCGACGTGGACATAAGATGGCCATCTGGAATTCGTCAGAAGCTGCGCGGGATCAAAGCCAATCAATTCCTGACCATCGAGGAGTCTGAGCGATGATCATTCAAGCTATTTTGCTCGCGCATTTCCTCGTGCCAGCCCAGATCGCATCGAGCCAGAGTCTTTCGGAGGCGGTGAAACTCCTGCAATCCGCTACCGACGCGGAAAATCGTGGCAATCTCGATCAGGCCATCGTCGATCTCCGAAAGGCCGTTGAACTCGACCCATCGTCGGCGATCGCTCTACTCAAGTTGGGCGAGGCTTACATGAGAAAGCACGACTACGGAGCAGCGATCCCGCCGTTGAAGCGTGCCGCAGAGCTGAGCCCGGATTCTATCTCAGTACATCAGTTGCTCGGGTATGCGCTCCTGTCGCAGGGGTATGCCTCGGAAGCGATTCCGCATCTGCGGATTGCACATGAGTCCGGCGCTCTGGGAATTGCTCAGTTCCAAGCAGATCAGCCGGCAGATGCTTTGATCAACTTGAAGAACGCACTCGAAAAAAGTCCGGACGATCCCGATCTCATCTATTACCTCACTCGGGCGGCTGCCGCTCTCTCCTCCGAATCCAACGAAAGATTGCTCACGCAGTTCCCTCAGACCGCACGCGGGCACCAGGCGCTCGCTCAGAGCTATTACTCCGCAAAGATGCTTTCGGAAGCTGAGAAAGAATATGAGAAGGCCATAGCATTGCGGCCCGATTTGCCCGGCCTGCACCTGGAGCTTGGGGAGATTTACGCAACCACTTCGCAATGGACCAACGCAGAAGAGCAATTTCGTCATGAGACCGAGTTGCAACCCGGCAATGCAGAAGCAGCTTATCGCGTGGGAGATGCGCTCTTACACCAGGGGAAGATGAAGGAAGCGACTGACGAACTGCGCCGCTCCGACTCGCTGCACCCCGACATGCCGGAAACTTTATACGCTCTGGGCCGAGCCCTGGTGATTAGCGACCCAAATGAGGCCGAGCGATTCCTCGATCGAGTGATCGCCATGGAGAAGCAGAGTCTACTCGCGGGGCAGGCCTATCTGCAATTGGCTACCAGTCACAGAAGACAAGGAAAGAATGAACTAGCGGCTCACGATATGGCGGAGTACAAACGCATCGAGGGTATTGCATCAAAGCCGGAACATTAGAGGCAGGAAGCTTGCGCCGACGCAACGACCGGTGCCTGAAATTTGATCAGGGCTTTACGGTTCGACAATGACGCGTTCCTGGGTAAAGGAACGTCTTCGTGGGATCCTCAGATATTGCTTCGAGTCGGAGTGGTTGACCCGAAGACAGGAGCGGCCGGATACCATCGTGAGCGCCAGCGGGACAATCGAGCCGACTAAACCTGGATTCTTATCTATGACTTGCTCGCAGCCCACGATCCAAAATCTCCGGTAGTTGACCGCCGTTAGCTAGATTAAATCATCACGCGAGAGGAAAAACCCAGGAACGAGCAAGGAATGTTCTGGAAGGCTAAAGCGCAGAATTTCGGGAATTTACATACGGTGGGTCGGGACTGTGGATTGGAGTTCGAGGCGCCACTCATCGTGGCGCCTCGAATTTCTCCGGGTCAGAAGCGTACGCGAGCGCCGAGTTCGATGTTTCTCGGCTCCGCCTCGCCATTAACTCCGATGCCGTTGTCTGGCGCTGTGTTAAACCCGAGAGCGCCAAAGCCGGCAGTGTTGTAGAGACCGAGGTAGTTATCGGTCCACTGATTATGGTTCAAAACGTTGGCAAAGACGCCCTGGAATTCCAAGCTGATGCCTTCAGCAACCCGGATGCTCTTCTTGATGCTGAAGTCCATGTTCCAGTACGCCAGGCCTCCGAGAATTCCTGAGCCGCCATCCCGGTTGTCGATCCCGAGAATTGGGTTGCGCCAGTTCGAGGATTGGAGAACTCCGTTGGGGAAATAATTCACAGGGAACCCGTTGGTTTGAGTCCCACAGAAGCCGTTTCCAATCTGGTTGCCGGGACAGTAGTAGGCATGACGGTTGGGAACGGGGCCGATGGGTACAGCGTTCTCCATATCGTAATCGCCGCAGCCGAGACCATCGCATGAACCGAAGGATTGGTAGTTACCATCGGTGGTCCCGACCTGGGTGGGAACGCCGGACCCGGCGGCGAATATGGTCGAGAACGTCCATCCGCCGAGGGCGTGTCCCAGGAATCCAGACTGTGATTTATAGAAGGGAGGCTGATAGACAAGGAAGACGTTGTAGATGAATTTGCGGTCCCAAGCCTGTCTCCCGTACTGTTCGCTCGGGTTGAAGGCATCGAGCAAGCTGAGTTCGCTGGAGGATTGCGCCTGGGCTGCAGTTCCCAGAGCTTTCGACCAGGTGAAGTTGGACTGCATCGTGGCTCCACGCCAGTCGGCCATTCTGACCGAAACGAAGCCAGCGTTGTAGTTGCCATAGCCGATACTGGCGTTCTGAAAGGCGCCGTCAGTAAAGGCGCCGGAGCAGCCGTTAATTCCAACTCCGCCGAGCGCCGCGCAAGTGGAGGGAATCGGAGTGCTCTGCATGCTGCGCGGGAAGTTGAAGGCGCCGACATTTCCGTTGACATCCGTGCACCCACCCACCGGGCATCCGACGCCGCTGTCCAAGTCGCTCCAGAGCCCCCAGACTTGGGCGTTGTTGAGGTTACCCGTACCGTTGGCGCCCTCGTTTGCTACAACAGCGGCTGTGCAATTGGAGAAGCCATTACAGTAACCTGTGCCCTTCAACGCGTGCTCGAAGAAAGGCTGTGGTGTGACCGAACCTGCATTGGGCCCAGCCTTGCCTCCGCAACCGCCGCCGGCTAAACCTGTCAGGCCGCCGCAGTATTGCAGCACCATATTCGCGTAGGCTTGCTTAAACTGCTGCCCGCCCAGCGTCATCATGTAGGGAACGGGGTTCAGTTCCACCGGTTGGTATTCGTGCGTGATTCTGCGTCCGATATAGCCGATTTCCAGGGTAACTTTGTGGCTCAACTGGCGTTGAAGGGTGAGATCGAACGCGTCAATCGCGTTCGCCCGGAAATTCGGATCCAAGCCCTCAGGGGAGGACGAGAAGCTGTTGTTGAACCCAGGATAGACCGGCTGGGGCAAGTTCGCGCTCGCCAGCGAGATCAACGGGACAGTCGGGCCACCGGCAGCGGAGGCGTTTTGTCCAACGCGAAAGGCAGTCGAGTAAGTTCCAGCGCCCGGGGCTCCGCAGGTCCAGCCTCCGCCGGCACCGGCCAGGTTCGAGGGGCAAGACACGGGCTGTTCGAGACCCAGTCCCAGCAATGGCACCAGCACCTGCACAACGCCGTTGGTGCGACCGTATTGACGGCCGTAACCGCCTCGGATCACTGTATCTTCGGTCCCAAAGATCTTGCCAGCCATTGAATCAGCCGCGAAGTGCGGATTCCAAGCCAGGGCTGCACGCGGGCTAAACTCGCCGTAGAACGGATTGTAGGGATATTTCAATCCGCTGGCGGTATTGCCCACCAAAGCAAAGCCCATTTCGGGGTTGTATACCTGCCCGGCGAGCGCAGCTTTCCTGGTGTTGTTCAGGTAGGTCTCAGTGCTTAACGGCTCATTCGCAGAATCCACGAGCACTGTCTGTTTGCCCTGTGCTTCGACCGGCGGCATCTCCAGCGCATAACCCAAGCCGTAAGTAAATGTGAGAGTTGGCTTCATATGCCAGGTGTCGCTGAAGTAAACGTTGTAGTAAGGAATCACGCTCTGATCGGAGGCGTTCGAAAGCGGAGGTAACAAACTAAGGCTTGAACCACTCCGGGCGAACATCTGCGATGCGACGGAAACTACTCCCAGTGCCGCCGCGGTCAGTGAATCGCAAGTCTTCGCACCGGTAGAGATGGTAGAGGTCGTCGCGCAGGGATACAGCAGAGCGCCCAGCCCCGAGCCGTTCACGTTGTTGCCCAGCTGATACACGGGGAAGGCGTTGATGGTGCCGCCGCTATCGTTGCGTTCATGGTAGTCCCAGTTATGCTGATATGTACCGCCAAACTGGAACAGGTGGTTGCCTTTCAGCATGGAGATGTCGTCACGGAACATGTTGTCATGCCCATCCCAGAAACGCCGGCGGATGTTCTGATTGTTGACGTTGAACGGGCCGAGATCCTCGACCGACGATTGACCGGCATCCAATTCCAGCGCGCCGCCGAGCCCGGGGAGCTGTGGCGGGGCCCCCACGCGCGACCACGCCCACCAGTTCCGCAGGAAACTGTAATGAATGTCGTTGGTAGTGTTAGTGGTGATGTTAGTAGTTAACCCCGCGACCAAATACCAATCTCGAATCGGATCGCTCGACTGCGACGCGGGTGTGCCCAACGTATCTCCGGGGAAGAAGCCGCCGATATCGACCTGGTCATCGGAAGCAAGGTTCATTTTGTAATAACGCCAGCTGGCCATGAAATGGTTCTTGGCGCCGAAGTCGTGGTCGATACGCGCTACATCGAAGTTGCTGGTAACGGGCAGACTCAGGTTACCCGCAAATCCCAAAATATTTGCACCGTCGCAGACGCTCTGGCTGCAAGTCGCGTTGGACTGAGGTTCGTACTTACTCCATACCTGCGAAACCAAGGGGTTGAGACCGAGGGCACGTGGGTCACACAGCCCACCGGGGGCTTTGGAGCAGCCGTAATTCGCAGCGTAAGTGATGCCATTGAACACCACAGGAGCGTTATTCAGGTTGTAAGCGACCGTGCCGGTCGCGGAGTTCGTTAAAAGCCCCAACCGCAAGGCTGGCGAAGGAACGTCTCGGGTGACGGTTTCAGAGTTTGGATACCGGAAGCCTTCATAGTTGTAGAAGAAGAAGGTCTTGCCGCCGAGAAACTCTTTTGAAGTGAGCGGCCCGCCGAGCGCTCCGCCAAAGCGGCTGTAATGATAGGAAGGAAGATCGATGTGCCCACAATTAGGCGCACCGCACTGGGCTACGCCCTGCCAATTGTTTTGGTTATTCGCCCAGGCATTCGATGACCAATTGTTGTCTTTGTAATAATCATAGGCTGTGCCGTGGAAGCTGGAGGTGCCGCGCTTCGTAACGATCTGGATTTCGGCGCCGGCGGAGCTATTGAAATCAGCGGTCTGGCCGGCGGTGTTGACCTTGAACTCCTCGACGCTGTCGGCCGGAGTGGGCAATACGCCCGAGGGCGCGGAAAAAGTAAACGACTGTGTCGACATGCCTCCGGTTGGATCGCCGATCACCATATTCTGTTGCGTGCCGGTATATACGCCGCCGCTGCCATCCATGTCGTTGCTGTTGTTGCCGCCATCCAGCGAGAAATAACTCTGGTCGTTCACCGCGCCTGCAACGTCGCCACCGGCGCTTACGCCGGGCTGCAGTTCGATGAAGGTGTTCACATCGCGTCCGATACTGGGCAGGTTATCGATGGCAATGCTGGGAACGGTGTTTCCAACCGTCGCATTCATCGTCTGAAGCTCGTTGCCAACACTCGAAACCTCGACAACCACATTGGTGCCGCCAACCTGTAAAACCAGACTGGCAGTGAGAGCAAGTCCGACTTGAACGACCTCGTTTTCCGCCTTCGCCGTCGAAAATCCGGCCTTCGCAACCGTGACCGTGTAGTTCCCGGGTGTAACGTCGGCGTAGTAGTACCGCCCGGTGGCATTCGTGGTCGCGGTGCGCGTGGCGTTGGTAGCCGTGTCGGTCAATGAGACCGTCGCTCCCGCAACCACTGCGCCGCTGGAATCGGTGATTGTCCCGGCGACGGTCCCCGATGAAGTCGATTGCGCGCACACGGGCAGAGCCCCGCCCATACAAACCACCAACAAGAGAACCAGAGCCAACTTCAAGCTGCGGATTTGCATTGCTTCCTCCGACCGATAGATTAAGTGTCGCGACTGGCCCCGAAACCGGGCGAGACGCCGACTACTGGCACCGCCGTCTTGATAGCAACCAACAAACCAGACCAGCGCTGTATAGTTCTCAATCGCTTACGTGGAATGGTCCGATGAAGTTACGGAGCGGCGATGGCGAGGGGAAAATCCTTACAGCGCGCGGCGTTAAAGTGAGATTGCATATTTGCAAGACCGTCACCGGATCCTGTAGGCCTACATCAAACCGTAGGCGAATTTCACAAAATGCAGACTTCTCGCGCCGCGAGTCCAGGATGAACAGTGGCTGGTATGTCAAAAAAAAGTTGACCGCGATCATTAGATGATGCAAACTGGTTGGTATGTTCGCGACGCGGAAGAATCCGAAACGCACAGCGCCCAGACTGCGCGATCCGGAGCGCACGCGGCAGCGCCTGCTGCAAGCAGCTTTTCGCGAGGTTTACCGGTACGGATTTCAGAGCGCCGGAATCGATACCATTCTCGCCGCCACCAATGTCACCAAAGGAGCGCTCTACTACCATTTCGAGAGCAAGGAAGCTCTGGGATACGCGATTATCGAAGAGGTTGTCGCAGAACTTACACGTGACAGGTGGTTACGCCCCTTGCAGCGCGGCGGGGACAAGGACCCTATCGATGCTTTGATCGGCATTGTGCGGGCGCTGCCATCCCGCCCAAGAAATGTGAAGAGCGGTTGCGCCCTGGTCAATTTGGCGCAGGAGATGTCTCTTCTTGACGAACAATTCCGCAAGCGATTGGAGAAAATCTTCCATGCCTGGCAAGAAGGCATTACCGTGGCCTTGCGGAGGGGGCAGCAGCAGGGAACGGTCCGCTGCGACTTGGTTCCGGAAGAGACGGCAAGCTTTCTGATCGCGATGGTCGAGGGTTATGAAGTGCTGGCCAAGAATGCTCAAGATGCGAACGTGTGGAACATGGGGATTAGAAATATCGTGGACTGGCTGAGTTCTCTTCGCACGCCGGGCAACCGCAAGCGCGGCTGATTGCATCGATGCGAAGGGAATGAGTTGCGAAAGTTACATACCAACAGGTTCGTACGCTAGAGTGAATCGAGTAGCCGCACGAAGAGATTGTCAACCTGCATCATGAAAGGAGAAACAACAATGACGAGCATGAGATTGTCGCGGAGGAGTCTGCTCACGACGGGAGCCTGCGCCCTGGTTGGCGCGGTAGCCATGCCGGGGACGGCAAGGGCCAGCGCACCCGGGGAACAAAACCTAACGAACGAGGCGCTGATCCGCAAGTGGTACGCAGCCTGGAAAAACAACGACCTGGCCACGTTCAACGCACTGCTCGCCGACAACTTCACATTCTCGAGCGCGGCTGGCGACGACCACATCAGCAAGAGCACTTTCAAAACTCAATGCTGGGACACACAGGTCGCGTTCATTGGCGATTTTGAGCTGGAGCGAATCACTACCGGGGCCAATGATGCTTTTGTGAAGTATCTCTGCCACACGAAGAACGGCAAATCGTTCCGGAATGTAGAGTATCTGCGAATCAGAAACGGTCAGTTGGAATCGATTGAGTGCTATTTCGGCGCGCAATCCAGCTTTCCATCCGCAGTAAGCAAAGGATAGGTTACCGAGAACGAAAGCATATTTTCAGTTGTCGGATTGGACTCGGCGGGGGGAAGGAGGTGCCGCAATGCGAGAGAACGGGCCGATGTTTTCAAGCGTGGGCGTGATGCAGGCCCTTGACCCCCCGGATGAGCGTATTCGTAAGCAACTCACTGTCGGGTGGCGGGAACTCGCGCCGGTAAGATCGACAGGCCCCAGTAAAGCTTTTTCCCCGGCACGAACGCCTGCGATTGAAAAGTCCACGCGGATTGCGCTCAAGGCGAAGGGAAAGATTCTGTTCATCCATGCCGCAGACCTGATTGCAGTCCAAGCAAAAGGTAACTATGTCCTGTTATTGCACACGTTAGGTTCATTCATGCTGCGCGATTCCATCTCGACGATCGAAATTAAGCTCAATCTGCACGGTTTCGTGCGGATTCACCGATCGGTGCTGGTGAACGCGGCCATGGTCGAAGAGATGCATCCATCGTCTACCGGCGAGTACGTGCTCCGGGTGCGGGGAGGAAGGGAATTCACAGTGACCCGTACTTACAGGAAGAATCTACAACTGCTGGCGCAGCTGTGGATCGGTATGGAGGCTTTTGCTGCCGAGTAAGAGTTCAAACGCCACAGAGGCTATGAACCCTGGAACCGAGGATTTTGTGGAAAACAGCAACCCGCACGTTTTGGAAGTTGTGAAAGCTGCTGAAGAAGATCTGCGGCAACTCATACGCCAGCGTGCCGAGATTGTGAGGCGGATTGGCACAATCAAGCAAACGATTGTGGGACTGACCAACATATTTGGCGACGATTCGGTGGGCGAAGAACTCCGGGAATTAGTCGGCCGGAAGGACGGCGCGCGGCGATGGGGATTGACCAAGTTCTGCCGCACGGTGCTGATGGAGGCTAACCGCCCACTCGGCGCCCAGGAAGTATGCGAACAGCTTCAGGGACGCGTTCCGCTCGTATTGCTCCACCACAAGGACCCTGCCGCTTCCGTGACCACGGTGCTGAACCGGTTGGTGGCTTACGGAGAAGCCCACAAAGTGCATGATGAAAATGGACGCCGCGCCTGGCAATGGTGCGATCAGGGGCATGCTAATGTGAGCGCTAGTTTTCAGCGAGGATAAATTGACTGTCCCTTTTGAACTCTCTCGACAGAATGAACTCACTTTGTGACACCCTGACTTTTTAACTGCAACTGCGCCGAAGATGGCTAAAGTTGGGTGACCTACGCGAGGATGACGGGGTTCCACTATAGTCGAAGTGGAGGACCGTGATCTTCGACAGCAGCTTTGGTATTAGGACCACATTCAATGGGTGCTGAGAGTCACGAGCAGTATAGTCAGGAGTGCCCGCGTTTGATGCTGGCTAGGACCCAGAATCGTCACCCCACACGTTGCGGCTGCTGGTAAGACATGTGGCCCTAGGCGGGTTCAGCAATCATGCCGGGAGATCCTCGATGATTAAAGCAAAATGCCCAGCCCCTAAAGCTTACGGTTCTCAAAGCGGCCAACGGGTGTCGCCGAAAGGCGCTTCGCGGTGGCGAGACGGGCCTCGGTAATCCTGCTCGAAGAGCGTCGCACGGCCTCCAGAATATCGGAGCGGGCCTCTTCGGGACTGCCACTGTGAAATGGTGGTTCAGGAGCGTACTGGATTGCGAGCTGGATCTCCCTGGCAATATCCTCGCCTCGCAGGAGCGCCGTGATGACGAGCGCTCCGTCAAACCCTGCTGTCACGCCAGCGGCACTCACCATCTTCCCATCAACTACGACGCGTGCATTTGTCGGAATGGCTCCGTAGTATTCAAGCAAGTGAAACGCGGACCAGTGTGTTGTCGCTTTGACACCCCGGAGTAAACCAGCAGCGCCACAAATCAGAGCACCGGTGCAGACTGAGAACACGTACTTGGCATTTCGCGACTGCGCGCGGACGAACGAAAGAACCTCTTCGTCATCCATGAGAGTCTCTTGCCCATATCCTCCAGGTATAACTAGCACATCGAGTTTGGGACACTCGGCGAGATCGGCTTCCGGGGTCAAGATTAGGCCGTGGTAGTCCCGGATCGGTTCTTTTCGTTTCCAGACAACATGAAAAGTGGAATCAGGAAGACGGGACAATACTTCAAACGGGCCAGTGAAGTCACACTGGTCCACATTCGGAAAAATCATCGCGCCAATGTTGATAGGTCTACTCGAATCGTTCGTCATTTCGCATTCCTTCCGGCCATTCTAACTGAGATGTACCACGGCAGAGCAGGCACCATACCACAGCGGCCCATCGTCTTTTTCGAAGGGTCATGCCGGTGCAGAGGTACAAGCAAGAGTTGGCGGATGTGATGTTGGTGCGCGGAACCCGGAGCACATTCGGTCGGACAATGGACCGGAGTTCATTGCCGAGGAGTTGCGAAGTGGCTGGGGAAAGTGGGCACGAAGACGTTGTACATCGAGCCTGGGAGTCCGTGGGAGAACGGATACGGCGAAAGCTTCAACGACAAGCTGAGGGATGAGTTTTTGAACGGCGAGATTTTTTAGTCGCTGAAGGAGGCACAGATTCTGCCCACCGCCAGAACTTCTTCAAGAATCGCAATATCACTGCGATTGTCCTCGAAATCCCAAACCATCTGATCGGCAGGGGGACGGTTCATGCCTGGGCCACGGTGTCGCTTTACGGCCATGCCCCCGAGATGCAGGTGTCACGTTGGGGCCTTCCCCTCATGACCCACCTCTTTCTCAACGATCCCGGCAATCAAGTGGTCAAAGAAACCTACAACAAAGCGGTGCCATCAGATGACACCGCTTTATTCTCGGGATACCTCGCAGACTTTACCCAGAACATGGCTACCTATGCAGGTTCTGTCATGGACCCGGAAGAATACGGAAAGCAAATGGTCGCTCGACTATGCCCAATCACCTTGCTCTATGAATTAGGAACGGCAGCTGCATTTGATCTCGCGGGATTCAATGGGAGGGCACTGGGTGATGATGTTGTGGATGTGATGCTCACATTTGTGTCAAACAGGCCCCTGCTGGGCGGAGTTGCCCCTGATCGCAATCGGATCCGTAGCGAGTTCCCATATTTTGGTGAGCCCTACTCGAAGGAAGAACAGAAGGATGTCGTACCATGGCACCCAAGAACCAGCCAATGAAAAACTGCATGACCAAGATAGAGCTGTAACAAAATCTTCCAGCCATGAATTTTACTTTCCATGCTGCGCTAAACTTCACCATGCCAATGGGAACGCTGCATCTTCCATTACGCACCACATGTTCAAAAAAGCTTTGCGTAAATACCTCAAGATGACTCCCTGACCGCCTACGGCTGGCCGGGCACTCCAAATCGACGCATTTCGCGCCCGATGAAGCGTCTTACCAAAGGCATCGAAACCCTGAAGGCTCAACACCAGGCAGGTATGCGCCTTCCTACAATTTTGCTGAAGCCTGTGCCGACTTGGAAGACAAAGATCAGGCTTTCCAGTGGCTCAATACGGCGTTTCAGGAACACGACCGACCCTAATGGGTCTGAATACCGACTTCACGCTCGTAGCTGAGACTCACAGTTCCATTCAGGTGTTGATGCACCACTACCTGGCAGCCCGCCAACGTCGCCCGCCAGCTCTCAGTCGTCTACCGTGAGTTCGAATCCCCTTGACGGATGAACATAGGAGATCAGCGTGTCGACGGAGAGTTTTTGTCTGTTTCAGGAAAAGAAAGAGCCCGCCAAGCTAGGCGGGCTCAGAGCCATACATTTACTTTAAGCCGCCTGCTTCTGCTCCGGTCGTGCCTTCGCCCATCTTGCTTTTTGAGAGGCCGCGATCTTCCTGCGAGCTGGCGCCGACATGGTTCTTTTCGCAGGTGACGAGTTCGCCTTCGCCGCCACCATCACCGGCTTCATTTCCTTCCCAACCCTCGCCCACCTCGCTTTTTGAGCCAGCGCCATTTTCCGCCGCGAAGCCGCTGAGATTATTCGTTTTGGTTGGGTTACATTGCCGGATGTTCCCGAACCGTTCAAGGATTCGATCACTGAAATCGCTTGATCCAGCTTCTCTACGTGCAACTGCGCCCGACTCCGCTCTGTGCGCAGCTCTTGAAGAGCGTTGTTAAGATTCGACATTGTTGCCCCCTTTTATAACAGCGGAAGTAATTGTACAAGACAGCCCGGACGTGATGCTACCGAGGAAGGAGACGATTATGAAACCCTTCTATTTCGCGGCGCGAAATCGGCGACTCAGGAGTAAGTTCCAACGTGACAGACGAAAGTCGCTTTGCTGTAGGGCCTGCAAGGGACTGATTCCACCATGTTCGTTCCATTTCGTAACGAAAAACATTCTTATTTATTTTCCACGATGCAAGTAGATATTTTGTCTTGCCAAGTGATCGTAATAAGAAAACAGAAAATGTTTGTTTCTAGAGAAAACAGGTGCAAAGACTTTTTGTCGACAATGGTTCCAAGCGACGAGAGACCCCGATGGGGGAAGAACGCTTGCTAAGAAGTAGCTAGAGGTCTTATGCCAACAATCTGGCCTCGTGTTTCGCAAACTTGGGTCGCGAAAAAGAACAGTCAGTTGGGTTGCCGCGAAGCCGCGTCGGTGGTCTTTTTGGCTTCGCTGAGAAATGCCTCAAAGCGAGGATAGCCGCGAAGAAATTTCAGATCGTCGTCGTTTCTTATGTGGTCTATGTCCTTGTAACCGTGCCTAACGGCTTCACGAAGGTGCTGAACGGCTTCATCGCGGTCGCGGGCCGCTGCGGCGACGCAGGCGAAGTTGTACCAGGCGATGGAGACATTCTCTGATGCGGGTTTGTTCATCTTGTCCAGAATCTCTTCGAACAGCTTTTTCGCATCGCTATAGCGATGGTCGTAGACCATTGCTGTAGCCAGAAATTGAAGAGAATTGAGTGTATCGGGATGTTGCGGGCCGAGGATGCGGAGCTGAGTATTGAAGGCTTGCCGAGCCAATTCTTCGGCCTCGTCATACCTGCTTTCCCGAATCAATATTCGTGCGAGCTCGGCCTTTGAGGCTAATGTGTCTGCATTTTCGGCTCCGAGCACGCGGCTTTGGGCATCGAATGCCTCGCGGATGAATTTCTCCGCTTCGGGCAGATTGCCTTTTTGGTAGAGAATGTCTCCGATGTTGTATTCCGACAACAATGTGTCGGTATGGTCCGAGCCAAGTTTGTTTTTCCGAATGTCGAGCACCTGGCGTTCGAATTTCTCCGCTTCGGCGTAGTGACCATTTGCAGATAGTGCATTGGCAAGGCCTTCCAAGGATCTGGTTGTGGAGGGATTGTCTGGTCCAACAGCCTTCTGCAAAATGGCCAGTGCCGCGCGATACCATTTTTCGGCCTCGATCGAGTTTCCCTGGTAGTAAAAGGTATTGGCCAAAGTCGTCATGGTGTCGGCCGTATCCGGGTGATCGGCTCCCAGCACTCGTTGCTCTATGGCGAGCGTTTGCCGGTATAAGCTCTCGGCCTCGGCATAGCGCCCTTGCTCCTGAATGCGGTTGGCCAAATTGTGCATCGTCCCAAGAGTTTGAGGATGTTCGGGACCGAGTACCCGCTGATCGATCGCCAACGCCTGTCGGTATATTCCTTCCGCTTCGGCGTAGCGACTCTGAGAACTCAATGCGTCTGCAAGGCTCACCATGGCCCGCAATGTGTGAGGGTCTTCCGGACCAAACCGGCGGTTCGAAGTCTCGACCACCTGGCGCTCCAACTTTTCCTGCTCGCCGAAGCGGCCAAGTCTTTCCAGAATAGCTCCAAGGCGATCCGTGGCCTCAAGGGTCACGGCATCGTCTGGTCCGAGCGCCCGCGTCGCCTCCGCAATAGTCTGGCGTATCAGTTTCTCCGCTTCATCGTCATGTCCTTGCCGGTCTAGAATCCAACTCAGTTGTGTCATGGACTGCAACGTCTTACGATCGGCAGAACCAAGAAGCCTCCGGCGATTCTCCAGCGCAGCGGACGAGAGGTTGTGAGCAACCGGATACAGTCCAAGGCTCGCGTAAGTCCGAGCCATGGTGAACATCAACTCTGACTGCACCTCGGGATCCTTCGCCAGGCCCACCTGAACCTCATTCGAAGCAGTGTCCAGAATCGTTCGCGCAGTGATCGCGTTGCCGAGCGCTTCGCTCGGATCTGAAACCGCAAACATCTGTGTCATGAAATCGGCGATCCGGTTTGCCCGGTCCCGCTCCTTCGCTATGCGACGGGCTTGCACGGTCATGGTGGTGGCAAACCCAATCAGCAGCACAACTGACGCTGCCGCAACACCAACTCCGAAGCGATGACGCCGGATAAACTTGTGTGCTCGATAGCTGGCGCTCGGGGGCCCCGCAGAAACCGGCTGGTCGAGGAGGTAGCGTTGCAGGTCGCCCGCCAGGTCGGAAGCCGAACCATACCGTCTGGAGCGATCCTTCTCCAGCGCCTTGATCGTGATCCAGTCCAAATCACCGCGCAAATGCCGCTCCAGCGATTCAGGCGCCTCCTTGCGTCTTTCCGCCGAATCTTTCGCGGACAAACCCAGAGACTTGAGTTTCGTGCTGGGGCGCGGAGGTTCCTGCTCGCATATCTTCTGCAGCATGGCTTCGATTCCCGCCGCTCGCAGCTCGCGCGACCCGATGGGCAGTTCGCCCACCAACAATTCGTACAGAATTACTCCCAGAGAGTAAACATCGGTGCGGGTGTCAATGTTGGTTTCGTTTCGGTCGGCCTGCTCGGGACTCATATAGTCGGGCGTGCCCAACATCGCTCCCGCTTCCGTGAACAGCGTCATCTCGGTGAGCTGCTGCCCTATCGCCTTTGCCAGCCCGAAGTCAATGATTTTGGGCACAGGCTTGTCGTCAACTTCTTCCACCAGCACGTTGGAAGGCTTGAGATCGCGATGGATGATCGCCTTCTGGTGCGCATGCTGTACTCCCTCGCACACCTGCATGAACAAGCTCAGCCGTTCCTTAATCGTGAGCCGATGCCTGTCGCAATAGTCGGTGATGGGAAAGCCATGCACATACTCCATCACGAAATACGGCCGGCCTTCCGGGGTGGCACCCGCCTCGAAAACCTTGGCGATGTTGGGATGCTCCATCAAAGCCAGTGCCTGCCGCTCCGAATCGAAGCGGGCCACCACGGCCCGCGTATCCATTCCCGCTTTGATCAGCTTGAGGGCAACCGTACGATGAATAGGCTCAGTCTGTTCAGCCCGCCAGACTTCGCCCATGCCGCCTAAGCCCAGCATGTTGATCAGCCGATAGGGGCCGATGACAGTGAAAGATCTCTGGCCTGCACTCTGGCTCAGAGTCGTATCGTCGGGAGTCTCAGGCATGCGGCTTTCCACCTTAAAGAATTGCGGAGGCAATGTGACCCGAAGAATGGAGAAAATACCGCGAAACCACTTGATGATAGGGAACGATTACCGATAACGCAAACCCCGTGCCCCCACAGAAGTCGGGAAGACCTCAGTGCGTCCTGAAAAAACGATATTGCCTGAGAAAAACTAGCCATATGCTTCTCCGTTGGACGTAAGTCCCTAGAGGTCGTCTTTCTTTGTCGGCTGAAGGGATAAAGGCGTCAGATTGACTTTTGGTCAAGGTTGCTCGCCGATTACTACTCGTCATTTGCGTATGAAGGGATTTGACGCATACTGAAGACGATTTTCCGGAACTCTTGAGGAATTACTACTACCCGGGACCGGAGAAACCGGGAAAGTGGCGAGAGCGATTCCAGGGAAGGTAAGCAATGTGCCGATTCACGTTTACGAAGTTTTGCACCAGAAAGAAACAGGCCTTGCCCGTGTCCGCCACGAAATCGAGAGCCTGCAGATCGTCGCCCTTTTACTGTCGGACGAGTTATCTTCCGAGGAACTGATTAGAAAGCGCGCCAGATCATCAGAGGAAGCATTGGACCCCGGTTCAGAAAGGGCGACCGGAAAGGGCGATATGTTTTCCTCGATAAACGGCTTCGCGTCTAAGATGTTGGAGTACCCTTAAGCGGAAAAAGTAGCGCTCGGCCAATTTGAATCGAGGAGAAATCCGATGAGACGGAAAAGATTAAGAAAGACAATCCTCGCGCTCGTGGCTAGCGTGGGTGTTTTCACAGGATTGTCCCCAGCGCAAACGCCGAAGCCAAAGCAGCCAGCAACCAAGTCGGCGACTACGACTCAGAATGTGCCCGGCGAATACCAGGCCGGAATTGCACAACTGAGAATCGCTAAGGGCTTTCTGGAGAAGGCCGGAGACAAGTGGGGCGGGTATCGAGTCAGGGGTATCGCGGCGATGGACCGGGCTTTTAAAGCACTCGGCGTAAGTCCCGAGTCAACCCCAACTGAAATGCAATCCGGTAATGTCGACGAGCCTGAAATGATGAACAGCGGCATATCCAGCCTGCAGACCGCCAAGGCCGACTTCGACGAAGCCGGTGATGATTGGGGTGGCCGAAAGGAAAAAGCACTCTCCCTCATCGATCAGGCGCTCAACGATCTTCAGACAGGGATTAATTGGGCCAAGGAGCACAAGACCTACTGAAGCGGAAATCGCGGCAGCATTTCGTCTATGTATCGGATCGTGCGGGCACTGGAATTGCCTGCATCGAATCAATTGTGCTCAAAATCGCTGCCACGGGGCCGATGAGTACTATGGGGATTCTTCGCCAGTTATGCAGCGCACTTGACGCCGGGCGTATGGAGTATCTACTGACGCCACCCCGGAAATCAACGCCCAGCAATCACTTTGATTGTGCTTATGGCTTGCCTAGTCTTTGGCTAACTTGCTAAACCGGGGGGCAGAACCAACGCGCCGTCTCCTCCCAGACTACCCAGGGTCCACAGCCTTGGCTAAGCGTCTGTGAGGCGAATTTCTGTCGTTCGTTCCTGGATGATTCTTGGGAGCAAGATGGCGCCCGGCGCATTGCAATGCTGGCATATAATGCGCGAAGTTTCCGAACCCAATTGACGGAGGCCTTATGTTCCGAAGCAACATGCTTCTTTCCGCGATTGCAATGATTTGGTTCGCCACAGGGCTCACGACCCGCACCAGCCAATTTGTCGAAGCGCCGCAGTACGCGGCTCGCGGGGGAGCAGCCGCGCTGGTAGCCGGCGATTTCAATGGCGACGGCAAACCGGACCTGGCCGCTGACAGCACCAGCAACGGCATCAGCGTACTCTTGGGAACCGCCACCGGGTTTGAGGCGGCAGTAGATTACAACACCGGTTTCGGACCAACTGGCGTGGCAGCTGCGGATTTCAATGGCGACGGCAAGCTGGATCTGGTTACGGCAAACTCGGGAGGAAGGACAATGAGTGTGCTCCTAGGCAACGGCGACGGCACCTTCCGACCGCGCATAGATTATTGGGCGGGAAGCGGGCCATCCTCGATAGTCGTGGGAGACTTCAACAACGATGGCAAACTGGATGTGGCGGTCACCAACGTCAAGGGTGCCAACATTAGCGTGCTCCTGGGTAACGGCGACGGCACCTTCCAGACTCCGCTTAATTCCGCGAAGAGAGGACAACTTCAGATGCGCTGACTTAGTCCAGAGAATCTGAAAGGAAGCGAAGTACGCTAGCTTACTTACGACCGTAGGCTTTGACTACGACATTGTCAATCGAGAGAAACCGTAGAACGCTTCTACCTGGTCCTTGCTGCATTATTTACCTCTGATTTGTCGCTGTTGCGAGTGGCTTATCTCGACATTTCCGAAAAGTGGTCCAAAGTGCACAGACTTGGCAGTGCATTAATGACACTCTTGCAGGTGACGCGAAGCCTCTCAATCCACGCAGCCCGCAGCAGTTCAGGTTCAATCGGGTAATCGAAGGATGAACCGGCAAGGTGATCCAAATGCGTATCTCCCGTTTACTGTTGTTCGCACTTCTGATACTGGCCATACCGGCCACCTCGCTTGCTCAATTCGGCGTGTCCATCACGATTGCTCCGCCCGCGCTGCCGGTTTACACGCAGCCTATGGTCCCCGCCGACGGTTATTTGTGGACGCCCGGCTACTGGTCGAGTGGGGACGAAGGTTACTTCTGGGTGCCTGGCACATGGGTTCAGCCGCCCAGCGCTGGCTTGCTCTGGACTCCGGGCTATTGGGCTTGGGGCGGCAACGCGTTCGCCTGGAATGAAGGCTATTGGGGCCAAAGTGTTGGCTTCTATGGTGGCGTCAACTACGGCTTCGGTTATGGTGGTTCCGGGTACGGCGGCGGATATTGGAACAACGGCGCCTTCAACTACAACACCTCAGTAAATAACGTGAACACCACGAACATCCACAATGTTTACAACAAGACCGTAATCAACAACACTACGGCGAATTACGTCAGCTATAACGGCGGCACCGGGGGAACCACCGCCCGCCCAACCGCTGCGGAAGAGACCGCCTCACACGAGCGACACACGCCGGCGACGGCAATGCAAAGTCAGCAGGTGAAGGCTGCCAGCACCAACCGGGCGCTTTTGGCATCCGAGAACGATGGACGACCGGCGATCGCTGCAACGGCGAAGCCTGGCGAGTTTAGCGGCAAGGATGTGGTGGCAGCCAAGGAAGCGGGAGCGCCTTACAAGGCGCCGGCTCCCGAAAACAAAGCCGCTGAGAATAAGGCTGCCGAGAGTAAGGCTCCCGAAAACAAAGCCGCTGAGAACAAGGCTGCCGAGAGCAAGGCGACCGAGAACAGAGCCGCTCAGAACAAGGCTGCCGAGAGCAAGGCGACTGAAAACAGGGCTGCTGAGAACAAGGCTGCCGAGAGCAAGGCGACTGAAAACAGGGCTGCTGAGAACAAGGCTGCCGAGAGCAAGGCGACCGAAGACAAAGCGAGCGAGAATAAATCAGAAGAGAACAGGGCGGCAGCAACTCGTGCGAATGAGAACAAGGCGGCAGCTAGGCCTAAAGAGGCGAGTCCGTCCGCTGAGTCTAAGAAGCCGACAGCGGCCCGCGCCGAGCCCGCCCCTAAGCCAGCGGCCCATAGGGAACCCGCTCCTAAGCCGACGACTGTAGCCCATGCGCAGCCGGCTCCTAAGCCGACAGCAGCTCGTGCGGAACCTGCACCGAAACCGGCAGCTCACGCGCAGCCTGCCCCCAAGCCGGCAGCCCATGCGCAGCCGGCTCCTAAACCCGCAACGGAGAAGGCCCCAGGAAAAGGTGAATCTCGTGAGTAGCCAATTGAATTCGATCTATCGCGCTAACTTGCTCGAAGTGTAAGAAGTCGAGAAGCTCCAGATTGGCGTGGATCCGATCGTAGGATTCACGCCGTTTTTGTTGACTGCACCCAGAAATTTGGTCCCTCCATTTCGCCCATTTTTCACTGAGCAGTTTTGACCATTTGGAAACCGGTGAAACGTCTATAACCAAAGCAGACTTTGTAGGAAAAAGGAGTCAAGCATGCTGGGAACTATATTGATCGTGATTCTGGTCTTAGCCCTGATCGGTGCACTGCCACGCTGGTCGCACAGCCGGGAGTGGGGTTACGCGCCAACTGGCGGCTTGGGGTTGGTCCTTTTTGTCGTTGTCATTCTGTTGCTTCTCGGCCGGATTTGAGCTGTGACTCCCCGAACCGCTCGACGCCAATCGAGGCCAAGAACGACGCCGCACGCCAGCAAGCTGTACCGGGTATCGCTCGGACAGGTGAAGGCTGCACCGGCGCCGACAGTCGCGGCAACCCTTGCTCGGTGATTTCATGCGCTTGCCTCACTTCAAGAGCGCAGCCGTCAATATAGTTCGCGACATGGAAAAGAATCACACCATGGCATTTTCCGCGGCGCTGGCCTACTACTTCGTTCTTGCCCTATTCCCTTTTTTGATTTTTCTTTCCGCGATCGCCGCGCATCTGCCGCTTCCGGACTTCTTTAGCCAGGTCATGGGATTGATAGCACGAGTGGTCCCGGCCGCCAGCATGGGCCCGCTCAGGAGTCTGATGAAGAGCACGATTTTGTCCGCTCACGGCCGATTGCTTACCTTCGGAATTCTGTTCACATTGTGGTCGGCATCGAGCGGATTTACGGCCCTCATCGACGCGCTCAATACTGCCTACGATGTCTCTGAGACCAGGCGCTATTGGAAGACGCGGGGTCTTGCTATGCTTCTTACATTTTCAGTTGGATGCCTGCTCATCATTGCTCTCAGTCTGCTGCTTGTGGGCCCTGGCCTCAGCGCAAGGCTGACCGAAGCATTCGGCTTGGGAGATCTCTGGCCGTATGTTCGATGGGCGGTCGCAATTGCATGCACAGTACTCGCGGTTGAGCTCCTCTACTTCGTTGCACCGAATGTGAAGCAAAAATTCCTGAGCACGCTCCCCGGAGCGCTAATCGCGGTGGGCGGCTGGCTCGGGCTGTCTTACCTGCTTGGAATCTACTTCCAGAATTTCTCCGCGTACAGCAGGGGCTACGGCAGCCTGGGGGTGGCGCTCGCATTCAGCATCTGGCTCTACTGGACTGGTTTCGTAGTCCTGATCGGCGCCCAATTCAATGCAGAGCTTTTGCACGAAGCCGGTGGAAGATTGCTGCTTGAAGTGAAACCACGTGCCGAGCATCGCTTGGCCGTATAGGTGGAGGAAATATGCCAGCTCGAGAGTGGACTGTGAAAGAACTCATCGAAGCCCTGAAAAAATTCCCGCCAGATGCAACGGTCTACTACGAGATGGGGCCAAACGGCCCAGGAGCAATCAGCAAAGCGCAATACGTCAAGGCCTGGGGCGAGTCCGGCGAAATGGGAGTGCTATTGGATCGATAGATTGCTCATCTGCGCTTCGGCCCTAAACTTGTTCCACCCTTTGAAGAGTGGTGCAGGGCGTCAAATCGCCGCCGGTCACCGTTGGCAACGTCAATAAATGGACCTCGGCGCAGACTCTCAGATACACTCCCACGCTTCACATCACCGGCTGCTATCGTTTGGCGGCTTTCGTTTCTACGGCTTCGGCTGCGGAAAGTTTCCGGTCTCGGTGAGGCTCGGTGCGCGCGGCACCTGTGTGAAGTTCACAGGCTTCCCCGATGGCTGCACCACAAGTCGTACAAGGCACGGATAATATCTGCTCAGGAGTGAGTTCTTTGGTCTTCACGGCGAATATCATGCAACTTTCCCTGGATGGGAAAATGTTCAATATTGCTCATTCTCCAGATATTTAGCTAAAGCTGAAAGGCTCATCCTCCGGTGCAATCAGTGTTTTGGCAACTGTGAGCAGAAGTGAACATCTTTAGTAATCACGATTCTGCCAGAATACCGGAGTGTGTAGGTCCTACTTTGGGAGCAGCTCCAAGATGGCACCAGCCACGATGGCCACGAACAACCGCAATTTCGACCCGAAGAGATTTCTTGCCACAATTGGCGAGGGTAGAAAAGTTGTGGCCGTTCCCAGGAAGAAATCGATCTTCACTCAGGGAGATGCAGCAGACGCGGTTTTTTATATCCAGGAGGGCAAGGTTCAGCTCACGGTTGTATCGACCATTGGCAAGGAAGCCACGCTGGGCATATTGAACGAGGGAGACTTTTTCGGGGAAGGCGGGATGGCCGGACAATCCTTAAGGATGGGATCTGCAACTGCGATGACCGATTGCGAACTGCTGCGCATTGACAAGAAGGCGATGATGCTTGCACTTCACCGGGAACACTCGTTCTCCGATTTGTTCGTAGCCTATCTGCTCGCGCGGAACATTCGATACGAAGAGGACTTGGTCGATCAGCTGTTTAATTCCAGCGAAAAGAGGCTGGCTCGGCTTCTGTTGTTGCTTGCTCACTTCGGCAAGGAAGGTGTGCCCGAGACCGTAATTCCCAAGATCAGCCAGGAGACTCTCGCCGAGATGATCGGAACGACTCGTTCGCGGGTCAGTTTTTTGATGAATCGCTTCAGAAAGTTAGGCTTCCTCGACTATGGCGACACCGGCCTTCAAGTTCATAGTTCTCTCCTGAACGTCGTTCTCCACGACTAGATCCCGCCGCGGCATTCGGGGATACCTTTCAGACAAAATGAGCGGATCAGGCACCTGCAGGATCCAAGCCGGGGACTGGCCCGAATCTCGTTGCCACCAGCACCTCCAGCAGAGTTGCCGTATTGCGAACGCTGCCCGAGATCTTGATGAGTGCCTCCGAGACGAGGGGATGTTCGGTTGCCAACAGGTCAAGGCGGTCGCTCACATTATAGAGTTGCTGAACTTCGTGCAGAATCGCATTCGAACGCATGTGGATACGCGGCTTTCTCAGGAGCCTAAGGAGAGAAAAGCTTCAGATGGGCTGACTTAGCTCAGGGAACCTGAAAGAGGAGAAGGTGGTAACTACCTCGACTAATCCTATCACGAGGAATCTCCGAAAGTGGCTTCGCACCTTCGACGCTCTCGTGCTGTAATTCGTTTCCGGCGCCGTTTGGGTCCCTCCAACCGTTCACCTGGAGCGAACGCCTGGCAACACGTACCAGTCCAGAGGTGTTTTTCCCCCATCTGGTTTTTGCCGCATCGCAGCTAAGATCCACGCCGCGCTTGTCCACACAACGCCCACAGTCACGATGATGGTCACCACAACGACGAAAGCGATGACTGCAGGTATCGTTGCGTCGATCGCCGACGTCCGATTTCGGGGGGTAAGTGTCTGCTCCAATTGTTTGCGGCTCTTCTCGTGGCTACGTATTAGTCTGCGATGGCAAACCAACCGGTTCGCACTCTTCGGGCTGAGCTAATCGTGCGGTTGTCGACTGGGGAACAGTTGTTACTGGCACGGGAACAATGGCCCGGACGATCGTTCCATGACCATCCGATCCGATTTCAAGCCGGCCTTTCAATTCGTGCAGCCGCTCGCGCATTCCAGCCAGGCCGACGCCGGTTTCCGCGGTGGTTTCATGAAGCCGGGCCAGTCGCTCGAGGGGTATGCCGCGGCCGAAATCCCTTACTTCCAGGACCGCAGTTTCGGATTGGCGTTGAAAGGAGACGCTCACCTGTGTGGCTCCGGAGTGGCGATGCACGTTGGTCAGGCTCTCCTGGAGAACGCGGAACAGGGCGACCTCTGTTGTCACGGGCAGGCGCTCTCGATCGGTCGCGAGATTCAAGGTTATGTTAGTCCCGCTCCGTTTGGCGAAGCCCTCGACGTACCATTCCGCGGCGCAAGCAAAGCCTGCTTCATCTAACAGTGGCGGATGAAGCAGGTAAGACATGGTGCGAATTTCCTCAGCCGCCTGATCCGTCAACGCTACAACTTCAGATACCAAGCCTAGCGTCGACGAATCTTGTTCGCACTTTTCCGCAAGGAACGAAATGCTAATTTTCAGCGCTGCCAGCGTTTGGCCGGTGCTGTCGTGCAAGTCGCGAGCCAGCCTCCGTCGTTCGTCGTCCTGCACCTTGAGAAACCTCTGGGAGAGAATTTGAAGTTCTGCGGTGCGTTCCAAGATTACCGATTCGAGTTGGGCATGCGAAAATGCCAATTGCCTCGACTGCTTCGAAATCCACATGGGATCCTCCTGAGAGCGGTGGGGAGACACGAACGATTCTTGTGTTCGGGTATTTGAATTGTCCCATTCGGCGCTCCGGGAATCTGAGCAAAAGTGCTCAGCCACGTGAGGATGAAGAACGGATATGGGTTGTTGGTTGGTAAAGCAATCAACATGAAGATGCGCAAACCTATGCAGTCTAAACTAATGAGCTGTGAACTACGTCCGCGGCAGCGCGACCAGAATCGCCGAGACTTAAAGTCGCTTGTTTGACAGTTCCGTCCCATAAGACTGGGGTTGTAATCGAGGTGGTTACCACCTTTTCCTCATTTCAGGTCCTCTGAACTAAGTCAGCCCATTTGAAGTTGTCTCTCTTAGCAACCCCAACCTTAAGGAGGTTGCCTATGTATGCTCGCAATGTCTCGATTCATCTGAAATCCAACATGTTGTCCGATTATTCGAAGAGTGTTGAGGAGGACGTCCTTCCAATGCTCCGTAAGCAGAATGGCTTCAAGGACGAAATCACCCTCGCCGGTCCCGGCGGAATCGACGTAATAGCTATCAGTTTGTGGAATTCCAAGAGCGATGCCGATACTTACAGCACCAACACCTATCCGCAAGTGTTGAAGACGTTGGCAAGGTTCATCGAGGGCACGCCCCAGGTTCACACCTTTGACGTTGTCACCTCGATTTTCCAAAAGCATGATGTTGCCGTGGCAGCTTAAGAGATAATCTGCCGGTTTCGTTTGAGTGGGCGGAGCGATCCGCCATCTCGGATCAAACACTCGTGAACCACTTGTCATGGGAACACTTGACTGTCCGGCGGCGGAATTCCTTAGGGCAGGGCGAGTCGTATGGGCTTCGGTCCCATGATCTGATGATGGACAATCGGAGTTCATTCTAATGCTGCTCACCAGCACGCAGATTGTGCCCGTTGCGCGCAATGATAACAATAATGAAGAGTCCGCCTTGTTGCGATGCGGGATCGCAGAACTGAACAGGAATACTGTGCGTTTGATCGCTAAGGCTGACCGCGCGGTGGGCAATGCCAAGATTGGACGCCGGCAAAGACGTCATCTTACGCACGGCTTCCGCCACGGTCGTCAACTTTTCGTCACGCACATAGCGCGCGTAGACGCGGGCAAAAATTTCCAAAAGCGTGCGGATGCGCGCTGAATTTGAGAAAGACGCCGTCGACTCCCTCGGGGTCCTCGTCCGCACCGAAACTCACCCAGGGCAGCACGATCTCCTTGACGATGTTATTTTCGCTCATTTCGAAATAAATGGTTTCTACGCGCGAATCGTCCTCCACCACCAGATCCATCGCGGTGTCTTCCGGCGCGGAGTGTCTCATGCGGGCGATTTCAGCCAGCGTCTTCCCGGTCAACGGTTTCAGCTTGTCGCTTTTGAATCCGATCAGAAGTATTCCATCGTGTGATCCGGGAGAGAGAAATGCATTGTCATACCTATCGGAACGCATCTCTCGCTTCACACGTTTCCGTATAGCGGGACCCTGCAGCCGCTTGCGCCACGCTTCGAGACCGCCTTCTTGCACCCAGGGCGGCATCGCCGCATCGAGGCCAGTTGCACTTGCCGGATAAGTGTACATATCCGCAGTGATCTGAAGGCCCTGGGCGCGCGCAGCCTCGATTTTTTGGATCACCTCGGGCAAACAGTTCCAGTTCTTCCCGCCCGCGACTTTGAAGTGGTAAATCTCGGCTGGAATATGCGCCTGGGTGCGATGGTGATCAACTCATCGATAGCCTCTATCTCGTGATTGCCCTCATTGCGCATGTGCGAAATGTAGATGCCTTTGTACTTGGCCGCGACCTCGGCGAGCGCAATCAGTTCATCGGTCTTGGCATGGGGGACAGCCGTTTGGACCCGTTAGAGTCGATGCGGTGGGGCGTATCTATGGCACGACTTGGGTAGGTGGCAACGGAACCTGCAGCATCAGCAACGGGCCAGGTTGCGGCGTCGTCTTTGAGATCGCCGCAGGCACAAATCCAAGCGGCATTGTTGCTTTCGGCGCGGGCTGAGCCGAGCAAACTGAATCGAAGATTGATATTAGCAATATCACTGAGGAAGTAACAGCAGAAATGCGAGAAACCATGCGTGAAAACTCAGCGGCGGTCGCAGAGATGGTAGCTACCAAAAACTCTCGCGATTTAGATTAGAAGAACTGATGCGACTCGTATGGCGCGCGCTGAAAGTCGTGCGTCCGCCACCGGAATCCCAGACTGGCACCACAATACCAGATAATCCGGCTCCAATAGCGTGTGCCTGTAAATCGGCAATGATTGCTTCTTTGGTCGGCATCCGACTTGAATCCGAACGAAGGAGTGAGCATTTTTGCTCAACTCGTCTACGGTGTCCAGGGTAGAGTGGATTATCAGAAACGGAGGCCCGCTTATGGCCCCGAACCCAAGAGATCAAAAATGGTATTCCCTCGCAGAACAAGCCAGCAAAGAAACTGACCCAGACAAGTTAACGACCCTCGTAGCCGAGCTCTGCAGTGCGTTGGATGATCGGGCAAAACCGACTGAGGGCAATTCCCCAAACCTCCGCAACGGGAGGTGAATTCCCGTGATGATGGGAACCCCCAGGTGCTGAGCCTCGTGTCCGCCCCTACTGTTATACGGTTCTACGCCGGTCCAGCAAAGTACTACTCTGTATCGACGGTGACATCAGAGCATTCTAAGGTGAGTTGTGTCTACCTCACCGAACGTTTGCTGGATCTGTGGTAAGCCCCTTCCTGCAGAAGAATCCACGCCCGACGAATTCGGCTTTTTCTCCCACAAAAGGTGTCGCCAGAGCCGGAGCCCATTAGAAATCAAGCTTACGGTGATGAGAAATTTTAAACAGTCGCTCGCTTCGAGCGCAGAAAAGGTTTACTTATGACAAGAAACAGTGTTGCCTCATCGAGATGTCTTCTGACACTCGCAGCTAGTTGCCTGCTGATCGTCGGAATCGGTTGGTCCCAGGACGACAAGGACGAGTCGAGTATTCAAAAACGAATTAATTCGTCAGCGAACGTTCTCAACGAAATCATGGGAACGCCAGACAAGGCGATTCCCGACAAGGTGATGAGGGATGCGAAGTGTATCGCGGTGATTCCTTCTATGGTGAAAATTGCGGTTGGTTTTGGAGGTAATCATGGAAAAGGCGTAGCTACCTGCCGCCTGGAAAACGGTCGCTGGAGCGCCCCCGCGCCGATCACGATCACCGGAGGAAGCTGGGGGTTGCAGCTCGGCGGCCAGGCCATCGACTTAGTATTGGTTGTAACGAATGACCAAGGAATGCAGCATCTTCTTTCCAGCAAGTTCAAGATCGGCGGAGATGCATCGGCAGCGGCTGGCCCTGTGGGACGTGACGCAGCGGCAGATACCGACTGGAAGATGAAAGCAGAAATGCTGACTTACTCCCGCGCGCGCGGGTTATTCGCGGGGATCGACCTGAACGGCTCAGCGATTACTCAAGATAAGGATGAAACCCGCCTTCTCTACGGCAAGTTTGTACCCTTCGAGGCCATCCTGAAGGGCAAAGTCCGGCCCCCGGCTGGGAGCGGGGCGTTCCAGGCAGCGTTGCGGAAATATGCGAATCAGGCCGGCGACCACGGCGAGTTAAAAACCATCCCGAAGGGCGCAGGGGCTGCCGGTCCAACTAAGTCGTAGGCCGACGCTCTCGGAGATCGAGAGAAGCCCGAGCATCTTTCTTTGAATATTTAGAAAGGTACTCGGGCAGTCAAGACCTCAAAATGGAGAATCCGGGTATGGCGTCATAGGGCACAGTACGAATACGGCAACATCGGGATTGCTATCGGGAAATTCCGCCTGGGAAAAAACTAGTCGTGAAGAACTACGTTGAGAAGAGAGCTGTGGACTTGCAGAGCGCCTTCCGTCCCGCCGGCGTAGTCAATGAAGCCCAGCTTTCTGAAGCGGTTCATGAAAAAGCTGACTCGCGAACGGGTAGTCCCAACCATCTCGGCCAGCGTCTCCTGGCTGATCCTCGGAACAACAGCTTCCGGAATGCCTTCCTTGCCAAAGCGAGCGAGCAGTAGCAGGACGCGAGCCAGGCGCTTTTCGCTGGAGTTGAATAGTTGATCGACAAGATCCTCTTCGTAACGGATATTTCTACCCAGAAGATAGGCCACGAACATTTCAGAAAGCGCGGGTTCGCGATGAAGCGCTTCCATCATGGTCTTCTTCTCGACGCGGAGGATCTCGCAATCCGTCATGGCAGCGGCGGAGCCCATGCGCTGAAGCTGACCTGCCAGCGAACCCTCCCCGAAGAAGTTCCCCTCGCTCACGATGGCGATCGTTGCTTCCTTGCCGATCTTTGATACAACGGTGAGGCGCACTTTGCCTTTTTGCACGTAGAAGACGGCATCCGCCGCATCCCCTTGCGCAAATATCAATTGCTTCTTTGGAACAGGCATAATCCTCCGGCCATCTCCGATGGTCGCAAGGAAAGTATGGGGATCGAATCCACCGTTCTTTTTGGCTATTGCCGCAGGACTCATGTCTTGCAAGTATAGTCTTCACAAAGAACCGATTCGCAAGAAACCGCGAAAGCCGTGATTCCACGCAAGATTCCCTCCGGCGGGTTTCAGCCAAAGTGGTCACTTTTGAGCAGCTTTGCTTGTCGTGTTGTGTTGAGAATAGGAGTGATCACACTGAGACCGATGAGGGATCTAATGCCAGCAACCGTTCAAGTCGGAACAATTCTGATGAAGGAGTGGCCCGAGATGACACAGCTTCTGAACCTCGAGAGTGAACCCTATTCGGGAGAATGGAGTCTGCTCAAGGTTCTGAATGGCTTCGCGCTCGAACGCAAGATCCATGCGACCGGATGGAATTTCTTTTTCATGGCAGAGGAAGTCAGGGTGATGTTCTTCGGCTCCGTTGGAGCGGCAAGGATCCAGAATGCGTTGAAGCGGATTTTGGAGAAGGTGAAGCCTCAACACTTCAATGGCTTGGAGGTAACTGGGATAGTCGCTAGGCGTTTTCTCGGGGTGCCCTATGTCACCGTTTCTGCGCACTCACGGCATGTGCAACAGAGCTGTTATCTCGACGTCGCCGCAGTCCGGCAGGCGTCGCAACGTAAGGCGGAATGGGCCAGAGATTGAACTCGCCGCTGCGGAGAATAGATCCCATGAAACCTGACAATCATAAGAGTCTCGACCGAATTTTGGAGTCTGCGATTGCCGTGTCTTGGCCAGAACTAATGCATGGCGCCGGAACAGCCTTGATTCATATTGAATAACGGCTTTGCAGTGAACGACACTTTGGACTTCCTGAAGGTTTGGTCGTCCCTCACCCGAGGCCATTGGCTACTGGTTTGTGAGTGTCCGCGAACATGTTTCATGTCGCGGCGGTCCACTTCAGTAATGGATACGAATCCGAAGGACTAGCTCACACGTTGGAATTTGTGATGCAACACCAGGAATCGTTTGCACTTCCCCCGAATCTGGGCCGACAGGGATTGTCCAGATTCCATCGCCCTCGGTTGAAGAAAGAGCAGCAGCCGCTGCAGTGATTAACCAGGCTATCGAGCGTCTAACGTCACGGCTCGAAGAGACTGTGGTTGCCTGAAGGTCTCCGCAATTCTCATTTGTCCAAGGCTGCTAAGCGGCGTTCGCGGTGGCGGCTCTGTTCGGGGTAGGCCCGTGCTCAGTTCGCACTTTTCGCCGGGCTTGGCCCCGCACGTGGGACAACGAATCGCTAAGGCCTGTTTCTTCCAGGCTTTCATGGCTACACCATGCACTGATGGTCCCTAAGAAAATGGTCAATAGTGACCAGTTTAAATCCTCTAGAAAGGGCATGATTTCTGTGGGAAGTACAGAGCTTAGGGGTTATGGCCGAATGTATCAGAAGGCAGTCCCGGAGCCTTTTCCAGGAGTGACCGGAATGTTCGCAAAATCGTCCGTGCGCGCAAACGAATTCCCCAAACCCGGGCGGACTTCTGCACAAGTATCTCGCGGCTCGGAGCCCGCCGAACAAGCGCCGCCTGAGCCTCCCTATAAGCCTTATCCAAAACAGGTTCCGGTTCCTGGGGAGCTTCCGTATAAGCCATATTCCAGGAAGCCGGACGAAAAGGATCAGAGGCCATACGAGCCATATAAAGGCATTTAGTTCCCGGCATATGACTAGACTGGAGGAAGCATGACAAACGTAAAATTTGTTGTAAAAGTGAACTACGCGGGTACTCGCATCCCTAACTATGTGCACCGCATCGACCGGACTCCGGTCCAGATGACAACCCAGCGCAAGCTGGCATTGATTATGGGAAGGTTTACGGCCGAGGATGCCGCCAAGTCCGTCCAAACCTCCCGTTGCGTCGCCGAACTCGTGCCCGTACAGGTAACCGCATAGCAGGGGTCGCACGAAGATTCGATTCTCATTCCTCCCACTCCGCCGGAAGTTCGACTGGTCAATTTTGATCAGTTCGTAAACAGGAGACCGAAAGTGTCTGTCAAAGAGCTTGCGGTTGTTGATAGGCCTTATCCGAGTCAGGTTATCGGCTCCCATCAGATAGGAATAAATGTCGCGGCTAAACACTAGCGAAAGAATTGTGGAAGTGGTTGACCCGCGCCCGGCTTTGCGAAGCGGGCCCCAAGCGGTTCGTTCACGATTACAGTCGAAGCCATTGCTGCCTAGTCGGATTGCGGTGATTGGGAATTATCATCCGCGGCAGTGTGGAATTGCTACCTTCACCACGGATCTGTGCGCAGCCATCTCGACCGAGTGCGGATCGGCTCGATTGTTGGCACTCCCGGTTAACGACACTGAAGAAGGATACGACTATCCCGATCGAGTGAGATGGTCGCTCGCCCAGGACGATGTGAAGTCGTACGAGGATGCCGCTGACTTTCTAAACTTCGACAACATCGACATGGTTTGTTTACAGCACGAGTATGGAATCTTCGGGGGGCCCGCCGGTAGCCACATTCTGCATCTGCTGCGCGGCCTGAAGATGCCGGTGGTGACGACCCTGCATACCGTTCTTCGCGAGCCAGACCCAAGCCAAGTGATGGTTATGGAAGAAATCGCTGAACTCTCCGACCGCCTTGTCGTCATGAGTCAATTGTCGGCGCAGTTCTTGCAGGAGATTTTCAAGGTGCCCGGCAGCAAGATCGACATGGTGCCGCACGGCGTTCCAGACTTGCCGTTCTTAGATCCCAATTTCTACAAAGACCGCTTCGGCGTCGAGGGCAAGGCGGTTCTGGTAACGTTTGGCCTGCTCTCGCCGAATAAGGGAATCGAGAACGTAATCCGAGCCTTACCGCAGATTTTGTCTAAACACAAAAACGTGGTTTACATCGTCGCGGGCGCGACTCATCCTCACATCCTCCGGCGCGAAGGAGAAACGTACCGCGCCAGCTTGCAGGCTTTGAGCGAGGAAATGGGTGTGGAATCGCAAGTGATCTTCAACAACCGTTTCGTCAGTCCCGAGGAAATGATGGAGCTCATCGTCGCTGCTGACATCTATATCACCCCCTACCGGCACGAAGCGCAGGTGGTTTCCGGAACTCTTGCCTATGCGCTGGGGGCGGGCAAGGCGATCATCTCGACTCCCTACTGGCACGCGATCGAATTGTTGGACGACGGCAGAGGTGCGCTGGTCCCATTTCAGAATCCCGCCGCAATTGCGCAAAAAACGATTGAACTACTGGACACGCCCGCTATTCGTCACGCGATGCGCAAACGCGCTTACCAGTTCGCGCGGGGGATGGTGTGGAAGCGGGTCGCGCAAGGATACATGGAGAGTTTCGCGCGAGTTCGCAGCGACCGCATGGAAAGTCCTAAAGTCCAGTTCTCCGCCCGCATGACTCACAAATCGCTAGATCAATTGCCGGAGTTGAAGCTGAGCCACTTGCAACAGATGACCGACGACACTGGGATGCTGCAGCACGCGATCTTCACGATTCCAAACCGCAGAGAGGGATACACCACGGACGACAATGCCCGCGCTCTCATACTTTCTACGCTGCTGGGGCAGTTGGAAAATGATTCGCATAAAAAAGCAGATTCACATTCCGCGGATTCATCCATTCTGTATCTGTCTTTCCTCGAGCACGCGTTTAATTCCAGCAAGGGCAGATTCAAGAACTTTCTTCGCTACGACCGCGACTGGAACGAACCTGTGGGCTCCGAAGACTGTCATGGGCGGGCATTATGGGCGCTCGGGACGGTTCTAGGCCGATCCCGAGATCAGGGGTTGAGAGGCGCTGCCGGACGTTTGTTCGAGTTCTCGCTACCAGTAGTCACGCAGTTCAGCAGTCCGCGGGCCTGGGCCTACACTCTGTTCGGCATTCATGAGTACCTCACTTCGTATCCCGAGGATCGCGACTCACAGACGATACGATCAATCCTCAGTCGCCGGTTGCTCGAAATGTATGAGTCGATCCGACGACCGGATTGGAAATGGTTCGAGAACGTTTTAGCCTACGGAAACGCCAGGCTGCCTCAATCGTTGCTACTGGTGGGTGCAGCTTGCTCAGACGATCACATGATCTCGGCCGGCCTGGAATCGCTGGCGTGGCTGTCAAATGCGCAACATTGCGAAATCAACAGCCACTTTGTTCCAATCGGTTCGCAGGGCTTTCATCGTCAGGACGGCGAAAAGGCCCGCTTCGATCAGCAACCGATCGAAGCTGCCGGTGCGGTGTCTGCGTGTCTGCAGGCGTACCGCATAACTGGTGACAGCCGCTGGCGCAAAGAGGCCTGGTCGGCCTTCAACTGGTTCCTCGGAGACAACGATCTGCAACTTCATCTTTATGATTCCGTCACTGGCGGCTGCCGGGACGGCCTGCATCCCGACCGCGCGAATGAGAACCAGGGAGCAGAATCAACGTTGTCGTTCCTGACGGCACTGCTCGAAATGCGAACTCTGCAAGCGCTTGAACAAAAGGATACCCTTTCATGACCGTACCTGCAGAAACGCCAGCGAGTCTGCTGAGCACTCGCTTCGAGCCGCTGCTTCTTCGTCATCCCTCAAACCCAATCCTGACGAAGAAGGATTGGCCATACCCTATTAATAGCGTGTTTAATGCAGGCGCCACGCTGCTTGCGGATGGCACAACCCTGCTGCTTTGCCGCATCGAAGATCGTCGCGGCTTGTCGCATCTTTGTGCCGCGCGCTCACGCAATGGCGTGGATGGATGGCAAATCGACAGCGAACCAACTCTAATGCCCGATCCGAAGAACTATCCGGAAGAAATCTGGGGCATTGAAGATCCCCGCATCACGTTCGTCCCGGAACTCCAGCAATACGTGATCACCTATACTTCCTATTCGCGCGGTGGCCCCGGCGTTTCGCTGGCCCTTACCGAAGACTTTCGCAGCTTCGAACGATTTGGCGTGATTATGCCGCCCGACGACAAAGACTCCGCACTCCTGCCGCGGAGAATTGACGGATGCTGGGCGTTGATTCATCGTCCGATGACGACGCTCGGATCGCACATGTGGATCTCCTACTCTCCCGATCTGCGTTATTGGGGAAGACACAGGCTTATGCTCGAAGCGCGCCGCGGCGCCTGGTGGGATGCGAACAAAATTGGTTTGTCCCCGCCGCCCATCGAAACTTCCAGAGGATGGCTCGTTTTTTACCACGGAGTACGGCATACGCCGTCGGGCTGTCTGTATCGATTGGGATTGGCTCTCTTCGAACTGGAGAATCCGGAGAAGTGCCTGCTACGAGGAGATTCGTGGATCTTCGGACCGGAAGCGTCTTACGAACGCCACGGCGACGTGGATGATGTCGTGTTTCCGTGCGGATACACGATGGACGCCGATGGCGATACGCTGAATATTTATTACGGAGCCGCGGATTGCTCGATTGCCCTGGCTCGGGCCAGCGTGCGCTCTCTTCTCGAGTGGCTGGACGCCAACGGCAGTTGCGAACACCGACAGCGCGCGGGAGACCAATGAGACTGCGCAACAACGTGCCACATCGTCATTCCCCCTTGTTTACGCATCGGCATGCCGCATGTGCGTTCGGGCAGTCGCAGATTTCGCCTTTTCGCTCGCCCAAAAGCACTGGCGGATTGCATCCTCAATAATCCCGAAGCCCATGACAGCATCAGCCAGTCGCTCTTGGATGAGCTGCCTACCTTGCGGCTCCTCGGGACGAATCTTCATCACGGACGCTGAAGTGTCCATTTCGACAATGTGAGCTATGTTGCTCAGACGAGCCAGGTCATACCTGTCATTCTTTATTCTCCTGAGTGTGTAGACGGAGCTGCGGACGCTGATTCGTAGCTCTCAATTCTTAGGTTGCTGCAGCGACCACATCCAGCCAATCGGCATTCTTCATCCGCGTGTCCGCAGCGAACCTGCGGCGGACACGATTGACCCTAGAAACTGATGTGCAAATCGGGCGACACCTCGAGCGGATGAGAGGAGTCAGCCCTGCGAAGTTAAAGGAAGGTCAAAGATCATGCCTCTAATTCAACTCCTGGAAATTCTTGTTGTGGTGGGTGTTCTTCTGTGGCTGGTGAATCGCTTTATCCCCATGCAGTCGTCCATCAAGTCCATCTTGAACGGCGTCGTGGTAATTGCCGTGGTTCTGTGGCTGTTGAACGTTGTTGGGTTGTTCCATTCTCTTTCGCACATTCGCGTCGGAACCTAAGACAATCCTGCCGCGCAGTGTGACAAAGCCGAAATCGATACAAAGCAACGTGGCAGACAGCTGCCACAAGGAGATAGCGTGAAGACAAAACTATTCTTAGCCGCTGCAGTCGTCCTGACTTTTCCCGCCCTGGCCCAAACCAATTCTCAAACAACACTAGCCGTCGAACCGATGACTTCGATGCCGACCTTTCGAGTCACCGTAGTCAGCCGCAGCGTGCAAGCGGTCAACTACCAGCATCGCAGCGGTTCTTCCAAACTGGATTTCGCAGGCACAGGCCTGATGCCATCGGCCAATGGCGTGGCCGAAGTAAACAGCAAGCGCGGATCCATTGAGATCGATGCGGAATTTGGCAATCTGCAGAAACCCACGACCTTCGGCAACGAATATCTGACCTACATTTTGTGGGCGATTTCGCCTGAGGGCCGCGCAGTGAATCTGGGTGAAATATTGCTCGGCGGCAATCATCGCAGCAAAGTGCGCGTGACCACAGATCTTCAGGCATTCGCTCTGATCGTCACTGCGGAGCCCTACTACGCGGTTCAACAGCCAAGCAATGTTGTGATTCTCGAAAACGTGGTTCGTGAAGACACCAAAGGGACGACCGAAGCTGTGAATGCGAAGTATGAACTGATGGAACGCGGCGGCTACATTCCCACCGGCTACAAGTTCGATCCAGTGGTTCTGAATGCCAGGTTGCCGTTGGAATTTTATGAAGCGCGAAACGCTGTACGCATTGCCCAATCCGAGGGAGCCGAGCAGTACGCTCCCGACAGCTACAAGCATTCGGTTGAGTTGATGAACAGCGCGGATAACGATGCCATTGACAAGCATATCGACAGGAAGCCGCTGATCGCGGTTTCCCGCGAGGCCGTGCAAACCGCGGAAGATGCCCGCGAAATCGCAGTCAAGAAAATGGACGACGTCCGTCTGGCAAATGAACGCCAGGCTTCGGCCGACGCGCAGGCGAGAACGCAACAACAGGCGGATGACGCGACTCGACAGAAGGAGCAAGCCGAGTCCGATGCCGCGAAAGCTCAAGCAGCCAGGGCGCAGGCAGAATCTGATGCCATGAATGCGCAAGCTGCCAAAGCTCAGGCGGAGTCGGATGCGGCAAAGGCACGCAATGACGCCGCGGATGCACAAGCCGCCACCGCGAACGCCCAGTCAGAACTGGCCAACAACCAGGCCTCGTCAGCCGCTGCACTCTCGGCGGCGCAGGCGGATGCCGATCAATCGCGGCTCGCAGCACAGCAGGCGAACTTGACCGCGCAACAGGCAGAAACCGACAAAGCGGCAATGCGGGCGAAATTGTCCGAGCAACTGAATTCAATTCTTCAGACTCGTGACAGTGCGCGGGGGCTCATCGTCAGCATGTCCGATGTCTTGTTTGACACCGGCAAATTTTCACTGAAACCGGGTGCGCGCGAGAAGCTGGCGAAGGTAGCCGGCATTCTTCTCGCTTATCCTGGTCTCAATATCGAAGTTGGCGGTTACACGGATAACGTCGGTGGCGATACCATGAATCAAACTTTGTCTGAAAATCGCGCCGACTCGGTGCGTGACTACCTGGTGCAGGAAGGCGTAGCAACCGGTTCAGTCAGCGCCAAAGGCTTCGGGAACACTCTGCCGGTAGGCTCAAACGATAACTCCGCCGGGCGTCAGCAAAACCGCAGAGTTGAACTTCTCGTGTCAGGTGACGCTATTGGCAGTCCCGTAAACGCGACGACGGGAAGCTTGCAGTAAGCGCAAAGCCGGACGCGGGCGGCGTCGCCCGCGTCCAGCAGACTCAGTTATTGCAGGCAAATATTATGAAAACTCGTTCGAGCGGCGATGGAAAACATTTCAAAAGTGTGCAATTTTGAACAGACGGTCAGTGCCAGTGTCGGCATGCTACTCGCGAACAGACTTCGGGGGAAGGGCTGTTCAAACTGACGTTCCAGAACCCCTTGATTCTGGGACGTCTCGTTTTGCCTCGGATCAGTGGACAATGAGTGAAATAGCGACGTTGCGTCAATCGTCTTCAGCGACCCCTACAATCCATTTAGACCGTACGGTGTGCAGATGCTCCTCCATTGGGCGTAAGTCCCCAGAGGTCGTCTTTCTTTGTCGGCTGAAGGGATAAAGGCGTCAGATTGACTTGTGATCAAGGTTGCTCGCCGATTACTACTCTTCATCTGTCCGCTATGAATGGATTTGACGCAGACTGAAGACGATCTTCCGGAACTGCTTGAGGAATTACAACTACCCGGGACCGGAGAAGCCGGGAAAGTGGTGACAGCGATTCCAGGGAAGGTAAGCAATGTGCCGATTCACGTTTACGAAGTTTTGCACCAGAAAGAAATAGACTTTGCCCGTGTCCGCCACGAAATCGGGAGCCTGCAGATCGTCGCCTCTTTGCTCTCGGACGAGTTATCTCCCGAGGAACTGACTAGGAAGCGCGCCAGATCATCAGAGGAAGCATCGGACCCCGGTTCAGAAAGGGCGACCGGAACGGGCGATCTGTTTTCCTCAAGCAGATCCTGGCACCACCTTATCGCCTGGGTCCGCGACTTGCTCTGGCACAACCACTTCGTCCACCAACCCCAAAGTCGCAGCATCCCTTGGCGATAGCAACCGGCCGGCCACCCCTAAACGCTCCGCCTCACTGGCGCCAACCGCGCGGCGCAATGCTGAACAATTACCGGCGGTAAAGGCAAAACCACCTGCACTTCACTCAAGCCAATCTTGAAATCCCCTCACACGAATTTAAGACACCTACCTAACTTATTCGATCGGAGAGTGATACGCGTCGCCTAGCATCTTGCGATACACGCTAATCGGTGGGAGCAGGTATTGACAACGGCGCTCGTCCAAGTGTTCAGGATCTTTTACGGGCAACATCACCATCTTGCCTTCTACGCGCTCGAATTGAGTGCCAAACACCTGCAACTCTCCACGCGAGATCGAGATCTTGTCCGCCAGCAGGGCCAGATCAGAACCGATGATCTTATCTTTCGCCACCAGCGCCTTAAGTTCCGGCAAGAGCGCAGTTTGCCAGTCGTGATCGGGGGAGTGGATCAACATCGTCGCAGCGGCTTGCGACGCCTTTGCCCCCACGAGAGCAATCGTGGGCCAACCATTTTGCGCCACAATCTCTTTCAGCCTTGTTGTCAGCCGGGAATCAACAGCCTCCATTTCCTTGGTGAGCGCAGGCCTCTGCTCCTCGGGACTTGACATCACGCCCTTCCGAATCGACTGGTCCTCATCGACCATCTTGAGTAGTTCCTGTTTCAATTGTGGATTCGTGCCCGAACCGTTTTTCTGGATGAGTACGTCAATGCGTGCAGCGTACCGTGCTTGCCAATCCTCCTGCATTGTGGCACCCGGAGGTGATGCGGTGATTTTCCCTACATAAAACGTACCGGCATAACCATCGGCATCGGGGACTTTATTTAAACGGATAAAGTGCACATTGCCTGCGTCTGTGCCACCGGTTGGGTGCGGTCCGCATTTCACTTCTCCGGTGGACTCCTGTTGACAATTCCAAGCGGTCCCGCCGGCATACGTCGCGCGCAGGGTGATCAATGCAGGATTTGCCCGGCGTAGATTGCCGGCCATCGAAGGCAATGGTTTTCCCTGCATCGATTGGTTCACTGCGCGACTGTGGGCGTTACCAACGAGAATCAGGAACTGGTCATGCGGGTGTTTATCCCACACGGCCAAGACAGCCTTTGCCAGGGCGGCTTCGTAATCATAGGGATCAAAAGCGGCAGGAACGAACAGAACCACGTGGATCTGGAGCCGGGCGTTCTTGAATTTCCGGAGGCGGTCCAATAGTTCGAACATCGCCTGGCTACTGCGGCCGTCTTTCGAGTCGTTCCAGAAGCTCTCTGCGAGGAGTTTCCGCCGATCGCAACCAGACCCCTTCGATGCCAAGAAAGCAGCTACCGCAGATTGTTCGCCCGTAGTTATTTCCAGCCCGACCCACACTGGCGTACCGGCGGAAGCGGCCTGGCAGACGAGATCGCCAAACGCCCGCTCAATCTCATTCGTGCCATGGATTTCGCCGACGAGAACCATGGCGTCGGACTTGAGGACCCGCTCAGCACCCGCGATCGCAGGCCCACAAGCGACCAGAGGTCTGATCTTCGTTTCAGCAGGCCGAGTTTGGCCTGAGGCCATGGCTGCCGGCGGAAGAACACCACACACGACAACGCAGGCCCACATCGTCCGCTGCACATTTCCCCCTTGAACACGCTTCGGGGGAGAGATTGTGAATTCGCCCCTCTCCCCGAGATACGCTGTGTTGGTTTAGAACACCAACTTTGCGGCGATTTGCATTGAGCGATTTGCACCGAACCCGTAAAGTGACGTCAGATTGCCGGAGAAAGCCTGACCCACACCGTTGGCGAGAGTAGTATCGACCTGGCCAAAAAGCGGGTTCACAAAAGGACTGCCGGGTGGCGCAAAGCCTCCTGAAGTCGAAAGATTAAGCGGCGAGAATATGAAGTTGGGATGGTTTAATACGTTGAAGACATCGCACCGTAACTGAAGTTTAGCGCCTTCCACCCTGGGCAATTTGAAGTCGCGGCGCAGACTAGTGTCCCAAGAAAATGCAGTAAACCCTCGCAAAGCATTCCGGCCCAATGTCCCTTCACGAGCTGCAACTGGCCCCAAAGCAGTCATGATCTGGGGTGGTAAGGCAAAAGCTGCTGAGTTCAACTCCTTGCCACCGGGAAATTGGCTGCCGGTCAAAAACACGGGCGTGCCGGGAACAAGGTCGGGCCGTACCGCTTCGCCCAGCCCGGTATCAGTTTCGCCAAATGATAAAAGGCTTGAATTGACAGTCACGTCTATAGGGGTGGCAGAACGCGCCAACACAACGTTGTCTGTGCCCCAACCATCGAGAAGATTACGGAGGAAGGTATTCCTGGAGGGATAAGGCAAGTCACCGCTGAGCGCGGCCGAGAATGTGTGGTGTACGTCGAAATCGGAGTCACCACGGTTGAGATTCGGCTGCTCGGGGAAGTAGTAATTATCCGCAAAAAGGCTGCTTGCGACTGAGGCATTATCCAGCGAATGGGCCCAAGTGTAGTTTACGCGCGCCTGAAGTCCCGCAGATAGACGGCGGACGAATTGCGCCTGAAATGAATTGTAGTTTGAGTAACCGCCGTTTACTAAGAACGTTCCGCCCCCGGGGAAGTTCGGATTCGACGAGAGAACGACGCCCTCCTGCATAAGGAGCTGACGGCCAGCAGAGCCAACATATTCGAGCGAGAGCATTTGCCTGGCGCCCAACGTTTGTTCGAGGCCCAAATTCCATTGGTACGAATATGGCATCTTGATGTTTGGATCGAAAAAAGTTCCTGCGGAAAAGTCTGGCACGGGGAGGCTAGCCGGAATTGTCACCGGCGCAGCTTCAGTTGGATTAGGTGGAAATACCAAAGGTCCTGCCGGGCAGAGTGATGGTATCCCCGGCTCGACGCAGAAAAAGAAATTCGAGGCGCCAAAGGGATAACTCAGGCTAGTGATGGCACTTCCCGTCTCTTGTGATACTAAATCGCGAAACATCCCAAAACCGCCGCGGAGTACCGCCTCAAATGGTCGCGAAGGATACAACTCATAGCTGACACCCACGCGCGGCGCAAAGTTGAAGTGCCTGGTGTTCCATATTGGCGTGCCGGCGGGCTGCGGAGCCACCGTATTTAAGTTATTGATGTTGGTTACAGCCACCAAGGGCGCGGCGGGCCCACCAGACGAAGGCGCAAAATCGATATCGTCCCTCACGCCATAGGTCACGGTTAAGTGCCGGGTCATCTTCCATGTGTCCTGCGCATAAAACCCCACGTTGTTAAAGAAGGTCACACCACCCGCGCCGGTCAGCGTTTGCAGGGTGAGGGGGCTCCCAGCAAGGAAACTGGCAAAGTCGGAAAAAGAATCCTCAGTCGCATAGGGAACGGGACCGAAGACGGGCGACAGATGGCGGTAATCCACGCCGTACTTAATCAGGTGGTTTGCCTTTTCATAAGCTAAGTTGTCGACAAGGTTGTATAGCCTTTGAAGATTGTTCACGAGTGAACCCGCGGAAACGGCAGCAACACCGCTTCCTGGGTTCAGGTTCATATATGCGTCGTTGTAAGTGAAGGGAGACGGGAATATATCGGAGGCTGGCAAAGGCACGGAACCCGAGACAGCCGCAAAACCGTACGAGTTGGAGGCTGCATTCCTGGTGTAGTTAAATCGCAATTCGTTGACTAGCTTGCTTGTGATCGTCCACGTGGAACCGGCAGTAAGCGTTTGTGTCCGGAGAGCAATAGTTAAAGTATCGAACCCTGAGGCTTCAACTCGCGAGGGCGAGCGGTTATAGCGGGCAAATACCGTGAGATTGTCTTTGATCTTATGATCCAGGCGCAGACTGTAGGTGTCTGAATTCGACGGACTGGAAGAGGAACCATTCCAGAGCGCCGTACCGTCAGAGGACACAGTTCCATTGGGCACAGGATAAAGATTAAGGAATGGCTGTAGCAGTGGCGGCGCCATCTGGCGGCTGGCCAACGAGGGCACGATTGTGCTGCCGCTAAACGGCTGATCCAAACGCAAGCCTTCGTAGGAGAAAAAAAAGAACGTCCGGCCCTTGATCAGTGGTCCGCCCAGAACTCCCCCGAAATCGTTTTGCCGCTCAGCGGCTTGCGGCTGGCCCAGTTGCACTTGATTGAACCAGTCACGAGCATCGAAGTAGTTGTTGCGGAAATAATCGAAGACGTCGCCATGGAACTGATTTGTTCCCGAGCGCGTGGAAAAGGTGATCTGGCCGCCGGGTTGTCGGCCGAACTCCGGCGCATAGGTGGAGGTTTGTACCCGGAATTCCTGGAGCGCGTCGATCGACACCAGGTTTGCGGACGTCCCGAGTGCGCTGAACGCTGGAATCACCCCAGCTGCTTCCTGGCCTCCGAAGTTGGTTGTAGAAACTCCGGCATTCGCGCTGACGCCATCAACGCTGAAGGCATTGGAGGCTGCGCGCTGACCGTTGACGCTAAACGTCCCTTCCGTTGTTCCACTATTACTCACAGTTCCTAACGACACACCGGGAGTCAATTCGATGAGGTTCTGAAGGGTTCGGCCGTTGAGGGGAAGATTGGCGACAAATTCACGGTCAGTGACGGTGCTCACCGTCGCGTCCTGCGTCTCCACCAGTGGGGCGCCTCCGGTCACGGTCATTGTTTCCGAGGCAGAACCTACCTGTGTTTGGAAGTTGAGCGAGACATTATCCTGGACGTTGAGAACGACATCTGGCTTGACAATCTGCTTGAACCCGGGACTGCTCACGATAATCCGATACGTCCCGGGCTGAAGTGAGGTGACCACGTAGAGCCCCCTCGAATTCGTCTTGGTCGCGGCTTTGTAGCCGGTAAGGACACTCTCGACTCGGACGTCAGCTGCAGAGATCACCGCACCAGACGGATCGGTAACGCGTCCTGAAACCGTTGCTGTCTCGGTTTGGCAGAGGGCGGTCGCAACGCAATACAACGCGGTGAGAACCACAAGCGCGATGCTCTTCATCGGAGCTGGCTCCTGTTCAGCTGAAAGTCGTTCCAGCCAGCATGCCCGCCGCAAGTGAAGCCTGTACCACTTGCCGTTCACATTTTTTGATTATGGGTGATTCGCTTGGGTTCCCAGGTAGGCATAAAGCAGCTTCTTCCCGCTGGGCTTGTTCGCTCCTCCCAGAGGCTCCACCGTAACGTAAACGGAGTTTATCGCTGTAAGCTTTTCCGGGTCACTGACCTTGAGCACCCATCGCTTTTGGGCGTGATCATCTACGTAGAAGACTCCAAGGTTCTTTGCCACGTTCTGGCGCCCTTCAAGTTGTCCCCAGGCCTGGAACGACACTTTTGCAGGATTGCCACGGTCCCCGAGATCGAAAGCATAAAAGATGAGCGATTTGCCCTCGACAAGAAACACCCTGCCGAAGGATTTCTTGGATCGGCCATTGCCATCCACGTCCGACACATCGAGGATATGCAGATTGCGAGCTCCCATCAGTTCTCGAACATCTTTCGCGACAGCGGTCAGCTGACGTTCGCCCTCCGCAAGATCTTCCTCCTCTTTGACCTGAGCTGCTAGTTCATTGATTTTGATCTGCTGATCGACAAGCACAGCATCAACGCTGTCCTTGTCAGAACGAATTCGGTTCAACTCCGCCCTGGCAGAGTCAAGGGCGTGTTGCGTTTCGCTGGCTTGCTCCTGAAACTTTGCCAACTGCTCTGTCGCTCTCGACAAATCCATTTTTGTGGATTCCGACTCTGCGCGCGACTTGCTCAATCTAACTTTCAGTTCGGATATGGCGGCCTGTCCTTGCAGAGCCTCCGCCGCAAGTGCGGCAACTCTCAGCTGCAACTGTGCAATTAACCGCCCGTCCTGAGAGTCCACAGCCAATGGTTTTGCCTGAACGCCTTGTGTAATCGGCTGAGAATTTTCCTGCGGCGCCCGCTTGGACAGCCTAAACAATTGCACCGACAAGATAAGGATCACCGTCGCTCCTACTGCCCAGCTCGGCATTAGCCTGAACCGGGACCACGGCCGCTCCTTCTGTGAGAATCGCGGCCGCAGCACAGCGTTCGAGAATGGCACGCCCTCAGCAGTCGCGCGCTTTACAAATCGCGCTCGATAGCTGTCATCCTGAAGCGCAGCCAGCGTTTTCACATCCAGGTCAGCCTCTCCTACCGGCATCTTGTCGAGGATTGCGGAAAAATCATCAGATGCACGACGACAACTCGGACACACTTTCAAATGTTCCGCTAGCTCCTGGTATTCCTCCGCCGTCAACTGTCCGATCGGGAGCAAGGCGCACAGCTCTTCGTAGTATTCATGCTTTGGCATCGGCTTGCTCCCGCTTCTCGAACCGCACCTTTTCTTTAGCTGGCTGGCTGCTTAACACTGCACGAAGTTTGTTCAGCCCCCGATAATAATGATGGCGAACGTTGCCCAGGCTCTCATTCGTGCGCTCGGCAATCTCCTTCAGCGAGAGGCCCTCGAAGTATGCCAGCTTTAGAACCTCACTCTGGATTTCGTTTAAGCTACCCAGGGCCTGGTTTACAAGCTGTCGAATCTCCTGGTCATTAAAATGCGACACCCCGACGGGCAGCAATTCTTTGTGAAGCTCCGCGATGTCAGCATTCCTATAAAAATTGCGGATAGTCAGATGTTGTCGCCTATTCATTGCACGATGATAGGCGTACTGCAGAATCCACACCTTAAGTGTGCCTCGAGAAGGGTCGAATTGTGCCGCCGACTTAAAGATTTCCAGGAAGACAATCTGCATCAGGTCTTCAGCTTCGCCTACGTCACGCAGTATTTTCATGGCCACGCTTAGGATTAAGCGATGGTAGCGATCGAAAATAATAGCCAGCACATCCGTGTGTCCTGCCTGAAGATGCATCATCAAGGATTCGTCTGACAGACACTTAAGCTCATCCAATGAGAAGCCGCACGGTTCGGAGGTCCAATTCTTGTCTTTTGACACCATAGCGCCCTAAGCGTCGAACATAATCCACGCTGTTAATGTCCCATTGAAAGTGGGATTTCTCAACGTGTTTTTTGAAAACAATTTATCTCATTCACTTGGTACAAACGAAACTTGACGCCGGCATACTAGGGATGACATTTATGCGATCAACGAGGGCACCTCGGCTGCGTGCGATCGCCGTCGACCAGATGTCGAAATGAAACACATGCATCTGGTTACGCACGCTCAATAAGCGCGCTGCGCAGATGAAGTCAGACTTTGTGAATTGAAATGCCAGTTCGGTTCTTGGAGTTTCCCACGGACTGCCGGGAACCGACAAAAAAACACGAAGTGCTCGATTTTGGGGAGAGACTCATGAAGGAGAGACTGAGAATTATGAAACGTTTGACTGCCGTTGTGTTTATATGCACGTCAATCGCGTTCCTTATGAAGATGTCTAGCACCGGGAGCAGCGCGAAGCCCACAGCTAGCCCAGAGAATTCGCCGCCCCATGACAAGCTCGCGGTCTGGGCGGGGCATTGGAAGACACGCATCGACACTAAGGAAACGCAGTTTGGTCATGCCAGCACGGAGTATTTCGATGCAAAATGTTCCTTTTTCCCCAACAACATTTTTCTGTACTGCGATTATTTGAGCTTGCAGTCGAATGCAGAAGCAAATGGCGGCGTCATGGACGACGTCTCCCTCATTTACTATAGCGACGTCGACAAAACCTTCAAATATACAAACGTAGCTGCGGAAGGGGGGCCACGCGAAAACACCATGCAGGTTGATGGAAATGTATGGACCAGGCCATTTGAGATTCCAAGACGGAGTGGCGGAGTGGCCAAAGCTCGCGAAATCTATAATTTCGTTTCCCCCAACAAGCATCTGGCGCGGCTCGAAATATCGATCGACAACGGCGAACATTGGACAGTCGTAAACGAAGCAGTCGCCACGAGAGAACCCTAGTGGACCTGATGTTGAGAAGAAAGATTCGCATCTGTTACAGAGGCTCAATCAGCGCGTCTGGTTCATCATCGTGGCTTCTTATTCTGTTTCGGAGGCCTTCGCTGCAATGGCCCTTCGTCCGAGTGCTCCAAGCCCAACAACAGACGACGCAGCAGCGAGATCAGCAGGGATCGTTCCTGTCTCGAGAGGTGCCGCAGGATCCTGCGCTCATTCTCAATATGCGCGCTTACCGCTTCACTGATTTTTGCCAGCCCTAAGTCGGTGAGCTTTACACGCACGCCGCGGCGGTCGGTTGGATCGGGTTTACGCTGCACCAGTCCCGCCTTCACCAATTCATCGCTTCGGTGCGTGATCGCGCCCGAAGTAAGCATAAGGCTGTTGAAAAGCTGGGTCGGCGTCAGTTCGTAGGGATATCCAGAACGGTGTAAGGTTGCGAGGAGGTCGAAACTCCATCCCTCCAAGCCGAATTGTCGGAAAACAGACGAGAGCAAAGGAGCGAATTTCCTTTCGATCCGCGAAATTCTGCCGATGATCGCCATTGATGACGTATCGAGATCGGGGCGCTCACGGCCCCACTGCCGAAGAATTTCATCCACGCCGTCAGATACCGCGAGCTTCTTTATTTTTATCGCCTTTCTCTTGGCCATGACAGGTTCTCCACTGAACGCTTGATTATATAGCAGCATTAAGATTCTTTATGTTAAGATATATTGGCACCCTAAGGAGGTTAAAATGCAACGCCGCAATTTCATTCAGGCCGTCGCCGGTTCCACTGTGATTTCTGGATTAGGTGGTCTGACTCGCCCCATGTTAGCTGCCAGCACGAATCCGCTGGTCATGGAATTACGGGTCGCGCTGACTACCGAGGCCTTTGACCGATTGGCGGGTTTCTATCGTAACGGCCTCGGGCTCGAGCCTTCCCAAGTGTGGCCCGAAGATCAAGGTCGAGCATTGGTTCTTGACCTGGGGAAAGCCACTCTGGAGGTGTTTGACGAAAAGCAGGCCCGGACCATCGACCAGATTGAGGTCGGCCACAGAATTAGCGGGCAAATACGTTTCGCACTACAGGTACCCGATCTCAAGGCTGCCATAGAACGGTTGCAAGCACACGGAGCGACTCTTATCCACGGGCCAGTCGTCACTCCCTGGGGCGATAAAAACGTGCGTTTCCGAGACCCCGATGGCATGCAAATCACCCTCTATCAGGTACGTGGTCAATCCTGAAATAATGCTCGCGCAGGCGCCCCACCGACCCGTCCGACACGTAGTGTGTGGTCGTAACTACATCATTCAAACCAATAGTCCAACCATCCGCGGGATCCTTTTCCAAAGCCGCCTTCAAAGCCGCCCTCGCCGCGCAGCCTGGAAAGATCATCGGTCCCCGATCCGGGAACAACAAACCATGTCGCCTTGATCTTGCCGCTCTCAACGATTTCTGAGCCTTGCAGCACGAAAGTCCCCTGGCGCCCCGCAAGTTTTCCGCGGAATCGTTGCATACTTACAAGGGACGCAGATTTATCGTCGCGTTGCAGCTGTAAAGCCCTAACTGTTGATTCGCCATCGATGTCTCCGCTGAAGGTTTCGCTTATGTGGATCTCCATTAATGCCGGGCTCGTGGTTTGGTCGTAGGGCGTGGCTTCAGAATCTTGAACTGTAATCTTTGCTTCAGCACGTGCGTGCATATGAGCCTCCGTCTGAGATTGCCTGGACTGATCGCTTTTCATAGTCGTCATGTCTGCTAGCTCCTTTGTCTGCGTGTTCGCTGCGAATAGCAAAGCCGCAAACAAATACAACAAACAGGATCAGAGTTTCCGGCCAACGTCGATCACTTCCACGACTCCAAGCTATAAGAAAACGTACTGGGCAGCTGCCTTGTCCGCGGTTTGTTTCATTGGTTATTACTGCGGCGGCGATGGGGATAGACCTTGATGGAGTGCGAGAGCATTCTTGCCAGACCATTTCCTAGTTGGAGGACGATATGTCCGCATGCGTTCGAGTAGCGCACTCGGATCAGTCTCGACCTGAAGCATGGCCGCATATGCATGGGCTAGGAAACCCTCGGCAACCATCCGTTCGATCATGGCAATTTGAGGGTCGAAATATCCATTGACATTCAATAAACCGCAAGGCTTGGCATAGATACCCAGCTGCGACCAGGTCCATTGTTCGAAGATCTCTTCGAGCGTGCCTGCGCCGCCAGGTAGCGCAATGAAACCGTCTGCCAGTTCAGCCATCGCCTTCTTGCGCTGGTGCATATCCTCGACTACTTGCAGCTCTGCCAATCCTTCGTGCGCGATCTCTTTCTCCTGGAGAGCGCGTGGAATAATCCCAGTGACCTACCCGCCGGCAGAAAGAACCTCATCTGCTAGAGCGCCCATCAGCCCAACCCTTTCCACCTCCATAGACGAGTCGAAGTTTTGCGCACGCGAGGGCGCGCCCCAAAGCATGGGCGGCGTCTTGATATTTGCGATCGCGACCTGGACTGGAGCCACAGAATACGCAAATCGATTTCATGCTCGGTCAGCCATTCCTTGGACCATTTGCGGTCTACGAAAACAGTTCATAGATGCTCTCCGCCTCTCTCATCAAAACCGGAGCAGACTAGGTTGGCATATGGCTCGATCTCCTTACTGACGCGTCAGCGAATCCGAACAGCTTTCTCAAGATATCTCTCAGTGAGCATCGCGGTGCCGCATTTGCTCCTTTTTCGCATTTCAGTCCCGTTGCCGGGTTTCCGGCATCGGACAAAAGCTGCCTTCGGAGAAACCCTCCGATCCAAAGGCAAAGGTGCGGTTAAATCTCGCTCTATAGTTTTCCCACGCAATGACCGCGTTGAGTTCCACTAGTTCGGCCTCGCCAAAGCGCTTTCGAAGGGTGGCATAGAGGTCATCCGAAACATCGGAGGGCGTTCGCGTGAGAGCCCCAGCGAGTCGTAAAACCAACCTTTCTTCATCGTCGAAATGGACACTGGTGTCGGATTGCGAGAGATCGCGCAGCTGGTCTTCAGTAACCCCGGTCTTTCTGCCAACGGCAGAATGAATGTCGATTCAAAGAGGGCAGCCTACCATGACCGCAACTTTGAGCTGGGCGAGCTCCTTGAGCTTTGGAGAAACCTTTCCCCTACCGGCTAGATGCCCGCTCAGCTGGGCGGTCAAACGGAGTAGTTTGGGATTGCGCGCGTGAATACGGGACGACAGTGGTATGTGCCCGAGCCGCCGTTTTACATGCCAGAAAATCAGCTTCGTTTGAAGCCCGGCTTCACTATCCTTGACTCCTTCGGTGCGGTTCGGAGCACCCGACGCGCCCGGAGAAGCCGTTTCTGCTGAAACATCGGCCGAGTTTGAAGAGTTGATTCGCATCGCATAAACCCCCTGTTCTATTCCACTACGACTTCTTCTTCATCGCCAACTGCTCCACCAGGCGACGCAGGGCGGCTTGCGTCTCATCATTCCACCACCAGGAACAGACCTCAGCCAACTCATGATCAATATCTTCTGCGAACTCTCTGATCAAATCGGCCCGCGCTTGTCCACGAGTCAGGTTCATCGCAGTCTGAGGAAGTACAAGCATATCCTGGCACCACTTAACTGCTCGGTCCACGACTTGGTGCGCAGGGACTACCTCGTCCACCAACCCTAAAATCGCTGCGTCACTCGGTGATACCAGCAGGCTGCTCACGGCTAGCCGTTCTGCCGGACCAGGGCCAACGAGACGTCGCAAAGCTGAAAAAATCACCGGCGGTAGAGGCAAACCCACCCGCACCTCGCTCAGTCCAATCTTGAAATCTCCCTCTGCTGCAACTCGCCGATCGCAGAAAAGCGCCAGCGCTGTCCCACCAGCTGGAGCGTGTCCTGTGATGGCAACGGCAATAGGAATGGGAGAAGAAGCTAGAGTGTTCATCAAGCCATAAAAATCACACCAAACCGCGGCCAGTGCTGGACGATCGAGCTGAAGCAGAACGGGCACGTCCAGCCCAGCCGAGAACATTCCTGGTGACCCTGAAAGCACAAGCGCACTCTTGCCTTCCCGCGCAGCCCTCTGTACAGAGTATAAAAGCGTCCTGATCAATTCAGGCCCCAATGCGTTCACAGGTGGCCGATTCAGACGCAGTTCCCTAACCGCTCCATGCTCGAATGTGAGAATCATCCGTAAAAAGAAAAATTACCGCTTGCAACTACCGAAGCCTCATGTACGTGACTTGTGCCACAGCCACCAAGATCCGTTGCGAATCGCGAACTTCGACGGACACCGGACACAGGGTTTTGCCGGCCTTGATGATTTTTGCTTCCGCCGTTGCATCCGATCGGCAAGGAGCAAGAAAGCGAATATTCATGTCCGTTGTGGTAACGACGGCGTCGGCTCCGGCTATGGTCAGCACTGCTGCGCAAGCGGCGGTATCGGCCAATGTCATGAGCAGTCCACCGTGAAAACAATTGAAGATCCCGTTCGTCGTCGGATCATACGGGGCCGTTAATTTCGCCATGCCCTCGTTTAGATCGCTCGGTTCGTATTTGAATTTTTGAACCACCGGGATCTGACGGAGTCGATTCTCAAGTTCTTTGGTCATAAGCGATGTCTTTACGTGCCGATGCTTAGGTCAACGAGACGCACCCCGCTTCGGAGGGTCTCGATCCATGTGGATCGGGTTCCGTTCCTAATCGGAGTCGATGCAAGTGCCTGGTCCGCACTATACGTTTGGAACTCCTTCCACAAGAATCATGTTTGTCTTGGCCGAGCGCTGCCGAATGGCCTTCAGTTCGGCATAGCCTGGACCATTCCACCATCGGCGGGCTTCGTCTGCGGAATCAAAACGAACAACAACCATACGATTGGGATGCCAATCTCCTTCCAGCACTTCGATTGCCCCGCCACGAATAAGGTACGTACCGCCCGCCGCCGCAAGATTCTTAGAGACGGCTCCACGATAACGCGCGTAGACTTCCGGATTCTGCACGTCAATCTCAACAATGAGGAATGCAGCCAATTTCTTACCTCCTGCACCTGAATGTGGTAAAGATCACCTTATCTATAGTGTTTAACATGAAGCAATTGAATAGTATGCATCGCTAGTATGCGTGTATGGAATTCGATGATGTAAGCGCCTTCGTGGCAGTGGCCAACTCTGGATCGGTGAGCTTGGCCGCGCGCGATCTGAATGTGACCCAGTCCGCTGTGACTCAACGCTTACAGAGGTTGGAAGGATCCCTCGGGACAAGTCTTCTTGATCGGGGTATGTCATTCAGTGAGCGAAAAACTGTGAACCTTTCCCTGTTCGGAAGTCGTCAGGTCCTTGTACATCACGGTCGTAGACTCCAGCACTCTCGAATCGAAGTTAAGCGCATAGCGGGGAATGGAACCGAGAGAGAAATATCCCAGCGACTGATAAAGCCTTTCTGCAGGACCGCCCGTGACAGTATCCAGAGTAAGAAGTGTGCGCCGCGCCGTTCGCGCCACCTGGTCGACCGCAATCATGAGAGCTTTGGCGATGCCTCGCCGCCGGACATCCGGGTGAACCAGCAGTTTCCTCACCTCCGCTCGATGCGGTTGATTGGGCGGCGTAGCGAGATCCAGTTGAACCGTCCCTATAATCCTGTTGGACAAGCGCGCGATTAACAAGGACCGTGTCCCAGCTGCGACACCCGGCAATACCTGATCGATCCAGAAAGCTTTTGCGTCCTCGTGGGAGAACGGCAGCACGAAACTGACGCTCGCACCTGCACGCACACAAGCGTGCAGAAGCGCCGCCAGCATCTCGATATCGCCGTTGCCGTCGTTTGCGCGTGACGCATCACTCTTCAAGGTCTCTATCCGTATTACACCGGTTTCAGACGCAAATGCCATTCTTTCGAGATATAACTTAGCCTTTGTGGCCAACAAAGCTGATTTGGTTAGATCCGATGGACAGATGATTTTCTTCGAGGCTCTTGGTACCGAACTCCTGCAATTTGGAGCTTTGACCGGCGGCTCGGAGGAACTCCACAACGATCGGGTGCGGATTGTTCCTTGATGAATTCGCTTGCGGCACAAAGAGAGTTCCGAAAAAGAAGGGGTGAGCAGGCAGTTCCATGATTCGCGCTTCGCCAGCTGGATCGGTGCCAGAAATCGTAAGGCCTGCCTCTTTCAATTGCTCCTGGTAGGCAGGATTGAGCCCAAAATTGCAATAATATCTTTCGAGCGCCCGGTTGCTCTTGTAAATTTCAGCGGCTCTTGAACCCGGGTCCACACTGATCTCCATCGTCTTTCCCACCAGCGAACAGCTCAGTGGCGTGATGAACAAGCAAGGTGCATACGGTTCAGTCTCAGCGTGCGCGGCCTCCCGAATCCCCATCACGTTGCGGGCGTACTCGAGGATGAGATGTTGGAAGCCGCCACAAGTTCCGAGCAATGGGATGTGCTTTTCTCTGGCGCATTGGATACCGAGCAGCGCACCCTCCAGGCTCCTATACGGACTGCCGGGGCTGCAAAGCAGTCCTTGGTAGTCGCCAAACGGATGCGATCGATCGGTGGCGAGCCAAGTGATTTCAAAGGAATGAGCAGTGAACATTTTCGTGGCGTGATCGATACCTTCGTTAGTCGCGATGTGCGTGGGATTGTTGGGGTTGTAGTCTCCAATAATGCCAATCTTTATTTGGCTCGCCATGCCTCAATCATTGAGGCAGAATGTGTATGTGTCAAATCGAATGCTCAGAAGGCCTAGATGAAATATTTCGAACCGTCCGTAACCGCTCTGCGCCTGGCTTCCAAGATCATGCAGACCGGGAAGCTGGTAAGAGCCGCCGACGAGTTGCACATGTCACAGTCGGCCGCTAGCCATACCCTTGGTTCACTCGAGTCGCAATTAGGCACCAAACTGTTTGTGCGCGAGCGTGAAGGACTGCGTCTTTCCGAGGCTGGCCAGCGATTATGTCCTCTTATCGAAGCCACCCTCTCAAGCATTGATCGAATGCGCTCGGAGGCCGCAGGGTTGAAGGCACTTGAAACGGGGAGTCTCCGGATCGCTTCTGTTCCGAGTCTACTCGGTACGATCCTGCCGCCGATTCTCCGTGAGTACGGGACTCGCTATCCGGGGGTTGAACTGTCGATTTTTGAAGGCACGGACGATGAAGTGCAGGCGTGGGTAAGGTCTGGGGTTTCGCAGATTGGTTTTGCAGCCTTGCCCGTAGAGGGCGTCAAAGCAGAAGAGATCGCGCGGGATGAATGGCTTGCCCTTGTACCCGCCAAAGAGTTTCAGGGAAAGGGCTCGATGACTCTCCGCGAACTCGCTCGTCACAAGTTCCTGGTGTCCGGAGGCGGCTGCGAGCGCCATATCGAACGGCTCTTTACGTTGGCTGACGTTGTGATTGGCGAACCAATGATGGTGAAGCAAATGTCCACCATCCATGCGATGGTTGCGGATCGACTTGGAGTCAGTTTGATTCCTCGCTTGTCCGTTGGTCGGAGCCGAGCCTGTCGAGCGCTACCTCTG
>Ga0210391_10000179_pt1 | contig 75686 bp, 49 predicted proteins | sample IncBWC12OmetaG_FD_160573 | JGI IMG/M metagenome (GOLD analysis project Ga0210391, IMG submission 160573) | Forest soil microbial communities from Barre Woods Harvard Forest LTER site, Petersham, Massachusetts, United States - Inc-BW-C-12-O ...
ACATGTCCCTCCCTACCTGCGTTCCATTTCTAGATGCTTCCCTGCGCCACAAAGATACGCCAATTCTGGGCCCGCGCAACGTGCCAGTCGCCAAACAACTCGATGGCGGTGTCATGGCCCGAGAAAAGGGCAGAGTATCGCATGGTGGCTGGTCGGACCGGTTGGCGGAAAGTACTCTCAGCTCACCCGCCCCTTCGGTGGCTGGCGCCGGCCACGGAACCCGAAGACGCCCCAATCTGTGCGCGATCTGCGGCGGCGAGGTCGGATAGCGGCGAGCGGGGAATCGCCTGGACGCGTGCGGTTACTGCTCGGGCAGCTTTTCTTCGAGTTCGGTGGCCAGCTTGCGAACGTCGGTGGTTTCGCTAAAGCCCTGGACTTGCTGCGTAGCCGATTTCACGTCCACGCCGGAGTGCTGACAGAGTTTTTGCAACATCTGGAGCATCATGGTGAGCTCTTGTTCAGCGAGCATCCCGACCTGAAGATCGAGATGCGCGCGCCTCTCCGCTTGACGAGACATGCGATTCTGACTGATCAGGACGAAGATGGTTAGGAACACGCTCTCGGAGGAGACAAAAAGGGCCAGAATACCAAAGGGAAAGGGATCGAAGGCGTTCACACCGGGAACCAAGTTGAGATTTGCGGCGATCCAGCCCGCTACCAAAATCACATGCAGCAGAAGGAACTTGGGGCTGCCGATGAATCTAACGACAGTATCGCTCTGGCGTTCCGTGCGCGTCCGGCGATCCAGAGCTTCCTCTTCCAGCTTGGCGATGGCGGCAATATTGAACTGCGTGGGATTTTCCGCAATTTGGTCGGATAGTGTTTTATTCATGGGACTCCAGCTGTTTAGAGAGCGGCTTGGGCGTGCTGGATCGGATGGCGGCCGAATGCTTTCTCTGCAATTTACTTCGGATTGGCGGCGCTGGTTTGTGCCGGAACTTCCGCTTCAGCCGGATAGACGATGATCTCGACAGTGCCCCATCCAGAATCCGGAGTGTCGCTCTTTCCTTTGCCGCGTCCAAGAGTCTTGAGCTGTGAATCGTCAAAAGAGAAATTGTTAACGAGATAGTCGCGCACCACCATGGCGCGGGCCTGAGTGAGCACCAAGTCCTTCTGCTCGTCTCCTGTCATGCCTGCCGAGACGACAACGACGGCGACTCCAAATTCCGTGTCCGCGAGAAACTGCCCGGCAGCGCGCAAGGATTTCTCGTTCTTCGGTTTGGCAGTATCTGCCTTGTCGAACAGCTTCTTGGAATCGAAAGCAAAGGATTTCAGAGGCGCAGAATCGGGAAGCTTTGCGATTTCGTTTTTTTCGAGGTCGGAAGAACTTTCATAACCGCGCTTCTTGAAGAATCCGCGCACCAGGAAATTCTGCTTCATCGCTTCCATATTCTCCTGGAAAGCGGTTACTCCTGCTTGGGCGTGGTTGACGGTATCGCGCAAGCCTGCCGTCGTTTCATCCAACTGGGTATAAACCTTCTTATCATTCACTAGCGCACCGATAGTTCCTTGCCCTTGATTGATCTTTGTGCTGATGGAACTCAGATTGGCGGTAACTACCGTAACGTTGTTCAGAGCTTCTTGGCTAGTGACCAGAATTCCGTCGGCCTTCTTCATCAGGTCGGCAATGACGAGCGGAGCTTCACTGCCAATCGTATCGCCGTCCTTTACATTCTTCGCCTGCTCTGAGCCAAAGGAGATTGCGACATACTCGTTGCCTAGCAGGCCTTCGGTTTCGATGGATGCTACGGAGTCTTGCTTGACGATGGAGTGCGTCGATCGCTGCAGATCCATAAGCACGGTGATTTTGTCGGTTGGCTTAGTCGGCAGGTCGATCTCGCGGACTGTACCGGTATGTACTCCGCCGATGCGCACTTCAGCGCCAGCATCAAGGCCCACGACAGTAGCGAACTGGGCCTTCAATCGATACGTGGGGCTGAACAAGTACTGCTTGCTTCCGATAATGAAAACTCCCGCCGCCAGAATCGCAAGCGTTGCGATGATAAATGCTCCAAGTCTCGCCGCCCTTGACATATGCGCTCCCTAGGAATCCCGCTTCATGAATTCCATGACAAATTTGTTGTCGCTTTTCTCAAGGTCCTCGAAGCCGCCCTCGATCAGCACGTTTCCTTCGTGCAGGATTGCCAGGCGGTCCGCAATGGTCTTCGCGCTTTGCAGGTCATGAGTGACCACGATCGCAGCCATGTGATTTTCCTCCTGCAGCTTGAGAATCAGCTCGTCAATCTCGCCGGAGGTAATGGGATCGAGCCCCGCCGTGGGCTCATCGAGCAGGAGGACGCCGGGCTTCAGAGCCAGTGCGCGGGCGAGACCAACACGCTTCTGCATGCCGCCAGAAATATCACTGGGCTTTTTTTTGAGATCGCCTTCCATGCCCACGCTGGCCAGGAGTTCCTTGACGCGATCACGTCGCTCCGATTTCGTCATTTTCGTATGGCGCTTCAATGGGAAAGCAATGTTCTGCTCGACGGTCAAAGAGTCGTACAGGGCCGCGTTTTGAAATAAGAATCCCATTTTTTTCCTGATCTCATTCATCGCTTGCAGGTCGAGGCCGGTGATCTCCTGCCCCTGGACGAGAATGGATCCCGAATCCGGCTGCTGGAGGCCGATGATAAGTTTGAGCAGCACGCTCTTGCCCGTGCCGCTGCGCCCGAGAATGGCCAGAGTGTCGCCACTGTTCACGGTCAGATTGACTCCGTTAAGGACCGTCTGGGGGCCGAAAGATTTGTGTAAGCCTCGCAGGACCACCGCTTGTCCATCGCTTTTCGGTCCGGAGTTTTCGATCGTCGGCGTGACGCTGCTCTCCGGCATATCTAGCAAGATTTGCTGTTCGGGAAGCGTCATGGAAAGAAGACCAGGATCAATTTCACCAGAACGACGTCGGCCAGAATGACAAACAGGGAAGAGAGCACGACAGAACTGGTAGCCGATAGCCCAACACCCGCCGTGCCACCCCGAGTGCGCATGCCCTGGAAGCAGCCAATCATCCCGATGATCAGGCCGAAGACTAGGGTTCGGAAAGTTGGGGCGAGGAAATCGCTGAAGGTGGTCCCGCCGAACCCGTGATGAATGAACTTGGTGAAGGAAATCGGATCGATGAGCGTATCCGCGATCCAGCCGAACATGATACCGAAGAGATCGGCCGCCAGAGTCAGCAAGGGGAGCATCAGAATGCAAGCCACGATGCGCGTAAACGCCAAGTACTTGTAGGGATTTACGCCGGAAGCTTCAATGGCATCGATCTGCTCGGTCACCTTCATGGAGCCCAATTCAGCGCCGATGCCCGCGCCGACCCTGCCGCTTACAACCAGACCCGTCACGATGGGGCCCGTCTCGTGGATGATGGAGAAGACCAGGGCTGCAGGAAGCATAGACTTGGCACCGAATCGAACCAAGCTGCTGCGGCTTTCCAGGGAAAGAACTGCACCGATGGCTGCGCCCGCCAAGGCCACCAGCGGCAAAGATTTGGAGCCTATTTCATCGAGCTGCCGCAACAGTTCGCGGCCTTCAAAGGGCCGTCGCACTGCGGCGCGCATCACCTGCCAGGCAAAAATGCCAAGCTCTCCGAACCATTCCAGGAAGCCATTGAACGGACTCCACAGGGAACTCAGTGTGGCTCGCATCAGCGAAGGAGCTTGTGGTACGTCCTGGCTGATCAAGCGATGAGGAATACTGGCGTTGTGGCTCACGGTTTTGTTCAGTGCCCTTAATGGTTCGAGCTGCTCTCGGTCTTGTCCGCTCCCGGAGAGCCAGGGCGATCCAGCTGGCTAAAAAGCGTGTGCGGACCTCCGTAGATGAATTCTCGTGCGATATTTGCGCCCACGAAAGCCAGGAGAGCGTAATTGCCCATGCGCAATCCATCTTTGACATCATAGCGGCCTGGATACCATCCATAGATTGCTGTAGTTGTGCCGGCGTAAGGCGCTATGAGGGCGGGGAATGACAAGCGGCGATGGCCGTCAGCGCCGTGGCGCGCTGTCACTGTCGAAATCACCGCATGCTCCATCCGCCGAGCGATCCCTCTGCACTCGCAGCGGTAATACAGCGTGTCTTCGCGAAACGCTTCCGCCAAAGCATAGCGCGTCGTCGTGGTGGCCAGGGCGATACCGAAATCCGATCCCACCCGCTCACCATAGGCCTTGAAACCCTGCCCCCATTCCGGAGGCGTTTTCTCTGCCTGATTGATGGCTCCGAGGATCACCGACCCGGCGATCGGATAGGGTCCAAACGCATCGAATAAGTAATTTCTAATCTTGATCTTCTCCGTCGGGCGGACGTAAGCCAGGTCCACGTGTGTATGCGTTGTGCTGGAGAAGGGCGCAGCGACATTCCTCGAGGAAGATCCTTCGCCGGCGGCGGATTGTGCGATTCCCACAGGCGCGAGGGCTCCCAGAAACGAAATTGCCATCAGGAAAGGGACAATTCGAACTCTCTTCATCTCAATTTCTCCTTGCCTTAAATGTTCGACTTGCATTCGTGGCTGGCTGAAGCAATGAGCCAGGAGGGAGGGAAAACACACAGGTAATAAATATCATTCCTGGGATTCGGGTGTCTGTTCCGAAGAGCACACCGGCCACTTGACCTTCGCAGCCCGCAAGGGAGTACTCAGGAAGAGGTAGGAGTGTGGAGCGCTAGTGCGACAACTGGACTGTTCCTGGTCAGTAATAGTGGGGCACGGCCGAATCGAATCCCAGGGGATTGAGCTTGGAACTCTGTGCGCCTGGGCACAGTTCGATGTCTCTGAGGCTCTCCCGATAGGTCAGCTGTAGGAACGCCATGCACAGGAACTGATCGGGGCACGAAAAAAAGCTCGCTCTGAACTCACTGGATAACGGGCAACGCGGCAGCGGAAGGTGCCCGGCGGAAGATGTGGCATCAACTGCCCAAACACCAACTTGCTTCAGTTCACCCTGCCAGCGTAGGTTTCAAAGGCTCACAAAACCGCCGTTCCGAGTCCAGATCGAGACCGGGAAAGTTCCTCCTTTCTGCCTTCCCACATCCATTACTGGCAATGCCCGGAAAGCAAATCGCTGGGACTGTCTTCCATAAATCCGACGTACCGGGGGGAAATGGCCCAGCGGGTCACAGGGTTCCAGTAAGCTTTTTATTATGAAAGACTTAGAAGGGTATTTACCGATTCGGGGAGTACTTTTTTCTATGGGGATTCCCGCCTTTTTTCTAATCCTTATAATTATCTCATGCGCGGCTCACTGAACCTTTGGCTGCCCCGAAACAGCTCGAACATTTCCTCGGACGCCGGTACTGGAAACGGCGGGGGCGAGCGCGTTTGAACTTCCCGTGGGTTTCCAGGATTTGAAAACTGACGCTCGACAAAGTCAATCAAGGGAGGATTTTGCAATGCCCAAGCAAACACTCATTCGAGTACTTCTTTTTGCTCTATGCCTGCCAGTAGGTCTTCTGTTGCTGGTATCTCCTGCCTCCGCGCAAATCGCGGTGGGCATCGCCATTCATGTTGCACCCCCGGCGATTCCTGTTTACGTGCAACCCCCTTGCCCGACCGAGGGCTATCTCTGGACACCCGGTTATTGGGCTTATGGCGAGTCTGACTACTATTGGGTGCCTGGCGTATGGGTGGCCCCGCCGAGCGCGGGCTTGCTGTGGACTCCCGGATACTGGGGCTTCGCCGGAGGAGTTTACGGATTTCATGCCGGCTACTGGGGACCTCACGTCGGATTCTACGGCGGTGTAAATTACGGATTCGGTTATGGGGGAGCAGGATTTGCGGGCGGCGAATGGCGCGGAGGACACTTCGCGTATAACACAGCCGTGCTCAATGTGAACACCACGGTAATCCACAACACCTTCGTCGACAGGACGGTTGTCGTCAATGCCAACGTGGGTGTCCGCGCGAGCTTCAACGGGCCTGGTGGAACGGTCGCGGCAGCAACGGCAGAGGAGCGCGCCGCTGCGGCAGAGCCGCACGTGCAACCGACGGGCGAACAGATGTCCCATGAACACACAGCCAGTCTGGATAGGTCCAATTTCGCTTCCGCAAACCACGGTCGGCCTGCGAATCCCGCGATGAGCAGAGTCGGAGAACGCGCGCACAACCAGCAGGAGCGCATCGCCAACGGAGTCGCCAGCGGAAAAATGACGCCGGGCGAAACGGCCAAAGTCGAAAAACAGGAGCAGCACATCAATCAGCAAGTCAAGGACGATCGCGAAGCCAACGGTGGCAAGCTGACTGCTTCTGAGAAGAAACAAGTGAATAAGGAGCAGAACAAGACCAGCAAAGAAATTCACAAAGACAAGACTAAAGACAAAGATAAGAAATAGTCCTTCTGCCAATTCGTAACAGAATCTGGGAAGCCAGCAGTTAAGCAAAGCCGGGAGGTGAACTTGCCTCCCGGCTTTTTCTTGCCCGATTTTTCGCTCTGTGCTCTTGGATTCCGCTTGAACTTGGATCTGATGAGGAGCCATCCAGCCAATGAAGGCCAGAGTCGCTTGAGGATCGTCCTTCGGATTACGTACATGTTTCGAGGCCGCGCGATGAAAATCGGTCCGTCAAAAGAGATTTCAACGAAGACGGATCCTCGTGACCAAGCCGCCGTTTTGAAAACTCGGACTTGGGCATCCTCTCGGGACTACCTGCGGTGGTCCGTACTTAGTATTTCTTGTGGTCCCGCGTCTCAAATTCTGCCCGCAGCACAATCCGAGCGCCGGCACCCCGACCGCCCCGCGTGCTGCGGCGCGATTGTGTCGCAGAGCCGCATCTCCCCGGGTTCTCGGGCACGGATTAAATTGCAGCAGAAGCGTCTTGGGACTCCTCGAGAAGAACAAAGATGAAACGTCTCTCAGAGCCCCAGACCGCGGAATTTACTGCATTGCCTTACGGAACTGCTTGCGCCGCTCAGGGAGCGACATGGACGCTGATGGCTACGTTGGCGCCGTTGTCCTGGCGGTAGGTCACGTCCGCAGCGGAACCGACCTTCAACTTGCCTTCCACCGTCGTGTTTTTGTCAATGACGAAGGACATCGTAGTCGCTGAAGTTGGCTGCTGGGCTTCTGAAACCGAAGACCCGGCGGCAACCGTGAGTGTGAAAGAATTCTGGTCAACGGAGGCAATCTTTCCAGACACGGATTGCGTCTGAGCGGCAGCCTGCTGACCGTCCTGAGTTTGATGCGTATTGGCCGGCGGCAATGCCAGTGCTCCTGCTACGAGAACCGTGCCAGCCAACGTAGAAAAACCAAATCGCCATGCATTCTTCATTACTAGTGCCTCCTTGGAGATTTGGGCCGAGCACGGATCAGGGAGCAGAAAGCGTGCCAGAGTGGTAGAGAATGTTCAGAAATCTTTGAACTTCCATGGCCTTAACAGCTTACGGAGAGGGTCGCGGATCTAGACCGGAACTCACCGGAGTACCAGGACTGGAATTCTCTTCACTGCGCGAGAACAAACTAGTTAGGGAGTTGTTGTTGCGGAGAGCTTGGTGGCAATTTTGTGTCGCTGGATGCGTCGGACTTGACCACTCCTCTGATTTCTACTTTTGAAGCGGTGCCGGGAGCTGAGGAGACCGGAGTCGCGGGGGCCGGTTGAGCACTGGAATCGAAGAAGGAAGGATTGAGAGAAGCGGTGAGCGGGTAGGATTTTTCGCCGTCCGTAATCTGCGTAAGCAAAAGTTCATACCGGAACCCATCCGGATGATTTTTGCTTCGGAGAAGAACCAAGAGGCCTCGCACTTCCGCATCGGAGTGTATGACTACGCCGTCTCCGATGGATATATCCGAGACGATGGAGCCACGAAACTCGCTGCCATCGCGATCCGCGGCTGAGTCTATGGCATTGAAAATTTTTACATGCAAGACGGTTCCCGGAGGGAGGACCCCAAGAGGGTCGGCGTCCGAATGGCGAAGACGAGTCTGCAAGTGAAAGGCGAGAATTGTTCCCGCGGGAAAGCGGAGAGGTTCGATAACGGAACTGGAAACCTGAGCCGGAGTGGAGACTGCAAATACACCTAGAGCACACAGAACTACGGCAAGCAGACGTGACATCAGGGCTGGACCTTTCCGCGGCCGAGAGCTAACTGTCAAATCCAATTTTAAAATCGCGGTAAAGAACAGTCAATTCAAAAGCAAAGGTCAGGTGCTGAATCGCATATTGGCATATGCAGATTAATGAATTTGTGGAAATTTTAATACGATTGCCGGCGGTTGTATTCGGTTCGAGTTTCTTGCCTGTTCCCGGTGTCCTGACACGCGGCCGCGCGAAATTCAATAAGAGCCCAGATGCGCCCGTGAATGGATGGGAAAATGTCCAGCAGGGAGCGTCACGGCTCGAAACCGGCGCTCTTCTAGTCCACCTCCTTGATTTTTTAGGATGGTGGCCTGGAAAACCTGGCTTCGTCGACCGGAACGTTGTCCTCTACCTCGTAAATCTGGATCGTAGAACTGCTCGTTGGACCGGAAACGGTGATTCGGAAAGGCAGTCGAACGCCGTCGACATCTCGATAATCCGAATAATCGATTTGCTCCGGATTAACGCCAAGTGCGGACTCTTTGTAGCGCACGACCCGCACCAGCAGGCGTGACTGCGCGTCGAAATAGAGCTTTGCAGCTGGCGCGGTCCCTTCAGCGCACAAGAGCACGTAGCTTTCGCGTTCGCCGATCTTTTCAGGATATTCGACATGCAGCCCGGAGTAATACTGCGGGATGTGCAATGGAAACTGCAGATCCGCATCCAGCCTGGCAGCGTCGAGATCGGCGCCGTGCAGATCGCGTGCTTGGCGCCCCGGAGTGCGGAACCAGGCTGCGTCGCCGTCAAAAACAGTGACGCTGTCACCCTTTACATAGTGTCGGACAACCGCCTGCTTGTTTGGGGCTTTTGAGAAGATTTCGAGGGCCGTGGACTGGCCGCGGAAGTTCTCCCTGCCCTTTACGATCCGGCTCGTCCTGCTCGCGATCGCCCTGGCGCCGCCGACGGCACCGACGTACTTTTCAAGTAATTCGGATGCTGTGGGCAAATCCGTAGGAAGCTTCTGCGCTTCGGTGCTCCCGGCGCCGGCGTTTGCGCCTATTTCTCCGTCGACTATCGGCGTGTCCACCGGGCTCCGCGCACCGCGATGGCAGGAGTAGCAGGTCACTTCGCGCTGGCCTTCGAAACTACTCTTGTTGATGGCGATCATCATTTGCATCATTTCGCGTGCAGCTTGTTTCGGCTTTTTGTCGTCTTTCTCGAAATGGTCCTCGACATGGCAGAAGTTGCAATCCACTCCGAGCGACGACGACATAAATTCCATCGAAGGCACCAACTGTTCGGCCGGAATACCTTTAAGCATTCGGATGTTCTTGAAGACCTCTTCCGCCTTTTTTTGTGGGGTCTCTGCCGAAGGCTTCTGAGCGCCTTGGCGCCCATCGGCCGTTTCGTTCATGGCCGCTTTGATTCTGGCGGAGAGTTCAACGGCCTCGGCGGTCTTGCCCTGACTTCGATACAGTTCAATCAGCGTGCTGGCCGCTGGCAGATATAGCGGATCGAGCGTGACGGCGCGCTCCAAATGGGTGATCGCGCGGTCCGCGTCTCCTTCCTCTATGTAAGGCGAAGCAGCTCCCGCTTCCGTGACCGGCGAATCGGGATCCAGCTGGAGCGCGCGTTCGAGGGCCAATTTCGCATCGGCTGTTTGTTTTCCGACAAGCAGGGCCTCGCCAATCCATTTGAAAAAGTCGCTGTCATTGGTGAACTGCCGCTGCACCTCCGTCAAGGTGCGGTAACCCTGGATGATGAAGGCCGAAGAGTGACGCTGCATGCCGACGTCGATGTAAGCGATACCGAGATTCCTTTTCTCCAGCTCGGGCGGCGGTTCCCGCCACGCGGCGATTCCGGCATCCGCCGAAAGATCGGCCTGGCCTGTCTCGGGGCGGCGCTGAATCCGGTGATCTGTAAAAACTGTATGCCCCCCGTCTTCGGCATTCCGGCGGGGCATATGGCAGCTCAGGCAATCGGTGTCCCGGCCAGGATGTGCAGCAGGGAAGTTCGACGTGTGGCAAGTGAGGCATCGTGCGCGGTAATACTGCACGGTCTGAAGGGGCTTGTCGTGTGGGTTGTGGCAGGTGCCGCACCACAAGCGGCCGCCGCTGTTGCGGGCGCAGGCGCTCAGCGCAAGTTGCTCGACATGACTGATGACTTTGAAACTCCCGGCCGGCGCGCCTGGCGGCAGGGCATTGCGGTAAATCGTGAATGTGTCTTCCAATCGCTGCCCGGGGATAAAGTCGCTCAGCTTCTTGCCGGGGTTGGGGACGCGTGCAACTCCGAACAAATGACATTGCTCGCAGACGCTGTCGCGCGCGGCCGGCTCGAGCTTCGCCGGATTCACGATCGTGCCCGCTCGTGGATCCGTGAGGTGCCGTTCGACAGGGCCATGGCAAAGCTCGCACGTGATCGCCTCAGCGGCGAAAATCGGCGGCCGATATTGATTCAGAGTGCCCGCGATGTGAAGTGCGGTTCCCGAATGGCAGAGAACACATTCCTCGCTGACGGGGCGCGTGAAGTCCGGATCGGACACATTTTCGTAACCGGGGGCTAGGTCATAGGATTTGCGGCTGGTATAGAAAGCCACGGGCGACTGGAACAGGTGCCCCCCGATGTCGACAAGGTACCCGCTGGCATGGTTTCCGGAGCCAACGACAAAGTCGACGCGATAGTCGCTGCTGTCGCCGCCATTTTCCCAATGCTGCCAATACCCGGCCGGCGAAGAACGCATGGTGATCCTCGAGCCATGGGCGCTCACAGTGCCATCGGGCTCCTGACCGGCGCGCCGCAGTGAATGGGCCATGGCCGAGCGGGCATAGCCCTCAACCTCCCCGGGGTGGCAGAACATGCAGCGACTCGCGCCCGTCGGCGCGCGCCGCAGCGGTTCGGCGAGAACCGCCTTGTCTTGTGTGGGCGCCGCGCTGCTTGCGGATTGGCCTCGGCTGAAGGTTACGCCGCAGAGAAGAACCAGAAAAACAGACAGGCTTAAAGCGAGAATTTGCGCCGCCCCTGTGAGCTGTGATCGCCGGACCATTCGGCGGGCCTTATCGCGGGGAGAAAGAGCTTTTCACTCTTTGCCTTCCGGCGCGAGCTGGGAGAGGCGCTTGGGCGTCGAACGCGTTCTAACCTGGTTGTTGTTTGGAGGAAACGTTGTCGAGTTGCGAAGAATCAACTGTGTCTTGAGGACAAATTCCGTTCCGTTTGGCGTGGGGGCTTCTCGCTTCACTTCCTTGAGCAGAGCGTTGAACGCCAGTGTCGCCAATTCCGCCTGCGACATCTGAATCGTGGTCAACGGCGGAATCATGAACTCTGCCAGCCGCGTGTCGTCGAATCCAATGACAGATAATTCCTGAGGCACGCTAATTCCCAGATCGAACGCTTGCCTCATCACGCCGATGGCGGTCATGTCATTCGAGCACATCAGAGCCGTGGGCTGCTCCCGGAGTTTGGAGAGATTCTGCAGTGCGAGTTTTCCACCCTCCAGCCGGTGATCGCCCTCGACGATAAGCTCCGGCCTCACTTGCAGGCCAATTTCCCGCATCGAAGCTTCGAAGGCGTCTCTCCGTGCGACTGCCGAGCGCAGCCGGAGGGGGCCCGTTACAAAACCGATGCGTTCATGCCGCATCGCGGCGAGGTGTTGCACCGCCTGGCGGATTCCATGCGCATAATCGACGCGGATATTGCTGACGCGCGGCGCCTTGGGACCCACGTCCACGAAAACGAGCGGCAAATTCCGAAATCGCAGATGTTCGAGGAGTTCGTCTTCCATTCCGAACGTAAGGATTGCGACGCCATCCACGCGCCCCTCAATCATCCTGCGGACAGCGAGTTCCATTCGCTTCGGATCGTGAATCGTCGAGGTCAGAAGAATTTCGTAGTTTTGTTCGACGGCCAGCGTCTCGAAGGTCTGCACGATCTCGGGGAAGAAGGGGTTGGTGATTTCAGAAACGATTAACCCGAACACACGGCTCCGTCCGGAGACCAGTGCCCGGGCTTGGCGGTTGGGGTAGTATCCGAGCTCGGCGATAGCCTTCCAGACGCGTTTTGCCAATTGTGCATCGACTGTCGCGACTTGGTTGACCGTACGTGATACAGTGGCAGTTGATACTCTGGCTCGTCTGGCGACATCCCGAATGTCCACGGGTCCTCTTTTGCCCTCAGCAAAGGTTGTCAGTTACAGTATACGCTATCCCAAACATGTGACAACCGATGTCCCAGCGCGGGAGCCTGCGGTGCGAATTCCTAACCAAGAATCCAGCCTTGTTCCCACAGTGCCATCGAAGCAAAGGAGGAGTTTCAAGATGGCGGCGGAACGCGGAACAAAAGGGCAAAGGCCCTTGCAAAGCCAGCACCGCCATGGTAAACGTTTACTTAACTTGCCCGGTAATCTCGGTGCTCTCAGGTGCTTCTAGGGGACGACTCATGAGCAGACTTCCTGTGATTCTTTCCGTCTTTTGCCATTGGGCATTGTTTACGATCCCTTTCTACGCCACGGCAGCAGAGCACAAGATCGAGGTTTCAGATTTTGGGAAAACCAGTGACGGCGCCTCTGTCTCCCGGTACGTTCTGATCAATCGGCAAGGCGTCGAGGCGGTCGTCATCACGTACGGAGCCACTCTGGTTTCGCTGAAGGTTCCCGATCGTGCTGGCAAATCGGCCGATGTAGTTCTCGGATACGATACCCTCGAAGGGTACGAGCAGGGCAAATCCTATTTTGGAGGCACCATCGGTCGGTACGGGAACCGGATCGCACACGGTGAGTTTACGCTGGACGGAACGACCTTTCATCTTCCTAAAAACGATGGGCCCAACAGTTTGCATGGTGGCACGGTCGGATTTAACAAAAGAATTTGGGCGGGCGTGGATCGTTCGCGTGCGGATGCCGAAGTCCTTGAGTTGAGCTACACTAGCGCCGCTGGCGAAGAAGGCTACCCCGGTACACTAAAGGTGAAAGTCACCTACACGCTGCCTGCGGAAGCCAATGAATTGCGCATCGATTACACGGCGACGACTGACAAAGACACGGTCATCAATCTAACGAATCACAGTTATTTCAATTTATCCGGCGACGCCAGCAGGGAGATTGTGGATCATCAGTTGCTCCTTCGGGCGCAGCAATTTACGCCAGTGGATGCGACTCTGATACCGACCGGAGAATTGCGTGCGGTTCGCGGCACGCCATTCGATTTTACAAAACCGGCAGCTATCGGGGAGCGCATCCATCAGGACGATGAACAACTGAAGTTCGGGAAGGGTTACGACCATAACTGGGCGCTCGAAAGAACGAAGAAAGTCGGGCTCGAACTTGCCGCTGAGGTATTAGAACCCACCAGCGGGCGAGTCCTGGAAGTACTCACAACGGAACCGGGGATTCAGTTTTACAGCGGTAATTTCTTGGACGGCACGGCAAAGGGCAAGGGCGGCCAATTGTATGCCCATCGAACCGGACTTTGCCTGGAGACGCAGCATTTCCCGGATTCGCCGAACCATCCGGGTTTTCCGTCCACGGTCTTGAAACCGGGAGAAACCTATCGGTCGTCGACAGTTTTGCGATTTTCCACGCGGAAATAACGTGACGGTATAGAGTCGAGGGCGAATGCGGTTAGCGAAACTACGAGAACAGGTCCTGGAAGCCAATCTGGACTTGGTCCGCAGAGGTTTGGTCCTTTCCACCTTCGGCAATGCCAGCGGCATTGCGCGCAAAGAAGGTTTGATCGTCATCAAGCCCAGCGGCGTTCCCTACGACCGGATGAAATCGAAGGATCTCGTCGTTACGGATCTGCAAGGCCAGGTGGTCGAGGGGAAGTTGCGGCCTTCTTCGGATCTTCCCACGCATGCTGCCCTGTACCGGGCCCTCCCCGCCATCGGCGGAATCGCGCATACGCATTCCGAGTACGCCACGGCCTGGGCGCAGGCTCAGAAACCAATTCCGTGCCTGGGTACCACGCACGCCGACTATTTTCACGGCGCGATTCCACTGACCGAAGTGATGTCAGACACCGAAATCGGCGGCGAGTACGAGGCAAATACGGGGGCAGTGATCCTCCGCGCATTCCAAGGGCTGGATCCACTGGCGATTCCGGCAGTGCTCGTCAGAAACCATGGGCCCTTCGCTTGGGGCGCTGACCCGCGAGAAGCGGCGGAGAATGCATGGATGCTGGAGGCCGCCGCGCGCATGGCGTATTTGACCATGGCCGTAAACGCGGATGCGACCGCGCTCGGCAAAACGCTTCATGACCGGCATTTTCTGAGGAAGCACGGCAAGAAAGCCTATTATGGGCAGAAGAAAAGTAAACACTGATTTGCTTTTTCGCTGAGACATAACGAGTGATTTGAACACGTTTGAGAAAGCGACCTAAGGGACCATGGCCAACAAGAGAAAAATGACGATGGGAGTGATCGTGGGAAACCGGGGATTCTTCCCGGCTCATCTTGCGAAGACCGGGCGGGAAGAGATGACCCGGGTCCTCGAACGAGCGGGCATCGATGTGGTGGTACTCGGTCCCGAGCAGAGCAAACATGGAGCGGTGGAAACCTATGAAGAGGCAAAGCGCTGCGCGGAGTTGTTCAAATCGAAAGGCGATGCGATCGACGGCGTGATTGTGACGCTGCCGAATTTCGGAGATGAGCGCGCGATCGCGGATACGTTGCGATTGGCCCGCCTCAATGTTCCTGTTTTGGTTCAGGCAACGCCGGACACGCAGTCAAAAATGACCATCACGGACCGGCGCGACAGCTTTTGCGGCAAGATGTCCGCCTGCAACAATTTGACGCAGTACGGCATCCCTTATTCGCTCACCACGCTGCACACCGAAACACCGGATTCCGAGGAGTTTCAGAAAGATCTCGAATGGTTCGCGGGAGTTTGCCGCGTTGTGAAAGGGCTGCGCAACCTGCGTATCGGCGCATTGGGGGCGCGGCCGACGGCGTTCAACACCGTGCGCTACAGCGAGAAGCTGCTGGAGAACAGCGGCATTTCGGTCGAGACGCTCGATCTTTCCGAAGTACTCGGCCGCATTGAGCGGATGCAGGATACAAACGAAGCGGCAGTGCAAAAGCTCGAATCCATCCAGAAATATGTGACGACTACGGATATTCCGCGGGCTGCGCTGCTGAAGATGGCCAAGTTAGGCGTGGTGATCGATCAGTGGATGAAAGCCACCGACGTGCAGATCAGCGCGGTGCAATGTTGGACTTCGCTCGAAGAAAACCTCGGAGTCGTGCCCTGTACGGTGATGAGCATGATGAGCGACTCGCTGCTTTCGAGCGCTTGCGAAGTGGATGTGTGCGGCGTACTGGGCATGCACGCTTTGCAGCTGGCTTCGGAATCGCCAAGCGCACTGCTCGATTGGAACAACAATTACGGAAACGATCCGAATAAGGCGGTGTGCTTCCATTGCAGCAATCTGCCGAAGCATTTCTTCAAAGACGTCAAAATGGACTACCAGGCAATCATCGCAGGGACGGTTGGAAAAGAGAATACGTTTGGAACATGCGTAGGACAGGTAAAGCCGGGAGCAATGTGCTTCGCGCGTTTTTCGACGGACGACTTCGCCGGCAGAATCCGCGGTTATACCGGCAGCGGCCGGTTCACGGACGATCCCCTGGAAACGTTTGGCGGCGCTGGAGTCGTCGAAATTCCAGGCCTGCAGAAACTGCTGCGCTACATCTGCGAAAACGGTTTCGAGCATCACGTGGCTGCTAACTTTTCTTCCGTCGCTCCCGCCGTGCATGAAGCCGCCAAGCGTTACCTCGGCTGGGATATGTACGCCCACGCGGGTTAATGGTTTATTTGAACCGGTTCTTTGTACGGAGCGAGTCGAAATCCCATGGCCATCGTGGCTGGCGTTGATTTTGGAACCCTGAGCGTTCGCGTTTCCATTGTGGACAGCGAACGAGGTTTGCTCGCAACCGCGCTTGCCGAGTATCCGCTGCACCGCAAACGTGAGGATCCGGAATACGCCACGCAATCGCACGACGAGCAGATGCGTGCTTTGGCTAGCGCGACCCGTGAGGCGGTACGAAAAGCGGGCGTTGCCCGGGATCAGGTGCAAGCGCTGGCAATCGACACGACCGGTTCTTCCGTCATTCCCGTTGGCAAAGACCTGGAACCGCTCGACGAATATTATCTTTGGTGCGATCACCGTGCCAAAAGGGAAGCCGCGGAGATCACCGAAGCGGCGCACCGCGAAAACCTTGCGGCTATCCAGTGGTCGGGCGGAGTGTATTCGTCGGAGTGGGGCTTCTCGAAACTGCTGCATTGGCTGCGCCACAATCCAGAAAAGCGCGCACACTTTGTTTCCGCCTTCGAGCATTGCGACATGGCGGCGGCCACGCTTTCCGGAATCACCGATGCGCGCAAGGTAAAGCGCAGCGTCTGCGCCATGGGTCACAAGTGGCTGTGGAATCCGGATTTAGGCGGCCTGCCTCCGGAAGAGTTTCTCGTCAAAGTCGATCCATTGTTTGCGGGCGTTCGGGAAAAACTTCAGGGTGAGTATCTTACCTCCGACCATATCGCCGGGCGACTCTCCGCTCCCTGGGCGGAAAAGCTCGGACTGAGAGCCGGCATCCCGATTCCGGTCGGCGCATTCGACGCGCATTGGGATGCGATCGGGGCGGGTTGCCGGACCGAGGACATGGTAAATGTCGTCGGGACTTCGACCTGCATCATTGGCATCACGCCGTCGGTGAACCTGGTTCCGGGTGTTTGCGGAGTTGTACAGGGCAGTGTGCATCCGCTGCGAACCGGAATTGAAGCCGGCCTTTCGGCGGTCGGAGACATTTTCAGCGCCATTGCCACTCGCGCCGGAACCGATGTGGCGACGCTGAGCCAGGGGCTTGAGAAGTACCGGCCCGGGCAGACCGGCCTTTTGCGCATGACCTGGGATAACGGCGACCGGACCGTTTTGGTGAACCCGAATCTGCGCGGAATGACGCTCGGTTGGAACTTGCAGAACACCGCTCAGGACGAACTCTTCGCGGCGATCGAAGGCACTGCATTCCATACGCGAATCATTCTCGACCGCATGGCGGAACATGGCGTGAACATCAAGCGCGTGATCAATGCGGGCGGCATTCCGCAGAAAAACAGCGTGCTCAATCAGATTTATGCGAACGTGCTGGGGCGGCCGGTGCTGGTGCCGAGCAAAAGCGTCACGAGTCTGGGGTCCGCGATATTTGCCTTTCTCGCCGCCGGGACATTCAAGACGGTGGAAGAGGCGCAGGATAAAATATGTCCAGGGCATACCGTGTTTACGGCCGAGCCTGCGGCGCAGAAGGTCTACAATTCGCTGTACGCGCTGTATCACCGCCTCTACTTTGCGTTTGGTCAGCCGGGTATCGGGAAATTCGGCGACGTCCTGCCCACGTTGATCACCGTGGCCGAGAAGGCGAACGCCTAAGGTTGAGGTTTGTCTCTGGGCCTGCGGCACTCGGGCCAGTCCCGATCCCTGGCAATCCATCCCTCCACTCCAATGTGAGTTCAGACGCCGGATCGTCTTGCTGGCCTTCTAACCCCCGCCCGGGACATCCAGAGAATCAAACGCCGCTTTTTGTCGAGGAGAAAAGGTCAGTCGTGAGGGACTGGAAACACTGGCGGCCTCGAGTTCATCCATCGACGGGAGCGGCGAAGCGCCAGTAAACACAGTAGCGCTGGTTGAACAGGCGATAAAAGGGGCTAAGAGTGACGTCCACGGGACGGCCCGCGCCCACGGTATGAAAAGTGAGCGGTTTATCTTTGGAGCTGACCGGTTGAATCCATTTCTCCAGGGCATTCCGGTCGCCGGCGAGTTGGGGTACGGCGATGCGAGAAAAACCGCCGTGCAGAAATTTGTCGTCGGAATAGATACGCCGGGGGTCGAGATCTTCCGTGCCGAGTTCACCGGCGAGCACCAGCGGGCCGTACAGGATAGCCGCTAGTTTCGGGTCGCCGGGAATGGTCTCTGAATCGAGGCGCATCGGCAGCTTCATTTCCACGTAGTCACCGTTCTTCCAGGTGCGGTCGATTTTCGCGTAGCTGGAGGGTGTCAGCTTTTCGTTTTGCCGGAAGGGCTTGCCGTTGACGGCCAGGCTGGCGTTTTCGGCCCAATACGGTATACGCAGGTTCAAGCGAAAGTCCGAGGGCGATTGGGTCTGGATAATCAAGCGGGTCCCGGCTTCCTCGGGGAAACGCGTTTCCTGGCGGATGGTGACGCCCTTCTCCCGCCAGTTGACTTCGGAGGCGAAGAAAAGGTTCACCCAGAGAGACCGGGTATCGTGAAAATAGAAGCCCTCGCCGAGCTTCGAGAAATTTTCCAAGCCCGTACCGCAGCAACAGAAGAAGCCCTCGTGGGGCACGAAGTGAACTTTCCACTGACCGGGTTGCATTCCGAGGTAGTAAAGGGGCGAGCCCTCCGCCGGGTTGGGCGTGGCGAGGATGTGGTTCAGGAAAGCGCGCTCGTAATAGTCTCCGTATTGTGGCGCGGCCTGCCAGGTGAAGAGATGGTGGGTCAGCTTGAGCATGTTATAGGTGTTGCAGGTTTCCTGCGTGAGGTCCGTGAGTTCGGAGGCGAGTGCGTCCGGAGCCGTGCGGAAATGTTCGCTGACGCTGTTGCCGCCGGTGACGTAGCTGCGGTGCAGCGCAACCTGTTGCCAGAAGAATTGTGCGGCGTCGCGGTAGAACGGTTCGCCGGTCAGCTCGAATTCGCGGGCGGCTCCGATAAACTTGGGTATTTGGGTGTTGGCGTGGAGGCCGGTGAGTGTATCACGCCCTTCGGCGGCGGGGTCCATCACCGCGTGATGGTCGAAGCGTTTGGCGACCACCAGATAATGGGGATTCTGGGTGGCGGCGGAGAGGTTGGCCAGGACTTCGCTCATGCCGCCGAATTCGGTTTCTAAGGTGCGCTGCATTTGTTCCTCGGGGAGCCGGCCCGTGCGCCAGTCCACCCAGCCGGCCATGCCCTCGAGCACCTGAAGCGCCTGGGGATTCAGGCAGTGCTCGTGGACGTCGAGCAAGCCAGCCATGATTTTATGGAGGGCATACCAGAGGACTGCGGAGGGACGACCCTGCTCAAGGTCGTCGAAGTTCGACTCGGGAAACGCAGAAAGATAGCCCCTGTCGCCTAGCTGCGTCTGGCATTTTCTGAGTTCGGCCACCATGGCGTCGGCCTTTGACCTGATGCGGGCGTCGCCGGTCGAGGCATACATCTGGCCGCACGCGGAAAGAAAATGGCCGACGTAATGACCGCGCCAGCCGTTGCTGGGAGACTCGCGGTTCGAGAGCGGCTCGGCAGAGGACGGCAGACTGGCATTGACGCGGAAGTTGTGCAGCAGGCGGTCGGAATCGAGAGCGAGCAGATAATTGAGCGTTTGGTCGCGCATGCGGACCAGTTGCGGATCGAGAATCCTGACATCCTTGAGCGGGAACGGAATGGCGGTCAGGGCGGGAAGCGGGTGCCCGCTCTTCGGGGCAGCGGCCGTCCGATTCGGCGGGTCACCCGGAAAGGGCGGGGCAGCATCCAAAGGAGACTCAATCACTTTTCCGGCCGCTCTACCGGCGGCAAGCGCCGTGCCGGCCGAGAGTATGCGGCGGAGAAAGTCGCGTCTGATCATAGAAGCATCCTTTCCGGGAAGCACAAGGAGCCCAGGCGCTTCCGACCCCTGCGGAGTATACCTCTCTCGGAGCGACTGTGGCCGGACCGTCAGCTCTAGCATGGTTTGCGGCAGAGGCGCGTAAGCCGACAGCTGGAAAAGTAATTGCATGCATCGCGAGTTATGATTTATCGTCGAGGGCGTGTAAACGTTTGCTCCTGACGGAGCTCGAAACACAGCGTTCCCGGGAGGCGAGTATGACGAAGAAAACGAAATTGACGAGGCGGGAATTTGTGGGTCGGGCGGTATCCGCGGCCGCGGTGAGCGCGGTGCCTGCTCGCAGCTTGTTTGGCGCATCCTGGCGCGGCGGCGCGGGTTCGCCCGGTGCGGACTGGAAAGAGGAAGGTGTGCTCTTTCTGGATAAGTCGCCATACGCGAAACTGCACAACATTCCGGTGCATGCGGTGACGATTGCGGCGGGATTTTGGGGAGCGCGGCGCGAGACAAACGTCGAAAAGAGCATTCCGTCCATGGAAAAGTTGCTCGAAGCAAACGGGCGGATGAACAATTTTCTGCGCCTGGCTGGAAAGAGCGACGCGGCGCAGCACGGGCCGGTTTATTCGGACTCGGACGTGTACAAATGGACGGAGGCGGTGGGGTTCGCCTTACAGTCGGGCGACCGTCCTGAATTGCGCGCCGAGACCGACGCGATTATCAAGGAAGTTGTCGCGGTGCAGGAGCCGAGCGGATATTTAAATACGTACTATGTCGGGGACAAGGCGAAGGATCGCATGTTGCCTGACGTGCAGCGATGGGGGCACGAGCTCTACAACATCGGGCACATGATTCAGGGGGCCGTTGCGTATTATCGCGCGACAGGTGACAGGACGTTGCTGGACGCGGGGATCCGATTTGTGGACGGCTTTTTGTTGCCCAATTTTGGGCCGGGAGCCGATAAGAAGCCCATTCTTTCGGGGCATCCTGAAATCGAAATGGCTTTGATCGAACTTTACCGCACCACCGGAGACAAGCGGCACCTGGATCTTGCGGGCTATATCCTTCAGGGCGATGAGCGGATCAAGCTGCCGCCGCACGGCTACGTTTATCATTTCTGCGGAATTCCGTTTACGACGCGCACGCATCTTGAGGGGCACGCGGTGCGTGCGATGTATGCCTGCTGCGGTGCAACCGACTATTACCTGGAAACCGGCGATCAAACGTATTTGAAGGCGCTTAATGTACTTTGGGGGGACCTGGTCGCGGCCCAGATGTATGTAACGGGCGGAGTCGGTGCACGAAGTTCGGGCGAGGCATTTGGCGATTCCTACGAGTTGCCGAATTTTACGGCCTATGGAGAGAGTTGCGCGGCGATCGGGAACATGATGTGGAACTGGCGGCTGCTGGCCGCGAGTGGCGACGCGAAATATGCGGATGTGATCGAGCGAGCTTTGTACAACGGGATTAATTCCGGGATGTCGCTGGACGGGACGATGTATTGCTACCGCAATCCGCTGGGATTTGATCCATCGGGCGGCGACCAGATTCGGAATCCGTGGTACGACACGACCTGCTGCCCGCCGAATCTGGAGCGCACGTTTGCTTCCTTACCTGGATATTTTTACAGCACGAGCAAAGACGGGCTTTACGTTCACCTGTATGACAATTCGCAATTGGATTGGCATTTGGAAGACGGGACCGGTTTGAAGGTGGCGCAAAAGACGAATTATCCGTGGGATGGCGCGACGGAGATTACGGTGACGCCAGCCAAGCCGGCGGAGTTCACTTTTTATCTTCGCGTGCCGGGATGGTCGGACGGGACGCAGGTTTCCCTGAATGGCAAAGCGGTTTCTGGAGCGACACCGGGACAGTATCTGGCTTTGCGGCGGCAGTGGGCGGCGGGCGACGTCATCCGTGTGAAGTTTGGCATGACGCCCGAAGTGATTGAGGCGAACCCGCGCGTTGTGGATGACTACGGGCGCGTGGCGGTTCAGCGTGGGCCGCTGGTTTATTGTCTCGAGCAGCTGGATCAGCCGGATGGAGTGCAGCTATTCGATGTTTCTTTGGATTTGCGGCAGAAAGGCAGTTCGGCGTTCCACGAGGAATTTCACAAGGATCTGCTTGGAGGAATCGTGGTGCTGAAGCATACCGGAGCGGTCGGCGAGAAATCTAATTCGCTCGGCGCGCTTTACCGCCCCTATGGTGCAGAGGCTTCCAAAGGGCGGCAAGTGGAACTGAACTTCATCCCCTACTATGCGTGGGCGAACCGGGCCGGCACGCCAATGCAGGTCTGGACGCCGGTTCTGAAGGCGTAGGAAAGTTCTGCCGAGCTCGTCCACTGATCCGAAGCTGACGCCGCGTTTCGAATCGCTAGGTTTTTACGGTGTGATAGAGGCGGTAAGGCTCATCGCCGATGGCGGCAAACGGACGGAATGTGATTTTTCCGGCTTCGCCCTGGACTTGCCAGTTTTCTGAAGACGCAGAAGCGGCGGTAGCGGCTAAGAGTTGCGCGCGCGAAAAGCTTGCGGGCAGATTTCCCACGCCAAAGAGTGCGAGCGGGCCGCGGCGGAGCGCCACGATCTGTGGATTTTCTGGATCAACGGGTTGGAGGCTGAGCGGCATCCCGATTTCATACTCCACGCGGTCGCCGTTCTTCCATGTTCGCGATAATGCAAAGAATTTTCCTGCGAGAACGTCGCCCTCGACACGCTTGCCGTTTACTGAGACCCGTGTCTTGGCGTCCGCCCAGGCCGGAACGCGCAGGTACACCGTGAACTTTTCAGGGCGCGCCATCTCGAGCTCGAGCTGGGTGGCATTCGATGCGGGATAACTGGTTTTTTGCGTCAGGGTGCATTTCGTGCCGCCTTCGATCCAGCTGAGGCGAGAGGGCAGGAAGAGATTCACGTAAAGGCCGTCTTTGGACGGGTAGTAGGAGCTGATTCCGTAATCGGCGGCAAGCTGGGGGAAAGTGCCGGAACAGCAAGGCCACTTGTCCTTGTAATAGACCTTTTTGGCGGCGTCCGAGTTGTAGTCGGAGTAGTAGAAGCTGGTACCGTCGGGAAGAATGGGCTTGGCGCCGGCGATGGTGTTGTAGAGGACCTGCTCCATGCTGTCGCCGTAACGTGAGTCGCGCGTCACGCGAAGTAGGTAGCGTGTAATTTTGAACTGGCCATAGGCCCCGCAGGGAGTTTCAAAGCTGGAGCGGGTTTTTCCCAGGCTTTCCGCAAGTAGTCCTTTGCCGGGCACGACAAAGGCTTCGTCCGGTCCCCATCCGCCTGTTGCATAGCTCTGTTCCTGCACCATGCGCAGACCGTTCGTTGCGGCGCGAAGATATTTTTCATCGCCAAGGACCAGGTAGGCCTGCATGGCCGAGCTGAATGTATTCACGTGACTGTAGGCGTGCTTGCCGGGAAGGGCATTGTGATTTTCGGCGAGCGCGTCGTAATACTCGTGGTAGATGAAACGCTCGCCCAGTTCTTTGTAGCGCTCGTCACCGCTGCGTTGATAGGCGAGGAAGAAATTTTCGGGCAAGGTATAGGTTTCGTCCCATGTGAAGGCGATGGATTTGTGCGGACGGGCTTCTTGTTCGGACCGGCTTAGAGCTTTTTCGGGGAGATGCGGCAGGACGGCTTCGGTGGCACGCTTGAGAATAGCGAGGGCGTCGGGATCGGCGGCGAATTCGTGGGCATCGATCAGGCCGCAACAGGTTTTGTCGAAGGTGTAGCCGGGGAGGCGATAGTCGACATAGAACTTCCCGGTGGGCTCGACGGTCTCGCCAAACCTCCGTACGAGGCGGTGTACTTTTGCCTCGGTTTCTTTCGAGCCCGTCACGGCATACGCGCGAGCCAATCCGGAAACGTATTGACCGAAGGTATGTCCGGCAATGAACGCGTGAAAATTGTCCTTTTCATTGAAGTCGTCGCCATCGTCGTACCAGCCGCCCATGTCGGGGCCGGGAGCCGGCATTCCCTGGCGCTTGCGGAACGGCTTCAGAAGACCATCTTCGTCGAGATGAAGGAATAGTTGGTGGTTCTGGTCGAACTGAGTGCGGAAGGGGCCCTCAAGCAGTTGGATTTGCGAATAGCCGAAGATCGAGAGTTCGGGAGTGATGGCCACGGTTGCCGAAGAGCGCGGCCACGCCGGAAGAGAGCGCGCCGCGAGCAGGCCGGCGGTGGAAACGGCAGCGGTTTTGAGGAACTGGCGCCTGGTCTTTGTGGTCATCGGGAAACCTCCGGAGATCGCTTTACGTACGGCCTCCGCGGATTGCGGGAGGCGCGCTGGGAAGAGACGGCCGAGCGCAAGAATCGAAGTAAGCGTTATCTCGAACGACCTATGTATAGCGCGGCAGAGGCTCGGCGTCAAACAGTAGCTGTCCTCGATTTCCCGAATGCAGTATCCTTTGCTTCGAGCCCATGAAACGTTTTCCTGAACTCTCGATGATGATCCGCAGGATTCTGGCGCTAGCAGGGCTCCTGCTCGCCTGCCGTTCCTCGGTTTTCCCAGAGGCCACGCAGAGTCCGACGGAGCCGGTCACTTCGGCGCTCCGCGCCCGGGACTATGACAAAGCGGTGGAGTTGAGCCGGGCGGCGCTGGAAACATCGCCTGAAAATGCGCAATTGTGGACGCTGCAGGGCATCGCTTTCGCGAGCAAAGGCGACAACAAAGACGCGCTGGCGGCCTTTCAGCGAGCGCTTAAAATCTCTCCAAATACCATTGCCGCGTTGGCCGGGGCAGCGCAGATTGAGTACCAGGCCAACAGCACAGCGGCGGTTCCGCTGCTGAATCATTTGCTGCAATTGCGCCCGGAAGAGCCGACGGCCCACGCCATGCTGGCCGTGATGGAGTATCGGAGAGGAAACTGCGCTGCAGCGACTTCACATTTTGCGAAAGCTGGCGAACTGCTTGATTCCCAGGTCGACGCTCTGCATGCCTACGCCACATGCCTCGTGAAGCTCAAGCGAATGGATGAGGCGGTGACAACTTTCCAGAGAGCTCTGGCGCTTCGGCCACAGGATCCGCGCGAACATCTCGTTCTTGCGTCTATTCAGCTTATGGCCAAGCGGCCGCAAGATGCGCTTGCCACGCTCGAACCGTTGTTGCAGGTGAAGGATGTGGATGCGGATACGCTGCAGCTTGCTTCGACGGCTTACGAAGATGCGGGGGACACCCCCCAGGCGGTCAGCACGCTACGGCAGGCTCTCTTGCTGGCGCCGCGGAACATCAGTCTTTATTTGGACTTTGCCAACATTTGTTTTACGCACGAATCGTTTCAAGTGGGAATTGATGTGATCACGGAGGGCCTGTCGCTCGAGCCAAAAGCGGACGACCTTTACGTCGCCCGAGGGGTTCTGTACGTGCAGCTGGCGCAGTATGACAAGGCCGAGGCGGACTTTGAGAGGGCCTATGAATTGAACCCGAACCAATCCTTGAGTACGGCAGCGCAAGGTCTGGCGGCTGTCCAGGCGAATGATCTTGATCATGCTTTGGAGTCGGTTCAGACAAAACTAGCCCGGAAGCCCAACGACCCTCTGCTGCTTTACTTGCAGGCGGACGTGCTTTCGCAAAAGGGTGCGGAGCCGGGGTCGCCGGAGTTTAGGCTGGCGATGCAGTCGGCGAAGAGAGCGGTCGCGTTGCAGCCTACCCTTCCTGCGGCCCGCTCCGTTCTGGCAAAACTGTACATGCAAACCGGACAATACCAGGAAGCCATTGAGCAATGCCGAAAGGCGCTGGCCATCGATCCTAAGGATCAAACCGCGGTGTACCGCCTGATTCAAGCGCTGCGCAAAACCGGCGACAAAAAGGAGCTCCCCGAGCTGCTTCAGCGTCTGGCGCAGCTGCGGGAACAGGCGACCAAAGAAGAAAAAGAGCACTACCGATACAAACTATTTGAAGAGGACACACCCACGAAACAACCCTAAGCAGAGCGCTACTCGTTGTGTTGCGATTGCGTTTGCGTTTGCTTGGGCTAGAAGACGTTGCTGGCCGAGGCTCAGAACGGTTAACGGTTCGAAGCCGGCAGCGAACTCCGTGAGAAGGAATTTCGACGGAATGATCTACACGCGCCGCGCGTTTATGGGATTCTCCCTCGGATCGGCGGTGGCCATGACCGCCGAGCGTATGTTCGGACAAGGCGTTGTGGCGCACCAGGCTAAACCGCTCGCCAGGCCAGCTCCGTCCGGGCGGCCGTTCCATGCGCATTTTGTCGATGTAGGAAAAGCTGCCGGGCTGCGCGCCCCAACGATCTATGGCGGCCTAGAGAGCAAGAGATACATTCTAGAATCCACCGGATGCGGCTGCGCGTTCATTGATTATGACAACGATGGATGGATGGATATTTTTTTGTTGTGTGGTACGCGGCTCGAAGGCGCTCCGGCCGAGGCCACGAACCGGCTGTACAAGAACAATCGTGATGGGACGTTCACGGACGTTACAGAAAAGGCGGGCCTGCGTGCCGTCGGCTGGGCTTCTGGCGTTTGCATCGGGGACTACAATAACGACGGGTTTGAAGATATTTTTTGCACCTACTTCGGACAAAACATCCTTTACCGCAACAATGGCGACGGCACGTTTACGGACGTAACGAAGGCCGCCGGGCTTTTGAACGAACAGACGCGGTGGGGCGCTGGATGCAGTTTTTTCGATTACAACCGTGACGGGCATCTGGACTTATTTGTCTCGAACTATATTCGTTTTTCGATTGAACATGCGCCGGTCCCCGGAGCGAACACGAACTGCAACTGGAAGGGCGTTCCCGTAGAGTGCGGGCCGCGCGGGCTGCCGACAGGAAGGCATTCACTCTACAAGAACAATGGGGACGGGACGTTCACCGACGTCAGCCAGCAGGCGGGTATCGCGCAAGCGACGACCTGCTACGGGATGACGGTGGTGGCAGCGGATTTGGACGAAGATGGCTGGCCGGATATTTATGTGGCTTGCGATTCGACTCCCAGCTTGCTTTTCATGAACAACCACGACGGAACGTTTCGAGAAGAGGGGGTATTGCGGGGGGTAGCCCTCAGCGACGATGGGGAAGAACAGGCGGGAATGGGCATTGGTGTAGGCGACTATGACCTCGACGGGCACCTAGATCTCTTCAAAACGCATTTCGCGGACGACGCCAACGTGCTCTACCACAACGACGGAAAAGGGAATTTCGACGATGTGACCCGCACGTCTCGCGTCGGGGTGGAGACCCGGTATATATGCTGGGGCGCGGGAATGGTGGACCTGGACAACGATGGACACCCGGATTTGTTTATGGTTACAGGTAACGTTTACCCGGAAGTCGAACGAACGCTTCCGCAGTATGCGAACAAAACCCCCCGGGCGGTATTTCGGAATTTGGGAAATAACACCTTTGAGGAACTGGTGGAGGCGGCCGGCCCGGGGGTTGCCGAGGCGCATTGCAGCCGCGGATGCGCCTTTGGGGACTTCGACAATGACGGCGACGTGGACATGCTCATTATCAATCTGAACGAAACGCCGTCGCTTTTGCGCAACGATATCCAAGGGAAACAGAATTGGATCAAGGTGAAACTCGAAGGAGTGAAGTCCAATCGAAGCGCGATTGGAGCCAGAGTTCTGGCCCATTATGGCGGGAAAACACAGGTTCAGAGCGTGCTGAGTCAATCGAGCTTCTATTCCTCTAACGATCCTCGTCTCCATTTCGGCCTCGGGGCGAACACGCTTGTGAGCGTGGACGTGCATTGGCCAAGCGGGCTTGTCGAGTCCTTTAAACATCTCCCGATCAATCAACTGGTGACCCTGCGTGAGGGCGTGGGTGTCGTCAAAAACCGCGGCTGGTCGAATACCTAGCCGGTGGCAGCAAAACGCAGGAATAGGTTTCCTGGCCCGGCCTAATACAAAACTACTAGAAAAGGCTTGACACCCGATTTCAAGTGGCATATATCTTTGAACAATCGAGAAAACGTTTACAACGAAGTTGTTCTGTAAATGTTTTGCTTTCTATCTTGGGGGGGTGTAGCGCATGCGAGCAAGAGCGTTCGTTGGATGGTCGTTCCGGATGCTGGTTGCGGTTCTGCTGACGGCAGGCGCGACGCGCGCCCAGTACACGGCAAACATACAAGGTAACGTGTCCGACCCGAGCGGCGCAGCGGTCACGCAAGCCAAGGTGGTCCTGGAAAACCTGGCGAATCATGTCACCGCAACGACCACTACGGACGCCGACGGCGGGTACCGTTTTCTGAGTTTGGCTCCTGGTTCCTATCAAATTTCCGTGGAGGCAGCGGGTTTTTCCACGGCGCGCACGACCATCACCCTCGAGACGAACCAAAACCTGAGCGTACCCCTTACCGTAAAGGTTGGCGCAACGACGGAATCCGTGACGGTCACTGCTGAAAATCCGCTTGTCAATGTGAGCGAGACTCGGAATCAACAGACGCTGCAATCCCAGGAGCTTTCGACTTTACCGCTCGCTGGTCGCAATATGCTCTCCCTGTCTACTATCGCCCCCGGCGTCACTGGACTGGGACTCGCTGGCGGGCCAGGCGTTGCTTCGGGCACTCCGGGAGCCAACGCGGGCAATTTTTCGACCGAAGAAGCGGTTGACGTCAGCGCGAACGGTCAAGGAACCGTTGCGAATATGTGGATCGTTGACGGGTTGGACGTAACGAGCAGCGTGCGACAAGGCGTATTGAATCTCACTCCCAACCCGGATGTCATCCAAGAATCAAACAACCAGGTAAATACCTATTCAAGCGAATACGGGCGCGGCAGCGGCCTGCAGGTGGCCATGACCACGAAATCCGGTGCGGATCAATTCCACGGCCTGGCCAGCGATTATTTCAACTACCAGTCCATGTTTGCGAAGTATTCTCTGCCTGGTTCCGACCATCCCTACAACCCCTTCCATAGCAACAATCTTTCCGGAACGATCGGTGGCCCCATTATTCCGCATCACCAATTTTTCTTCTATTTCGGTATAGAAGCATTGCGTTCCTCGGCTTCGACGGGCAACCAGGTGATCACTTTCCCGGACCCCGCCTTCGCGGCTTTCGCACAAACGAATAACCCAGGGACCTTCGGGACCAAGATTCTGACTACCTACATTCCGACTCACGTGGTGGGCGTTGCGGTGTCGAAAACTGCAAATGACATTTTCCCGGGAACTTGTGGAACTGCGGCGACGGAGAACTTGCCCTGCGCCACTCCGATGATCGACAGCGGAATATTCAATTCCGCAAACGTCATCAACGGTACGCAGTATTTCATTCGCGTGGACAAGTATTTCAGCAAGGATCGCGTCTACGGCAGTTTCTTTCGCACGCTGCAGGCTAACCCGGCGCCGAACGTCATCCCGCAATTCTCCACCACGAATAACTATTGGCAGCGTGCCTTGCAGGTGAATTGGACACACGATTTCAGTCCGACGACCTTAAATGAAGTCATCTTTGCTCAGAATCGCATCGAAGGCAAGAATGGCGAAACCGGCGACTTCAGCATTCCTGGAATCGGCGTCACCGGGCAAAGCGTTGGATACGGCGTAGGTTTCGCGCAAGGCGATTTCATTCAGCACAACTATCACTGGCGCGACGTGCTGACCCACGTCCGTGGCGCTCACGTCATAAAGGTGGGCTATGAAGGTCTATACGGCGATGACGTTGAGCCGTTCCAGGGGCCGTGGTCGCACCCAGGATTCAGTTTCAATAGCTTGTTGGCCCTCGCTCAAGATTCGCCGCTCACAGAGAGCGGGGTCATGTATAACCCGCTCACAGGGACACAGCAGCTTTGGAGTTGGGACGCGGCTTCGAAGACCTGGGGAATTTTTGCCGAGGATACATGGAAAGTGCGGCGAAATCTGACGGTAACGCTTGGCTTCCGCTTCGACGACCAGGGAAACCCGTATTCCAAATCGCCCACAACGGTTTTTGGCAACTTCTACCTTGGTTCGGGATCAACCTTTCAAGACCAAGTGGCCGGTGGCTTTGCCAAACCGACGCACAACGCGCTGGCTAGCACACCCAAAGCCTATACGCCGCGGGTCGGCGCGGCTTGGGATGTCAATGGCAAAGGGGACTGGCTCGTGCGCGGCGGCTTCGGAATGTTTTCCAATTGGCTCACTCCCGCCAATATTCAGGAGGAATTTCGAGGCAACCCACCCGGCCTAATCAATCCTACCTTCTTTGCAGCCAACGCGCCGGGGAACCAGCCGGTGTTCGTCCAAGGTACGAGTAACAAGCCGCCATTCGGGTTCGTATTCCCGCAACTTGCCGGGACAACCTTGTGTCCTGCCGCTCCCTGTCTTGACGCTGCTGGAGGAATTGTCGGAGCAGGCTTGGGCATCGGTGGAATCGACCCCAACATTGTTTCGCCTACTGCCTATATTTGGTCGGGTACTCTCGAACATAGGTTGGGTAGCCACTTTGTTGCTTCAGCGCTCTACAGCGGGTCCCACACCGCTAACCTCGTCGGAAACGGCAATGCGGGAGGATTGGTCTCCTATGGCGTCGACATCAATGAACTACCGGGAGCTCTGATTGGGTTACCTCTCGGATCTTCGCCACCGCGGCCCAATCCAAGTTTTGGCCAAATTGCCTATACCCAGAACAATCGTTACGCCAATTATGAAGCCGTGACGTTTGACCTTCGGGCCAGAGCGACCCGGGGATACTTTGATGTTTCCTATACGCGCTCTGCCTCGAAGGATGACAGTAGCAGATACCCGACGCCGGAGAACCCTTCTGCGTTTTATGGACCCTCACCCTGGGATGCGCCCAATCGCATCTCCGCGAGCTTTAATTATGAGCAACCGGGATGGAACGGTGGCGCGGGGTTTGTGGGGCACGCGACCAGCGGGTGGGGCGTGAGCGGCACCAGCATTTATCAGACTGGCTATCCGTTCACGGTGTTTACCTCCGCGGCATACAACGGTGCAAACTACGTCGCGGGCGCAAATGCGCAAACAACCCAGACCGGCGACTACCTTGCCAATGGCGACAACTTCAGCTTCCCGAACGTCACCAGCTATCAGCAAGGAACGTCGGTGAGCGCTTACACTACCGGCGTCTTCACGGCCGGGCAATTTACTGTGCCCACCGCAGGCACGAACGGCAACGAGAGATTTAATGCGTTCCGAAATCCCGCCTTCATACAGACGGATATGACCGTTTACAAGAACACGCACATAAACGAGCGCTTGGTTTTTCAACTCCGGTTTGAGTTTTATAACCTGTTCAATCATGCCAATTTCCAGAATATCCAGGGAGACATATCCCAGGGCAACTTTGGCGAAGTAACCGCCCAAACTCTGCCGAGATGGTGGCAATTGGGTGGCAAGCTCTACTTCTAATCGGACTTAGTGGTTGCGACATCTGGGACCGCTGCTCCACACCCCGAGCGGCGGTCCCTTGGGCGCCAGGTTCAGGCCCGGCTGTCCGGGGCGCCTCAAAAACTTCACAAGTTACCCATGTAGCTTGCAGAGTTTGCAGGTCAGAGGCGATGGTGTGAAGTCCCGGTTTTTCGCGCTCGTTTGCTGCTCCACGCTGGTCCTGCTACAGAACCTCGCGGCTGGAAGAATCCTTTCGGCCGGCTTTCCCCAAGAAAATGAAAAGAAGCGAGACGCGCTGCGATGGGATCCTCCTCAGGTGGGCGCTCCCATTCGCTCGCTCTCCGCGACGCCTCCGTGCTCGCTTCCCGATGTACTCGAAATGGCGGGGCAACGCGCCGAAGAGCTAGTCGACCATCTCCAAAACTTCATCGCTCACGAGCAGATTCGTTACGGGCAAATGGCCAGCCTGAACATGGCGGGTCCGACCGGCATCACCGGCATTGGGCCGATTCCCGGACAACCGGAAGAGGTGTCGTTCACCGGAAAGTTTGATTACATCGTGGACTTCGGAAAAAGGTCCGAGCCGCTCCACGTTCAGGAGCATCGAACACCGCTTAAAGGGACCGTCGACGCGAATCTCGACGCCATTGTCGGCAAAGGGCTGCCAGTTCTCGCTCTGATTTTTCACCCCTCGATGCAGGGCGACTACGAGATGAGTTGCGAGGGCTTCCGCCTGTGGAAGAAGGAGCCTGCCAGGGTTGTTTATTTCAGCCAGAGGAAAGGAAAGCGCCCCCGCACGGTGACGATGGAGACGGCTTCCGAGCTTGCGCTGCACGACCCGAACAGACGGGAGATCCGCCCGCTGAGGCTCAAAGGGCGCGCTTGGATCGGCGCGAACTCCGGGCAGGTGTTGCATCTTGAAACGAATTTACTGGAAAAGGTTCCCTTGATTGAACTCGAGGAGAGTGCGTTTTCGGTGGACTACGCTCCCGTGAAATTTCAAGCACAGAATGTGGAGGTTTGGTTGCCCGAGTTTGCCATCGGGTATACCGATTACGCCGGACGCCGGATGATCGTCGAGCACACCTTTTCTGATTTCCAGCTGTTTTCCGTCCAAACGCAGGATGTCATCGAGAAACCAAAAGAACCTTGATCGCTGGCGTAGCCTAGCTCAGCTGAATGTTCAGCGCCACGACAGATGCGGGCGGAAACTCAACCAGGAAAGTTCCTCCGCTCATGGTCAATGATTTTGTCTGAGGAACAACCGCTTCCTGCTGCTCGAATGTATTGTGAGCGTGGATATCAGTGTGGCTCAAAAAACGCATGCTGGCCTCCTTGACGGTTGCACCGCGCAACGCCAGTTCCACGAGGCGAGGTTCGCTGGGGCTGGGATTGACGGCGGTGACGGTCAGGTTCTTGTCGCGCACGGATGCCGAACCTTTTAGTCCCCAGTACGACGCCGATTGTCCGTCGCGGTCATAGTGCACGTTGGGTGCTGAGAATACCGTGCGCAATGCTTCTCCGCCTTGATGGCTCGAGTACAAATCGAAAACATGGCCGACCGGCGTGATGACGAATTTATCTTCATGCGCGAGATAGAGGCTGTTCAGGCAGTTGATGAGCTGCGCGCAGTTCGCCATCGCTACCTTTTCCGGATGGCGGTTGAAGATGTCCAGCGTCATGCCGCTAAACACGGCGTCCCGCAACGTGGGCATTTGCTCGAGCTGATTGCCGGGCGTGGCCTCGCTTCCGGGCCGGTACCACGGGCCCCATTCATCTACGATCAGCTTCACGCGGTGCTGATGGTCAAATTCGCCGAGCACTTGCCAGTGGCCAGTAACGAGGCCCTCCATTCGCTCGCCCTCGCGAAGCAGTTCGTACCAATCCACGGTGTCGAACTTTACCGCTTCGCCCTTGCCGGCTACCCAGTCCTGCGTTTTTCCACGGCTTAGGTTCCAGGCATAATGGTGCAAAGCCATTCCGTAGATGCGGCGCAATTCGCCGGGGCCTTTGCGCAACGCTTCCGCTAGAAATTCGCGCGTCCAGCTCCAATCATCCGTATTCGGCCCCGAGGCGATCAGATTCAGGTTGTCGCCGTAGGTTGGCAGCCATGTGGAATAGCGCCGGAACTCCACGGCGTACTCCTGAGGAGTGAACTCGCCGCCGCAACCCCACGACTCGTTGCCGACACCCCAATACTTCACACGAAAGGGATCGGGATAGCCGGCAGCGGCGCGTGCGTCCGCAAGCGTAGTGCTTCCGTTTGGCGAATTGCAGTATTCCACCCACTGCTGGAAGGCCGAAGCGGGCAGGCTTCTGACGTTAGCGGCTAGATAGGGCTCCGCGCCGATGAGTTTGCAGAAGTGCACGAACTCATTGGTACCGACAGCGTTTGGATCGTACCGGTGGCTTGCCGGCGCTTTCTCGGATTCGCCCATGGCCCAGAAGTTTGTGCGACGGGGACGCTTCTCGGCGGGACCAATTCCATCGCGCCAGTCGTAGCTGTCTGCAAAACAGCCGCCCGGAAAGCGGATCACCGTGGCCTTGATCTTGCGCATATGCTCGATGAGACTCTTCCGAAGGCCATCGATATTCGCCACCGGGGACTTCTCGCCAACCCAAATGCCGTCGTACAGCACGCCGCTGAGATTTTCGACAAAGTGGCCATAAATATTGGGAGAAATCGTGCCTAGCGGCTCATCGAAGAGAACTTCTATACGCGAGTCCGCCGCGCGTGAGCCGGGAGGGAACTCCCAGCCGGTTTTTGGCGCCAGCAGGAGCCCGGCTGCTCCCCGCGCTCCCTGTTGCAAGAAATCACGCCGATTGATCATCGCGGTCTCCTCTGTGGCTTGGGTCTTCTGTCTCTATCGAGATTCTCATCCAGAAAATTATGCGGTTGCCAGCGTTCGAGGACACAACGTTCACCTACCGTTTCTCATCCGTCCTATCGCCATCCAAGGCAGCGTGTGGCCAGCCGCCTGTCCATGTGAGTGTCGAGATTTGTAGAGAGGGAACCCCGGTCTTCGCGTCGTAAGCGTGGTAGACGATAATGTCCCCATCTTTCTGGAGCAAGATGGATTCGCCTCCGGGACCGAGCCATTTCTGATTTGCGCTGAGCAGCGGATTTGCGCCCCCATCGCTCATCTTCTCTCCCTGTGCGTCCAGATAGGGCCCCGTGACGTCGCGCGAGCGTCCCACCATGGTTCGGTAGGTGCTCTTTGTCCCGCGGCAGCAGAGGTCGAAAGACACAAAGAGATAGTAGTAGTCGCCGTGATGAACAATAAAGGGGGCTTCGATGGCCTGATAGTCGGGCGGCAACCCCGGTTTCGATGGATCGAAATGCTCGGGTTTGCGGCGCGTGGCCAGCGAGTAGACCTTCGTATCCTCAGCCGAAAGTTTGCCCGTCTTCCGGTCAAGCTTCCGCATTTTGATCCCGCTCCAGAAGCTGCCGAAAGACAGCCAAGCTTGCCCTTTTTCGTCGAGGATCAGATTTGGATCGATCGCATTGAAGTCGTCTTCGGAGTGCGATTGCAGCACCAGGCCTTCATCCGTCCAATGAAAGTCAGGACTCTCCGGATTGAGCGTCTTGTTCGTGAGGAGCGCGATTCCGGATGTATTTACGCCGAAAGCGGAATATGCGTAGTAGAGATGAAATTTTCCATCAAAAAAAGAAATGTCCGGCGCCCAAAGCTCTTTTGTCTTGGGGCTGAGCTGTTTGATCCATGGGGGAGTCTCAGAAAAGACATATCCGCACGCCTTCCAGTGGAGCAGGTCTTTCGAACAGCGAACAGGGAATTGATCGGGCGTTTTCTCACCCGGCGGAGTGGTTGTGAACAGGTACCAGGTGCCCCCCTCCTTGATAATGGAGGGGTCGTGTGCCCCGACAATGTCGCCCTCGAGATGCAAGGCACGGGGCTCGTCGGCCGCCCTCGGCCCCCCTAAGAAGAGGGACAGGAGAACTAGAGCAATGGACGCGCGCAGATGGGGAATCCTGGAATGAAAAGGAATCATGAAGTAGTTTTCCTCGAGGGCTATAGATATACACTGAGCAAACGTTTACTTCAACATCGGAGTTAGCTTCCGTGCGAGTCTTCTCTTGCCGGTCGGCTCGTTAAAAGGACACCCGAAGCGGTCTTCCCTCGAAGACGACAGAACGGGTTTCTTGCACCAACTTTACTTCCAACTTCCTGGGTGTTGGAGACAGCATCCGCGATCCGGCCGCGAGACGCAGAGTCAGCGTACGGTTCGCGTCCTGCCAATCCATTTGGATCCCCATCCACTCGCCCTTGCGATAGTTGAAGGAGCTGCCGTCATCTTCGTAAAGTAGGAAGGAAGCGTTGCCGCCCGGATAGATCGAGATGGAAAGAGGCTGATCCACCTTTTCGCTCGTGAACTGTTTCACGGGTCCAAGAGGAAGTATGGCTCCGGCGCGGACATAGAGTGGCATCGTTTGAAGGTCTACGGTGCGGCGGATTTCGCGGCCGCCTTCGATATGTTCTTCGGTCCAGAAATCGTACCAGCCTCCAGCCGGGAGATAGACCTTGCGCGTATCCGCGCCTTTTTCTACTACCGGCGCCACAAGCACATTCTTCCCCCACAAGTATTCATCGCCACAAGCGACGGCTTTCGGGTCATCCGCATACGCCAGCCAAAGCGCGCGCATGATGGGCATCCCGGTGGTGGCGCATTCGTGCACCGCGCTGTACAGATAGGGAAGCATGCGGTACCGCAGCTCGAGATATTTGCGGCAAATGATCTCGACCTGTTCATTGTGCAACTGGCTGGAATCTGGAATGGCGGCTCCGTTGTAATTGTTGATTTCGGTTGGGCCGGGGTCTCCCGTGTTCCACCCCCACGGGAGCCGAAGCTTCCAGGCGCGTCCGTGACTGCGGAACAGCGGGCAAAAAGCTCCGAATTGAAACCAACGCAAATAGAGTTCGGCGGTAAATTCTTTTGTAGGCACGAAGCCGCCAATGTCCGTTCCCCAATAGGGAATTCCGGTGAGCGCGGTGTTGATGGCGATAGGGATATGAACCTTGAGCGTTTCCCAAGTGGAGGAGACGTCTCCCGACCACAGGAAAGAGCCGTAGCGTTGCATGCCGGCATAGCCGTTGCGGTGCAGCGCGTAGGGACGCTCGTTGGGCCTGTCGAGTTGCGGGCCTTCCCAGTACATGCGGTTGCGAACCAGTCGAGAAGCGATGTCCAGCGGATCGCCCTCATCGGGCCACCAGCCATCGACTCCAAGCGCGAAATCCTTGCGATGCGCGTCCCAATGGCAGCTGGCCAGTTCTTCATCGAAGCGCGGCAATTCGCATGCGTCACGGACGGTGCCGCGCAGCTTGTCGGACAGAATCACGGCGTGAAGCGCCACACGGAAATTGTCCTTGTGGAGTTCATCGAGGATTTCCTTCGGCTCAGGAAATACGCGCGAATTCCAGACGAAGGATCCGTTTTCGGTGTTCCAGCCGGAGGGACAGAATCCGGTTCCCAAATAAATCAGCGTGTCGCAAGGGAGCTTCTTGTCGCGAAATGTCTTGGCTTCCGCCAACACTTCTTCACGGCTGGCCAGCGTGCGATGCGATTGTTGATAGCCGAAGCTCCATAGCGGAGGCTTCTCGGCATGTCCCGTGAGCCGGGCATACTCGGCCATGATCGTCGCGGGATTTGGAGAGGCGACGAAGAAAATGTCGAGAGGCACAGCGGTTTGCGGACTCGCTGGCAGAAATTTGCTCAGCGCTCCCGTGAAGTCAAAGGTGCCGAATGGCTGATGGAAAAACATCGCCCAGCCGCTCGTTCCAATCAGCCACGGAATGGGCACGCGTCCACCGTGCGTGCCCAGTTGGTAGCCGCCTTGACCACTCTTCATGCGGTCGCTCGAGCCGCGGCGGTCGAACTGCGGACCGCCTTCTCCGAGGCCGAGGATCGGCGAATCTCCTGTCAAAAACGAAACGACGCCGGTTTCTTCGTCGATCGAGAGTTGCTGGAGGGTTTGTCCTTCGAGGGTTGTGATCGCGAACGTGAGCGGCCTCGAGGAAAACAACACCTTCATATTCCCGCATTCGATCGTTTTTGTTTGGACTTCGCCGCGAATCTCGGCGGCAGGAAGTCCCCAGGATGTCTTTACGAGCGAGCCATCCGAGGCGACGCCGGTTGTGACGCTACGCTTGACGGGAAGGATGCTGAGGCGAAGGGTGTGTCCACTTACGGACGTGAGTTGAACTTCGCAGTCTTCTCCACCAAATGGGAGATAAGTGACGGCCAAACCGGCAGCAGGCGCCAGCAGCACCCCCACAGAAACTCCAGCCAGCTCGGTCAGCAATTCGCGGCGATTCCGTTTCCTGGTCATCTCGGTTCCCACCTCCGGGTGCCACCTCACGCGCAAAAACCGGCCTTTCGCATTCGAGCTTACCCGAGTCCCAGAGCATTCGTAGCCCGGACGAGCGAGCAAACGTTTACAATGGAAATTTGACAATAAGACTTTCCGCGCTCATTCCGCAAGCTTTCTCTAGGGGTTGACTCTTGCTGACAAGTTTCAGCAGCGCAGCTTGACCCGACAAACCGGCCGCGGATAGGATTGAAAAACACGGGGAAGCAACCCGGAGAAACCATGCTCCGAATTGCTCCGCACCTAAAAAATGATGGCGCAGCCAGGGCAAAACAAAAGGGACCTGGCCGAGCCATTCTGGCGGTACTTGGACTTACCCTGATAGATGCGTCTCTCTACAACAAGCGGGGTTAAAGATGAAGAGTATCGTTGCAGGTGTTCTGTGGGCATTGGCTGCGCAAACGCTCCTGGGCCAGTCCGCCCCGCATGTTCCGCTTGGAATCGTCTCGGATTGGACGCACCATCATGTCCTCTACCCTCATTCGAAAGACGATTCCGTGATGGCCCGGCTCCAGAGAGATCCTCGCTGGGTCCAGAATTGGTATCTCCGCCATCGTGAGGTTTGGTGGTCAGAGCACCATCGCGGACATCGCAGCAGTGACCACAGAGACTGGAGCGTGCCCTTGTCGGCGTCTCCTTCGACGTCCAGTTTTGAGCCGCTATTCGACTTCGCATTCACTATTGGTCCCAACACCGGGTACGGAAACTTCAACACTACAGACATTGGCAATGGTCAGTTCTTTGCCACCGCCGGCAACCTGACCGTGACGGGCGGCCCGGACATTGGCACATACCCGCTCTTTCCAGGGGGACCAGGCGTAACAACGAGCCCAAGCGGGTTCTTCATCTTCGATAATATCCTCTACCCCTCGATCGACCCCTCGGTTGATAACGACGGGCTTCTCTTTATCGGCAACGGCTTGGAAATCAACATCTTCAGCAATCCCGGCAATTATCAATTCTACGATAATACTGGCTATAACGACATGGGAGCGTCTTTCGGGCTGAGCATCGCTCCTGGCGGGGGCCAGACCTTCCCGGCCAAATTTGTGTTTGATGTGACAGCCACTCCGAGTTGCACGAACGACTTTGTGGTAATGGGTATCCCAGCGAATCCCGCGTCAGGCGGTCAAGCCAACATCGTTGGATTCAACAATCTCTATAGCTTCCAGGGCACACCAACGCCCACCCCAGCACCGTACTGCCCCACGAACGGACCGACGGTGATGTTCGCCTACGCTTCAGGCAGCGGACATGTGCCGGCTTCGGTAACCATCTCGCAGAGTGGGAACCAGATTGCCTACGTTGAGAATCTTTCTACCGGCAGCTCCTATTTCCACGTGCTGACCATAGGGACCACGGGGACCAATGGGGCCAGCGCGACAGCGGCAGTCGTGCCGGGTAGTGCCGGCGGGAACAACGCTTTGGACCAGAGAGTCCTGCTTTCGCCGGACGGCGGCATCACAAACCAAAGCTCTACGAATTCCGTTTTCATCGTTTACACACCTAACGATGCCAATGATGTCGCCTACGCCACCACGTATAGTTCGGCCGGGAATGGCTCCGGATACCTGTACAAGATCAGCAACGTATTCAGCGGCAGCGCAACCCCTACGCTCGTCTGGAGCGTTCCCATCAACGCAGTTCCGTCCACTCCGGTATACGATTCGATATCCAATAAGATCTTTTTTACGGATGGTAACGGTCGCATCGATTATGTGACGGACACTGGCACGTCGCCGTCGGTTGTTTATAGCGCGGTCTTGGCTAGCGGCGACACGGCGGAAAATACTGTAACCCTCGACAGCACCAATCAGATGGTCTATGCCTCCTTCAACTCCAACGGGACCAATGCCATAGTCGTGCAAGCCCCCACAACAATGGCGAGTACCGTCTCCGTACCTGTGGGCGTGGAAACCACCATCTACACTGGACCGTATGCGCCGGACTTTAACAACGCCTGGTATACCGGATCGGGGACACCCCTGATGTATGTCGCCGGAACGGGAACCGGGGCGCTTCCGACTCTCTATAGCGTAGGATTCAACGGCAGTGGCGTGATGAACAGCATCGCTGACGCTACAACCGCAGCTCTGGCTACCGGCACAGCGGACTCGTCTCCGGTTACGGAGTTTTACAACACTGCGCTCCAGAAGGACTTCATTTTCGTGGGGGTCACGGACAATTGTGTGGCGACTACCGGTGGCGGAACTGCCGGCTGCGTCATGAGCTTGGACATCACGGGTGGCTTTCCAACGGTCAATGCCAGCAGCACAGCGCTCGCCGCCCCTGGAGGCACAAGCGGCATCATAGTGGATAACGACAGCACTCTTATCCAAGCTTCGAGCATTTACTACGCCACAAAGACTGGTGTCACGCTGGTCAAAGCCACGCAGGTCGGCCTGAACTGAAGCGAGTGTCGAGGCATGACCTCGGAATAAATTACACCTCGGCCAACGCCGGCAGTGGCCCCGGGCACTCAGGGAGATGGGTTGCGGGATCCCCGGTCGAAGGTCGTCTGCTGATCGCGGGCAACCGAGAAATAATTCCAAATGTCTGATTCGTTCGTCATCGTGGAGTCCTAAGAATTCTTGGGAGCTTGGGCCTCGCGGAAGCCCAACTGCGAGCGGAGGCGCCAGAAGTAGCGCGCAGGGAAATAGATCAGTACCGCCCACAAAACGAAGAGCGGGCAGTGGCCTGCCAGGAACAATAGGATGGAGGAGAGGCTGTCGAGAGCATCGTTCAAGCCGCCGAGCGCGGTGCTGCGAAGCTTCGCTCCCACCGTCTCGGCAGTCGAGTTGCGTTCCTCCCGCAGAGAGAAGTAAACGTTGGCGAAAGAAACGCGGCTACTGGATAGAGAGCGTTCCGCCTCGATGCGCTCGATTTCGCTGCGCAATATCGCCACCTGGCGTTCGAGGGAGCCAAAATCGACGAATTTGTCGTTGCGGTTCTCGAGAATTCGCTGGATGCGCTGCTCTTCGTTCTGCGCGTTCACCAGGCGCGCTTCGAGTTCGCTGTGCTGCTGGGTGATTTCGTCGGCAGCTTCTTCCTCATGTTCCACCACGCCGACCCCCTTCAGTTCGGTGAGTGCGGAGCGATATTCCGACGAAGGGACGCGCATCGTCGCGGAAAGGACGCTCCCCGTCGGCTCCCCCACCATGCGCAGTTTGGCAACGTAGCCATGGTGGCGCTCTAGAATCTCTTCCAGGCTGGCGCGCGAATGCGCGAACTCCCGCGTCGCCACAGTTAGCTCCGCAGAATAGGCGACCTGCGGCTCGCGGTACGCGCTTGCGGAATCTGGCGGTAGCGACGAATAGAGTTTGGATGGCACTCCCAGGGGCATAGTCGCGCTGAGTTCCTTTGTGTCATCAATCAGCGATCGAATTCCGTCTGCCGGGGGCAATCCGCTGCTTGTGGTCGCGCGAACCGGCGCGAAAGTAGCGCTACTCTGGCGCGCGGGCGCATCATTCTGCTTTCGCAGGGACAAGAACAGGAGAAGGACTCCGGCGGCGACGCAAGCCGGCAGCATCCATCGGTGACGGCCCGAAAAAGTTTCACGGATTCGAACGACAATGGACCTCAGGCGGTCTTCCATGACAATGCCTCCTGCTGCTTCACAGTTGGAACGCGGCGGCCCGGATTTCTTGCAGCACACCTGGGAGAAACTTTGGCGACAGGGAAAAGATAACGGAAAGATGGAGGGCTTGCGGATTCCCATAGCTCCGTATTTATGGAAGTCTCTTTGAACGAGGCTCTGAACCATGTCCTCGAGATTAACTTCGCTTGGCCGACCATCCGACGGGTTGCCTCGTACAAGGTCGATGGTGTAAGACGCTAGGCTATACTCTCTTCCGAGGAGTACATGAGCCTGCAGCCAATCATCCGGACCATATGCCAACCGCTATTTCTGATCCTTCTCTGCCTGCCAGCCCTGGCCCAACAGCCCTCTCCTCCTATTCCTTCGACTGGTTTCCCTGAGCTGGATCAATACCGAGCGTCGCGGGTTTCCATCTACACCGACGATTTTGGCCAACTGGCACGCTATCGCGATGCCAACGCTGCGCTCGCGCCGCCGGCAGCGGGCGAAAGCCGAGTCGTGTTTCTTGGCGACTCCATCACCGACTACTGGAAGTTGCCAGACTATTTTCCCGGCAAGCCTTACATCAATCGCGGCATCGATGGGCAGACCACGCCCGAGATGCTGGTGCGTTTCCGCCAGGATGTGATTGCTCTGCACCCCAAAGTGTTGGTCGTGCTCGCGGGAACCAACGACATCGCGGGCGTCACCGGACGCACGTCTAACGAGGAAATCGAGGCCAACTACGCTTCCATGGCCGAACTGGCACGCGCGCATCACATCCGGGTTGTGTTTGCCTCCGTGCTTCCCGTGCACAATTACACGCATGATGCGGAGGAGTCTTTTGCGCTGCGCCCGCGCGATAGAATCCTGGCGCTGAACAGGTGGCTTCAGAACTATTGCGCCAAAAACCGTCTGCAGTATCTCGACTACTTCAGCGCCCTGGTGGACGAGCAAGGGATGCTGAAGCGCGCTCTGGCTGACGATGGGCTGCACCCGACGGATGCTGGGTATAAGATCATGGCGCCTCTCGCGGAGAAAGCGATTCGGAGGGCACTAGCAGAAACCAGAGCACGGTAATCTGCATGCAGCTGTATTGGGCTGGTCCCCCCGTACGAAGCCCTTTAAATCAACGGGGAGAGTCGGCCATCGCAACCGGCACGCCGCTCGTCTGGCCTTTTTTCCTCGATTCCCATTTACTCAGCAATTCCGCGCGATTTTTTCGCAGGTCGAGACCGCTTCGAACCGTCGGATAGGGCACGTCGCCCATGATGCCCTCCCAAAGGATGCGATTAAAGGCCACGGTATCCAGGCGATCGGCGTCATGGAAGTTAAAGCTCTTCATTTTCTCGGCCCACCATGTTGCATCATGCAGCTCTGGCTGTAGAGGCGCGAGCTTTGCGCGGGGGCTGTTGCAAGCGGGAACCAGGCTGGAGTCGACCGGCGGGGCGCAGAGGCTGCCTGGGATAATCGCGGAATAGGGTGTGAAATTCGGGATGGGCGTGAAGACATCGGACATGGGAGCGGCATTGGCGTCGCTCTGGTTGAGATGGTCGATACCCAGCAGGTCTTCCATGGTACGCAGGACGTTGACCGTGTTGTAGTTGGTGGAGATGGTCACGCCACGCTTGCTGTAGGGGGAGATTACGTAGCCCATCGAGCGGTGCGCATCCACATGATCACCGCCGTCCTGAGCGTCGTCTTCGAGAATGAAGATGGCCGTGCTCCGCCAGTAAGCGGAATGGCTGATAAAGTCTGCGACCTTGCCGATGGCGTAGTCGTTGTCGGCAATTTCCAGAGAAGGAGTATTCAGGTGTGCGACGGCTGTGGCGAAGTCGCCAAAGTGATCGTGCGGCAGCCGCAGCAACGTGAGGTTGGGAAGACCGTTGACGCTGACGTCGCGCTGCCACTCGTTGAAGAGATAGGTATCGGCGTTGTTTTGGTCAAACCCGCGGAAGAACAGATCGGTTTTGTCGCGCAGTTCTGGCTCGACGGGCACGGCTTGAGGCAGGTTTGCGGCAAAGGGCGTGGGAGAGATTGGCAAATAGACTTTAAGAACCGGGTCAGGCTTGGTGGGATCGCTTTGCGTGGTGACGTAATAGGCTCCATCGATGAAGAATCCGTAGTTGCGCACGCTCTTGTTCGAGCGCAGTGCCGAATCCCACAAATGGCCACCGACCGCTTCGGCGCTGAGCTGATCATCCCCGTCATGATCTCCGTCGCTGGCCGGATTCGGCGCGAATGAGTTGCTGCCGAAGGGCGCGTTAACGTCCTTCGTGCCGGGAAGGATGGAGGAGCTGCCAGTGGGATCAAGCAGGGTGGTGAGACGCACGGTGAACTGACTGGGATCAGCCGCGAGATCTGGCAGGCCCTCGCCGATGAGGCGAGTGGTGCCTTCGGCATCGTAAGTGACGCCGTTGCCGCCATTGCCGTAATTGACGGCGATGGTTTTTTCATTGTAGTCGGTGGTCTGCGCGTAGGTCGACCACCCCCAGCCGTCGCCGCTGACCATGCCGCTGTCGTAGAAATTGTCCAGCAGGCCAAACGTCAGCGCCAAATTATGATGATTGGGTGTGATGGGCTGAGGAAATTCGGTGAGAGAGGGATCGCCGTTGCCGCGCGGCAGATCACCCAGGACCTGATCGTAGGTCTTGTTTTCTTTGATGATGTAGATCACATGATCGATCTTTTGGTGCAAGAAAGACATGAGTGGATCGGGTTGCCGGTTGAACAGGCCATCGTTTTGGTCGGCTTGCTGGGAAAGGGCGTCGAGCACGGCCCCATGCGGCACGGGGATGATGTTCAATTGGGCCTTGGACAAGGGCCAGGTCCGGGCCTGGAGGGACGTGGGGTTAGGAGCAGGGCCGTTGGTGGGATTGGGTCCGTCGTTGCTCTTGAAGGTGCAAACGTACAGACGTTCGCGTCGTTCCTCGCTAACCGAGACGGACGTCGGGTACCAGCCCGTAGGAATGCGTCCCTTCACATAGCCGTCATCCAGGTCCACCACCGCGATCGCATTTTCAAAGCCTAGCGTTACGAACAGGGTCTCGCCATCGCGGCTCAGCGCCGCCGAATTGGGATTCGAGCCCTTATATTTGTCTCCCGGCCGCGAAAGAGAGATGGTTTTGACGACGCTCTGCTTCGCGGTATCGATCACGGAGACGGTGTCGCTATTGCCGTTGACCACGTACAACTTTTTCTGGTCTCTCGACAGCGTCATGCGGTTCGGCTGGTCACCTACGGGAATCGCAGTGAAGCTGCCGCTGGCGATGTCTACGACCATGACCTGGTCATCGCGCTGGCTGGTGACAAACGCGGTCTTTGCCGAGCCATCGGGGTTGCTCAGCACCGCGACGTCGTAGGGAAACTCGCCTTCGGCAACCGTACCGCCGGGCACAAAGAAATGCACTTCGTTGGTTACAGCGCGGCTGGCTGTATCCACGATCGAAATGGAATCGTTCTCGAAATTGGCGGCTACCAGCGTTTTGCCGTCCCGGCTGACGCCTAAACCGGCGACGACGGCTCCTCCGACAATCAGCGAACTACCGCCGAAGGTCACCGTCTGCGCAGCCTTGGTGCCCTTCAGGATCGAGCCGTCGTAGTTCGGGAAAGGCGCATTGGCGCCGGAATTGTGCCCCAGCAAAATGAATGGAGTATCCGGCACAAACTGCGAACCGTCGGATTTGTAAACATAGATGCGGTCGTCTTCGCCACCGGAGACGTAGAAGCGCGCGCCATCCGGAGACCACACCAAACCGCTGTAGGTGCTCGGGATATTGATTTGCTGCTGCTTGGTGACCGTTCCATCGGGATTGATAGCAAAGACAAAAACCCATTCGGAGAGCGTGGTCGTGCCGACGGCGGCTCCGGTGTTGGGATCCAGCGTCGTAAAGGTGATCGAGGTGCCATCGGGAAGGTGGTTGTCGCGGTTCCAGCCGCTGGTAAGAACCAGAAGCGTATGCCCATCGGGACTCAGAGCCGTGGTGACCGCTTCCGCAGCGTCGGCATTTCCGTCGGAGCGAAGACCGGTGGAAAGAACCTGAATTGTAGATCCCGGAGCAGCCGTGGGAGTGATCACCTGTCCGGTGGGAAGAATGGATCCGTCCGTGTAGTTGCCCACGGGCTGCGTCGTGTGGCCGCTACCCTGTAGCCGCTGTGCCATGGCCAAGCTCGGCAGCAACGCGAGCGGCAATGCGATGAAAGAAATGGCAAATGTCTTTTTCAAGATACCCTCCCTCTTAGAGCCCGCGAAACAGAACGGCCGAATAGCTCTTCTCGGTAGCGCGGACAAAAGCGCCCCATGGTGAAATCTTCGCGATGAACTCGAAATGAAAGCCGTGCAAATATCTTGTTGTGAGGGCCCCGGACCACCGCAACCGTTTTTCACCCAGAGCCACAGACGACGCGAAGGAGGGTCGCCCAAGCGAACGCTCTCTGACCCAGAAAGGGCCTTCCATACCTCGCGGCCTGGCGTATCGAGATCCGGAAGCGTGCGCGCGGTGTGCCAGAGACTTTCCTGCGTGCAAGAAAAATGCACGAAGAAACCAAAATCAATTTGAAAGTTCACAATAGGAAACCGGACGGCCCGCACGAGGGGCGAACTAGATTTTCATCATTTTGGTCGTGAAACCGGCAGGCGGAGAGTGACTCGAGTGCCGTGGCCCAACTGACTGGCTATCTCTGCATTGCCGCCGTGAAGCACCATGATGCTCTGGACAATCGGCAGCCCCAATCCGGTGCCGCCAGAGACCTGCGAACGCGACTTATCCACCCGGAAGAAACGATCAAAGACTCTCGGAAGCGCCTCGGGTGGAATGCCGGCGCCGGTGTCGATAACCGCGATGCGAATCGAGTCTCCTTCGGATTCGGCGCCCAGAACCACGGAACCTCCGGACGGCGTATGCGCAACGGCGTTCGCCACCAAATTGCCAACCGCCCGTTGCACCAGTGTACGGTCCATTTCGGCTATCACCGGTTCTTGGCCGTCCTCTGTAGCGAGCGAAATTCCGCCTTCTGCGGCGGCTCCTTCATAGTAATCCCGCACGCTCCCGAGCAGTTCGCGAACGTCCACACACGCCCAGTGCAAATGTGCGAGGGGGCTCTCGGCGCGGGCCAGAAATAATAAATCGCTGATCAGGTTGGAAAGGCGCACGGCTTCTTCCAGGCAGGATCCGAGCACGTCGCGGTATTCGTCCACGGTTCGCGCCCGCGCCAAAGCTACTTCCGCTTCGCCGCGGATGTTATTCACGGGCGTGCGCAGGTCGTGAGCGATGTCTGCGGAGAATCTGGAAATTCGTTCGAAGGATTCTTCCAAGCGGTCGAGCATCTGATTGAAGGTTCCGGCGAGAGACTCGAGTTCCGATGGATAACCTTCGGGGAGGATGCGCTCGCGCAAATTGCTGGAACTGATCTGGCGAGCGGTGTTGGCAATTTCTTCGACGGGACGGATTCCTTGGCGTGCGATGTGATACCCGACCAGAGGAAAAATGACGAGCGACCCAAGAAGGATGACCCCAAACCAATACCGATACCGTGCCAACAACTCTTCTTTCCCTGAGACGTCGATCGCCACTTGAATCGTTGCCGTCTCCCCGGAACCTGACCCGACCTGGGCCACTGCGCTCGTGACACGAAAGGGCCGACCGTTTTTGCCCATCATGGACAGCGCTCGACCCGGCGAAGTCTGTGCTTGGCTGGGAAAATGCTGCAAATCCAATTGCTCCATCATTCCCGGCGTGGACATGAGGGGATTATTTCGTTCATCCAGCAAGCGAATGTAAAACTGTTCGTACCGGCGCGCCGCGGACTCCAGCTCAACTTCTTCCCGCAGGGCGTCGAGGTCATCAGGGCGGTCCCGCAACATCGTGCGGATCACGTTCAATTTATCAGCGAGGAATAAGCCAGTGCTTCGTTCCAGCTCGGTGACAAGCACAAAATAAAGGCTAGCCGTGGAGACAAGGACCATAAGCAGGCCTGCCAGGGCATAAACCGCCGTCAACCGCAGGGCCAGGGTGCCCCATCCGGTAGCGAGCCGAGTGAAGCTACTGCTCACATTCCATGACATATCCGGCGCCCCGGACGGTGTGGATCAGTTTGAGGTGAAAAGGCTCGTCGACTTTGGCGCGAAGCCTGCGCACATTTACGTCCACCACATTTGTGTCGCTGTCGAAATTCATGTCCCAGACGGCTTCGGCGATCAGGGTCCGGGACAATACTTCGCCCGCGCGCCTGGCCAGCAGTGTCAGCAGGGAGAACTCTTTGGACGTCAGATCGAGTCGCTGGCCGGCGCGGGCCGCCCTCTGGCGCAACAGATCGATTTCGAGGTCTGCCATTCGAAGGGTTTCCGGTTGGCGAGCCGGTCCTCGGCGCAAGAGCGATCGCACCCGAGCTAACAATTCTGAAAAGGCGAACGGCTTCACGAGATAGTCATCGGCACCGAGTTCGAACCCGCGTACGCGTTCGTGTATGGCATCACGCGCAGTCAGTAAGAGTACGAGGGAGCGCCGGCCCGCCTGACGCAGGCGGGTGAGAACCTGCCAGCCATCCAGGCCGGGAAGCATGACGTCGAGGATGATCAGGTCAAAATCCACTTCGCGGGCCAGGTGAAGACCGTCAAAACCATCGTCCGCCACATCGACGACAAAGCCTGCCTCTTCAAATCCCTTTTTTAGGAATTTGGCTGTCTTGGCCTCGTCCTCGACGATCAGAATTTTCATACGGTGTTTCCCGAACCGCGGCCGAGCTTTCGCTCAGGGCACGCGGGTAAAGTGATTTAGCAGTGCGAATCAGCAAGATGTGCGCTCGGCCGAAAGTGAATTTGAGGAGCAACTGGGCCAATCACTGATTTCCCCAAACCAACCGACGGCGCATAGGTCCGAGCACGGATCCGCACCTAGGAAGTAAATAGTCCGGTGCTGTTAATGCCGCGTCACAGGCATATGAATGCTTCAAGGCCAGACCGCCAGAACATGGGCGCAGCGAAATCCTATGCCCGGTCGTTTACGGCGTTCTATTCTCCGAGAATTTAACAAAGAAAAATATCGGTGTAGCCCAGCAATCATGTCAGTTTTGTAATGACTCATGCTCCGCGGCAGTCTAAGCCCGGATTCCTAAACAGAACCTGTGTCGGGTAATTTAACGCCAAAGCAACCGAGAGGTCTTATGGAGTGCCAAACTAAGAGTCAAAGGTCGATTGCTTCTCTATTTTTTGCGGTTTCTGGCGGGGTCGCCGCACGAATTCATTCCGGCCGCCGCGCAGAAGGGAGGTCGCTGAGGAGACTCCTGTCCGGCTTTCGTCTCCTAGTCATCGGTGTCCTATGCATGTTCGGCAGCGTCCCCGGTTGGGCACAACTGGACGGCACGGGACTCACCGGTACCGTGACGGATGCCACCGGACGCGTGATTCCAGAGGTGCAAGTCGTGGCCGTACAGGATGCTACGGGACTTCGGCGCGAGACTATCTCTTCTGGCCAGGGAACCTATGAAATTAGCGAACTGCCAGTTGGGATCTATACGGTGAGCTTTGTCAGGAAGGGCTTTGAATCTTTGCGTTTTGAGAGCGTGGTTCAAAGCCTCGGACGAACCCGAACCCTGAATGCGACCCTCAAGGTAGCCGGAGCGAAAGAGGAGCTCGAGGTTTTGGCCAGCCCGCCTTCGCTCGATCAGACTGCCGACACCTGGGGCACGGGTATCGAACGCAAGCAGGCTGAGCAACTCCCCCTCAACGGACAGAATTGGGCTACATTGACGACCCTGGTTCCAGGTGCGGTTGACGCCGCTGGCGGACCCGGAGCCGGCAACCAGCGTTCGATTCGTTACGCCGGCAGAGGCCGGGACGATAACGATTATACCTACGACGGTATCGACGCCACGTACGTCATTAATCAGTCTCAGCTCTATTTTGTGCGTGCCGCGGTTCCGCTCGATACCATCAGCGAAATCCGCGTTGATCCTATGCTGGCAACAGCCCAGACCGGCGCAACCGCAGGGGCCCAGTTGAACATGGCCTCGCCTTCTGGCACGAACCAGTTCCACGGGGACGCCTATGACTTCTTGCGTAACGACATTTTCGACGCCACCGATCCGATTGACGCCCTGAATCCGAAGCGCCAGCCGCCTTTCCACCTGAATCAGTTCGGGGGTTCCTTTGCCGGGCCCATCCAGCAAGACAGGACCTTTTTCCTTGTCGCCTACGAAGGCTACCGGCAAGACCTGGGTCAGACTCTTATCGGTTATGTACCCAGCCCCGCCTTTGCCGCTGAAGTCTTGGCACAATCGCCGGCGCTTGCTCCCGTGATCAATGCCTATCCCCAAGGACAGAACGCCACCAGTAATCCGGATATTCTCCAATTCGTGGGGGAAGGGAAACAGGTGGGCCGCGAAGACTCGGGGATGTTCCGGCTGGATCATCGCTTCTCCGACGCGACGAGTCTTTTTGTGCGGGCCAACATCGACAGAGCCGATTACGTCGTCCCGTATTCCCCAAGCTCTGGGCAATATCTCAATGAACAGGAGGATCTTAACTCCTCTCCGGTCAACAGTGTGATCGCTCTGTCGCACGTTTTTTCTCCGACCCTGCTGAATGAAACCAAGTTCGGCTTTAACCGCGGCACGACCGACGCCACCTACCTCAATGAGACCGGATCGCTCTATGCGATTTCCGTAGCGGGCTTGACTTCCCTGAACAACGGGCGAACAAGCGTTGGCTATGGCAATACGTTTGGCGGAATCGACGATTTGACATGGGTCAAGGGAAGACACGCAGTCAAGGCCGGAGTCGAGGTCCGCCGCGTGCAGATGAACCAGGGGGGCAGTGCCTATGGCACGGTCAGTTTTAACTCCCTCACCAGCTTTTCGGCCGACGAGTCCTATAAGGCCAGTATCACGGGCGTGTACCCCGTCAACGGCCTGCGCAAGACGGATTATTTCGGTTATATCCAGGACGAGTTCAAGTGGCGGCCGAATTTTACGCTGAATTTGGGCCTGCGCTATAACGTCTTCGGCATCTTCAGTGAGGTCGAGAGCCGGGGGAATCCTTTTGATTTTGCCACCTGCGGTCCAGGGGGCTATTGTGGCGTGGGCGCGAGCTTCGGCCCAGGGAATTATGGCGACGTCGATCCGCGCATTGCCTTGGCCTGGGCGCCGGCCGTGTTCAGGGGGAAGACCGTCATCCGCAGCGGCTTTGGCATCTATCACGAGGACGGCCAGTTGGACGATCAGAACATCCCCGATAAGAACGAAGTGTTAAGCTATGCGCTGACGCCGACGAACTGCCCAGGCCTTAGCTATCCCATCGTTTTAGACGCGGCCGGCGATCCCCTCTGCTCGAACGGCACAAATTCACCGAACGCCGAAGAACGAGACCGCAAGGATACCTCTGCAACCCAGTGGGGCCTGTCGGTTCAGCAGGCGCTGCCCAGCGATTTCCTCGGTACGCTGTCTTATGTGGGCAGCAAAGGCACGCATCTGCTCCAGGAATCCTATGTTAACGTCGAAAACCCGCTTACCGGGCTGCGTCCTTACCCTGCCTTCTCCCAGATTCCTTGGCGAGGCACCACCGGTAACAGCGAATTTCAGGCGCTATCGGTCTCGCTGAAGCGGCCTTTCTCTCGTGGCTTGTTGGCCTCGGCCAACTACACGTGGTCGCACGAGATCGACGACGATTCAAACGGCAGCGGCGACGGCGACTCCATTACCCCGCAGAGTGTTTCCTGCTACCCCAAGGGAGCGCCGCAATGCGGGGAGCGTGCCAGTGGCGCCTTCGACGCGCGCCACGTGTTCAATGCCAATGTCGTGTATGAGCTTCCTTTCGGTGCCGGCAAATCGTTCCTGACGGAGGCTGGAGCGTTGCGCAGTTTGTTTGGATCGTGGTCGCTCAGCTCGATCTTCACCGCTCGTACGGGCTTCCCCGTGAACCTCACGACCAGCGCCACTGGCCCGGACGGAAACACCAACGACCAGCGTCCCAACCTGGTTCCCAGCCAGCCGTTGTATTTGGCGGGCGGGGATTTCAACCCGGCGGCTTTCTGCACTCCCGGCACTCAGGCCCCGCTCTACCCAGGCGGTAGCTGCCCGTCAGGATTCGGCGATGTCCCGCGCAATTTCCTGCGAGGCCCCGGCGTCTGGCAGCTGGATCTGTCGCTTGCCAAGCGCATTCCTATCACCGAACAGTTTCAACTTGATTTCAGGGCCGAAGTGTTCAACGTCTTCAACCGGGCGATGTATGCTAACCCGGATGGCCTGATTTCGGCTTCCGACTTCGGCAGGATATATTTGCCTCTTAACACAACTCCGGTGGGTTTAGGCACACCACGTCAAATGCAATTCATGTTGAAGCTCAGATTCTAGAATCCGAGTCTCGGACGGGAAGGAGTCTTCGTCACATCCCTGTGCCGGGTGAGGACGGATCTGTTCGGGCGGCTGTCCCCCCGGCAGATGCAGTTCATTTTGAAGCTGGATTTTAAGAGAGAGGACCATGACCATGCGAGCTTTCAGCTTCATTGTTATTTTGTTTTTTGCCATTTCGGTCAGCGGGCAGACCCCGCCTGATTTCACTGGACATTGGCGACAGCAAACAAACTCGAAAACGCAACGCGAGCTCGAAGTGGAACAGAAGGGCCAGAACTTGCTCGTGAAAACGGCGGTTACCGATTCCGAGGGGACCCGGAACCTCGAAGTAAAGTATGTGATCGGAGGACCGACAACAACGTATCGAGGCTTGGACGGCGATGAATTTCGTTCCTCTGTCCGCTGGGACGCAAGCAGCCTCGTTTTCGACACCATTGAGCAGGAGGGCTCGAGCGAGATCTCTCAGAAAGCGGTTTGGACTCTTTCGGCGGATGGCAATACTCTGCAAGTGGACAGACAACTTACGAAGTCAGAAAAAAAAACGAATTCGTTGACCTCCTATATTCGCCAACCTTAAGACACACGCCCAGCCATCATTCTCGCGTCTTTCGCGAGAATCGCATGTTACGCGTGTCTCTTCCCGAGGCACTTGATGAGGCGGATTACAAAATTGTCATTTTCACGTAATGCAAGCGTCCTTTTCGCGGTTCTAGGCTAGGGCCGTGACGCGGTTCTCGCGGTGCGGAATCTCAAGCAATCGAGGAGAAAGCGTGCACCTGTTTATTGTTTCTCGTGCTGCGTGGCCGATTCGGGTCGCGTGATGAAAAAAATCCAAGGAGGAGAACCGTTTATGTTGCGAAAATTCCCTCGAATCGATTCGGGGATCAGGCTTCTGCGTCCGCTCGCCGGGCTGCTGGTGGCGGGGCTGAGTCTTGCGGCACTCGCCGCTGCTCAGTCCGTACCGTTCCCGACCTACGAAGTGGGCCCGAACCCGAACGGCCCGTGGGTCGTCAGTAACGGCGCCATTATCACCCCGGCCGGCACCCAGGTCGACCTCGGCACGACGACCCGCGCCAAGGCCATCGCGCTCAACCCCACCGGCAATCACACCGCCGCCGTACTTCAAATGGGCGCTCCACAGGCCGTCACGATCTTCAACACCCAGACCGGCGCTGTCCTCGAGACCTACAAACCGTTCGGCACCAAGAGCGGCAGCTCCACCGGCATTTCCTACACACCAGATGGCAAGTTCCTGTTGTTCAGCCAGGACAGCAGCTTCGTTGCCATCGCTAGCGTCAGTCCGGTGACGGGCTTGCTGACTGACTATGCCCACGTCAGCGTTCCGATGGACGTCGACGCCGCTGGCGTTCTGACCACCGTCACCTGCTTCCCGAACAGCCCGGGGGGAACCACGGGCAGCATTGATATCCCGTGCGGCCAGACCGTCTCGATTGTGTCCGATGGCACGCACACTTCCTATCCGACCGGCATCGCGATCTCGGCGGATGCCAAGACGGCTTATGTCGTGTTGGACAACAACGATACGCTGACCAGGATTGACCTGACCCAGACAACGCCGGTCGAGGGCCCTGAGATCCGCGTCGGAAACGTCCCGCACAGCGTCGTTATTTCGCCCGACGGCAAAACCGCCTACGTCTCTAACGAAGCCGGCCGGATTGCTACCGAGAAAGACTTCCAGGGATACTCCAATGGCACTCCTGTCGTGGCCCACTATCCGACTGGCTCCACTTCGACAGGCACGGTTTCCGTGGTAGACCTGGCCTCGTTTAAGGTCACGGGCAGCATCGAAACCGGTCTGCACCCGACCGGTATGGCCTTCTGGGGCAAGTACCTGTTGGTTGCCAACGCCTATAGCGACAGCATTTCTGTGATCGACACGGCCATCAACCAAGAAGTACGCAAGATCGACCTTAGGCTGCCGATCGGCGTAGCCGGAGAACCCGGGCCGGCCTATGGCGCCGGGCCGAACTCGATTGCCGTCGATCCCAAGGGTGATGTTGCCTACGTCGCGCTGTATAACGCCAACGCGATCGCGGTGGTCGACCTTAACAGCTGGTCGTGGAGCCGCGTCATCGGCATGATCCCTGTCGGCTATGCCCCAAGTTCGGTTGTGCTGGACACGGTCGACAACTCGCTCCTCGTTGCCAACGACAAAGGCATCGGCGCCAAGGGTATCCCTCCGCAAAATTCGCTTCAGACCAGCCACGGCGTGACCGACTACGGCACCCATCAGGACCTTGGCACCGTCAGCATCGTCCCCGTGCCGAAAATCGACGCGTTGTGGGGAATGACGAAGCAGGTTTTCCAGAACAACCACTGGGATCTGCTGGAAAATATCTGGTCGGCCGCAGGCGGCCACCGGTCCGCCAGGCCAGCCGCTATCCCTGAAAAGGTTGGCGACCCGTCGAAGATCAAGCACGTGTTCGTGATCATCCGTGAAAACCGCACGTACGATCAGATCCTGGGCGACGTGGCCGGCGGCAATGGCGACCCCTCCCTGGCAGTCTTCGGCGACGCGGCGAGTTTCGGCTTTGTCGGCGGCGTTACTCCCAACGCGCACACGCTGGTGCAGCGCTTCCCGCTCCTAGACAACTTCTACGACCCGAGCCGCCAATCGGCCGACGGGCACAACTGGATCACGCAAGCCATGGCGCCCTACTCTGACGACATCCAGTCGCCTGACTGGCTCCGCGACTATCCTTCGAACGGCGGCGAAGCACTTGCCTATCAGAAGAAGGGCCACCTGTGGGACCAGGCCGCAAAGGCTGGCGTATCGTTCAAGAACTTCGGCGAGTACATCGAGTACAACTCGTTCAACCCGCCGCAGGGTTGCACGCCGCCGGCCGGAGCATCCTCGAACTATTGCGAGCCACTATGGATCGACTTCTACAACGACATACTGGCCTATGAGTCTGGCGCCGAGAAACAGCTCTACAACTACAATACGGTCGCCTCGCACTCCCCGCTTCCGAACCTGATCAACAACACCGTCCAGAACTACCCGCAGTTCGATCTGGGCATCCCCGACCAGTTCCGCTTCGATATCTGGAATGAGGTTTTCCAGAATGACGTCAAGCACGGTAGCGTGCCTCAGCTCGAATTCATGTGGATCAGTTCTGACCACACCGGCGGCCCGCCGACTGCGCAAGCCATGGAGGCCGATAACGACCTGGCCCTTGGCCGCTTTGTCGACGCCATCAGCCACAGCTCCATCTGGTCCTCTTCGGCCATCTTCGTTGAAGAAGACGATGCCCAGGACGGCGTCGACCACGTCGATGGTCACCGCAGCCCGGGCTACATCATCAGCCCCTACGTGAGCCAGAAGGTGAACCCCGACGGCACCGGGGCTGGCGTAACCGAAAACAGCACCTTCTACACGCAGGTCAACATGACCCGCACCATCGAGCAGATTCTTGGACTGACGCCTATGAACCAGTTCGACCTGGTGGCCTCGCCGATGAGGGATGTCTTCGTCGACAATCCGCCCAAGGACAACTTCCTGCCCTGGACGCATGTGCCGAACGTGATCCCGCTGAATCAAAACGTTACCCAGACTCCCACTCAGCCGATCCCGGCGGTGAGCGCTGCGGTCAAGGCCCACGCCAAAGCCACCGAAAGCCCTGCGGTTAAGGCTCTGCGGGCCGGCTGGATGAAGAAGAAGGCGGAGATCTTCGCCGGCAAACAGCACACGCCCGACTCCGAAGACCCGGACACCGTCAACCACCTCGACTGGTACGAAGCTACCAACTTCATGCGCCCCTATCCCGGCGAGAAAAAGGTTCGTCCGGCGAGCGACTTCAATCGCAAGGCGCCGACCACCACGGATGATGACGACGACGACGGCATTTAATATTTGTCCCAACTACAACGGCCCTCTCCTCGGTAACCGGGGGGAGGGCTTTTTGTTCAGTCCCCAAAGTGTTCTACATGGATTCTGGCGGGGGCCTCGCAATTATCGGCATGGGCGTGCCGTCTGAAGGGAATGCCGCGCAGCACTCGCAATCGACGCTCGGCTTCCCCTCGGCGTGCGTGCCTCTCGGTGGGTCGTTCCTGTTCACTCGAAACGAAAAAGCGCTCTCGGGCGTCTGCCTGTCATTGGTCACCTCCAGGCAAGACACCCAGTGGGTCGTTCAGGGTGATGACGATGCGTTTCTCCGGATCGCAGTACAGGGCCAACTCCAGATCGTCAGAGTTCTTGATCTCGCCGTGAAACTCGCCGAATTCGTTTGTCAACTGGTGAACAGAATTCCCGGACCGATTAGAGATCGTGACGTGCAAGCCCCCGGCGAAAATGTCCGAGCGGCCGAGATCCAACACTTGCCCGGTCACGACCATGCCGTCGTGGCCTGGCTTCGCTTCAATCTGCAGATCAATCTGGAACGGATCAGCGCGGTAAAGCATGTGTCTGATCCTTGTGTAGGCTGTACGCGCGCCTGAAAAGAGTGGTTGCAAGAAGCTATCGAACAGTAACTCGATGACACTGCTTTTCCTATTTTGACTGCCAGCCCACCTTGCCGCACCACACATGGCGGCAGCTTCCTGAACAGCTCGGTCTGGTGGCTGATAGAGAAGCTCTCGAGTGGTAAGGTTTCGTGCTGTCCGCCATAGCGCCGCATGCTTCGCGCACTTTTCGCGGCCGTTCACCAGGTGCTTCCGAATCGCCCCCATTTGCTCTACAGAAGTTGCACGATTGACAAAATCAGCCCATTGCTCTGCCTTGAAATGCTTCATCGCCATCCCCCCTGCAATTCTTTTCTACTTCCGCTCCCCCGCGGATGGGTGCACCTTTCGCCACCCGGGGAAAAAAGGGGCGGCCGTGTCGCGGAAAATATAGGGAACCGGAGAATTAACTAAGTACTTGCGTTTCAGGCAGTTTGCCAACGAGGACGAATGGAGCCCAAAAGTAGGGATGAGGAACTTCTTCGCGCAATTGATTCATAGCTGCTTGCAACGATCCGGCCATGTCCATGGTTTCCATATAGCGCTTGTAAAACGAACGCATGAGTTTCGCAGTACTTTGATCATGAACGTCCCACAAGGAAAGAAGTAGGGAAGTTGCGCCCGCACAGAATAGGCCACGCTGCAGCCCTAGCAGCTCATCACCCTGTGAGACAAAGTTCATCCCTGTGGCGCATCCGCTGAGAGTCACAAGCTTTGCGGGGAGGCGCATCTGGTAAAGATCGTGAAGATTCAAGTATCCATCTCCCAGGCGAATGCCCGAAAACATCGGGTTGTCCTGGCGGTAGCTGCCATGTGTGGCGATATGCAGGAGACCGCTTTCCGTGCCCTTTTCCTTGAGCTTGGCCGAGGTGGCCTCGTCTCCGACGAGCAGTTCAGGATGCGGAAGCAAGTGGGCGACAGACTCGACCTCGCCCAGAATGTGCGCAGCTCCCTTGTCGGGGATCCCCATGACCAGCGAGATGGGTTGTTCGCTTTGGGCTTTTTCCTGGCAGAGCGTGAATACGGTTGCGCTTGGAGCGTACGAGATTGTGTGGGCCTCGCACAGATACCGATCTTCGTTTCGCAAAGCGTGGAAGGGCAGGAAGTGCAGGCTGCCGTGTGGCACGAAAATCACGTGTTTGGTGTCGATGTTTTCGCGCAGTGGAGCAAACAGCTCGTCAGAGAGAGATTTCAAATGGGCCTGTGTGGCCTCAAGCATAGGTCGTTCGAAACGCTGTGTATATCCGACTCCCATTCGAAATTTTGAAATCTGAAACCGCAAAAGCTGCAAAGAATGCGTTATTCGAGACACCGCGCTGACTGGAAAAATCTCTGTTTTGTTTCGCTTGACTACCGCCGCGATCAGCTGGTCCCCAGTCGAATAGTATTCAATCAGCGTCGCGTCTACTGGCAGATTGCGCTGCAATCGTTGCAACGAAAAATCCGCCGGGGCTTCCAGGGCAGCGTTCTCACGCTCGTGTGCTGGCAATTCGCGCACGGTTCGCAGCAATTCGTTTTCGTGGGATAGCGCTTTTTCCCGCAATCCCCGAATCCGTTTGTGGAAGTTTTCCCCAGGGCGCAATTGCTCGAGTTCAATCCGGTGGTAGTACCAGTTCAACTCTTTCCGCAAATCCCGAATCCGCCGCACAAGCTTGCTCTGGCCTTCTTCGCCCAAGGGTAAGCTCTTGCCGCTTTGAAAGATCGTCTCCTTCATGCTTCGTGATTTTGCCGCTTCGATCCAGCCAAAAACCTCCGCCGTTGAGGCCGCGCCTTCCCCCCCTGTCAAATGCAATTCCACCAGCGCCTCGTATGCTTGCAGCCGGTTTTTCACAAATGAAATCTTCAACTCTTCGGAATGCAAGCGGCTCCACACCATCTCGAGGGATTTGCAGGCTTCGCGGTAAGTATCGGCGGCAGTCTTCCGTTCGCCCCGGATGTGGGCAATTTGGCCGCGCAGTAAATGTGCTTGGTAGGAGAATACTGGTGCCTGGAGGAGGTCGAGCTTCGAGATAGCCACTTCCGTTTCTGTTTCTGCGGTGGCAAGCTCACCGACCTGCAACGCAATGCGGCCCAGCAAGAGGTGTGCGAGAGCCGCTTTGCCCGGAAGCACATTCTCGTCGAAAAAGACCGCGGCCGCAGTGCAGAGCTTCCTCGCCTCGAAATACCGCCCTTCGTGGAACAGAAGAAGTCCCTGATACAAATCGAGGAGCCGCGGCCAGACAAGATTCTTCTCCTTCTGAAACATTTCGCGAGCCCTCGCAAACCGCTCGAGGGATTGCACCGTCTTTCCCTGTTGCCCGCAGGCGATGGCTTCGTTTGCCAGACTTTTGGCTGCCTCATAGGACATGCCGAGCTTCTCGAAGCGCAGAAAGGCTTCGCGGGCCATTTCCCGGGCTTCCTCACTCAAGGTCAACTCGAGATAAACCTCCGAAAGGTCCATGTAACAGAGTGCCACGTGATACGCATCGCCGTTGACTTCGCAAGCCCGGCGGGTGGCCAAGAGCATCTCAATAGCCCGGCTGTACTCGCCTCGGAAGTAGTACAGGTAAGCAATGTTGTAATCAGCTTGGTCGCGCAGGAGGGGCATGCCGTATCGCTCGCTCAGATTTCGCGCCTTCTGATAACAATCCAGCGATCGGGGGAAATCATTCAAGCCGATGAGGCACATCGCCATGTTGTGGAGGCTAATGGCGACTCTTTCCCATTGCCCATGTTCGGAAAGTGTCTGGTAGGCCCGTTCGTAGTGCGCGAGAGCTTCCTCGAGGCGGTCTTGGCGATGAAATATGTTGCCCACGTTGTTTTCCAAGCTCGCCATTCGCAGGGTTTGCCCTAGATCCCTGAAGATCTCTCTGGCCTGGTCGGCTGCCTTAAATGCGCGCTCGTATTCGCCAAGCAGAATCAGCGGTTGGATAGAGCTGCTCTGTGTGCGACCTGCCTGCAACCGCTCCCCTAACTCTTCGAATAGTCGGAAGGCTCTTTCGTGGTGTACAACTGCAGCGCGGTTTTCCCCGCAGGCGTAAAGGGCATTCGCTTTGGCCCTCAAGGCAAGAGCCAAGTCTTCCTTGCGCCGCAATTTCTGTGCAATCAAGAGAGCCGCTTCAGCCACGCGCATTGCATCTGTCGTGTTTACGCGTATTTTTTCGACTACCAGTTCAGCGAGTTGCTTGACGAACTCTGAACGAAGCAGAGCCTTGTGCCGAGAAAGAAAGTTTTGCCGCACGGCACCGCTCCCAAGGCTGCTCAATTTAGACAGCAGTTCACTGTGGGGCTTCTCTTTGTTACCAGTTCGCATAATCGAAATCCCAATTCGGCCAGTCGCCACACAGGCCCCTCTGCCATAGAAAACCAATGGATACCGGCCCCTGCCCTGAAACCGCCGCGGCTTCCGTGTAGGGCCGAGGCAGGGTCTCAAGAAATAGGTCTTTCCGGTCCGGGCAATCGGTTCGGCCTCGCGGTTTCGCGTCCCAATTTGTATTGCAGGCGCAGGGTGCTGAGTCTGCCTCGCGAAACCTGGGGATCCCATCCCATTTCATCGAATTAAATTCCGGGGGGCGGTGCAAGGAAAACAAACTTGAGAAAGGAAACCCGGCCGGGAGGAATATAGTTTGCATGAGCCGTTCCGTCAGGTAGCCCATCACGATGCCTCGGGCGGCCGCGGACTAACACCTATTCCCATGGAGGCATTCACCATTTGGCGCGTAATGAAATGCTTTGGGTTGTGAAACACGCTTTCCGCCTTGCCAAACTCTACAATTTGGCCTTGTTCCATCACCGCGATCTCATCTGCCAGATGCACGGCCATCCTGAAGTCGTGTGTGATGAACAAGTAGGTGAATCCTAGAGAAGCCTGTAGCTCAAGCAGCAGATTTGCGATCTGCGCCTGTATGGAACAATCCAGTGCCGAGAGTGCTTCATCCAGAATCAGCAATTTCGGATTTAGCACCAGAGCACGCGCAATCGCCACTCTCTGTTTTTGCCCGACACTCAGTTCATGCGGTCTTCGCAACATCTTTTCCAGCGGCAAGCCTACGCGGTCGAACAGTTCACGCGCCTTCTCCCCCTTTTCTCGCTCACTAAGGAGACCTTGAACATCCAGCGGTTCGGTCACTATGTCCAGAACGGTCAGTCTCGGATTCAAGGAACTCGCCGGGTTCTGAAACACCAATTGGGTCTGCGGGCGAACCGATCGCAATTCTTTTTCCTCGAGGCCTGTGATCTCCTTGCTTTCTAAGTAGATGCTCCCCGATGTTGGACTCTCCAGGCATGCAATACAAAGTGCCAGCGTACTTTTTCCTGAACCCGACCCACCTACCAGAGCCAATGTAGTTTTCGGATAAATCACCAAGGAAACTCCAGCCAGCGCAGTCACGGTACTACTTTTGCGGGCGAGAAAGAGACCTCCCCTTTCATAGCGCTTCTCTAAGTTCTGTACTCTGAGAAGTGGCTCCACATTTTCTCGCACAATGTCGACTCTACCACCGTACTCGGCGCATGCAACCTTGTGGGCATTCTTGAGGGCGGTGTCGAGCATGGTCAACAGCCTCGGAGGTGTTTCCAGTCGCCTACTCGTAGCAAGCGCCCGGAAATGCAGAAACGCTAATTGGAACAATGTCCTGCGGGCGCCTTCCTACTTCGCCGCCACCTGTGGCGGGCGCCGCTAGGCATTATTACGCAATACGTCGAGCAACAAAAGACCCCGCTCGAGAGGGCCTTATATCCCCGGCCTGAAGGTCCGGGGCTCTATGGCCATAAGGGTACTGGGGGGTTTACTCGACCCGTAATTCAGGTTTTTCATCGATTGGCCGCGAACCGCGTCAATGGTATCTCACTCCGGACCCGACAACCGGCTCGTGCTGCACAGCTGCAGCAAGTGGCCCCCAGCCCCGAGCGTCAGGAATTTAGGATCGTCGAACGCAGCGCCGTATGGCCCTCACCCCCGGACTCAACGGAAGAATGGAGAAGCGTCTCCATGTCATTGTTGTTGTGCATCTTGGCGACGTCCAGCATCATCCTGTCAATGCGACGGAGTTGACCTACACCGAAAACGTCAGTGCCCATGGTGCTTGCGTCATCTCTAAGCGCGCTTGGCAACCTGGCGAACCGGCCGAAGTCACGTCCTTCAAAGAAAGGTTGGGCCTTCGCGGGAAAGTCGTGCACTGCCGCAAATGCAACAGCGACCGATATGTCGTCGGATTAACCTTCGAAGGATCTGAAGTCACCTGGGCGATGTATCGCGAGTACGCTTCGAGTTGAATCCAGCCTGCCATCGCAGCTCGCTGTTCCACCTCGGTAGGCGACCTCAGCCGAATGTAGGGAACTCCTTCTGTGGTCGTAAGTCCGCTACGCAGGCCAGACCCGATTGTGGAGGGACAGGGGATGATGCTTCTCGGGTCGTCACTGCTTTCGGTGGAGTCCGGTATCGGGCCTTTACCCTATTCCATTATCCGAGGCTTACCCGATATCTTTTTTGCTGTCACTGTCATTAATCAGAGGCGAGAACGGCACTGGCTTCCGCAAGGCTTGATTCCGCTCGACATTCCTACCAGGTGACCTACCGGGAGCCGGTTTGCGGAGCAGTGCTAACGGATAAGCAACCTGCAGGTGTCGGCGGGCTGGGGCAAACGTAAATGGGGGAGTTCCATGCGTTGCGAAAGCTTAGGAGCGGAATTTTGAATCGGGGGGACCAAACAAGGCGGGAAGTGGCGCCAGAAAGTCACCGCAACAGAAAGAGGAGTGACGCAAGGCGTCGCCGAGCTTGGCTTGCCGGTATGTTGCTGGCTCTACTGTGGGCCGCCCCCGCCAGGGCGCAGAATGGAGTTATTGTACGCACCACGCTTGGGCTGCCAGCGCTCCAGTCATTGTGTCTGCTGCAAAACTGCACGGTTGTTGGCGCCCTCGACGGAGCACTCAACCAGGTCTTTTTATTAACCACGCCGTTAAATCCTCAAACTCTTGTAAATACCCTGATTCTGCTTCCAGGCATCGCGAACGCCGAGTTGGATCAGGTGCTCAGCCTGATTGGAGCGGCGAATCTGGTTCCCTCGCCCATCCCTACCACCCTGCTGTCAGACAGAACGCTGGTCCCCTATCCCCCCAGTTCCGGGACTATGGTGTGGAACAGTTACGCCGCGCAACCAGCGGCCGGGGTTGTGGAGGTCCAGAACGCGCAAAATCAGTTCCTCGTAACAGGGACCGGCATTGTTGCAGACATTGATACCGGAGTCGATCCGAATCACCAAGCCCTTCAGGGCGTTTTGTTGCCGGGTTACGATTTTACGCGAAATCAAGCGGGCGGTTCCGAGATGACCGATCTGCCCCCCACCTTCACACCGCCGACCCCTTGCAACTCTACAACATGCCCTAGCCCTGTCCAGGTCAACCAATCGAGCGCCGCGATCTTGGACCAATCCTCAGCGGCCATTCTGGACACCAATTCCCAATATGCAGCCTTCGGCCACGGGACGATGGTCATGGGCGTGATTCACCTAGTGGCACCGACCGCGCAATTATTGCCGCTTAAGGCCTTCAAATCGGACGGTACCGCTGATCTCTCCAACATCCTTCGCGCCATTTACTACGGCGTGCAAAACAACGCCAACGTAATCAACATGAGTTTTGACACCAAGACGGCCTCCACAGAACTCAAGAATGCCCTTGACTACGCCAACCAGCTCGGCCTGATTTCAGTGGCGTCCGCGGGAAATGACGGAATCGAGGAAACGGTTTACCCCGCGGCGTTGCAGAATGATGTAATGGGAGTCGCTTCGGTAGGGTCGACCACCGCCAGCGATGGCACCCGGTCGACGTTCTCTAATTTTGGCGACGCAATCGTTTGGGTAGCCGCTCCGGGGGAAGAGATTGTAACTACGTATCCTTTCAGCACTTATGCTGCGGGATGGGGAACTTCGTTCAGTGCGCCTTTTGTCTCCGGCGCTGCAGCGCTCGCGCGAAGCTTGCAGACCGCGATTACTGAGTCTGAGGCGGCGGCCGCGGTGGCGCAGGCGGCTCCGCTGAGTGGCCCAGGCATGGGCCACGGACGGCTTGATCTAGTACCTGCACTGCAGTCCCTGTCTGGTGTGGCCGCATCGCCTGACTTTGCAGTTGCGGCCGCGCCAGCGACCGCCACAGTTTCAGCGGGAGGCTCGGCAATCTTCACCGCCACTGCGGCTCCGGAGAATGGCTTCTCGCAGACCGTAACTTGGAATTGCACGGGTGCTCCGATGGGAGCGGCATGTTCGGTCTCACCTGCGACAGTCACCCTCGATGGCACTCACGCGGCGACGGCCACAGTCACATTGCTGACCATGGCAAGAGCGTGGTCGGCGCCTCTGCCCTCGCCACAATTGCCGCCGCCCATTTTGCCTTGGCTATGCGTAGTGGCGTGTTTCGCATTTCTTGCCTCGTTTTTCATCAGTTCCGCACTGCACCATGCTCTCCGGCAACAGTACGACTTTGCCGCGACAGCCGTCCCGCTAGTCGTTTCCCTCTGCGCCTACGCCTGCGGCGGCGGATACGGCGGGGAACCGATGTCCATCACGCTGGCTTCCCTAATACTCAACCCTGCCAATATGATCGGTGGAACTTCTTCGACAGGCACGGTGACTCTCAGCGCGGCAGCCCCCAGCGGCGGTGCAATTGTTAATCTCTCCAGTAGCGCATCCGCGGCTGCGGTCCCAGCGAGTGTTGCGGTAGCTGCAGGAGCGACCAGCGCGACGTTTACTGTGAACACCAGCGCCGTGACAGCATCGACTTCTGTAACTGTCACGGCGTCTTATGCTGGATCAAGCAAGACGGCTGCCCTCAACGTCACCCCTTCAGGAACACCCGCAGGTAGGTACACGCTCACGATCACTGGTAGTTCGGGCAATCTCAGTCGCTTCGCCACGGTCCAAGTCACTGTGAACTAGGAAGACTGCGGATGCCGGAATAAAATTGCGATTAGCAACGCAAGTTACGCTTGCTAGTCTCGGTCCCCCGGCCCATTTAGGATTTTGATCGCATGGTGCTACACAGTTCGACTTGCCAGCGGCGCATGTATAGTCGCCGAAGGGTGAGCCTCGGAAGGGAAAATTGTTGGTGAGAAAAATGAGATGGTGATCGGTCTGCTGGTCGCAGTAGCGGATGCAGCCGAAAGTCCAAACTCAGGCTGCCTATCAGTAAGTCCGTCGGAAGCCACGAACAAATAACGGCGGGCACGTGGGGGCGTGTGCATTACTTCGTAGTGGGCACATCCCGGCGCGGCGAGCATAGAAATTAGCTGTCATTGTCGAAGAAGGCGGAGCGCACTCAGATAGCGACCCTGAATGGGTGCGCGCTCACTTTCCATGCGCCAGCGATCTTGCCAATGTCGGTGAGAAGAACAGATGAACTCGAAGGCCTACCACTCGAAACGCCAGAAATTTGTGCTGGCATAAAACTCGAGTCCCAGGTGCACAGTGGAACCATCAAGACGTTCACGCCACCTCACGATGGCCTCAACTTGCTCACCTGTATCCATTCGCTCCAGTTTCACCAGTTCTCCGACGTTGATCGGAATCTTGCACCTGAGTGAAGTTCCGTGTTGGCTCACTTCGCGTACCAACGTTTCTTCCGCGCAAGTCTGACTGGACGATTCAAGATACAGCCGCACGGGGATCGACACCCGTTTGCGCGGACCGCGACGTACCTGTCGGATTAGATCTCCGGCCCATCGGACTAGGTCCAGCAACTGAACTCGTTCCAGATTGCTTAGATCGCCGTGAGTTAGGCTCGTCGTCGTTGATTGATCCACAATTTCATGCAGAGAGCGTCTGCGTGAATCAGAAGCTAGTTCATCTGCCTGGTCACGTTCGTTAAATTTTTGCTGATATTCTTCGAGATGTTGATAGCTGGTCTGGATGAAGTGCTCGCGGCAGTAATCTTGTTTCCCCAAGGTAACCACGCTTGGCCCGCTACAACCGGAAGCAGCGCATGAGGTATTCATGTTAGGCAACCTTGTATCTCCTTACCAGGCTGGTTTCGACGCCGTCTGCCCGGCTTTCCCATTTCGCTCCCGGAAATAGGGGCGGGCTTTGCCGAACAGTTGAGCCACTATGCGTAGTAGGAGGCCAGCATCGTTCGTCCCCTCACAGGGAAGAATTTACGTTCTCTGCAGATCTGCGAGAACTTCAACACCACGGACGCGTCGAGCCAGCCGTTCTCGGCCTCGGTGACGAGAGTCTGCAGTGCCTCCTCGGGAGGGAGTGCTCCCCGGTAAGGACGATTGGTAGTCAGCGCATCGTAGATATCCGCGACCTGCAGAATTCTCGCTTTCAGCGGAATGGCCTCTCCGCAAAGGCCGTCCGGGTATCCGCTGCCGTCCATTTTTTCATGATGATGCCGTATCACGGGGAGGAGGCGGCGAAGTGACTTGAGAGGCTTGCAGATATTTTCTCCAGTGACGGGATGCTCCTGCACGATTCTTCTTTCTTCCGCATCCAGTGGCCCGGGTCTAAGAAGGATGCTTTCTGGAACAGAGATTTTTCCAACGTCATGAAGCCAGCAGGCAATGCGGAGTTCGTGCAGGTCTTCGTCTCCAAGACCGAGGCTTTCTCCCAATTGCTCGGCGTATGCCATAAGACGGTCCGAGTGGCCATTCCGCAAATTTTGTTTCGAGTCGATGCTGCGCGCCAGTGCAAACACTGCGGATTTGGCCTGCTCATCCATGTACTTCTTAAGACGCAGGACCGTTTCGATGCGCCCCAGCGAGTCCCAATGCGATACAGGGTTAGCCCAGACATCCATTGCGCCGGCGTCCCGCCCGCGCTGTATGTCCCAGAGATCAGGGGAAGGTCTCAGCAGAACGACCGGCGTGAGTTGATTGAGGGGATCTTTCTTGATCTGACGGCAGATTTCGAAACTGCCGATGTCCGGCAAGCTATCGAAGAGGAGAACCAAATCTGGCTGCATTTCCGAGCAGCATCTGACTGCAGATTCGCCATCGGCCACCGTATCCACATGGCACTTTTGATTCTGCAGGAAAGATTTCAGTCCTTCGCGATTCGCCGAAGCAACATCCGCTAGCAAGATGGCCGGGTTCATGCTCGCCTCGCTATTTGTCCGCGCGAGAAGCGGAAACGCACCACTCCCTACGCGAGACGTCAAGTTTTTGATGGATTGGTCTTGCCTGCGGTCTCCAATCCCTGTATTCGGAGGACCCCTGCCTCCGCTTCCCGGGGACGAGAAAGGATGAGGTAGCTTTGCACACTTGGTTTATGCTCATGAAATACCAAAACGAGAATCGCTATAAGTAGCTGGTAATTCAAGCCTTGCGCGGCGCCTGACAGAGTAGGGAGGGTACTGGCACGAGGAAAAATGTTCATGGCCACTGTAGTGTTTACCCGATGCCGGGGATCGGGCTATTACTGGATGAACCATGAAGGTTATTTTCGGTTCTTCTTGGCCATCTCCCAACAAATCGAAAGAGAAACGGAAGGAACGTGAAGAACACCCTGCCAAGCCCGAGATGCAGTGGCGCGCGTAATGCTGCGGCACTGGAAACCCTGAAACGAATAACTCTCCCGGCCGCGCCGCTAATCGACTCGGCCCAGATACTTGTCCAGCCACGCGAGGACATTTTGAATAAGTTCGGCTCGCCGCTCGGTGACATCGTGCGGAGTGTCAAATTCCACGTGGCGTTTGTCGGCTGGTGGAGTGCCGAGCATTTTGAACAGAGGATCCTGAGCCGTTTCCACGGAGAAGACGTAATCAAAACGGCCATTCACCATCATCACCGGCTTTTTGAGGCGCGGGGCGAAATCGGCCTGATCGCCACCGGCGGGCGGTGTGTAAAGGAAGAAGCCGCCGTCGAGCAAGACCACCGCTTTTAGCCGATCTTGCGCAAGCGCTGTAAAAATGACTCCTTCGGCCGAGCCCATGCTGACGCCCAAATAACCGAGCTTGTTCCTGTCGATGTCGCTCCGGGTTTCCAGATAATCGATCGAACGGGCGAGATCTTTATAACGCTCGGTAATGTATTCCAAATTCTGGGAAGTTCCTGGGGGCACATCCTTCACGCGCCGTTCGTACGTACCCTGGTAGATCGGGTAGAGCACGGCGCGGCCGCTCTGGACGATATAGTCGAAAAACTTTAGGTCTCCCAGTGTCTGACTGTTCGCCAAGTCCAGAACTCTGGCGCTCGGAAAGAAAACCACAGTTTGAAAAGGTGGCGAGACTTTCTTCGGCAGGAAAAGATACGCCGCCATTCGTTCGTTGTTGTAGGCGGCATCGAAGGTAATTTTTTCCTCGCGCCAGTCCGCGGTATCTTGCACCACGCCTTCCACCTTGGCGTTCAAGGGTGTCTTGTCGTACGCGTAAAGCGTTTCGTAGGCGCGAAAAACGTCGTCGGTTGCGGCCTTAAACTTGGAGAAGTCGCGCTCGTAGGTCTTGATGGGAGTCGTCAAATTCTCAGGGAGTGGCGTTATGTTCCGGACGCACCGGACACCATTTGTGGGGGAGCGATCCCAGGCGGAGAGCGCCTCCGGGTTGTAGTAAAGATAGGTCGGAGACTTCCAGGTTCCGCCGAGTATGAAATAAGTGCCTCGAGTGGTGGCGTTCAGGACCCACTCGCGCACGTTCCCGGCCATGTCGGAAGTGCCGAACGGTCCCAGGCCTTTATAGGTGCCAACCGGCGCCAGACCGGATTGGGAAATGTTGCTTTCTTTGACGATATAGCTGGCCATGTCGGGTGGAGCTGCAACATACCATTGCACAAAGGTGGGCAAGCTCTTGCCCGCAAACGTCGCGTAGGCCGCGGCCTCGTACCAGCTAACTCCCGACACCGGATAATCCCCCTGTCCTTCCGGATAATGACCGCCGGCCCAGGTTGAAGGACCGGTGCGTCCGGTAGTGTCCCGGAACTGGGACCTGGCGTCTTGCCATGTCACCTCGCGACCGTCTCGCAAAAATTGTTTTGGCCAGTACGCCTGTTTTTCGTATCCACCCTTGTCGACGAATTCCTGATACTGGCGATTGGTAACCTCCAAGCGATCGATGTAATAAGGCGGCACGTTGTAGGGGCCGACCCAGCCAACGAAGGCGATCATCTCTGTCCACGAGCCTCCACCGACCCAAGACATTCCTTCTGGAGCCGCCACGGTCGAGTCCAGGGCGAACTGCATATTCTTCTCTGTCGATGGAGCTGCGACAGATTCGCCAATCCCCGCTTTCGAGACTCTCCAGCGGAAGTAGCCGGTTGGAATCTGAACGCCGGTGAGTGGCGTTGCGCCCAAGCGATACCAGGCGCCATCCGGAGATAGATAATCCTGGATCTCAACCGTCGCGCTTGCGGGCGAGGACGTGACGGAGATGTGCGTGGTGTTTTGTTCGGCAAGCCGGGCGAGCTCGGGGTCGCCGGGCAAGTATTGCTGTGCTTTCTTCAGTAAGAGAAACGCCGCAAGCGATTTGTCTTCTGATTTGAGTTTGGCGATCGCCGGAATGGCTTCCTCGCGCGCCCAATGTCGCCGCTCAGAGCGCTGATAGAGCCACATCACGGAACCCGCGAGCAGGAGCAACACCATCGAGGTGAGCAGAATTCTCGGCGATAACCTTGATGCACGGTCCACGGGCGGGAGTGACGGAGCGGTCAGTTGCAGCAAAACGTCGGAAAGATCTCGAGAGATTTCAGAGGCACTCTGGTAGCGCCTGGACAGATCCTTCTCGAGTGCGTGCGAGACGATCTGATCCGCGCCCGCGGGAGTTTCTGGGCGAATGTCCCGCAGCGACTTGGGATTCTCTGTGCTGACCGCACGGAGAATCGCGAGCGCACTCGCTCCCTGAAACGGAGGCTTTCCGGCGAGCGCTTCGTAAAGCACCACGCCAAAACTCCAGAGATCGGTGCGACTGTCGACAAGTCTGCCCTCGGCCTGCTCGGGAGACATGTAGAGGGCCGTGCCAACCGGGCCGTGGGTGTCAGCTAAGGACTGAGTAAGTTCGGGAGTGCCGACCGGTTCGAAAAGCTTCGCCAATCCGAAATCCAGAACCTTGGCGTGGCCCTTGGGCGTGACCATGATGTTGGACGGCTTCAGGTCACGGTGCACGACTCCTTGCTCATGCGCTTCTTCAAGTGCGCCCGCTACCTGAACGCCAAGGGACAGGATTTCTTTGGCGGGAAGCTCTTGCGATCGCATTTTTTCGGAGAGGGTCTGCCCGGGCACGCACTCCATCACGAGGTAGTCCATGCCGTCCTGCTCGCCCACATCGAAAACGGCGGCGATGTTTGGATGGCTGAGCCTCGCTAAGGCCAGGGCTTCTTTGCGGAAACGGCTTTTCGCTGGTTCGTCGGAAAGGAGGCCGGGCGGGAGAACCTTGATGGCGACATCGCGGTGCAATCGCCCGTCATGCGCGCGATAGACTACACCCATTCCCCCCTGACCGAGAAGGGCAACGATGGTATACGGGCCTAACTGCGTGCCTTGCGGCAGAGGCATAAACGCCGAGAGTATAACCCGAAACCGTTCTGGTTTCACGATGGCTCCGCCACCCGATGCGGCCGCACTCGCCGGGGCCTCGCACAGCGCCGGGAGCCTTTTGGATGCTGACCGCATGGGGCCAAATGGGCTATATTTCTCGAACACCATGTCAATAAAATCCGTGCCAACCGCAAAGACCCAGGCGAGGAGCCAATACGCCCAAAGAATTGATCGGGTCATTGACCACCTTCGCCGGAATCTGGATCGTCCGGTGAAGCTGGGGGAGCTTGCTCATGTGGCTTGCTTTTCCGAATTTCACTTCCATCGGGTTTTCAGAGCGGTTTCGGGCGAAACCCTGAATAACTTTACGAATCGGCTTCGGCTGGAAAAGGCCGCTCGTCTTCTTCGTTATTCCGTCCAAAGCCTGACCGACATCGCCTTGGATTGCGGTTTTTCCTCATCGGCGACGTTTTCACGTGCCTTCCGATCCGGCTACGACACCTCGCCAAGTCAGTTTCGAAAAAGCGGCGAGATCAAAAACAGCAAGATTTGCAAAGAACTCTTCCCGGAAGAGGAATATGGTCTCCCCATGAGCGCGGAAGAAAAGCGGGCCGCGTTTCCAGTGAGGTTGATCGACATTCCCGAAAGGCAAGTTGCCTATATTCGGGTTAGAAATGCCTTCGAACTGGATCGAGTACTTGTCGCCCTCAAGACACTGATCGAATGGGCCAAATCCCAGGATATTTTTTCAGAAGGAACTCTTTTCGGAATGTCGGTAGACGACCCGCACATGACCCCAAAGCATCTTTATCGATATGAGGTCTGTCTTGCATCGTCTTTTCCCTTCGAGTGCATGGAAGGGATGTCGAGACTGAAAATGCCGGCCATGCGATACGCTGCCATAAGGGTCTCCGGCGACATCCATAAGGTGGCTACGGCTTGGGACTACCTTTACAGAGATTGGCTTGTCCATAGCGTCCACGAGCCCGAGCATGCGCCGGCACTTGAGGTTTTCCTGGACAAAGAAAGCGCGACGGATTGGTCGCATTTTGAATTGGAACTATGCCTGCCGGTTCGGAAACTGGAAATGTCGAAGAGTTTGAAGTCCGGGATCCGAAAGCCCGGGACGATCGGAACAAAGAAGAATAAACGAGCCACTGCTTAAGGGAGGAACTTATGGTTGACGGAATCGGCGGCGCATTTCTGTTTACTAACGATACGAAGAGACTGGCGGCTTGGTATCGCGAGTGCCTCGGGATAGTTCCTCAGGGCGAAGACGCTGAATGCAATTCCATCTATGCAACGTTCGAATATAGGGATATTGCAGACCCGGAGATCAAGCGAACAATAGCGTGGGCGATCATGCCCGCTGATCAAGACATCAAAGATAGGCCTCGAACGGGCAAGATCAATTACACAGTGAAGAACATGGGAGAAATCCTAAGCCATCTAAAGAGTAAAGGCGTGATAATCGAAAAGACCGAGGAATATCCCTCCATGGGAACCTTTGCGTGGCTGAAAGATCCAGATGGCAATCCGATCGAGCTTTGGGAACCATCCAAGGAGTGAATAGATATCCCTGATTTGTGAAATCCCCATGGCCGTCCTAGAGGCCCGTTTGCAGAAATGCATGAAAGGCGCGATTTTTGAATCGTCGATGCCTGGCAGGAAAACCCCAATCGCCTCGCCTTAGAGCCTTTCCTAAAACTCGGGCCCGGACCGTTTGAAACCCCGTTTGTGCATAGCTTCCGGTTTGCCAACGATTTCACCCAGAAGCTTCCGGAGAGTTCCCATATACTCGGGTGCCGTTCCGCGCAGCTTTGTCGGTGCGCACCCTGCCTGAGCCGATCGGTTCAGCAGTTGCTTTTTACTTTGCCCTGAATCTGCCAATCGCGAAGGAAACAAAACGGAGGTTCGACGGCGACGCGGCGCCGGCCTTCTCTCTTCAGGTACGAAAGGGAATGACGGCCAATTTCCTTGACATTAAATGGCCATTTTCATAATGTCGCGGCCTGTCCTCGGGAACCCCAGGCCGGCGCGAACAAAGGCATCCTTAGCGCGGGACGAAACCAGCCAGCGTCTTCGGGAGAACGACCCATGAAATTCCTGAATAAAACACCCGACCTGCTATGCAGGGCTGGATTCTACGTTGGCATGCTTCTGCTGTGCATTCTTGCATCAAGCCAAACCTCGGCCGTGGCCGATCCCGCCATTCCATCGGGAGACGTGCGCATCCACTACCACCGGGCGGATGGTAATTATAGCGGGTGGACGGTCTACGCGTTTGACAACACCACAGAAGACACCGGCAATTATGGTGGTGGTCCGGTGCAGGCGACCGGCACGGACAGCTTTGGAGTGTATTTTGACGTTGGAGTGACCACCGGCGCGCAAGAAGTTGGGATCATTATTCATAACCCGACGGCGCCGGGCGGGGACCAGAAGGACACTCCCAACAATTTGTTTGTCGACCCCGCGACAGAGGGAAATGAATATTGGGCGTACTCCGGGATAGCCAAGCTGTATACAACCGCGCCAAGTTTGACGAATCCGACCGCGCTGCTGCCAGGATACGTACGCGTTCATTATCACCGGGTGGACGGTAACTATGGAGGCTGGACGATCTATGCCTTCTACGACACGTCGGAGTACTCGGGCGACTATAACAGCGGGCTCGTGCCTCCGACGAACACGGATGCCTTTGGAGTTTATTTTGATGTGGCTGTGGTTGCCAATGCACAGAATCTTGGGCTGATTATTCACAACCCTTCGGCGACAGGAGGCGATCAGAAAGACCCGGGACCAAACGAGTTCGTCGATCCGTCCACAGAAGGTTTTGAGTATTGGGGCTACACAGGGATCGGCAAGCTGTACAAGAGCCAGCCAAGCCTGGCGAATCCGGCGGCGCTGTTGCCCGGGTACGCGCGCATTCACTACTACCGGCCGGATGGAAACTACGCGAACTGGACCGTTTATGCGTTTGATGACACCGCGGAATATACCGGAGACTACAACGATGGACTGACCGGAGTGACCAGTACGGACTCCTATGGCGCGTACTTCGACATCAGTCTGATTCCCAATGCGCAGAACCTTGGATTTATCATCCATAACATCTCGACGGGTGTAAAAGATCCCGGGCCAAACATGTTTTTGAACGTCGGATCGTTCACGCAGGCATGGGCGATCTCAGGGAACGCCACGGTCTTTACGGCGACACCGAGTCCTACGCAAATTCTGGATAGCCTTTTGAATGTGCAGCAGGCGTACTGGCTCGATCGCCAGCGAGTGGCTATACAACCGCAGTTTGCTCAGAGCGGTGATAGTTACGCGATTAGCTCGAGTCTGACCGGCGGGCTGTCTGTGACCACCGCGGGAATTACTGGAGGCACCGACATTCCTCTGATTCCGGGCGGAAGCCTGACTCCGGAGGAATTGCTGCGATATCCGCAATTGAGCGGGTACGCCGTACTTCAACTGCCGGCGAAAACTCAGGTATCGACATTGCAAACGCTTCTTAAGGGCCAGCTGGCGCTTTCGGTGATCGGCTCGACGGGAGCATTGCAGTACGCCACAGGGATGCAGATCGCAGGCGTTCTGGATGATCTTTACTACTATCCAGGCAAGCTCGGCGTTGTTTTTCACCACGGAGAGAACGATTGGAGCGACTGGCCGGACGACGAAAGCTTCGGAGTGAAGCTGAAGCTATGGGCACCAACCGCGCAAGGCGTCTCGTTGCAGGTTTTCGATCACGAACTCGATTTAACGCCTTCGGCAGTGATACCCATGCACGAACACAATGGCGTATGGGTAGCGGATGGCGTGCCCAGCTGGAAAGGCAAGTACTACCTCTATAGCGTAAGAGTCTGGGTACCCGCGGACGCCGCGGTGGACACGAATGTAACCAGCGATCCCTATTCCATCGATATCGCCTTGAACGGGGCCAAGAGCAGAATCACCGACCTCGACTCCGAGGAGAGCAAGCCGGCGGGCTGGGACGAGGATAGTTCACCTGCGCTGAAAAGCTTAAGCGACATGAGTTTGTATGAGCTGCATATTCGCGACTTCAGCGTGAACGACCTCACGGTTCCCGTGGCTCATCGCGGATTATACGAGGCTTTTGGCGACCAGAACTCCAACGGCATGAAGCATCTGCGCTCCCTGGCCGCAAGTGGGCTCAAGGCCGTGCATATCCTGCCATCCTTTCACTTCGCCAGTGTGAATGAAGACAAATCCACGTGGATCATTCCGGCGGGACTGGCGCAATATCCGCCGGATGGCCAGCAGCAGCAGACCGCTGTTACCGCCAGCCAGACGAGTCCTGCGTATAACTGGGGTTATGACCCGGTGCACTATATGGCCCCGGAGGGCAGCTACGCGATCAATCCCGACAACCGCGTGCGAGAATACCGGGTAATGGTGGATGGACTGCACAAGGCGGGCCTGCGCGTGGTACAGGATGTGGTCTTCAACCACACGAATGCCAGCGGCGAAGGTCCCAACTCTAATCTCGACGAGGTGGTGCCGAATTACTATCACCGCCTGGATGCAAATGGAGCCTTGGAGTCAGCCTCGTGCTGCCCGGATACGGCAAGCGAACACAAGATGATGGAAAAGCTGATCATCGACACCCTGTTGCTGAATGCGCGGCAATATAAGATCGATGGATTCCGCTTCGACATCATGAGCTTTATGTTTACCTACAACATGCAAGACATTCAGCAGGCGCTCCAGGCGCTTACCATGGAGAAAGACGGCGTGGACGGAGCCAAGATCTATTTGTACGGAGAAGGCTTCAACTTCGGAGACACGGCGAGCAATCAGATCGGGCCAAATGCCTCGCAAATCAATCTGTACGGTTTTGGTGTCGGGACCTTCAACGATCGAATCCGAGATGGTGTGCGCGGCGGGAGCCCGTTTGCCGATGAGCGGGTGCAGGGGTTTGCCACGGGACTTTTCACCGACTCCAGCGACTTTACCAACGGCAGTCTTCTGGCGAGCCAACAACAAGCCCAATTGCTAGAATACTCCGACTGGATCGATATAGGACTGACGGGAAACCTCCGGGACTATTCGTTTACGGACAGCGACGGGGCGACGGTAACCGGGGCCCAGGTGAGCTACAACGGGCAGCCCACCGGATATACAAAGAGTCCCATCGAGGCGGTTAACTACGCTTCCGTCCACGACAACCAGGATCTCTTCGACGCGGTGCAGCTGAAATCGAGCTTTAGCGACAGCATTGCCGCGCGCGCCCGGAGGCAAGTGATGGGCATGAGTCTGATCACGCTGGGGCAGGGAATTCCCTTCTTCCAAGCCGGCGATGATCTGCTGCGCTCAAAGGACATGGACCAGAACAGCTACGACTCCGGGGATTGGTTTAACAAGATTGACTGGAGCGGCCAGACGGCAAACTGGGGGATCGGACTGCCTATTGCGAGCCAGAACCAGAGCCAGTGGCCGATCATGGCACCCCTTCTCAGCAATCCCGCCTACACGCCGCTTCCGGCAAATATCGCATACAGCGAAGCAGCGTTCAGCGAGTTACTGAGTATTCGCTACAGTTCGGAATTGTTTCGCATGGCGACATTTGAGGAAGTGCAGCGGAATCTCAGCTTCCTGAACACGGGGCAAAACCAGACGCCGGGGTTGATCGTCATGAAACTGGATGCTAATGGCGGGAGCTACGGACTCTACAAACATATCGTGGTCATCTTCAACGCAACGAATGCGGCGGTGACTTTCACCGACAGCCGGTTGCAGGGCTTGGCGTTGCATTTGCACCCAGTGCAACGAAAATCGAGCGATCCCACATCGAGACAGTCGACGTTTAACTCCAAAGCGGGAGCGGCTACAGTTCCCGCCCTCACCACTGCCGTCTTTGTGGCGGAAACCGAGTAGGCAAATGTTAGACCATGAATGAACCAAGAATGAACTCTCCCGCAGCCGCGGCAGAGCCTCGACCTTTGAGTGACAGCGAGCCCGGGCCAATGAACGCGGCCGGCAACCCGGTGACACCCAGCACGAGTCTGTACTCGTAACCCTCGATTGTGATGAGGAAGAAGGGCGCACGCCACTGGTTCACGGCTGGCGTTCCTCGCTTCCTTGCAGTGGTTGTCAGCCATCGGGGTAGGGGGACCAGAGAATTCGCCGCCGGTAAGCGGGTCAAGGCATTCTCTGGCTTTGAGCGTCCACGCGCCTGAAGCTTGACCGTATGGCGCCGCCAACCAAGACTTACCTGGAGACTGCTAGTCAGCCTCTTCATTTACAAAGGCGTTTGTGGCGATGGTGCTCCACATTCTTCATGGCGCTTGCCGAAGTCACGTTGGAAGTGCCAGCGGACGTCCAACTACCTCTCTTGGAATTCGACAACTCTGAGATGCATCGTATCTGCAACGGGCACGCTCAATAGCCTCGCTGGCTGAAACTTCCATTTCTGCACAGTGTCGAGAACGCTTTGCGCAACGTCCGGGCCTGGCCGGTTTTCCAACGATGCTTTTGCCACGCTTCCGTCTGGATTAATCAGGACCTCGACCGCGACCGGCTGGGGCTTTGGTGTGTTATGCGGGAGCTGTGGCTCGGGCGCGAAGATTGCCTTCGGAAAGGACATGCCGGTGGCGATCGGTGCTCCGCCC
>Ga0210391_10000181_pt1 | contig 74898 bp, 63 predicted proteins | sample IncBWC12OmetaG_FD_160573 | JGI IMG/M metagenome (GOLD analysis project Ga0210391, IMG submission 160573) | Forest soil microbial communities from Barre Woods Harvard Forest LTER site, Petersham, Massachusetts, United States - Inc-BW-C-12-O ...
AACCCGACTTCAGGCCCGTCGCCACGGGGAACGCGAAAGCGCAAGGCAAAAGGCTCGCCGGCATCGGCCCGCCGGTCGCTCTCTTCCCGCGAAAGCTCACGAACTCCGGGATTGAACAGCCAAGTTCCTTGTGCTCCGGACCTTTCGGCGTCGCCTGCATGGGCTGGAGTGAAATCCCGATAGGCGAGTCCTTTTTCAAAGATTGCCCAAGCCATCTTGCGATGAAGTTCGATTCGTTCCGATTGTTTATATTCCTCGTCCCATGACAGATTCAGCCACTTCAATCCGTCGAAGATGGAATCGACCGAAGTCTGCGAGTTGCGCTCGACGTCGGTGTCGTCGAGGCGCAGAATCATCGTCCCGCCGTTATGGCGAGCATAGAGCCAGTTGAAAAAAAAGGTGCGGGCGCTGCCCACATGCAAGAAACCGGTAGGCGAAGGCGCAAAGCGCACACGGGGACTTCCAGCAGAATCAGAGGTCTTGGGCATAAGGTTCCGAATCTCGATGGTATGGGCAGGAGAAAAATACCGTCAAGCGAATGCGCCGAATTACATAAGGTAACACGCTGAAATGGGTACTTTCAGGCGATTTCCGATGTACTTAAATCCTGTTGTCTTCGGCGGTCGCGTATGAAAACATTGGACAGAGTTAATAGACTTCTTTCCCGGTTCTTGAATCTTAATTCAGGCGCAGGCGTTCGTCCCCCAGGTCTTATGAATAGTGTTGTCATCAGCATGGTGGTGATTCCAGGAGTAGTTTCACTCCTGCTGTTCCTGGTATTCACCTACCTGTTCGAACAGAGCCGACAGGCCTACTTCCGCGCGTGGCAGTTTGCTTGGGCCGCTTATACGCTGCACTACGCTCTCGACGCTTTCTCCTTTTATCGGGCGCCCTCGCCTTTTGCGATTTTTGCGAGTTCAGTGTTCCTTGTGGCGATGGCGATTTGCATCTTCGTTTCAACCCGCCTGATGCGCGGACGTTCGCAATTTATGTGGTACGACGCTGCGCTGGCGATAGTCGGCCTCGGCCTCGCCTGGGTTAACTTTCAGGCGCACATGGTAGGAGGGGTCTACCAGGCAACCGCGCCGCCGGCCATTGCGCTCGATATCGCTATCGCGGCAGTGCTTCTGTACAGCTCGGCAGTCTTTTACCTTAACGGTCATCGCCGTGGGTCGCTGGCGTTCAAGGTGCTTGCTTTCTCGCTTGCCCTGTGGGGTGTGCTCATGGGCGCGGGGCAATTCCGCAATCCGTGGGGCGCCCGCTTTGGCAGTGCTGCGAATTATCTCGGGCCGATTCCTCAGATGCTTTTGGGCATCGCCATGGTGATGGTGCTGTTTGAAAACGAGCGTAATGCGGTACAGGAAAATACTCTTGCGCTGTCGACGTTGGGTGTCGATCCCCGGCAACTGCTTTCTGCCGAGGATCTGCTGCCCAGCATGCAGGCCGCTCTGGTTCGTCTGGCTGGCGCATTATCGGCGCGGCGGGCAATTATTTATATCTCGGAACGGTGGTGTGGACTTTTGCCTTCGGTGCAGCAAGGATTCTCGGCTGAATTCTTACACAAGCTGTCTAGCACCGGGGCTGGACAATACATCTGCGAACTGGCATACCGCCAGGGCGGACTGTTCACCGTCCACAATCTTTCGCAGCTCACCGAACAGCTGCCGATTGGTTCTTCGGGAACATTCAGCGAATTCAAGAGAGTTTTTACCGAAGCGGAGATCAGGAACCTGACGGCCGTGAGTTTGCAGACCCGGGAGCACGCCTTCGGCGTCATTTTGTTTCCCCACGCCGAGCGCAAAGCCTTCGGCACGTCGGGACCTCGCTTGATGGTGGGGCTTGCCCTGCAGCTTGGTCTGACCATCGACAACTATCTGATCGCGCACGATGCACATCGCAGGACACAGGAGTACGAACTGCTCACCGAAATCGGAAAGGCGATCAGCTCGCGCCTTGATCAGGATGAAGTGTTGCGCACCATCCACAGCGAATTGGGACAGATTTTCAATACCAATGACTTTTTTATCGCTTTTCAGGAAGGAGATGAAGTGCGCTTCGAGCTGGAAGTAGAAGGTGGCCGCACTGTGCCCAAGCGCAGCCGCAAGATTGGGAACGGCTTTACCGAATACGTTATCCGCACTGGCCAGCCACTCCTCATTCGGTCGGATGTGGAAAAAGCAAGACTCCGGATGGGAGTTACATTCAAGCCTCCGCAACCGGCGAAATGCTTGTGTGCGGCGCCCATTCTGCTTGGCAACAAGCCTGCGGGAGTGATGGTGGCGATGAGCACGGAGCGTGAATTCGTTTTCGAGCAACGCGATCTGGATGTGCTGGTGACTGCGGCCGGTCAAGTATCGGTTGCAGTGGAGAATGCCCGATTATTTGCTGAGGAGCAGCGGCGCTCGCGGCAGCTGGCTTTTCTGAACAACATCTCCCGCACCGCAATTTCGAGCGACGACCCGGTTCACCTGCTCGGCGAAATCGTCGGCGAGATCCAAAAGAATTTCAGCTTCGATCATATAGGCATCGGCCTGCTCGATTACGGCACCAAGGAAATCGAAATCAAAGCCGAGGCAGGAGCTACGGCTCACGCGATGGGCAAGAGGGTTCCGCTGGGTTTCGGGATCCTTGGCCGCGTCGCGCGAACCGGGGAACGGGCGCTGGTGCAGAATGGAATTCCGGGCCAGATGGGAGCGATCCTCCCGGAATCACGTTCTGTCCTCTGTATTCCGATTACCTACAGCGAAACGCTTCTCGGAGCGTTGAACATCGAAAGCCGCAATGAGAGCGCCTTTTCGCCCCAGGATGTGCTGATTCTGAACACCTTGGCAGACTTGCTGGCCACGGCGCTGCACAATGCATTCGTATTCCAGAAGCTGCAACAGCAGTCGATCACCGACGGTCTCACCGGAATCAAGACGCGCCGCTTCTTCTGGGAGGCTCTATCAGCCGAGTGGAAGCGCGCATCCCGCTCGGGACGGCCATTCTCGGTCGTGCTCATCGATCTCGACAAGTTCAAAGAAGTCAACGATACGCTGGGACATTTCGAAGGCGATCTGGTGCTGGCGCGCGTAGGACGATTGCTGGAGCAAAAATCGCGTCAATCGAACGTCGTTGCGCGCTACGGCGGAGACGAATTCATTATCCTCATGCCCGAAACCGGCCCCGAACAGGCGGAAACGCTGGCCGAGCGTCTTCGGCAATGGATGGCCGCGGACCCGCTCTTGAACGAGCATCACATCACCGGCAGCTTTGGCGTGGCCAGCTTCCCAACGCACGGCTTCTCCATCGAAGATATTATTCGCGTCGCCGACGCCGGAATGTATGTTTCCAAGCGCTCCGGAGGCAATCGCGTTTCAGCGGCGCAGGAATTTGCCGCCGGAGAAGAGTTTGCCGCGCAGCGGCAGCAAATCTCGTCCTACATTGAAGGTTTTCTGCAGCGCGAGCACAATGGGCCCGAGCATCTCGAAGAACTCACCTCGATGCTGATGAGATTCTGCGGCGGGGAGGAAGATTGCAATGTGCCGCTGCTCAAGGAATCGATTGAAGTCCTCAGCCGCGCAGCCGAATCGCGCGAACTGCGCACCTCGGGCCACGGCGACATGGTGGCGCGCTATACCGAAATTCTGGCGCGCTCTCTGCATCTGCCGCCCGAGGAAACGTCCGATCTCGTCTATGCCGCGCGGGTTCACGACGTTGGCAAGATATTCGTTCCCGAGCGCATTCTGAACAAGCCCGGCCCGCTCACCGATGACGAATTCTTTCTGGTAAAGATGCACGCCCGAGTCGGGGCCGAAATCGTCGGCATTCTGCCGGATAGTGCCATGATGCGGCAGGCGATCGAGCATCATCATCAGCGCTTCGACGGCTCCGGCTATCCCGACGGCGCCAAGGGTGAGCAGATTCCGCTCTGGGCGCGCATCATCTCCCTGGCTGACTCCTACGCCAACATGCTGACCGAGCAATCCATCTCCGCCGCGCGCACGCCGGAACAAGCGCTCGACGAACTTTCGAAGATGAGCGGTACCGGTTTCGATGGCATGCTGGTGCGCCTGCTTTTGCGCGGATTAAAATCGGAACGGACGCCGGCAACGAGAGATTCTCTCTAGATATTCAACGTTCTCTCAGTGGTGTCGTCGCAATACCTTGTCCCGAAAATCGGGCCAGAATTCCGGAGCCAGATTCACAAAGCCGTTATCTCCGATATCGATTCCCCAATGCATCAGCATGCCTTTGCCGGTGCGGCTGGATGGGGGGTAATAAAGATTTGAGAACAGTGTGCTGGCGCCGCTGCCCAGAACGTTATCGAAATTGAACGTATTGCCGCCATCGTCTTTGCGAATTACAACGGCTCGGCTGACGGAATAACCGACCCTGGTCCAGAAGCCGTGACCGCTGCCCATGCGAAAATAGCGCGGATCTTCGTGGAGCGCCGACGCCACAACAAAGTCTCCGAAGAAATTTTGCGAGGCGATGTCTGCGAGAGAGGCGCCGAAGCGTTCTGCCAGAGCCGTCCTGCCAACTCCATATTGGGGATCGGTCTTGGTCACCTGCGAGAAAGCGGCATTGAAGGAAGCGCCGCCAAAGGTTAGAGGGCTGGCGGTCTCCGTAACAAAATTGTCCCATTTTTCGCGCGTCGTGTGGATGGGCGGCTTCTGAGCGTCAGATACCGAATCCGGTTCCCATGAACCCTTCGCCGGAGAGACTGGCGCTTCAGCATCTTGTGCCCACAAGGGGGTGCAAAGGAAAATCGCGGCCAGGAGTGCTGCGCCCATGCGGAAATGCCGCGTGCGGCGATGGCTCGACCAGTTTCCCTGATAATCGTAAACGCCCCCTAGCATAGGTTGTTTGATTCCCTTAGCAGTGCTGCCGCTTCGTAATAAAGGGATTTATTTCTCAACAATTCTTCAGCGAAACCGCCAAATCGCTTCGCTTGCAACCGGGTTGGGAAACCCGCAAACTATTCATCATGTCAATTCCACTCTCTTTATCCGGCAAAGTTGCTCTTATTACGGGAGGGTCGCGCGGCATCGGCGCAGCCACGGTCCGCATGTTCGCTGCGGCTGATGCCAAAGTTGTATTCACTTATCAACAGGCGAAATCTCAAGCTGAGGCTCTAGCAAAAGCTTGCGGCGGCGCCAACTGCGTTGCTATTCATAGCGATCTGAACGGCACCGATGCCGCTCGACACCTGATAGCCGAGGCTGTTCGGCCTTTCGGCCGAATCGACATTCTCGTGGCCAACCACGGAGTCTGGCCTGTGCAGGATGTCGCCATCGAAAAAATGCCGGACGAGCAATGGCGCTCCACGCTCTCCATTAATCTCGACGCAGTCTTCGGACTGGTGAAACATACGGTTGCGCATATGAAGTCTCAGCCGCGCACGGGCTCGGCGAGCGGGCATGTTGTTCTTGTCAGTTCCACCAGCGGCCAGCGCGGTGAGGCTTTTCACTGTGACTATTCCGCGACTAAAGGCGCAATCATCAGCATGACCAAGACCCTCGCCGCCGAACTCGCTCCAGCAGGCATCTACGTCAACGCCGTCGCGCCTGGGTGGGTCGACACAGATATGTCGAAGCCCGCGCTCGATGATCCCCGTAGCGGCGAAGAAATCCGCAGCACGATTCCGCTCCAGCGTGTCGGGAAGCCCGAGGAGATTGCCGCTCCGGTCTTGTTCCTGTGCACCGAGCACGCGGGCTTCATTACCGGAGAAATTTTCAACGTCAACGGCGGAGCCGTACTCGTGGGGTAGGTGCGGGCGGAAAGTGACTGCGCTGCTTCGTCTCGCTCCGAATTGGTGCATCCAACTTCGTTAATGAGCACGGCCTTTCACGCGCAAAATGCGGCAAGCAGCTACAATTTGCTATTCGAGCATCCAACCTGTTCGTACGAATGAAATACCTTGCTTTCATCGCTGGAATAGCGCTCTCTGTCGCGATCGATTCTGCGGCATCGGCGCAGGCGGCCACTGAGCCTTCGCCGCCGCAGGGTGCAGCTGCAGTCTCCTCCCAGGCGGAATCGATTCCCGCCGCGGACCTCTCCGGAGCGCGCAAAGCCCGCGGTTTGATCGAGCAAGCAATCCAGGCTCTCGGTGGGCAGGCATATTTGAACGTTCAGAATATCGAGGAACAGGGGCGCACCTACAGCTTTCATCACGGCAATCCGACCAGCAACGGCCTGCTGTTCTGGAGGTTCGTCGAGAATCCCGACAAGGAGCGCATCGAAGTAACACCGGAGCGTGACGTCGCTTACCTCTACACTGGCAACAAAGGCTATGAGCTGACTTATAAAGGGCCGCGCGCCATCGAGCAAAAAGATCTCGATGACTACTTACGCCGCCGCAGATTTTCGCTCGAAACCTTGTTGCGGGTTTGGATCAACGATCCCAAAGTCGCGCTTTTTTACGACGGCAATGCGCTGGCCGGCAATCTTCCGGCCGACCAGATAACGCTCATCGACGCCAACGACGAAGCCGTCGACCTTTTTCTGGACATCGATTCGCACTTGCCCATTAAGAAAACCTACAAATGGCGCGACCCCGTCGATCACGAGCGCAATGTGGAAGAAGAGATTTACGATAACTTCCGCGTCGTGCAAGGGGTAAACACGCCCTACGGATTCACCCGCTATTTCAATGGGGACATGCAAAGCCAACGCTTCGTCAACGCGGTTCATTACAATCAGGAACTGGACCAGACAATGTTTGATCCGAATTCCCGGTACAATCCCAATAAACCCGCGAAAAAACACTGACTTAGCCCGATTTGACGGGCCCTTCTTTGCCCGTGAGCCCACCAGTGTGGCTTTGCACAACAAGTCCCCTCTGCACATGAAGTTAGAATTCTGCACAAAAACTAAATAGCCTAACGCTGCCTTGGTGCTGGCCGGAGGGGTTCTCCGGATGCCATAGAATTTTTCTTTTCCATATCCTCGACCGTTTTTTCAGCCAACGCGAGTTGCTCTTTCGCTTGTTTAATTTTCCTCTTGGCTTCTTGAATTTGTATATTGAGAGTGTCTCTAGACATGTTAATATACCTCCATTATGGTTGACAGCATTGATGACGAGGCGGCGGAAAGACGGTACAACCAAGCCCGGTACTTCGGGTTTACAGCCGATCAGTTGCGGCTTGAGGTGAAACTTGCGGAACTGGACGTGCAACGCGAGGATACGCGGATGCAATTGGAGCGCATCCGCCGTATCGTCTCGGAACTTGGCGCGCTCTGCGGATACTTGGATACGAGCAATCTGAGCGCACACGGAGTCACGGATGCGTGTCGGGCAGTGATAAGGACGGCCCATCCCGACTTCCTCTCCGTCAAGGACATCAAAGAAAGGCTGGAAAAGGATGGTTTTGACCTGAAGCGATACGAGAACGCTTCTGCATCCATTTACACGATTGTGGGCCGATTGGAAAGGGACAAGTACGTAGAAAGGAAACAAGACGGCTTCCGTGTTTTGTATCGGTGGAGGAAATGGCAGAGAAGGCCGCGATTTAGAAGCCGCAAAGCAAGAGCCGGAAACGAGGGGACGGTGGATGACAAATAGTTGAGATGAGATGCGCGGATGAGAGCCGAACGTTTGCGACGCGATGCTCTCACCCGCACCCTTTAACGGAGAAGCCCCAAGCCTGTGGAGGCAAACGGTCTGCAAAACCGCCGGACGGCGTGTAAGCGCCGTGGGTTCGACACCCGACTTCTCCGCCAAACTTTTTGAAAGATCAGGATTGACGCGCTTTGAGATTGTACTTGCGCGGTTTGTTCCAATATGGACTTTTGCAGGATGGACACACGCGGGGTTCGCCTTCTGTACTGCGGCGTGGCACCCATTCGTGCTCGCACCTGTTGCAACGATACCCTTTTTGCTTAACAGTAACCAGCGCCATGAGCTGACTGTACCTAGAAAATAATATATTGTCAAGGTAAGATTTTGCTTGACAGATATATACCTAGTTAGTAATATATTTCTCAGGTGGAGATTATGGAAAACCTGAGAGAGCAGCGCGGTTTGGTAATTGCGGCCACAACGAGAATTCGGCGCTACGGCGACCGCTGGCAGGTTCCTTCGCAGAGCGGGCACGGCTTCTACATGGTCAGCCTCAGCGACTCCGGTGAGTGCTCTTGCCCTGACTGGGAAACTCGCCGCGAGAAGTGTAAGCACGTTTATGCAGCGATGTTCTACGTTCGCCGGGAAGTGTGGGGGGATGATGGGTCCAAGACCGTGACTGAAACCCTTGCGGTCGCTGAATCTCGCCCGACCTACCCGCAAGCTTGGACTGCCTACAACGCCGCTCAGACCGGCGAGAAAGAAAAGTTCCAATCCCTGTTGTTCGACTTGTGCTGTGGGACTCGCCAACCGCAAATTAAGAAAAACGGGCGGCCAAGCCTCCCGCTGCCCGATGCTCTTTTCAGCGCCGTGTTCAAGGTTTATTCCACTATGAGCGCCCGTCGCTTTATGACCGATCTGCGGGAAGCGCAGAGCAAGGGATTTATCGGCAAGACGCCGCACTTCAATTCCATTTCCAACTGTCTTGAGAATGCCGAAATGACCCCAATCCTTCGCGGGATGATTACGCGAAGCAGCTTGCCCCTGCAAGCGGTCGAAACCGACTTCGCGGTGGATTCGTCGGGCTTTATGACTTCCCGCTACGTCCGCTGGTTTGACGTGAAGTATGGCAAGGACAAGGAGCAGCGCGAGTGGGTAAAGACTCACATCATGTGCGGCGTCAAAACTAACATCGTGACCGCCGTCGAAATCGCGGACAAGCACGCGAGCGATGCCAAAATGCTCCCGCCGCTCGTAGAAGCAACCGCGCAGAACTTTCAGGTTTCCGAAGTCTCGGCAGACAAGGCTTACGGCGGTCGACCTGCTACCGATGCGATTCAAAAGGTCGGCGGTACCCCGTTCATCGTTTTTCGCGGCAACGCAACAGGCGGCGTGGGCGGAACTTACGAGCAGATGTTTCATTACTTCATGTTTCGCCGCAACGAGTTCCTTACCCACTATCACAAGCGGTCGAACGTCGAATCGACGTTCTCGATGATGAAACGCAAGTTCGGAGACTCGCTGCGAAGCAAGACTGACGTTGCGATGGTCAACGAAACGCTCTGCAAAATTCTCTGTCATAACCTCGTGGTACTCATTCACGAAATGTACGAACTCGGAATTGACCCCGCATTTTGGCCGATGTCCGCTTAAGCTTTCTATTCCCAATAACATTCGCCGTTGTCGGCGATGATTGATGAGCACTTCGGCTGAAAATCGTCAGGTTTTTGCTCAAAGTACATTGGCGGTCTTGTGCCGGGAGCTAACTGTACCTGTCTCAGGACTTGAATCCCCTCCGACCATCGTCCGTTAATAAATCTCATTCGGACGATTTCAGTCCAAAATCCATTCTTCGCGCTGAAGAAGATGTTGAAGTCGTGCTGCTCCTGATTGTTCGCAACTATGGGTATAGGCTGCCGCATGAGATGCGTAGCTCCGGAACTCAAATCCCCGACGTAAATATTGGTTGTCGAGCGATCACCGAAGCCAAATTGCTCGTGCTTGGCTTGCATATCAGCAGAAATTTGCACGTCCACCATTCGTGCGGATACGTCGGTTAGCGGGTACTTTCCTACATGAACTGCTGTAATCGCAGCCGTCGATGCTGCCGCCTTGTCGTCCAGCGCCAACCCGATATAACAGAAACTGTCTCCGCCGGTTGTAGTGTTGATGCCTTCCATTTGCAGATTTTTAAGAACCTCCAACTGACCGCTGATGTTTGAGGAGCGAATTCCCGAAATAATAATCACTAGCAGTCCCACAAAAAACGATATGCCAATCACAATTTCATAACGACGTTGTCGAGCACGATCGTGTTCTGTTATCGGCTGCACGGTAGCCCTCCATGCAACCCAGGTAATTGCGGTTTGGGCCAGAAATGCGATGACCCCCAATCCGGTATCGACGACAGTACCCCCCACGCACACCTCCACAGTGCCAAGAGCCTGCTCTTGGTGCCATGAAGGATATGCTTTTCAGGGAACAAGGCCAATAAAACCGCACGCGGAGGCTCCTGCACATAAACCCTCTTGGCTGCACAATAACTAGCCATTAGGGGTGCCTTTCTGTGCAAAGCCCACCAGTGTGGCTTTTTTGCCACAGCCGAACTTCCTAAGCTGCCTATAATCTATTCCTTAATCGAAAAATACAAAGGCCTTGATCCAGGAGCAAACAGTTCGCTCAGCTGTGGAATGCAGCGGTGTTGGCCTGCATAGCGGTGCTCCGGTGTCGATGCGAATCCTGCCTGCGTCCCCGGGAACGGGTATCGTTTTTCGCCGCAGCGACCTGGACGGCTTCGAGGTTGAAGCCGTCTGTGGCAACATTGCTCGCGTAAGCTATGCCACCAGCCTGATGAAAAAGGGCGTTTTCATCTCCACCACAGAACATCTGCTTTCGTCATTTGTTGGCCTGGGCGTGGACAATGCCATCGTCGAACTCGACAACCTGGAGCTCCCGATTCTCGACGGCAGTGCGCTTCCATTCGTTCAGATGATCCAGAAGGTGGGGCTGCGCAAGCAGCGGCGGCCGCGCAAGTATTTCAAGATTCTCCGCGCTACGGAAATGCGCGAAGGAAACAAGTTCATCTCCGTTGAGCCGGCCGGCAGCTATTCCGTTTCTTATTCCATAAATTTCCCGCACCCGCTCATCGGCAAAGAGACGATGAAGGTCGAACTCTCCAATGGCAACTATCTGCGAAATATTGCCGCTGCGAGAACCTTCGGCTCGCGCGAAGACGAGAAAGCGATGCGCAATATGGGGCTGATCCGCGGAGCCTCACGGGAAAACTGCATCGTGCTCACGCGCGATGGAGTCGAAAATGGCCCGCTGCGTTTTCCCGACGAATTCGTACGTCACAAAATTCTCGATCTGGTCGGCGACCTTGCCTTGCTCGGCAAGCCCATCCTTGGCAGAGTCATTGCCGATCGGGCTGGTCATGCCATGCATACCGCAATGGTCTCACGCATCCTCCGCGATAAAAGCCTGTGGAGGGAAGTTACGTTACCCGAGGACGAGAACGAGCCGGCAGGCTCCGATAGCGCCCACGCTACTGTCGGGTCGTCCTTCTAACTCCCTGAATTACTGACCATGAACGTATGCTTGGGTGTCGTTAAGCCGCTGCCAGATACACATAACGCAAAATAAACAAAATCGTGAGAATCCAAACGAGGGCATTTATTTCGCGAACCTTTCCGGCGGCAACCTTAACAACGGTGTAGGAGATCAACCCCAGGCTGAGCCCGCTGGCGATGCTGAAGGTCAGCGGCATCGCGATCATCGTGATAAACGCCGGCACGGCTTCGGTGAAGTCTTGCCATTCGATGCGGGCAATCGATTGCGTCATTAAAACGCCAACCAGAATCAGTGCCGCTGCGGTTGCATAGGCTGGAATTGCCGCAGCTAACGGAGAGAAAAACGTCGCCGCCAAGAAAAGGGCCGCGACGATCACATTGCTCAGTCCTGTGCGCGCCCCAGCGGCAACTCCTGCGGCGCTCTCGATGTAGCTGGTCACCGTCGAGGTTCCGGTGAGAGCGCCGACGATGGTTCCAACGGCGTCGGCGACCAGAATACGGCCTGCACGAGGAATTTTGCCGTGTCGCATAAAGCCGCCCTGCTCGCAGACTCCCACGAGCGTGCCGACGTTGTCGAAGAGATCCACGAAAAGAAACGCGAACAGAATTTCAAGCAATCCCAAATGGCTGGCTCCGCGAAAATCGAGTTGCAGGAAAGTTGACGATGGATGCGGAAAAGATAAAATCGCTGCCGGCCATTTCGCCGCTCCTCGCAACACTCCCAGCAAAGCCGTGGCCAGGATGCCGATCAATATCGAGCCGTGAACCTTTCGCGACATCAACACCATGGTTAGGATCAGGCCGAAGCAGGCCATCTGCACTTCTTTGTCGGCGAAGCTACCCAGTCCCACAAATGTCGCCGGATTCGCGACGATCAGTTTCGCGTTTCGCAGCCCGACGAAAGCAATGAACATTCCAATTCCGGCGCCAGTCGAGTATTTGAGGCAGTCCGGGATTCCGTTCACAATCTGTTCGCGAACCCGCGTTACGGTGAGAAAAAGAAACAGAACGCCCGAAAAGAAAACTACCGCGAGTGCCGTTCGCCACGGAAGATGCATGCCGAGGCACACTGAATAAGTGAAGTAGGCATTGAGCGACATTCCCGGAGCAAGCGCGATCGGATAATTCGCATAAAGTCCCATCACGAGCGTGGCAATCGCGGCGGAAATGCAGGTCGCGAAGAGGACACCCTCGGGTGGCATTCCGGCCTGCGCCAAAATCTGTGGGTTGACGACGATGATGTAGGCCATCGTCACGAAGGTGGTCAAGCCGCCGAGCATTTCCTGCCTGATCGACGTGTTGTGCTCCACCAGGCGAAAATAGCGGTCGATCGGCGACCGCTCGAGCGGCGGAGGTTCGGTGAGGCCAGGTTCTGTCAGCGACGGTTCGTTCAATGAATACCCTTATTCTGGAGTGAAAGAATGGAACGGTTTAATACTCGATCTTGTTCGGCATCTTCTCCCACGCTCGAAAAGCTTCTAACGCCTCATCACGCATCATCTGAGTCATGGGAATTTTTCGTAGCGAATGCGGCTGCGCGAGTTCGCGGTAGATCAATGAATCGTCGAATCCGGCCAGTGCCGCGTCCGCGTCGACGGCTGCGAAATAGATACGCGAGAGTCGCGCCCAGTAAATCGCTCCCAGGCACATCGGACAGGGCTCGCACGAGGAATAGATCTCGCAGCCTGCAAGATCGAAGGCAGCCAGGCTTCTGCAGGCCTCGCGAATGGCGACTACCTCAGCATGAGCCGTAGGGTCCTTCGTCGACGTAACCCGATTGGAGCCTTCAGCGACGATTTTTCCATCTTTGACGATTACCGAGCCGAACGGCCCGCCTCGCCGCGAGCGTACGTTATCGATGGCAAGATGAATGGCGCGGGCCATGAAGGGATTTGGCATGGATTTATCGCGAGTCACTCTGCGCCGATGTCTTCATTCCATATTTCCGGATGGATCCGAATATACTCGGCCAGCATCGAACCGCAGTCCTCAGAATCGAGATCGAGAACGTTTATCCCTAGCGATCGCAACCAATCCAGGCCGCCCTGGAAGTTGCGGCTCTCACCCACCACAACCGTGCCGAATCCAAATTGCCGGATCAGCCCGCTGCAATACCAGCAAGGCGCGAGCGTCGTCACCATAATCAGGCCGCGGTAGCTGCGTTGCCGGCCGGCGCGGCGGAAAGCATCGATTTCACCGTGCGCCGAAGGATCTCCAGCCTGCACGCGGCGATTATGCCCTGTGCCGATCACATTTCCACTTTGGTCAAAGATCGCGGCTCCAATCGGAATACCGCCTTCCGCAAGTCCTTGCCGCGCCTCCGCCAGCGCAACCGACATCATGACAGAGTATTCGGCAATAGAGGGCACGATCTATCTCCCTGGAAGCTTACGCAAAAAGCTTGTTACTCGAAAGCGGCAAGTCGCGAACCCGCTTGCCGGTGGCCGCGAAGATCGCATTGCAGAATGCGGCAACGAACGGCGGCACGCCCGGTTCGCCAACTCCGGCGGGCGGCGCCAGACTTTCGGCGATGTAGACGTTGGTTTGCGCTGGCACATCGGTGATGCGAGCCACCGGATAATCGTAGAAATTGTTTTGCTCGATGGCGCCGTTTTTGGCTGTGATTTCTCCCGTGCGAACAATGCTGGTTCCGAAAACCGCCGCGCCCTGAAATTGCGCGGTCGTCGCTTCTGGATTCACCACGAGTCCGGCATCGAGCGCCGTATCCACACGCGGGATGCGGATATTGCCATCGTCGGTGATTTCAACTTCAACCACCGTGGCCACGTAAGTCAGGAAACTCCGATGAGCCGCGATTCCGAAGCCGTGACCCGTTTCGCTTTTCTTCCTGGCCCAACCGGACTTCTTCACAACCATTTCGAGCACGTTTCGCAGCCGGCCCGTTTCCCAAGGATATGTTTTATAGTCCGCGCCGTAATTGGGATAGTTAACGTTCGTGAAATCCAGAGTGCGGGGCTGCCCGATTAAATCCAGCAGGTACTCCGCCGGATCACGCTGGGCACGATGCGCAAGCTCATCGGTGAAAGATTGCACTGCGAATGCGTGATAAATATTAGCGACCGATCGCAGCCAGCCAATTCTCACGTGCGCATGCGCCGGTCCGTTCTCGATTCGCAGGTTCGGCAAATCGTAAGGAAGATCCGTCCAGCCCTGCGCCAGATGAGGAGGATCGCCGTAGATCGCACCTACGTCGAATGTAGCGGTAATCGGCGGAAAGACCGATCGCTGAAGCCAGGCTGTGGGTTTGCCTTTTTCGTCGAGCGCTGCCTTTATGTACATCGCCGCGACCGCGTTGTAATAGTCGAACTTGACATCGTCTTCCCGCGTCCACACAACCTTCACTGGACGCCCCACCTTTTTCGACAGAACCGCGGCCTCGGCAACGTAGTCAGGTTTCGACTTCCTTCCGAAACCGCCGCCCAGAAGGGTTACATTGCAGATCACGCTCTCCGGCGGGATGCCCAGTTCCGAGGAAACGATGGCCTGCACCGCCTGCGGGTTCTGCGTAGGCGCCCACACGGTTACTTTTCCGTCTTTAAATTCCGCCAAGGCGGCCATCGGTTCCATGGGAACATGCGCCAGCAACGGTACATAGTAATCGGCTTCGTAAATCGTCTTGTTGCGGCCGAATTCCTGATCCGAATCGCCCACACTGCGAATTACTTTTCCAGGCTGGTGCGCAGCGTCGAAAAGCTCTTTCTTGTATTCGGAGGAGTCATAAGATTCGTTGGGGCCGTTCTCCCAGTCGATTTTCAGTTTCTTGCGGCCTTGAAACGCAGCCCATGTGTTGTCAGCAATCACGGCAACTCCCCCAAGGGGCTGAAACGCCGCGGGAGGCTTGAATGGATCGATGCTGATGGTGCGCTTGACTCCCGCGACTTTCAAAGTTTCCTTATCGTCGAGAGCTCTCACCTTCCCGCCCAGAACCGGCGGATGCTCGATCGATGCATAGACCATGCCGTTCACCCGTGCATCGATTCCGTATACAGCTTTGCCGGTGCATAGATTCTCGAGGTCGATACTAACCATGCTCTTTCCGATGTAGCGCCACTCGGCGGGCTTCTTCAGTTGAACCTGATCTTTCGGGGGAACGGCAAGCTTCGCTGCGTCAGAGGCCAAGCCGCCGTAACCTGCGTGCCGGCCGCTCGGCTTGTGAACCACAACCTCAATCTCGGTCGAACACTCTAATGCCGGTACATTCCATCGTTGCGCGGCTGCCTGAATCAACATCATCCGTGCGGTCGCTCCGCACTCGCGCATGGTGTTGAAGTAAGTTCTTACGGATTTCGACCCGTCGGTATTTTGATCTCCCAGCCGCTTGTCTCCCACTGCCTGGTCGACCTTTACATGCTTCCAATCGGCGTCGAGTTCGTCGGCGAGCACCATCGGCAAAGAGGTGCGAATGACGGTTCCCATCTCTGAGCGGTGCGCGACGATGTAGATCGTTCCATCCGGCTGAATGCCAACAAAAAGACTGGGATGGAACGTTGCTCGATTGGCGTCATTGAGCGCATCGACGACCCCTTGCGCGAGGGAGACCGGAACACATCGCACGGCGAGCACAAACGCACCCGCACCGAACACCCCTCGCAGAAACCGCCGGCGGCTTACATTTTCGATAGTTTTCATGCGCTCTTCTCCGCCGCCAGCTTGATTGCCTGACGAATGCGCTGGTAAGTACCGCAGCGGCAAATGTTGCCGGCCATGGCATCGTCGATATCCAGATCTGTGGGATGAGGCTTGGCCTTTAAGAGAATCGCCGCCTGCATCATCTGTCCAGACTGGCAGTAGCCGCACTGCGGAACGTTCAATTCAATCCACGCTTCTTGCACGGGATGAAGCCCACCCATACTGAGCGCTTCGATCGTCACAATCTGGCTGCCCGCTGCTGAACTCATCGGAGTGACGCAGGAACGAATCGCCTGACCGTTCTTGTGGACCGTGCAAGCGCCACACAGAGCCATGCCACAGCCAAATTTCGTCCCCGTAAGCCCGAGAATGTCGCGCAGATACCAGAGCAGCGGCATGTTGGAATCGCCGTCAAAAGTGCGGCTGGATCCATTCACTTTGAGTTGGATCATGCGTGTTCTCCCTTTAGCCGAGCATTCTACTTCCTGATCCGGAGCGATCCCAAGCTGGACATTCTGGTTGATGATTTAAGTAGATGCTGCGTAGCGAATTTTTGTGTCGCAGCGTTCAGGTCCTGGGCAGATCGGGAGTGTCGAACGTCGTGTTAAGTGAAAAGGAGCGAATCGACTGGCACGGTTAAAAGGTGTAATTTAGCTGTCTAGCAATAGTGGTTTCGTCGAGCATCGATCGCCTCTGCATCAAATTGAGACCGAGAAATAAATGTCGAACTCTTGAAATTGCGCCAGCCTTTCTGCTAGAAAGGAAATCAGTCTTTCGTTCAGAAACTGGGAAATTTAGTGCAACGGAATCGCGTGTCTTTTGCATCACAACGCGATCAAAGCTAAATCCGGCGCCTACGGAGCCTTAAAGGGTTCCGCCGGTGTAAGACTTCGAACCTCCTAACCCTTTGTGGAGTTCGGATGTTGTGGTTAGTCAGCACGGCGAGAGCGGTTGGGACGATTTCCCGTCCGAGCGGTGCCGCGCCACTTCTTTGCTTGTTCTTGCCAGACCGCAAAACATCGCGGTCCGCGCCAATCCTGTCCAGAGATATTCCAATGTTCAGCACACATGCGGAGGAACCTTATGGCGACGAATTTTGTCCAAATTGAAAATGATTCGGAGATCAAACAACGGCTGGATGCGGAGCGTATGCGCCTGCGAAAAATTGCTGGCCTTGATGAACCGAAACATTTTCACCGTCCAGTGGAGCGCGCGTTTACCGCGGAAGAGCGCAGCCGCGTAACCATCTTATTCGGCGGTTTTACCTGGAAACATGAGGACCTGATTCGCGCTGTTTTCCAAGGCTGCGGCTACCGTTGCGAGAAGTTGCCGGTGCCGAACGTCGCCGGTTTTCAGACCGGGAAAGAGTTCGGCAACAATGGCCAGTGCAATCCGACTTACTTTACAGTGGGAAATCTTGTTCAGTATCTGCAATTCCTCGAGAAGGAGGGCCTGCCTCGCCAGCAGATTCTCGACAATTACGTCTTCTTTACCGCCGGTTCCTGTGGCCCATGCCGCTTCGGAATGTACGAAGCCGAGTACCGCTTCGCGCTGAAGAATGCGGGCTTCGACGGCTTCCGCGTGTTGCTCTTCAAAGATTCCGACGGAATTAAGGCTGCCTCCGGCGAGCCTGGTCTGAAGTTCACCATCGACTTCGGCTTCGGCATGTTGAACGCCATGCACTTGGGCGATGTCTTCAACGATTTGATTTACCAGATTCGTCCTTACGAGTCGAACAAGGGCGAAACTGACAAGGTCTTCCGGGAGACGGTCGATGGCTTATGTGATGATCTCAGGAATCGCAAATCCTTTGAAATCGAGGAGCGGGCTCCAAACTGGGCAAAGCCGAAATTCAAAAGCAACAAAGTCCTCAGGAACACTTTCAACGTGTTTGGCAAGTGGCACGAGCATATGTGGGGAAAGGACTACTTGAATGCCCTGCACACCGCCCGCGAAAAAATGGACTCGATCGAGGTCGATCGCACCCGCGTGAAGCCGCTGGTAAAGATCACTGGCGAGTTCTGGGCGCAGCTCACGGAGGGTGACGGCAACTTCCATATGTTCGACTTCCTCGAACGCGAAGGAGCGCAGGTTCTGGTTGAGCCGATTGCGACCTGGGTCGCCTATTTGATGTATCAGGCCAAGGCGCACGCTATCGCGAAGTGGCCGGTGAATCGTCCTCACCGGAATCCGGAGTGGTACCAGGCGAAGGACCTGTTTGCGAACTACATTGGATTGCGCAAGAAACTATGGGGGATCGGCGCCGGTCAGCGCATGTGGAATTTCTTCTATCACCGAACCATCAAGAACCTCGGCGGCATTACGCACCAGCTTGTGCCGCAATCGGAACTCGCCGATCTGGCGCATCCCTTCTATAACCAGTTCGCGCGCGGCGGTGAAGGGCACCTTGAAGTCGGCAAGAACGTTTATTACACGGTGCACAAACTTTGCCACATGGTGCTCGCTCTGAAGCCGTTCGGCTGCATGCCGTCATCGCAGTCGGATGGGGTGCAATCGGCCGTGATCAATAAATTCAAAGACATGATCTTCCTACCCATTGAAACTTCCGGCGAGGGCGAGGTTAACGCTCACAGCCGCGTGCAGATGGCGCTCGGCGAAGCCAAGGTCAAAGCGAAAACTGAATTCGAGCAATGCCTCAAATCGACAGGCAAGGGCATGCAGCAGATTCGCGAATACATCGACGAACATCCTGAACTGAAGAGGCCCTTCTATCACGTGCCGCATCAGGAGGGCGTCGCCGGTACGGCGGCGCAGTTCATTCTGCACGTCAGCAAGCGAATCGACAAGGATACCCGCTTCCAGAAGCGGTCGCGGGTGCGCGTCGAAGCTGTGCCTGCGATGTCAGGAGATTAACAGGCCGTTTTAACACAGAGAACAAAAAGTTCGCCGGCGCTTACAAGGGTGAATGATTGCTCGGCGGTTTTGGTGTTCTTAGCGATTGAGTTCGCAGATTGGTCGGGTTCTTATGGAAGAGGGAATTAATGCACGATCATAAAGGTCCAGCGCTCATTCAGATCGCCCCGCTCGAAAAGCCAGTCCAGCGACAGACGCAGAAGCCCCACGATCACAGTACGAAATTCATGGTCGGGCTCGACGTCGGTTCAACCACGGTGAAAGCTGTCGTCGTCGATGCGGCCAGCGACCAGGTATTGTGGCAGGACTACCAGCGGCATGAAACCAAACAGCCTGAAAAATCGCTGGAATTCCTAAAACGCATGGAATCCGAGATCGGCATTAATGCGCAAAACACGCGCATGTTCATGACCGGTTCCGGCGGCGGCGCCATAGCAGACCAGATCGGTGCCAAGTTCGTTCAGGAAGTGACGGCGGTTTCTCTTGCGGTGGAGAAGTTGCATCCGGAAGTTTATTCGGTGATCGAACTCGGCGGACAAGACGCCAAAATCATCGTTTTCAAAGATGACGATGAAACCGGCCGCAAGAAAAAAATACCGTCGATGAACGACAAGTGCGCCGGCGGCACGGGCGCGGTCATCGACAAGATTAATGCAAAATTGAAGATTCCGACCGAGCTTCTCGCGCAGCAGAAATACAACGATATTAAGTTGCACAAGGTCGCAGGCAAGTGCGGAGTCTTTGCCGAAACGGACATTAATGGCCTGCAGAAAGTTGGAACGCCATCTGACGAATTGATGGCGTCATTGTTCGAGGCAATCGTTCTGCAGAATCTCAGCGTTCTTACCCGCGGCCACACGCTGCGTCCGCACGTGTTGTTGCTCGGTGGTCCAAACAGTTTCATTCGTGGCATGCGTGAAGCCTGGCAGGCAAACATTCCCCGCATGTGGCAGGAGCGCAAGGTCGCAATTCCCGACGGCGCGAAACCAGAAGACCTCATCAAGGTTCCGCAGAACGCGCAATATTTCGCCGCTCTTGGCGCGATCGAATTCGGACGCAGCGAAGACGACTGCATTGGCTGCTACCGCGGTTACGAGAGCCTTATCCACTACATCGACTTCGGCCGTCAGGAAGAGAAAGCCAGATCGGGTGGCAAAGGACTGGTCGAGAAGCCAGAGGATCTTGACATCTTCAAAGACGCCTATCGTCGCAAGAAATTTACACCCGCTGTCTTCCAGAAAAACAGCACTGTCGCGGGGTTCATCGGCATCGATGGCGGCTCGACTTCCACCAAAGCCGTTCTCCTCGATGAAAACGGGGATATTCTCTGCAAGACCTATCAACTCTCGAACGGCAATCCGATTCAGGACACGATCGAGATGTTCGAGAACCTGCGGAATCAGGTGGAAGGGCAAAATGCGAAACTCGAAGTTCTCGGCGTCGCAACGACAGGCTACGCGAAAGATATACTCAAGGACGTTCTGAAAGCCGACGTCGCGCTCGTAGAGACCGTTGCGCACACCGAATCCGCGCTTAAGTTCTACGAAGATCCGCACGTCATTGTCGACGTTGGCGGGCAGGACATCAAAATCATCATCCTGCACAACGGGCGCGTCAAAGATTTCAAACTCAATACACAATGCTCGGCAGGCAATGGATATTTCCTGCAATCGACCGCTGAAGGCTTTGGCCTCAGCGTAAACCAGTATGCCGATTTGGCTTTTTCGGCGCAGGCGATGCCCGTCTTTGGCTACGGCTGTGCGGTATTCATGCAGTCGGATATCGTAAACTTCCAGCGGCAGGGCTGGCGTGCGGAAGAGATTCTCGCCGGTTTGGCTGCCGTGCTGCCGAAAAACGTTTTCTTGTATGTAGCAAGTATCCCTAATCTGGCTGCCCTGGGTTCACGCTTCGTTCTGCAAGGCGGAACACAGAACAATCTGGCCGTGGTGAAAGCGGAAGTCGACTTCATTCGTAATAGTTTCCGCGCTACGGGCAAGACTCCGGAAATCATCGTTCACGAGCATTGCGGCGAATCGGGTGCAATCGGCGCGGCCCAGGAATCGCTGCGGCTGTGGCGCAACGGCTTGCGCACGACTTTCGTCGGTCTCGACGCGGTTCGCAAAATTGAATACCGCACCACGCGAAACGAAGAAACGCGCTGCTACTTCTGCAAGAACAACTGTCTGCGGACGTTCATCGACATCCGCACTGAACCGGTCAAGAATTTCGTGCCGATGGAAAAGGTTACCAAGGTTCCGCTGATGGTTGGTGAACAGCGGCTGATCATTGCGACCTGCGAAAAAGGGCTGGTTGAAGATATCAACGACATGAAGGACATCAAGGCCGGACTCGACAAGATTCGCGATCAGCATCCGAATTTCGTCGACATCGCCTCGAAAGAAGTATTTCGGCCCACAAATGCCAAAAGTGTTGCCGATCCTCTGCCAACGCGAGGCTGGGCTGGATGGAGCAAAGGCGCGAAAGAGCGACGCGCTCTAATGGAAAATCGCAAGAAAGTTCGCGTCGGTATTCCACGTGTGCTTAACATCTACACCTACGCGCCGCTGTTCAATGCCTATCTTGAGAGCCTCGGAGTTCAGCCCGAGAATATTATTTATTCCGACTACACCAGTTCCGAACTCTATCGCGCAGGCGCTAGCCGCGGTGCGATCGATCCGTGCTTCCCGGCCAAGATCGGAATCTCGCACGTCTATAACCTGATTCAAGAGAAGCACAAGAAGAAGCCGCTCGACCTCATTTTCTTCCCAATGTACGACGTGCTACATTCGTCCTTGGTAAAGATCGTCGGCGCCAACGCCTGCCCCACCGTTACCGCGACGCCCGAAACCGTGAAGGCGGCATTCACCAAAGAGAACGATGTATTTGCGGAAAATAACGTGAAGTACCTTGATCCGGTGCTCAACTTCGCCGATCACAAGCTTTTCGCCCACCAGATGTTGCAGGCTTGGCAGCCTGTGCTCGGGCTTTCGCAGGAAGAAAATGACCGCGCCGTCGAATCCGGATTCGCTGCGCTGCAAGAATATGAATCCAGCATCCGCCGCCGCGCCCGCGCGGTAATGGATCAGCTGGAACGGGAAGACCGCATCGGCATCGTCATGCTGGGCCGCCCATACCATCATGATCCTGGGCTCAATCACGAAATCCTTGACGAATTCCAGAAGCTCGGCTACCCCATCTTCTCGCAGAACACTTTGCCTATCGATGAAGATCTGCTCGATCGCCTCTTTGGCGACGAAGTGCGGGCGGGTGTGACCAGTCACGCGCTGGATATCACTGACGCCTGGAAGAATTCGTATTCGTGCAGCACGAATCATAAGGTCTGGGCGGCAAAGTTTACTGCGCGCCACCCCAACCTTGTCGCGCTGGAAATCTCCAGCTTCAAGTGCGGCCACGACGCGCCGATCTATGGCGTGATCGAAGGTATTATTGAGCAATCGGGCACGCCCTATTTCTGCTTCAAGGACCTCGATGAGAACAAACCGACCGGATCCATCAGAATCCGCGTCGAAACTATCGATTATTTCCTGCGCCGCTACCGCGAAGAGGTTATCCGCAAGCGCAAAGCCGAGCAGGATATCGAAGGCCAGCTCGCCGCGCTGGAAGCGGAGTTGCGCCGGGAGAAATTCGACTCCACGGTAGCACCTGTCGCTGAAGAAAGCTGGGAAGGCGAACAAGTAGCTGGGGACTAAGTACCGGCGTTTCTCTGAAACGGGCGACAGTCCTCAGACGAATTCCAGAACTACGATTTCAGGGTTCGATCCGAGCCGCAACGGCGGTCCCCAGGTTCCGGCTCCGCTCGATGTGAATACCTGCATTTTGCCGATCCGGCTCAAACCGTAGACGAACTGCCGGTAAATCCGCCGCGCCATCCAACTCCAGGGAACGAATTGTCCGAGATGCGTGTGGCCTGAGAGCTGCAACGAGAACCCCGCAGCCTCGGCAATTGCCGGATGATCGGGAGCGTGCGTGAGTAGAATGCTGGCCCGGTTGCGGTCCAAACCGACAGCGTGCAACACCGAAGCCAACACTCCGTCCCGCGCAGCCTGCCGGTAAGGCACTCCGACAATCTGCAGGCCGTCCACTTCGACTTTTTCGTTGCTCAATACGCGGACCCCGGCAGCTTTAACTGCATCGAGATATTTGCTGTCGTCTCCAAATTGTTCATGGTTGCCGGCCACGAAGTAAACCCCCTGCGGGGCGCTCAATTGGTTTAGCGGCTCGGCCGCGCTTTTCGCGTCGATTGCGGTGCCGTCATATAGATCTCCGCCGATAAAAATCGCGTGCGGCTCTTCTCTCAAAATCTTTGCCACCATCCGGCGCATAAAATTTCCATTGCGCACGTGTCCCAAATGCAAGTCAGTAACGAGCGCAGCTCTGCGTCCACGCCACGCCTCCGGCAGATTTGCCAGTTGCACCGTTGCCCGCGTCACCCGCGTCCAGTTCGCATTGAAAACACCGTAGAGCCCAATCAGGGCACCCGCTGCGTAGAGGATCTCCACCGTGCGATGGAAGTTCAGGCTCAAACCGGCAAGCTGAGCGATGCCGAAAACAATCCAAGAGCAAACAGAGGCGAAGAGTAGGAAGGTCAGCAATCCCACCCAGACAGCGGCCGCTCGGTAGTAGGCCCGCACGAGCGGGTTGGTGTAGCGGAAGGCAAGTACCGATGCCGAGACGAAGCTGACCGACAACAAACTAACCGCCAGCTTCAGCCACGAGCTTGACCGAGGATCGCCAGCAGTTGAAAAAATCCATGTCTCGTAAAGGAAAAAATGCGTCAAAAACAGAACCGACTGAATAATCACAATGAAACTTACGAAGCGTGTTCGAAAGCGCATGATACATTGGATTCCCAAACTTGCCGTTCGGATTGTTTCGATAATTCCGTGGCACTGCCTGGAGCGAAATGCAAGAAACTGTTGGACTTCCGTCGATTGACCGATTACTGCCCCGGAGCAGATTGCGGGCGGTGACAGTGCTTGCCATCTGTGTGGCCGTCGCCGCGCTGTCGTGGTCGCAGGTTCCAAAGCCTTCACAGCCGGCGGCTACTCAGCCAACTTCACAACCCGCCGGCAACACTTTGCCTCCGGTGCAAATTGACGGCACCGCAGTTCTGCACCACCTGAATCAGCTCATCAGTTGGTATCGGCACGCGAACACCGGAGTTCGATCGGTGGGAATGCCCAGCGACGCGATTTATCAGGACAACACTCAGAGCCTTTCGGCGCAGGCCGTACGCCTCGGGTTTGAGTCGGCCAAAGCGGAGGCCGCCCTGCTGGCGGCCGAACAAAAGGCCAGCGGTGCGGCCCAAACCGAATCGACACAGCAGCAGAACCTCGAGCAGATGCAGGCAAGAACCGCGGCCCAGATTCAGCAATTGCAATCGCAGATCGACACTCTCGGCGCCCAAATTCTGAAAGCCTCGCCGGCCAAACGGGAAGCCGCGATCTCGCAGCGGGATGCTCTCCAAGGCGAGTTAGAGGTGCAGAAAGCACTTTCCGACGCGCTTGAGAAAATGCTCTCCTTCGTCGAAACGAATGGCGAAGTCTCGGGCAGTCTTGAAGGCAGCATCAACAAGCTCGCCAAGACAATTCCCGAGGTTCTCGGCTCAACCACAGCAGCACAAAAAACAAACCCGGCGCCGACTCCGAGTAGACCGACATTAGCCAACTCTGGCGGCCTGATCAGCGAAGCCATGAATTTGTATGACTACATGGCAGCCGCGCATCAGATTGACGGCTTGGTAAAGCAGACCGAATACATGCGCGATGTCGCTGACCGGCTGCGCACACCGCTCCGGGACGCTTTGCGCGCGACGATTCAGCAGAGCCAGCAAATGGCCAGCCAGCCACCCACAACCGATCCGCAGCAGTTGCAATTGGAGCGGCACACCTACCAGGAGCTAACCGGACGGTTCAAGCACCTCTCTGCGGCCATGCTCCCGCTGAGCCAGGAAATCATTGTCCTGAACGACACCAAATCGAACTTTGATGAGTGGCATAACTCGATTACACGCGAATCCAGGTACGTGTTGCGTTCGGTTCTTCTGCGGGTGGGAGGAATCGTACTGGCGCTGGTTGTGATCCTGGTGCTTTCCGATATCTGGCGGCGCATCACGTTTCGTTATATCGGCGATCCGCGCAGACGACGGCAATTTCTTGTCCTGCGCCGCGTCGTAATCGGAGTTCTGATTGCGATTGTCTTGGTTCTGGGATTTGTCAGCGAGTTCAGTTCGTTGGCCACGTTCGCCGGTTTTATTACGGCCGGCATCGCGGTTGGGCTGCAGGCCGTTTTGCTATCGGTGGCTGCCTACTTCTTCATCATCGGGCGGTATGGCATACGGGTTGGCGACCGCATCAGCGTTGCCGGAGTTACTGGCGATGTCGTCGATATTGGCCTTATTCGCCTGTACTTGATGGAACTCGCCGGTACCGGGGTAGATTTGTATCCCACTGGCCGCATCGTGGTGTTTTCGAATTCAGTCCTGTTTCAGACTGGAACGCCGCTGTTTAAGCAAATTCCTGGAACCGAATATGCGTGGCATGAGGTGGTGGTAACCATTGCGCCCGAAGGAAATCATAAGGAGGCGGAAGACAAGCTCATCGCTGCCGTGAACGGCATTTACGCGAAATATAAGGACGAAATTCAGCGTCAGCATGCCGATATCGAGCGGCGTGTCGACATTCAGATTGAAGCTCCTCATCCCGACGCGCGACTTCAATTCTCGGATACTGGTTTGGAATTGCGGGTGCGCTATCCAGTCGAGATTCGAAAGGCCCCGGACATTGACGAGGAGATGACGAAGAGAGTTCTCGAGTTGATTGCGTCCGATGCGGCGCTGAAAGCGGCCGTCTCGGGCACGCCGAAGATTCGCGCCGCGGTTAAAGGCTAGCGCGATTCGGTTTTTTGTGAGTTCGAAGGAGCCGATCATTCCTCTTAATTTTTCGACGCCAGCCGTGACGCATCCGGCACGCGCTTTTCACTCAGGATCGCGTCACATCTGCGATTGATCACACGGAACTGCTGTCTACGGCGAAACTCCTGCGCAGGTGATAAAATCCTTAGGTCGAACCCTGTTTGCTGCCGATAAACCTTGAGCAGCGGACTGTAGTCGGGACGTGGCTCAGCCTGGTAGAGCACTCGCTTGGGGTGCGAGGGGTCGGCAGTTCAAATCTGCCCGTCCCGACCATTTAGATCGATGGGTTTTGTCGGGGATTTGCGGTCCTTGGCCTTGCCAGCATTGATCGTTCCCCCAGTAGCTGGTGAAGTGACCTGTTCCTAGCCTCGCCGTTTGCGACGTATTCGGCTATCCGAGTGATACGCTGTTGGGCGCGGATTCCGACCGAGCATGCTCATAGAAATCGGACAGGTGGAGGCTCTCTTCCGGTATCCGGTGAAGTCCATGGGCGGCGAACCGCTCCGGGCCGCCGATCTGGGTTGGCACGGCCTCGTTGGTGACAGGCGCCTGGCCTTCCGCCGGATGGATGACCGCAGCGGCTTCCCCTGGCTCACCGCAAGCAAACTTCCCGAGCTGCTTTTGTTTGTTCCGCAGCCTCGTACATGCAGCTCCTCTGGCGACGGCACGCACGAAGATCTCCCGATGCATATCCGCACCCCGAGTGGCGAAAATCTTCCCGTCTTTGGAGAGGAACTGGCCGCGGAGGTTGCTCGCCGTCACGGAGCTGCTGTGCAGATGATGCAGCTAAAGCATGGCATCTTCGATGAAGCGAGCATCTCGGTCATCGACTCAGATACTGTGGGTGAGATTGGACGAATCGCAGGCCTGAACCTGGACTCGCGGCGATTTCGTCCGAATATTGTGATTCGCTCACTGCGGCCACGTGCCTTCCAGGAGGACGAGTGGGTGGGCGGCGTGCTCTCATTCGGCGAAGGCAGTGATGCTCCCGCTGTCACCGTCACGATGCGCGATGAACGATGCGCGATGCTGAACCTCGATCCCGACTCAGCAATTCCAGCTCCGGAAGTGCTGAAGGCGGTGGTTCGCGCGAACCAGACCTGTGCCGGAGTCTACGGTGCGGTCACCCGCATCGGCCGGCTGGCAGTCGGACAGACCATCTTTCTGCAGGCGGCGTCGGAGAAACGGTAACGGAAGAAACACTCCCTGTCGGCAACGGCTACGCGGTTTTCTCGTCGCGCTGCCTATATAGCGACTGATCGACTTGCCGCGCCATTGATTCGATATCCAACGGCTGTTGCAAAAACCGCTGAAGATCTTCGGCTGCCTTTCTGGGGTCGCTCAGGACGTCGCGGTAGGGCATGCGAAAAACACGAATCTCAGATCGGCGCTGCAGCCAAGAATTAACCTGATTCAGATGCGCCTGAAGCCCGGCGATCAATGCTGCCGGACTGAGAGCCGCGCCGGTCGTACCGCGCCGTCGAATCATCTCGCTCTGCGATGCGACAACTTCGGGCAACGGACGTACGAGAAAAACAATCTCGTAGTCGTGCCCTGCCGGCAGCGCGAACAAAAGCTGTGAAATAACTTTCACCACTTTGCCTTCGGCTTCGGAGATGCAATTTGGATCCCGCGGCAATTGCTTGATGCGCTCCCATTCGTAGTAACCGCGCGGATTGTCGGTATCGGCAACGCGTTCACCGTCGGTTACGGCCGACATGCCTCCGGCGGCGAGCATCTGCATCATCAGCGATGTGCCGGAGCGGGGCAGGCCGGAGACGATCGTGATCACGCTGGAGCTTCTGCCTTCTGCCGCCGGCGCCTCATTTGGAGATAGATGCTGCGATGCCGCGCGGCTTTTTCGGGATCACCATCCCCGGGGTGCATGTACAGCGCGGCAAGCCAGCGATGGGCCGCGATCAAGCCGGGCAACATGGTGAGAGATGTTTCAAATGCCAGGGCAGCGCGCTCGCGATGGCCAAGGCGCGCAAGAGCGACTCCCAGATAGAAATGCCCCAGCGGCAGAAAATGCTGCAAGCCGACGGCCAGCAGCGCGTGTTCTGCGGCTTCTTCGTTGCGGCGCTGCCGGAGGCACGCCACCGCCAAGCCCAGATGCGCCTCGGCGCGGTCTCCATCGATTTCGAGAGCACGCTGGAAAGCGCGCTCGGCGTCTGGGACGCGCTTTTGTCGAAGGTAAGTTTCGCCGATGCGCAGGTGAAGATCAGGAAGATGCGGATCGGCTTGCTCCGCTTTCAGCAGGCTTGACAGAGCCGTGTCCATGTCACCTTCTTCAAAGTGGATGATGCCCATGAGCAGATCGGCCCAGGGGCGCGGCTTGGGCTCTTGCTGGACCGGTGGCAGGTGTTCGCCGGCTCTTGAAAGATCTTTTGTCGCATCCGCGGCGGTAGCTTCTCCAGAGCCGTTTTGTTTTTCAGGCTTAGCCTCTTCTTTGGGTGGCTCGTACACCATCAATTTCTCAAGCAGCGCTTTCGCCTCGGCGCGCTTGCCGGTCGCCCAGTAGCACTGCGCCAGATGTTGCGCGAAGCGCGGCTGGTCAGTCCATTTGCCGGTGAGCTCTTCAAAAATCGGCAGAGCCTCGGGATAGCGCTGGGTATCGAGATAAACACGCGCCAGATTATATTGCTGCTCGCGCACTGCGACTTCAACCGCCTTGGACTGGTCTTCGCTCGGCGGCTGAATGTAACCGAGCGCAACAAACTGCTGCAGAACCGCCTGAGCGGCGGCGGGGTCCATGCGCAGATCGGCGGGATGCATGCCACATTCACCGGGCTCGCTCTCCCAGCTTGGAATGCGTTCGATTTTCGGAGGTTGCTCGAAAGCCTGCACCAGGACGCGGCCATCCATGTCTTCGCCGACCGGCAATCCAAACAGAGTCAGAATCGTGGGGGTGACGTCGAGGAGCGTTGCGCCGTAAATTCTCTCGTCCTGCTTGACGTGCTCGCCTTTCATGCAGAAGACGCCAAATTGCCGGTGCTGAATGGCGGGGCCGGCAGGTTCTTTCGGAATGCCACGCGGGCGCAGATGATCGGAGTGAAATCCGTGGTCGGAAACGAGAATCACGGTGGCATCCGGCCCGGCTAGAGTCAGCAGAGTTTCGAGCATCATGTCGTGGAAACGGTAGGCTCCGTTGACGACATCCTTGTAGATCTCGAATCTTTCCTCGGGAACGCCTTCCATTCGCGGTGGATGGAAGTGCATAAAGCCGTGGCAGAAGTGGTCGATGCCGTTGTAGTAAACGGCGAGGAAATCCCAGGGCTCGTTCTGCAAAATCCATGTGGCGGCGTTGTGGATCGAGCAGTTCTCGGAGAGAATCTTGGCGAACGATTGCAGGCCTTTGTCTTTTTCCTGATCGATCTCGGCCGCGCGCGGAATCCAAGGGAGGATCGCGGCTTCGGTCACCTCCGCCGGGTGCATACGCAATTTCGAAAAAGTATCGCGCAAGCTGTCGGGATGAACCGCACCGGGCGGCAGCGGCCACTCTTTATCGAGCGGCCCGACGGCGTAGGGAAAAAGATCGGAGACCGATATGCCATTAATCGGTTCAGCGGGATGCCCTGCGAACCAGCCTAGAACATGGGTTTTGTATCCGCGCTGCGTGAGAATATTCCAGATTGCCTTAACCTTGCGCGAAGTGCTGGTCGTGGGGCGCACCCCACCGGTTTGCGGATCGGGCTCCATGAAGCCGTGAATGCCGTGCTTGTCGGGACGCTTGCCGGTCGCGATGGAATTCCACAGCATCGGAGAAAGAATCGGACGCAAGGTGGCCAGATTTCCGATGACGCCATGGTTGACGAAGTCATCGAGCGTGGGCATCAGACCCTGATCGAGCAGGGGATTAATCAGTTTCCAGTCGGCTGCATCCCAACCGATGAGGAGTACTTTCTTGGCGAGACGATTACTCACGGAATTCACTTCGGATCGAAGAATTGAGAAACCGGGTTAGTGTCGCGAACTAGTCAAATGAGTTTACACTGATTTGGCCGATTTGCTGCCCTGTTTTGCGAGTTTCTTCGATCATGAAGGTTCTTGCATGAAGTCTTTTTTCTCATGGCCAAGAGGCGGAAATCGCCGCACAAAAACGGATGAACGGCAAAGGGAAGGTTGGAATCGAGGTAATTTCTTGAATCAGGTCCATCGCTGCTTCGCTGTCGTCATCTTTATGATTACATTCGCAGGAACCATGTCGGCAAAAACTCGGGTTACGAAACATCCGTTCGGGCATATGCCCGACGGCGCGGCTGTCGATCTGTACCGGCTCAACGACGGAAAGATTGAGGCTGCAGTCATTACTTATGGCGGCATCGTCGTTTCTTTGCGCGTTCCGGATCGCAACGGAAGACTCGATGACGTGGTTCTGGGTTGCGATTCGGTGGAAAAGTACATTGAGCAGACCGCACACTTCGGAGGAATCGTAGGCCGATATGCCAACCGCATCGCGCATGGCACATTTCAGCTCGATGGACATACGTATTCCATTCCGAAAAACGACGGCGACAATGCCCTCCACGGCGGCCCGCACGGCTTCGACAAAGTTGTCTGGGCCGCCAAACCGATTGCGGAAGGAATTGAGTTGACTTATGCCAGCAAAGACGGCGATCAGGGTTTCCCTGGCACACTCACGACGACAGTTCGATATACCGTGAGCGGTGGCGCCTTGAAAGTCGATTATTCCGCCACCACCGACAAAGATACTGTTCTAAACCTGACCAATCACTCCTACTTCAATCTCGCCGGGCAGGGAAACGGCGATATCTTGAAGCATGTGGTGAAGATCAATGCGTCTCGCATGACCCCAGTCGACTCGAATCTAATTCCGACGGGAGAGTTGAGATCGGTGGAGGGGACGCCCTTCGATTTTCGTATTCCGCATGCCATCGGCGACCGGATTGAAGCCGATGATCCTCAATTGAAGCTAGGTCACGGTTACGACCACAATTTTGTTTTGGACCACGCGCCCGGGCAGTTCGCGGAGGCGGCAGAAGTCTACGAGCCAACCACGGGACGCATCCTGCGCGTGCTGACCGACCAACCAGGCGTGCAACTCTATACCGGAAACTTTCTTGATGGATCGATCACGGGAAAAGAAGGTCGCGTCTACAAGAGAAGATACGCACTCTGCCTGGAGACGCAGCGCTTTCCCGATTCGCCCAACCATCCCAGTTTTCCTTCGACCGAACTGAAGGCTGGGCAGACGTTTCACAGCATCACGGTTTACGGGTTCAGCGCCGGAAGCAGGTAATATCGAAAGAGAATAAAGATTAAGCGGTGACCGGCGACTGCATGGCCGTGACCACGGCTTCAAGATGGGCGAGCGTTTCCGCCACGGTAAGAGAGTACATTTCGCGTCCAAGGCCTTCGCCGGCGTCGAGCGCCGATTTCAGATAGTGCCCGGCAATTTCAACGGCGAGAGCGTCGGTAATGGCTTTTCCCGTGCGTTTCTTGTATTCGACCCACGCCGGATGCGGAAGAGCTACCCAAACGGTTTTTCCATCCACCAGAAACTTGATGTCGACAGCATCGGCGTGGCGAGTCGCGATGGCCACGATCAACGCCTGGTAAACGCAATGAACCGGCTTTTTGGTCCAGCGGTCGGTGACTGTGAAATCTTCGAACATGCTAGGAAAACTATAACGAACAGATTCGAAGTGAGCAAACAGTGGTTACACGCGAGGCACGGAGCTATCCGCCGGCGATTGCTCCAACAATTAGGAAAGGCTCAACTCCTGAGGCCACCGCTTCAGGCAACGCCGTGTCCGGCGGTTCGTGAGATAAGTCTTCTCCGCAAGCAAAGAAGCGCAGGAACGGCCGCCTCTGCTGCGAGCCGTGATCCCTTATGGTCCCCCGCAGCATGGGGTACTGCGCTTCAATCGCATCCAACACCGCCCGCAGCGTAACCGAACCGCGCACTTCAATCTGGACTTCGGCCCCCGTCTGAGAGAGCGTTCGCAAATGCTGAGGAAGAATTATACGAACCATGTCAGAGGACCGTTTTAGAAGGATTGTTTCAGCACCGGGACTTCACGGTTCAGACCTTCGGGATTTCTTATCCGTGGCCTTGGGTTTCAACGTCTTCGCGTACGCGTAACTGACTTCCAGGTATTTTTTGAGTTCTCTCGTATCCTTAAGGAGCCTTTCCGGTACTTCTACATATTCCCTCATAACGGCTCCATACGCCTCGTAGAGCTTCGTTTTGTGCTTCATCAGAAAGTCTTCGCGCTTGTCCTCTGGCAGGCGGATGGCCAGCGTCGACTCGTGCAGGAGCGTAAACATGTTTCCGTTCACCGAAGTGTACGGGTTGGCAGCGCCCTTGCGGTCGAGGCCTGGAATGGTGGCAATCAGTTTGTCGTAGAGTTCAACATTTGGATCGGAAACGAAAGATTTCTTCGACTTTGGCAACAGAATCACCTGGCGCGCACTTTTTGCGATGGAAAGCTGCGCTAATCTCGAAGGTGTAGCCTACAGCGTTTGCACCTCAACTGAAAATACGGCAGGCAAATTCTGCGCGATCGCAGACCAATTGTCACCCCCATCGGGTGAGCAGTAAACCTGGCCGCCGGTGGTTCCGAAATAAATTCCGCATTCGTCCAGCGTATCTACTGCCATGGCATCGCGGAGCACGTTCACATAGCAATCTTTCTGCGGCAAACCCTTGGTCAGAGGTTCCCATTCGTTGCCCCCGGTGCGGCTTCGAAAGACGCGCAGCTTGCCTTCCAGCGGAAAATGTTCGGAGTCGCTTTTGATAGGAACGACATAAACGGTTTCCGGTTGATGAGCGTGTACATCAATGGCGAAGCCAAAGTCGGTCGGCAGATTCCCGCTGACTTTTTTCCAGTTGTCTCCGGCATCGTCGCTGCGCATCACGCCCCAATGTTTCTGCATGAAGAGCACGCCGGGGCGCTTGGGATTCATGGCGACGTGATGAACACAGTGGCCGACCTCGGCGGTGGGATTGGGAATATATTTTGAATAAAGTCCGCGATTGATTGGCTTCCAGGATTCTCCGCCATCATCGGTGCGAAACGCTCCAGCCGCCGAAATCGCAATGAAAATTCGATCGGAATTGCTGGGATCGAGAATAATCGTATGCAGGCACATGCCACCGGCGCCGGGCTGCCATTTCGGTCCTGTGCCATGCCCGCGAAGTCCCGAAAGCTCGTGCCAGTTCTGACCACCGTCGGTCGAGTGAAACAGAGCAGCATCTTCCACTCCGGCATAAACTGTGTCCGGATCGGTTAACGATGGTTCGAGATGCCAGACCCGCTTGAACTCCCAGGGATGCTGGGTGCCGTCGTACCACTGATGCGTGGTAAGCGGTTTCCCGGCTGCGTCGTAGGCAAATTTGTTGCTTTCACTTTTTGGCGGTCCCGGCGCTGCGGCTTGTCCCGCGGGCGTTCCGGGCTGATGCCAGGTCTTTCCGCCGTCGTCGGAACGCTGAATAATTTGTCCGAACCAGCCGCTGGTTTGCGAGGCGTAGATCCGGTTGGGATCGACCGGCGAACCCTTGAGGTGGTACATCTCCCATCCGGCGAAATGCGGCCCGCTCACTTCCCATCGATCGCGCTTGCCATCGGACGTGAGGATGAAAGCACCTTTGTGTGTGCCTACGAGTACGCGAACTTTACTCATGCGAAAGCTCCCCTCAAAAGGAAAACTCAGATGGCTCGTAGTTGAGCCGGCAACCGTGCCGTCCGTGAGATTTTAGACGTGCGTACGCACCTTTTGCACGCTGGCCGTGAAGTTACCATAAATAACTTGCAAATCGCAAGTGAAATGCTACCCTGTCAATGTGGCTGGAAGAAAAAGGATATCGCGCAGGTCCGGCTGTCCGCTCAACGCTTCTGTGGAAATGTTGGGTGACCGCTGGTGCCTTCTCATCATTCGAGACATGATGTTGCGCGATGCCCGGAGCTACAAAGAATTCCTGGAAGGCTACGAAGGCATTGCCACGAACATTCTGGCCGATCGCCTGCGCAAACTGGTGAATTGCGGAATCATCACCAAGAGCACAGATCCGTCGGATGGCCGCAGAATAACTTATAAGCTCACCGCGAAAGGAATCGCCCTCGCCCCGGTGATGACGGAGATGGTGCTGTGGGCGGCCGTGCACGAGGATACTGAAAACGAAGCGCTGGTCCGGCAGATGCTGTCCGATAAAGAGAAGTTTCTTGCCGGAGTCCGCCAGCGATGGGCGGCTAGCCTCTGACACCGGTCGATTCCGCACGGCGCAATGCGAGACGGCTTTCGGCTAACATGATTCAGTGCCGTCTAAATCAGTTCTGAACAAAAACACAGTCAACATCGTCCGGGCAACAAACCTTACCAAAATTCCGTGGCTTGCTCACGGATTTTCGACGCGGGCCGGCGGGTTCTCGCGAGCCTATGGGGGCAAAGCCCTTAATCTCGGCTTCACCCAAGATGATTCCAGGACGGCAGTCGAGCGTAATCGAAAAGCTTTTCTGCGCCGGTTTGCCCCCGCGTCACAAACTTGGCCGCTTGTCACGCTACGCCAGATTCATTCCGATATCATCCATTTCGTCGATTCGGAGCCCAAAACGCCGCTTGCAGGCGATGGGATGATTACGGGCACTCCGGGGCTGTTTCTGGCCATCCAGACGGCGGATTGCCTGCCGATTATTCTCGTGGATCCCAAGCACAAAGCCGTGGGTGTCTTTCACGCCGGTTGGCGCGGCACTGTGCAACGGATCGTCGAAAAGGGTGTTGGCGAGATGAGGCGATCCTTCGGAAGCAGCCCGAGCAACCTGGAAGCTGCGATCGGCCCCGGCATTCGTGGCTGTTGTTACGAAGTGGGTGAAGAAGTGCAGCAGAAGTTCGAATCGCAATTCGCGTATGCTGCGGGTCTATTCCGCGAAGTGAAGGAGTCTGACCCGGTGCGAGAAAAATATCCTCTGCTGTTTTTGACGGCGCGAGCGCCCGGACACAGCGATCTGCCGAAAAAAATATTTCTCGACCTGCTGGAAGCCAATCGCCAACAGCTGATCGCTGCTGGGGTGCGCCCCAAGAGCATTGAAGCTTCAACTCTGTGCACAAACTGCCGCTCAGATCTACTGTTCTCTTATCGCGCGGAAAAAGGTAAGACGGGGCGAATGATGGGAGTGGCGGGAATTCGCCCCTGAACGATTCCGTCGGAGTCTCGATTTACTGCCTGTTCCTTACACCGTCGGCGCAGCACCCGGAGCTGCCGGTGCAACCGGGGGCGTGGTCACGGGAATACCCTCGTTCACCAGATCTTTGAGTTCCTTGCTGGGCTTGAAGAAAGGGATCTTCTTCGCTGGCACTTCGACCTTTTCACCGGTCTTCGGGTTGCGGCCCATGCGCGGCTTGCGCTGGCGGGTGCGAAAACTGCCGAATCCACGAATCTCGATTTTGTCACCCGCGCGCAGCGAGCGCACCACGCTGTCGAAAATAGTCTCGACAATCACTTCGCTGTCTTTGCGCGTTAACTCCGCCAGGCGCGAAACTTCATCGATCAGATCGGCTTTCGTCATAGTGTTTCTTTACCCCCGGCTGTCTCCCCGGCATCGTGCCCACCCAGAGCCGCGCCGCTGACAACCTCATAACCTTCTCAAATTTCAGGGCTTGTACGCAAGTCGCTAGATTGGGTGCGACCACTATTTCCACAGATAATAGAATCCAACCTCCTGCTCCATCAGCTTCTCGCGGGTCGGCAAGTACCTGGAAACGTCGCCCAGAAGCACGTCGAGCAGCGTTCTGCGCTCTCTGTCGGAATGAACCAGAGTCGGTTCTCCGGAGATGCCGGCCGACTTCGCTGTATCTTTCACGGCTGCCTGGAAGTCGCCCACGTTGTCGATCAGCTTCATCGACAACGCCTGCTCGCCCGTCCAGACCTTCCCGTTGGCGATGGCTTTTACGTCATCGAATTTCATGCCGCGCCCGTCGGCGACAGCGTGAACGAACTGTCCGAACATGTTGTCGATCAGCGATTGCATGTAGGCCTGCTCGGCCGGAGTGAGATCGCGCGCGGGATTGCCGGTATCCTTGAATTCTCCCGTCTTAAGCACGACGTTCTTCAGCTTGGCCCACTTGAGCAGATCGCCGTAATTGACCCATTCGGCGATGACGCCGATCGATCCAACAATGCTGCCATTATCGGCATAGATCTTGTTTGCCCCCGATGCCACGTAATACGCTCCGCTGGCTCCGACCGTCTCGATCGAGACGACGACGTTTTTCTTCTTCTCCTCGCGCACGCGCTTGACCTCGCGATAGATCTCTTCCGAAGCCGCCACGCCGCCGCCGGGAGAGTTCACGTGCAGGATGATCGCTTTAATCGAGGAATCTTCGCCAAAACGCTTGAGTTCGCCGACCACAGGTTCTGGCGATAAGATTACGCCATCCAGATCGACCACCCCGATGCGGTCGCCGAATCCTCCAAAACCGGCTTCCTCCGTGCCGCCCGCATGGAGCGCAAGATAGATCAAAGCGAAAACGGCAAGCGCAAAGAGGAAGAATGCGCCTCCGCCAATCAGAACCCACAATAAGGTGCGAGATTTTCGTTCGGGCATTGAGAAAGTGTAGCACCGGCAGCTAGGGCATGAGCACTTTCAGAGCGGCAGGCTGCACGCCGATCTCGACGGGCGTACGGCTGACGTATTCGCCATCGGCGTAGACGTCCTGCGGAGATTCGGTTTCGACGCGGATGCGGTAAGCCTGGAAATATTGGACTCCACGAACTTCGATGTGCCCGCCAAAATAGACCGTTGGGAACGTGCAGGCAAGCTTGAATGGATCGATGCCGGCGATGACGCAGACATCGAGCTGGCCGTCGTCCATTTTCGCGCGGGGGGCGATTTTCATCCCTCCTCCATAAGCTGGAGAATTGGCGAAAGCCGTCAGGATCGTGGGCTGGTGGCTGCGCGTGCTCCACTCACCGGTATCGGCCTGCGTGAGAATTTTGACCGGAAAAGGTGCGAAACGCAGAAATGTTGACGCAAGGGACAAAGCGTAACCGCCATGGCCGCGAAGCCACCGTGGCAGTCGATTGGCGCGGCGCGCCACTTCGCAATCGAGGCCGATTCCAGCAACGCTGCAGAAATGGCTTGAGGAGTTTTCTCCTGTGGATGTTTTTCCGGCGTCGCAGGGAGTGATAAGGCCTAAATCAATTGAGCGAACATTATCCTGCTGGCGAAGAAAACGCCGCCACGCCGTCAGCGAATCGCGTACTCGCCGTAGTCCCAGTGCCCGCGCGAAATCATTTCCGCTGCCCGTCGGAACCACAAGCACTGGCAAGCCAAGCGAGGCCAATGGGCTAAGATGACGGTGAACCGTGCCATCGCCGCCAAATAGTATGACGACGTCCACAGCCTCGCCTGGGGACGGCAGACCAATTCGCCATTCAATCGACCGGTCGATCTGGAAGGGACTTAATTGTCTCGACGAACACCCGAGCCCGAAGATTGCTGCAGCGCGCATGTGGGCAGGGGAGCAACAGTCAGATGTACGGAAACGATGTGAGGCTAGCCCACCTTGCTAATTTAGAGACCGTTATCGTCAATAAGTCGAACCCTTTTCATTCGACGCCCGACTCGCAGCACGACATAGTGATCTAGTGGCATATCCGCGATGAAGTTGCCTTCTCCGACAGAATTACCGTCAATCGAGACTGCGTTGTTTTTTAACTTGGAACCAGCGTCTCCATTTGAATTGGCAAGGCCAGAAAACCGAATCAGCTTATCGAGGCGCACTACTCGTCTCTGTGTTGGATTTAGTCCTCGTCCAAGAACTACGATCGCTCCGTGGAGTTTGCCGTCGGCGTCAACCTCAACGTCGGCAAGACTCACGTTCACATTATCCAAATCTTCCGGCGTCTCCGCTCTCTGAAACTGCTTCGCCCAATCCGCGCTTGCAGGGCCTGCTTTTTCTGCGCCGTGAAAGTCTTCAACAATCCTTCGTGCCAACTCCTTCTTCGTCTGCATGGGATGCGATTCCCGCTTCATCCTCTCGATGTCGGCGACCTGCGCATCCGTTAGCAGTTCGTAATATCTCCACATCATCTCATCGGAGATCGACATGATCTTGCCGTACATCTCCAACGGCGGCTCGTGGATGCCAATGGCGTTGCCCAGCGACTTCGACATTTTCTGCACGCCGTCGAGGCCTTCGAGAATCGGCGTGGTCAGCACCACTTGCGACTCCTGGCCGTAGGCACGCTGCAGTTCGCGGCCAACCAGGAGATTAAATTTCTGGTCGGTGCCGCCCAGTTCCACGTCCGCTTCGAGCGCCACCGAGTCGTAGCCCTGCACCAGCGGGTAAAGCAATTCATGGACGGAAATCGGCTTTTCTTCGCGGAAACGCTTGTGAAAATCCTCGCGCTCAAGAAGCTGCGAAACGGTGTACTTCGCCATCAGCCGGACGAAATCGTCGGCAGTGAACTGGCCCATCCACCGGCGGTTGAAGTCGATGACTGTCTTTTGTGGATCGAGAATCTTGAATACCTGCGCCTTGTAGGTCTCGGCGTTCTCTTCGATCTGCTCGCGCGTGAGCGGCGGGCGAGTCACCGAACGACCTGTCGGATCACCGATCATTCCGGTGAAATCGCCGATCAGGAAAATGGCTGTGTGGCCGAGATCCTGAAAGTGCTTGAGTTTGCGGAGAACAACCGTGTGGCCGAGGTGCAGGTCGGGAGCGGTCGGGTCCATGCCGAGTTTGACGCGCAGCGGTTTGCCCGTGGCGCGCGACTTTTCGAGCTTAGAGCGCAGATCGGCCTCGCGAATGATCTCCGCAGAGCCTTTCCTAAGGTACGTCAGCTGTTCGTCGACCGGCGCAAAGCTTGGCATGGGAAAAGACATTATAAGGAATGCGCGAGCGTAAGTCAGAATGCGGACTAGAATTAGCTCTAATTTCGACACTTCTATGAGAGCGGGAAACATCCGAATCCGAAAAGCGACGCTGGGCGACGTTCCCCGGCTTCGCCAGGTGATTGAAGCGTCGGTGCGCGGACTGCAGGTGGGTGACTACTCCCCCGCGCAGATTGAGGGCGCACTGGCCTCGGTGTATGGCGTCGATACCCAACTTATTGCCGACGGCACATACTTCGTGGCAGAGGTCGCTGAAGAAGAGAACGTGAGCCGCTGCACCATTGCCGCTTGTGGCGGATGGAGCAAGCGGAAGACTCTCTACGGAGGCGATCAATACGCGGCACGCGAATATTCGCTGCTCGATCCCGCACGCGATGCGGCGAAGATCCGTGCGTTTTTCGTGCATCCTGACTGGGCCAGACGGGGCATCGGCGGCCTAATTCTCGAAGCGAGCGAGAGCGCTGCGAAACGCGGAGGTTTTACGCGATTGGAAATGGGAGCGACTCTGAGCGGAGTACCGTTTTATCGGAACAAGGGCTACGCGGAGCTAGAGCAGCAATTTGTCCCGCTGGGCAATGGCGAGGCGCTGCCAATTGTAAGGATGTCCAAGTCCGTATAAGAAAGCTGCATTGAATCTAGAGGGGCTTACTTTTCGAGAGTTCTCAATCTCCGTCCCAAAATTTCGAAATTTCCGCGCAGCACAATGTTGATCGCTTCCGTGTAGGCGATGTGCTCTTGCTCAAGAATCCGCTCGGCAAGTGCGCGCTCGCTGTCATCCTGCAAAACCGAAACGGTTTTCTGCACGATGATAGGGCCGTGGTCCAGTTCCTCATCGACGAAGTGAACGGTGCAACCGGAAGCCTTCACGCCATAGGCGAAGGCCTGCTCCTGCGCCTCGAGGCCAGGAAATGCCGGAAGCAGCGAAGGATGAATATTCAAAATGCGCCTTGGAAATTGCTGCACGAACCATGGCGAAAGAAGCCGCATGTACCCCGCCAGACAGATCAGGTCGACATTGTTTTGCTTGAGCGCTGAAACGACTTCGCGATCGTGCTCAGCGCGGGGCCTGCCTTTCGACGGAATCACCAGCGCGCTCAAGTCTCGCTCGCGTGCGGTCACGATTCCGGGGGCGTCGGCTTTGTTTGAAATTACGACAGCGATTTGCGTGTCTGGAATGCGGCCTGCGTCGATACTATCGGCGATGGCGACGAAGTTCGAGCCGCGCCCAGAAAGGAGAATGCCGAGGGAATGCCTTGCCGATTTGCGATTATTAATTGGCTACTCCGAAACACCACAACAGTTGAAATGGTCGCCGACGCAACAACTAGTTGTAGATAACTTTGCGCTCGCCTTTTATGATGCGGCCTATCGTATATGCCTTCTCATTTACCCGCTCCAGCACGGTCTGCGCCTTTTTGAATTTCGCCAGGGGAACAACAAGCAACATGCCGAGACCCATGTTGAAGGTTCGCAACATTTCTTCGAGAGGAACGTTGCCGATCTGGCGGAGATGCTCGAACAGAGGCGGAACCGGCCAGGACCCCAGATCGATCGATGCCGCCGTGCCCCGGGGCAGAACGCGCGGAAGATTCTCGGTTATGCCGCCGCCAGTAATGTGAGCGAGGGCCGAAACGCATTGCGCATCGTTGAGCTTTTTCAGCGCCGGCCAGTAGCTTTTGTGCGTGCGCATCAATTCGTTGCCGACTTTGCCCTTGATCTCATTGACATAATCGTCGAGCGAATATTTGGCTACATCGAAGAGCAACTTGCGGGCAAGCGAATATCCATTGGTGTGCAGGCCGTTTGAAGGCAGGCCGAGGATGACGTCGCCGATCTGCACATCTTTGCCGGTAATAATGCGATCGCGCTCCACGACTCCCACGATGAATCCCGCCAGATCATATTCGCCTTCGGGATAAAATCCGGGCATCTCGGCTGTTTCCCCGCCAATTAATGCGCATCCATTGTGCTTGCACGCATCGGCGATGCCCTCGACGACTTTCTCGGCAATTGCCGGCTCGAGTTTTCCCGCGGCGAGATAGTCCATAAAAAACAGCGGTGTGGCGCCTTGCACGGCGATGTCGTTTACACAGTGATTGACGAGGTCCGCGCCCACCGTGGAGTGCAGATTCATCTCGAAAGCGATCTTGAGCTTTGTGCCTACTCCGTCAACGCTGGAGACCAACACCGGGTCGGCGTATTTGGCTTTATCCACGGCAAACATGCTGCCAAAGCCACCGATTTCGCTGAGCACGCCACGAGTAAAAGTCTTGTGCGCCAGATATTTGATCCGCTGCTTGGTCCGATTGGCGCGGTCGATATCCACGCCGGCGTCGGCATAGGTGACGCGGGGAGCATCGGGACTAGGGCTCTTAGGCACGAGTTCTTCGGAGCACTTTCTCAGAGTTTCAGCGGACGAACGTGGATTTTTCTGCGCAGCAGAAATCCTAGGGTTGCCCATTGTAACACGGTGCAAGAATCGCGATTTTGTGCTGAGTCTGGCGCAGAATAATGAATGCCGGGAATTTCTCAACCGTCGCTACCGGTTCGGCTTCGCTCTAAAAACAAATATACAAGCGGTCCCAAAGCCATCGCGATCACTCCGCCAATCGTGGCGAAACGGTCGCCTCCCAGCAGCGCGATGATTGCCATCGCAACGGGCGCAGCCACGACGTAGATCATGCCCGCGCGGCCGCAAGGAACGACGAAAGCGCGCGGCATATCTGGTTGGCTGCGCCGCAGCTTCCATGCCGATAGCACTGTCAGCACCGTGGTCGCCGAACGCAACCAGATATATACCGAGATGATCTGGCCGAGGCTCTGCCATGCCAGGAGGGCATAGATCAGAGCTGATACTACGATCGCCAGCCAGGGCGTTCCATATCGCCGATGTTTCTGCGTTAAGGCAGGTGACAGGTAGCCGTCTTCCGCCATCGCGAAAGGCATGCGGGTCGTGGTAAGCACGGTGCTGTTCAACAGCGCCACGTTGCCCACCATTGCCGCCAGCGTCATCCATGTGCCGAGCCAACGGCCGCCGATCATCTGCGCCGCTTCTGAGAAGAATCCGGTATGCCAGCGCTCCCAGTCTCCCGCCGATGCGAGACCGGCAAGCGTCGGAAGGAAATACGCGGCGACTGACAGCGGCACGACAAGCGCCAGGGCGCGCGGATAGGAGCACTGCGGGTCTTCCACTTCCTCGGCGACCGTTGAAAGCTGTTCGTAGCCCGAATATAGCCAGAGTCCCAACGCCAAACCAACGCCAAAGATTTTGAATGTTTGCTGATGCGGTGGAATCAATGGGACAAAAGGATTGTGACGCCAGTTCACAAACCCGATTATGATCATCGTCGCTACCGGCAGAAAAATGAAAATCTCGAGCGCAGTTGCGACCTGGCCGACCATCTGAATGCCACGAACGTTGATCCAGGTAATTAAGGCGATCAGCGCAAGCGAAACCAGGTAATGTTTCCATCCAGTGATGCCGGGGAAGTAGTAGACCAGATAGTCGGTGAAGAGAACGGCGTAGGCGCCGCCCAATAGAAACGACGCAGACCAATTCCACCAGCCAGCGAGAAATCCCCAGAAGTCGCCGAAGGCGGCGCGGGTCCAGCGATAGAAGCCGCCTTCAACCGGCATGGCGCCGGTAAGTTCCGCCGAGACCAGCGAGACCGGGATGCACCAGAAAATCGGCAGCACAAGCAGATAAATCAGCGTCATGCCCGGACCGGAGGTTGTGACCATGTCTTCGAGCCCGAATGGGCCGCCCGTGGTATAGGAAAACATTACAAAGACGAGATAGAAGAGGCTGGCCTTACGAAGCGTGGATTGGGATTGAGCGGTCAAATTGCGGAACGGCAGTTTAATCGGGATACAGATCGCTGATCGAACAAATATTCTTAAGCTGCCAACTCTCCGGAGAGCGCACCTTCAAGTTGCAGCAGCTTTCGCTTCACGTCAAGGCCGCCGCCGTACCCGCAAAGAGTGCCGTCGGACGCGATCACCCGATGGCAGGGCACTACGATCGCAATCGGATTGCGGTTATTCGCCATGCCGACGGCGCGAAAGGCGTTGGCCTTTCCTATAGTGCGTGCGATGTCGGCATAGGTGCGAGTTTCGCCGTAGGGAATCGCCAGCAGCGCGTGCCAGCAGGCAACCTGAAAATCTGTGCCGCGAAGATCAAGGGCGAAGGTAAACTCGCGGCGGTTGCCTGCAAAGTATTCGTTCAACTCTCCGACATATGCTTTCATCGTGCCGGCCGATTCCTCGAATGCGATCGTGTGACTTCTTTCTTCGCGAAGATCCCGCGGATTTGGGCGCACCGATTGCTGGCCGGGCAACCTTTTGTCGAATTCGAGCGCCACCAGGCCGCGAAGCGACGCCGCGAGAAATAAAGGCCCGATCGCAGACTGGACTTTCGTGGAATACAGGGTTTCCATACGCACACCTCGATTCAGCGAAGAAAAGCACCGGGGCAAAGATAAAAAGATAACAGATGATTCCCTGAATCGTCATAACGCCGTCGTCGGCCCCATTTGACAGGGACCCCTGCCTTAGCTGAGAGTGTGTGCGTCGTGGTTACTGCCTCAACTCCGGGATCCGTCAAGAAAGGACTCTCCATTCTTGCAGGCGTGGTGTTGGCTCCCATTGTTTTAGTCGGGTTGGCCGCCTTCGCTGCGGGAGATTGGCGGCAGGCCGGGGCTACGCCCTCCGGGGACCAGGTTCTGGTCAGTTCGGTTACAGCGCCGAAAAATGGGCTGCGGACGGCTTGGATTCGGGTGGAATACAGAGAACCTACGAAACTGCCGCAGGGAGGCCCGTTTGTGGAATTGCGCGCGCGGGTTCGCTTCGACTGTGCGAGCCGCACTGCGGTGCCGAACTCCGAATGGTTTTATTCTCGCGACCACGGCGGAAAACTTGTGGTCAGCAAGAAATCCCGCCGGGACGATCAATTTGGATCCACCACCGAAGGCGGCTTCGGCGACATCGCCCGTGACTTCGTCTGCAAACAAAAGTAAGGTTGCGGCGACCCTCTGAAGATTTCCACAGCCCCTCACTTCTGTAACTTCACACGCACTTTCCCCGCGGCCAGTTCCGTCATATGCTGATACCACAAGTCGGGGGCCGGTCCCAGTGCTTCCGCTTCTGGCTATGATTTCTGTTGGCGTTCCTTATTTGATTGCGGGTGGCGGCGCGGTGGTCTTGGGCAGCTACGCTCTTTTGCGTCGCAAGCCAAAAAGCCCGGCAGAACTGGAGCGCGAGCGCCGAAACTGGCTCGACGGCATCGGCCGCATAACCGACGGCACAGTGATCGACGTGCAGGAGATGGAGCCAAGCAATGGCCACCACGCCGCCGTCTTGCTGATTTATAAATACGATGTCGCCGGCGTCTCGTATGAGTGCTCGCAAGACGTTACCTACCTGCGCCAATGGATTAACCTGCACTCCTGCCGGCTCGGGCTGCCAACATCAGTGAAATACGACCCGCATAATCCGGGGAATTCCCTGGTAGTTTCGGAGAACTGGATGGGGCTGAGGCAATAGCAGTTTCCCAGGTGCAGCGACTTGGGCCTGGCAAAGAATCGAAATTCGACAGTCAAAAACGCCGGATCAGTAAACACTCTAGCCACTACGTTTTCAGATCTGGTAGTCCTCCTGAAAAAGCTCCTGCGGGGAGATCCTGCCTGGCGGTTTTTCTTCGTCAATTGAAAGATCAGGCTCGGCTCCCAGTGCTTCGTGCGAGTGGTGCTGAAACTTCTCGCGCAATTCGTGTACTTCTTCCGCCAGCTTGATGATTACGTCCGAGAGCGGATCGCGGATGTCCTTGGGATCGGTAATGACTACGCGCTTGCCATCCCGCAACACGATGTGGCCGGGGACGCCGACGATCGTAGAGTTGGCGGGCACGCTTCGCAGAACCACGGAACCCGCGCCCACCCGGCAGTTATCTCCGATAGTGATGTTACCCAGAAGCTTCGCCCCGGAGCCGACTGAGATGTTGTTTCCGAGCGTAGGATGGCGTTTGCCTTTCTCCTTGCCGGTCCCGCCGAGCGTCACACCCTGATAAAGCGTCACGTCATCGCCAATGACGGCCGTCTCGCCGATAACGGTGCCGGTGCCATGATCGATGAACAGCCGGCGCCCAATCTCGGCTCCAGGATGAATCTCGATGCCGGTGAACAGTCGAGTAAGCTGCGAGCTGAACCGCGCCAGAAAGCGCATGCCGTGACCCCACAGCCAGTGGCTGAAGTGATGAGCCCAAACCGCGTGGAGGCCCGGGTAACAGACTAAAACTTCGATATAAGAGCGCGCTGCCGGGTCTGACTCGAAGACGGTGGCTATATCCTCACGCACAGAGCGGAAGAAACTGGTCATGGCTCAGCTCTCGGTTGCCCATCTCTGAAAGCACCATGCGATTCGAATCGCGAGGTTGCGAACAAGGCCGGGCTTTCCATGTCGCTGAACAAAAGCTAGCTGAGCGGAGCGGAGAGTGCAAGGATGGAGGTGAAAAACGAACCGGTGGTGGCAAGCCTGGAAACCGCCGCTATCCGCCGTTGCGTAAACCGCCGCTGGCGGCGATCGTCATGCGCAGGTATTTGTACGGGTTGACCGGCGTGTCATTAATGCGAACTTCATAGTGAAGATGAGGACCTGTCGATCGCCCGCTAAGGCCGACGTAGCCGATTACATCGCCGCGGTGGACTTGCTGACCCGGAGCAACGGCGAAGCCAGAAAGATGGCCGTAACGGGTCGAGATGCCGTGGCCGTGTTCGAGCATAATCGCCTTGCCATATCCACCCAGGAAATCGGCAAACGTCACGACGCCATCTGCCGGAGCAATCACCGCATGCCCATAGCTGCTGCCAATATCCACGCCGCTGTGAAACGCGCCTTCACCGTTAAAGGGGTCGATTCGTTCGCCAAAGCTGCCCGTTACCTGGCCATCGACGGGCCACAGATTCGGAGCGGAATTAGCCCGGTACCAATCGGCGGTGGTGGCATTGCGCGTCAAACCCAGGCTGATGCCAACGGACGCCGCCCCGGTAAGGGCAGAATTCCGCAAAGCGCTCAGCTGATCCAACGATGAGCTGACGTCGGCATCCTGTATGTTCTGCTGCGAAGCCGTGACCAGCGAGGGCTGAGATTTCAAGCCGTAAAGAGCGGACACTTCACTGGCAATCGAACCCAGAGAAGCGACCTGCACATCCCGTTCCCTGGCGACCTGCTCGAGCCGCGAATAACGATCCCGGAGCTGCTCTTTTTCTGTGCGCAGTTCGTTGTAGTGCGAAACCTTGAGCAGCATTCGCGCATAGGAGCTGGCAATGCCGGTCAGGCTCAAGAAGCCGATGGCGGCACCGATAACAAATACATATAGGTAGTGCAAAGGGATGGAAATCTTGCGGAGCTGCCCGTCATCGCCGCGGGCCACAAATAGAATGTAAAAGCGCTTACGCAATATTTTCCGCTCCGTTTTTGAATAATCAGTAATCAGGGCCGGAACTCCAGGCATTGTTCCGATGCACAGAAAGCCTGTTCGGACTACCTGATTTCTGTGGGCTACGCTCCCATCTGGGAATGGAAACTCTTTAACGTGCCCACCTTCTATCGAATACCCAAGAGAAGCCGATGCCGCATTCCCGGCAATTAACACAGAATGCGCAACTTAGCTTCTCCACCTACTCAATGTCGCTCGGCCAGAGTGTTTGTGAATGTCTGGTAAAAGGTAGCAAACCGGGTTCCCCCTGTCAACGACGGCAGGATTTCTCAAATGTTACTTAAGGCGTGGTAATCGAGCGGGACGATTCTGAGATTACCCCGGCAGACTGGCCATCGGACAAGCGGGGCGGAATGGCCACAGAGGCTCCACGCTGCGACAGGGCCGTTGGAGAGCCCTGAAGCAGAACCAACGGCTTACCGAGGGGACTGCTTGCCTTAGTTCTCAGTTTTTCTAGGCATCATGGGCGTAGTTGCGGCTACCACCGGATCGTCCTCGCCCAGCAGAGGCGCGGCAATGCGCAACGCTTCGACCTGCCGCTTTACCTTCGACAACTCTTCTTCCTTCGCCCGCAATATCTCAATCACGTTCCTCATAACTCTGCTCTCCGATGATCGACGTATGAATGCATTTTTTCTTTTCTGCCGAATCGACGCGCTTCAGTAAATGTAGGCTCCATCAAAATTCATGACAATGCACGAAGGGGCACCTCTAGAAACTTTGCGGTGGTTAGTGTCCGGAATGATACGGATGGCCTTTTAGAATCGTGAAGGCGCGGTAAAGTTGCTCCAGCAAAACCACGCGTGCGAGTTCGTGCGGCAGCGTCATTTTGCCAAGTGAAATTCTGTATTGCGCAGCTTCGAGGGTCTGCTGGCTGAAGCCATCGGCCGGCCCGATCCCGAAGATCAGCGGCAGCGGGTTACGATCCCGATATTCGCCCAAGAATTGAGCGAACTCCCCCGACGAGAGCTGTTTCCCCTTTCCATCCATCAATACCAGCGTCGATTTTTCCGAGCTTTTGCCCCGGCTGCCGGGTTCGCGTCCGGCCATCTGCAGAAGCACCGCTTCGTCGCGCAGAGATACAGCCTCGACAGGCGTGTAGCGCGAGGTTCGCTTCACATATTCATCGGTGAGAGCCTGAATTGCAGCCTCTTTCGTCTTTCCGATCCAGGCGATTTTGATTTTCACGGCGGCTATTTGCTCCCCGAGGCCAACACAATCGTTGCTCCAAATTCGATTTCATTCCCCCGTATATATTTTCCAATTGCTTCGTACACCTCGGCGTGAATCTGCGGCCACAGATGCGGCGGAACTCGATTCAGTATGGGACGGAACGGCACCGCAACCGCCTGTGCCTGCTCCCAAACTTCTTCCGGCGTACCGGGCCAGGTCCATGGCACCGTAATTGTGTTTTCGTGCACGTTGCGAAAACCCGCAAGGCCGAGAACCTCTGCAAGGCTTCCCGGCTGGGAAAAGCGAAACGGGTCTGGACCACCCGGCGCCAGCGCTTCACCGCCGACATGCCGGTGGACTACTCCCATCGTGCTTTGCCAGTAGGGCTGTGCAAACGGGCCCCACGCCAGCAATGCCGCGCGGGCGCCGGGACGCAAGACACGGCCTAATTCGTGCAGGGCCCGGTCGATCTCGGCGAAAAACATGACTCCAAAGCGCGAGGTCGCCAGATCGAAAGAATTGTCTGCGAAGGGCAAAGAGTGGGCATCCCCTTGCCGGGTGATGAAGTTTCGTAACCCTCGCTCCCGTGCTCTCTTCTTCGCGACCTCAAGCAACTCGGGACTTAAATCGAGAGCCGTGACTTGCCCTCCCGCTCCCACGCGCGTCGCGATGGTAATTGCGGGCTCGCCGGTGCCGCTCGCCAAATCCAAAACCTCCATGCCGGCTTGCGGTGCGGCGTATTCCACCAGAGTTTCAGTGACCGCCTTGCCCATGGCAGCCGACTTTGCCTTCCACTTATCGGAGGCAAGTAAACGGTAGGAGTTGCCCCATGTCGCGCCTGCCTTGGGAGCATCTTCCGAAAGATCGGCCATAGGAATGGGAGGAGCGATAGCTTCGGTCTGATGTCGAAACCCCAGCCGCTACGCTCTCTTGCGATGAGCAACCGCGGTGCGTTTGCGCGGGCTGGCGGTTTTGATAGCGGCTCTCGATCTGGTTTTCGCCTTCAAATCCGAAGGTTCCAGCCGTCGTGCCGTCTTCCATAACCGCTCAAGATCGTAAAACTTGCGCGCCTTCTCGGAGAACACGTGAACCACGAAATCGACGTAGTCGACCAGTATCCACTCAGCCTGCCTGTAACCTTCGACCTGAGCAGGCCGCAGGCCCGCAGCTTTCAAGCGCAGCTCCACTTCATCGGCGATGGCCTGAACCTGCCGCGGATTCGTGCCGCTGCACAAAACAAAATAGTCGGTGAAGGCCCCCGACCCTTTGTCCATTTCAAGAATTGAAAGTTCTTCCGCTTTCTTATCGAGGCAGGCTTGGATGGCCGCCGCTACCTGTTGCTTGAGTTCGTTTTTCTTCATGCAGAGGGTCAAATCGCCGGGTTGACGAATGACTGAGTCCCATTGTAAATGAGGAGGCCGGTTCGGTTTTCCACCGTGCTGGGAGCGGGCGTGTTGCGGCTAAAAAATTAGCGGGCGTCAACGGCCTTTGTACAGACCGATCTTCTTGATGTAGTCGCCGACGGCCGGCTCGACGAATCGCGTCAGCGGTTTTCCCGCTGCTGCAGCCTGCCGAATCGCGGTAGAGGAAATTGCCTGATAGACATCCGACAGCAGATGGATAGTCGCGCCGGTGAGAACCAGATCACCGGCCGCCGCCTGTTTATGAAATGGGCGTGTCACTTCCTGCCGAGGCCGCAGGCTTGCGGGCAGCGCGTTGGCGACGTCGGCCAGCGAAAACCCCGGTCTGCTGGCGACCAGAAATGCGCATTCGCGAAACAAATCTTCGGCCCGGTGCCACTTCGCGATGTCTTTGAAAGCGTCGATGCCGATAAGCAGGAAAAGCCGGTCGGACGGCTTGAGGGTCTGCTTCAGGCGCTTAACCGTATCGATAGTGTAGTTCGGCTTTTCCGCCTGCGATTTGTCTTTTCGTGAAGCCGGCGCGGCAGCGTCACATGGCGCTTCAAGCAGCGACGGCAGGAAGCCTTTTTCTTGTGCCGTGGCGAGGGCAATCATTGCGTAGCGATGCGCAAAACCCGACAGGGGCTGAAGCTGCTTATGCGGCGGAATATTCGCCGGAACGAACAACACGCGAGAGAGCTTGCAGCGCTCGCGCGCTGCGCGCGCGAGCGCGATGTGTCCGCGATGGATGGGGTCGAACGTGCCGCCAAATAATCCGATATTCATGCGCGCCTAGTGTCTGCGTTCCGTTGCGAACTTGGCAAGTGTGAAATGAACGGGCTTAGATGCACCTACTTGAGTCCGAACAAACCAAGCACTACTGTGAAGACAATGACGACCAGCACACTCAGCGTAACCAGCACGAACTTGCGATCGTGATCTACGGCGAAGGCATAAACGGACACAATGACGCGTGCAATCGGCGTAAGAATCAGCAGCACTGTCGCGATCATCATGAGGACCGTCGGATCGAACGATCGGATTCCTTCGGCGATCGCTGGCCAGCGATAATGTTGCTTGATCCAATCCGGCGTGAGTGGAACGAATTGCGGCCGCAGCAGTGCGCGGACGATTCCTACACAGAACAGTGCGGTGCTGACCACCATTCCGCCGAGCAGCACGTTGTAGACGTCGGCATAGACATTCAGATCCGCCGGCGCATGCTGCGCAGTTTGGCCGGTTTCACGGTTTTTGCGTTCCTCCGTAGTGTCGTTCATGCAAAGCTGGGCAGGTGAAGCCGGAATCCCGTATCGAGCCCTTTGGCCAACATTTCGTACGCCAGATACAACATCAGCACCGCGAACAGCCACTTCAGCCACGCGCTATGCAAGCGGTTCATGATCATCGTGCCCGCGGTGGCGCCGGCAGTCGTTCCCACGGCGACCGGTCCCACGACCGTAAAATGGATCAGCCCGGCAAGAAAGAACAGAATCGAGCTGACTGCAGCCGTAACTCCGATCATCAACTTGCTGGTTCCGACCGCTGCCTTCATCGGCACGTTCATGTACCGGTTCATCGCGGAGACCTTCAATACGCCTCCACCAACTCCGAGCAATCCCGAAGCGAGCCCCGCCAGGTATGCGATCGAAGAACCGATAGGCACGCCGTTCACGACGTATTGGACATCTCTGTTTGCAGCTTCGTCGAAGTAATCGCCACGCAACTTCAGCCGGCTGCTGAACCGGTCAGGTCGAACATTGGCAAATTCTCCTCGCGCAATTCGTTGATCGTCAAGATTGCGGGTGGCAAATGCTGCGTAGGCCATGTAGCCAAGCATCGCCGCGAAGATGAGCTGCATCGTCCAGTCTCGCAAGTAGAGTGCCAGGACGCTGCCCGAGAGCGCTCCCACGGTAGTAAAGATTTCCAGAAACATTCCCAGGCGCAGGTTGGTAATTCGCTGATCGACATACGACGAGCCGCCTGCATTCGAAGTTGCGATTACCGACACCACACTCGCCGCTACAGCGATTTTCATCGGCAGATGAAACACCAGCACCATGGCCGGGACGAGAAAGATACCGCCGCCCACGCCAAGCAGCGCTCCCAACAGCCCGGCGACGCACGCTGCGGCGAATAACAACAGCACAAAGCTGTAGGAATATTGCATTCGCTCGATTGGATGATAATCCCAGAAAGTTCGACTGTGAACAAACAAGAGCGCTCATCTGGTCAAACGATCTCGCGATCCAGTCAAGAGGCCAAGAATTGTGAGTTGGAAAGCACGATTACGGGCACTGTCCGGATGCGCATTCGAGTTGTGTCTGGTCGGCCAACGAGGAAGTGCCGAGAAAGATACCTCCACCGCGAATCCGGAATGCACTCCTGTAATCTCGCGCATCCAAGAAGCAGGTCCTAGCATACAGCTCATGCGCGTCACCCTCCCCCTCCTTCGCATACAACCCACCCGTGCGCCCATTTTGCGCTATGGAGTCGCCGTCCTTAGCACGACGATGGCGCTGATCCCGGCGCTGCTGCTCCCAAACATTAATGAAAGCCGGCTGGCGGTATTCGCGGTTGCCGTAATGGTAAGCGCCTGGTACGGCGGCTGGAAACCTGGGCTGGTCGCAACTTCTTTCGCGCTGACCGTCAGCGCATACTTCTCGTTCTCCGGAGAGCAAACTCCGCAACAATTCCGCTCAACGATGATCCGCCTATCACTGTTTTTCTTGTTGGCGGTGGTCATTTGCTGGCTGAATGCCGCGCTGCGGGCGGCGCAGGAAGGATTGCGGCGTTCGGAGATGAACTTCCGGTCTCTGGTGATGAACGCGCCCTACGGAATCTGCCGTTGCGATTCTGCCGGGAAATTGCTTGACGCAAATCCCGCCATGCTGGCCATGCTTGGTTACTCCTCCCTCGACGAGGTTGTGGGGTCACACATGGGCGCGCTCTACGAAGACACCCAGCAATGGTTTGAACTCGCGGACCGTTTGCGGACGGCGGTGCCCTTCAACGGCCTGATCGTGCAATGGAAGAGGAAAAATGGTTCGCCGGCGACCGCTCGCATCTCGGGCCGTACCGTGGTGAACGGGGGAAATTCCAAAACCTTCGAACTGTTTGCCGAAGATGTGACGGAACGCCGGACCCTGGAGCAGCAACTTCAGCAATCGCAAAAAATGGAAGCCGTTGGCAGGTTAGCTGGAGGCATCGCGCACGATTTTAATAACCTCTTGATGGTGATCTCAGGCTATGCGGAATTCTTGCTCGAACGCCTCGGTCCCGAGCCGTCTCTACGCGCTCCAGCGCAAGAGATCGCCAGCGCAGCAGGGCGGGCATCTTCGCTGACACGGCAGTTGCTCGCCTTCAGCCGTAAACAGATGCTGGCGCCCAAGATTCTCGACCTGAATGCGGTCGTTACCGAGAACTTGAAAATGCTCACGCGCATGATCGGCGAAGACATCGATCTCGTCATGGTCCCCACAGACCGTCTCGGCGCCGTTCGCGCCGATTCCGGACAAATCGAACAAGTGATCATGAATCTCGCGGTCAACGCACGCGACGCGATGCCTTCCGGGGGAAAGTTGACGATTGAGACCACCAACGTGACCCTCGACGATGAACATGCCCGGTCGCAGGCCCCGCTGAAAGCTGGAGACTATGTGATGCTCTCGATCAGCGATACCGGCGCCGGCATGGACACCGACACTCAGTCGCACATCTTCGAGCCGTTCTTCACCACCAAAGGGCCAAAAGGAACCGGGCTTGGGCTTTCCACGGTATACGGCATCGTCAAGCAGAGCGGGGGCTACATCTGGGTTTTCAGCGAGCCGGGCAAGGGCACGACATTCAAGATTTATTTTCCACGCGTCGCGGAGATCGCCGATGCCCCGGTTCACATCGCTCCAACGGCGGAATCCGCCAGCATGGAACCGGGAACGGAGACAATTCTTCTGGTCGAGGACGAAGCCAATCTCCGCTACCTGGCGCGGCAATTCCTGGAAAAACAGGGTTATCGCGTGATCGAAGCGGCAGATGGCGCTGTGGCCATGCAAATCGCGGTGGCACACGAGGGAGTGATTCATCTTCTGCTCACCGACGTGATCATGCCGGGAATGAACGGCCGCGAACTGGCTCAGCGAATTTCAGAAATTCGCCCCAACACGAAAGTGCTCTATATGTCCGGCTATACCGAGAATGTAGTGGGCCGCGACGGCACGCTCGACGCCGGGATTCGCCTGCTGCAAAAACCGTTTACTCTTCGCGAACTCAAAAACAGAGTGCGTGAAGTGCTCGATTCCGCTTTGCCCCGGGAGGCCTCCATGCCAGCACGAGCCGCATATGCCAAGACAATCCAACAATTGCCATCTTCACGCGCGCAGCGCTTTCAACTGCAGTTACCCTTGAAGTATCGCCGCCTCGACGAAGAGAACTGGCACGACGGCAAGACTCGTAACATCAGCCGTTCGGGCCTGTTGTTCCAGGCCGAAGACATGCTGCAGCCGAATGTTGTGCTTGAAATTAATCTGGTGCTGCCTTCCGAAATTGCCGGGCTTTCGCCCACCGAGGTAGTTTGCCGGGGAGAAGTTGTGCGCACGGTGACGGAGGTCGGCGAGGAAATGCCACCCGCGCTGGCCGCAAAGATTTTGCAATACCGGTTTCAGCACGGGCCGCAATTGCCCAGCGCGTAGGAAGTTGAGCCGGGTAGCGCGATCAGGCTTCTTGCGATTCAGCTTCCACAGGTTCTTGCATAGCCTGCTCGCGCAGGGCGTTGACCTCTTTCGCCATGGCGAATTTTAGTTCTTCAACGCCCTTGCCGGTGACGGCCGAAATCTCATACAGCTTAAGCTTGTGCTTCTTGCAGTACCGCTTCAACGCAGCAAGCTTGCTCTTATTGGCTACATCGATTTTCGAGGCCACCATAAGCATCGGTTTGTTTTCCAATCCTGCGCCGAAACTCGTCAACTCGCCGAGGATGACTTCTACATCTTTCGCAACATCGGGCCGCCCGCTCGCATCGGAGACGTCCACCAGGTGCACCAGCAGGCGCGTACGTTCGATGTGCCGCAGGAACTGTGTTCCTAATCCCGATCCGGCATGCGCGCCTTCGATCAAGCCGGGAATATCGGCCACGACAAAGCTGATTTCATTCTTGGCATAGCCGACGGCGACCACGCCCAGATTTGGTTCGAGCGTCGTGAATGGATAGTCGGCAATCTTCGGCCGTGCTGCAGAGATGCGCGAGATCAACGTCGACTTGCCCACGTTCGGATAGCCAACCAGACCCACGTCGGCGAGCAACTTCAGCTCGAGCCGGTAGGTATGCTCTTCTCCAGGCCGTCCCAGCTCACATTCGCGGGGAGCTTGATGCACCGAAGTGGCGAAGCGCGCATTGCCACGGCCACCGCGTCCCCCTCGCGCGATGACAAAGACTTGATCCGGCGCAGAAAAGTCGAATACCTTTTCGCCGCTCTCCTCGTCGTAAACAATCGTGCCCACCGGCACCTTTAAAATGATGCTCTCGCCATCGCGCCCGGTTTTGTTCGAGCCTTCGCCATGGCGGCCCCGCTCCGCCTTGTACTCGGGATTGAAACGGAAGTGGACCAGCGTATTATGCCGCTCGCTGGATTCCATGATCACGTCGCCGCCTTTGCCCCCGTCGCCGCCCGAAGGCCCGCCGCGAGGGACGAATTTCTCGCGCCGGAAGGCCATGCAGCCATTGCCGCCGCCGCCCGCCTGGACCCGGATTTTCGCCTCATCAATGAACATGGCTGATCGCTTTGCCTACAGAAAACGCTAGACTATCAAGTATATCGGTTTGCAGCCCGGCCTACGCGCATCGTTGGGAAGACCGAACCTGCGCTGCAGTCTGCAATCTGCGACCGCCATGGCTTCTCACATGCTCGCCGTTCCGCCAAAGGACGCCGACGAACAAAAATCGGATGCGATCGGGGGAAATTTGCAATATCGTGGCAGGCTACTTCAAAGCGAAAATCGGTTACGGTGATACTTGTGTCCTGCCGGCTCCGACTGTAGTGATCGGAACAAACTATAGAGTCTGCTCACCGCGCGAGGGATTACAGATCAAACTACCATTGCTCCGCGAGAGCGAAGCCACTCTGATCGCGCTTGATATCCGGCCCTAGTTACTCGGCGATCTCCACCGGCTCGACCATGACGAACTTTCCCATCGAGCCCTTATTCAGGAATTTGATCCGTCCGGTAATCTTCGCGAAAAGCGTATCGTCTTTGCCTCGGCCTACGTTGAGTCCCGGCTTCACGCGTGTGCCCCGCTGCCGCACGATGATCGTTCCGCCTGGGACCAGCTGTCCGCCGAATGCCTTGAACCCGAGCCGCTGCGCGTTTGAATCGCGGCCGTTGCGTGAAGTGCCTTGTCCTTTTTTATGTGCCATAAAGCATCAATTCTCAGTGGCCAGTTGCCAGTCGATCGTTTCCCAGGCGTTCGCCTGTTCGGTCGCTACTTCTTTTTTGCCGCCTTTTTTGCTGCCTTCTTGGGAGCGGACTTCTTTTTGGCCGAAGCTTTCTTCGGAGCCGCTTCGGCTGCCGCGGCCTCGCTCTCAGCCTTCGCCTTCTTCGGCTTCGCCTGCTTTTTTTCCTGCGCCGGAGCTTTGAAGCTTTGTCCGTCGAAGCTGATCTCTGTGATCCGCACGGCGGTGAACGACTGCCGATGCCCGCGAAGCTTTTTGTATTGCTTCTTCCGCTTATAGTGGAAAACGAGAATTTTCGGGCTGCGTCCTTCTTCGACAACTTCGCCCACCACGTGAGCCTCAGACTGCGGCTTGCCGATCTGCCCCTCGCTGCCGGAGACGGCCAACACTTCCGGAAAGTCCACATGGCCGTCGGTGCCAGTAGCTAGTTTTTCCACTCGAATCACATCGCCGGGCGCCACCCGGTACTGCTTTCCACCGGCGCGGATGACCGCGTACATACGTCTGCCTCCGTCAAATGTCTTGAAAAGTCGGTCCGCCCAGCCGACCGCGCGCACACCTGCGCGATCCTGGGATCGGCTGAATCTCTTCCGCTTGCTGTGTTTTCCGCCACGGCGCTTGAGCAGCCAAGGCAGGCGCGCCCCGAACGGGCCGGCGAGTACAGGCAAACCCAACCATTCTAGCGTGCACCGCAACTTTCGGTCAATGCGCTTGGCCAATGTTCTTTCTTATGCGACAATTTCGCGATTCCCGGAGGATCAAAATGAAGCGCCCTATCGTCGCTCTATGGTGCGTCGCGGCTGTGGCCACCTTCTGCTTTGCCAAACCCGCCGCGAAGAAGTCCGCAGTTCCCTCAGCGCCAGACAGGGCTTATCTCCAAAAAGTCTGGGACGGCTGGGCCACTCTTGACACTAAGAATGTGGCCATGTTTTATGCCAGCGGCCCGCATACTTTTTTTGACATCGCGCCTTTGAAATACGACAACTGGCAGCAGTATGAAGCCGGAGTGAAAGGCGTCCTCTCCGGCTACAAGAGTGCGAAGTTCACGATGAACGATGATTGCGCGATTCACCTGCACGGCGATCTGGTCTGGGCTACCGCCACGATTAAAGAGGAGATGACGACCAAAGCCGGCAAAGTTGAGATGGGGAATTTCCGTTGGACGGTCGTGTTTGAGAATCAGGACGGCACCTGGAAGATCGTTCACGAACACGTCTCGGCGCCATTGCAGTAGGGAAAAGCGCGCATGTGCAACATAGGTGCCGCTAAATCCGGATTACCTCTGTAACGCTCAGTAACCCATGCTCTCTTGCGGAACAACTCCTCTGCGGCCGGGTTCATATCGAAGAAGCTATTTGCCGAAAATCTGGGGGCATTATGCGCGACCGAATCTGTGTTCTGATTTCATTTATCTTGCTGGCCAGCGTGACCTGGGGCCAGCAGCCCGCAACGGGTTCGCCTTCGGCCACTCAGCAGAGCATGCCCGGCATGGACATGTCGAACCACGGTATGTCGAACCACGATATGTCGAACATGAAAGGCAGGCCGATGGGCGAGGAGAAAGATTCGGATAAAGACAACGATGCCAGCGTGCACGTCATGCACTCCATGGAAGGGCACATGGATATGGGTCCGCACATGAAGATGACTGCCTTGCGCGCGCAGAAACCCGGAGATGCCGCCCGCGCCGAAGCGGTGGTCGAAGCCGCTCGCAAGGCGTCAGAAAAATATCTCGACTACCATGTGGCCCTTAACGAGGGATTCAAGATTTTTCATCCCGAGATTCCGCAGAAGATGTACCACTTCACCAATTATGGATTTGCGATGGAAGCGTTCATGCGTTTCAATCCCGATCATCCGACGTCGCTGCTGTATGAAAAGCACGGTGACGATTACAAACTGATCGGAGTAATGTACACAGCGCCCAAGCGCCTCACCGAAGATCAACTCGATGAACGCATTCCGCTGAGCGTTGCACAGTGGCACGAGCACGTTGATTTCTGCGCCGCACCGGCGGGCCGCAAGGCGGAATATCTCAGTGCGCATCCGCAATTTGGTCTCCGCGGATCGATTACGACTGAGGAAGGCTGCGACGCTGCGGGCGGAACCTTCCATCCCGTCGTCTTCAACTGGATGGTCCACGTTTATCCGTTCGAGAAAGATCAGGCCGGCGTCTGGTCCGTGGAACGTCAGCACGGCGACGCGGACTGACTCGCACAGACAGAACTGTATTCGCACCTGGCTTTGCATGTCGCCGGCAATCGAGCCGACTTCGCTCTGTCAGTACAAGACACACTGCCCCTGTACAGAACAATAAGTACAAATCCCTCTGCTAACCGAGGCTTACCCAATTCGTCCAATCAGACAAATGAAACTTCCGGAAACACGGAACCTTTCGGATTTCTTCTGCGTAGTGTAGTGAGGATGTGGCCAGGAAAAGAAGCTTAGCCTTGGCCGCGGGTAACAGACATTTATTGGGGTAAGGGATTTTCTCACGCTCGGTTTGGCGGCCCAGGTGAGAAAACCCCTGCACAGCGAGTCAGGCCTTGCGGCTTGTCTGCTGAAACCCTATCGGCTGCATTGTAGGCGATTCGCGGCAAAACACCAAGGTTTTCTCGCAAGTCGTGAACCGGGCCGCCTTCAAACCGCTCCCCGACCTGATTCGGGGAAGAAAGAGGAGCAGTCATGAAGTTCGCGACAGTTTCAAAAAGTTTGTTGATGGGGTTCGCGTTGATTTTAGCTACGAGCGCGTTTGCAGCAACCAAGGGCAGTCTGCAACTCAACAATCCAGTGGTGCTCAACGGGACGACCCTGAAGGCTGGCGATTACAAAGTCGAGTGGGATGGTTCTGGACCCAATGTCGAGCTTAGCATTCTGAAAGGCAAGAGTGTTGTAGCGAAGACGTCGGCACACGTGGTCGATCTGCCTGCGGCAGCACAAGAAGACGCCGCTGTCACCGTGAAGAATGACAGCGGTCCCAGTTCGCTAGCCGGTCTTCGTTTTCATGGCAAGAAGTACGGGTTGGATCTGTCTTCGGCCAGCGATGGCATGCAGGGCGGCTCAAGCAAGTAAATTGCTCGCACAGAATTTTATGGGAGCACATTATGTGCTCCCCTTTTTGTTCTCTCGGGGGCCCTGATTCCTCTCCTCTGCGACTACTGAACCGAGTGCCTTCTTCCTGTAACCCTTCCTCAGTGTTGTTATTGGAATTCCAAAATTACAAATTTGGCGGCCTTTGTGCCAGCGTTGGTGATGGCGCTCGCGTAGTCGGCGGGAAGCCATTTGTGGTCTCCCGATTTGAAGCGGCCGGACAGAGGACCTTGTGAGACTTTGGTGGCGTCGTTCTCTCGCAGGTCGAGATCGGTCACGGCCACCAGTAACAGCGGGCCGGCGTGATGCTGCTTGGGCACTGTGCCCCCAGGCTGGAGTTCGAATTCGGTGACGCGGACGCCATCTTTGACGAAGAGGATCTGCTTGGTGCCGCGATCGAGGACTTCGAGGCCGCGGTCTTCGTCCCAATGCGTGTTGGGGCTGGGCTGCAGGAGTTCAATAGTGACGTTGCGGAAGGGCTCGGGGCCGATATCTTTCACGAAGTGAATCAGAGTTGCCTGGGCGAAGCGAACGTCTCCCGCGGGGAGGTGAACTGTGACAGGCGGCTTCTCTTTCACGGTGTTGGAAACTTCGGCGTCGCCCAGCGTGATCGCGATGTAGTCGTGACGGTGAATGTGCATTTGAGTCTGCACGTTGGGGTCGACCTCGACGTTGAAGACGCGGACATATTGGTTTTCCAAGGTCAGGTGGTGATGCGGTTCGCTGGTGATTTCGACTGCATTTTGATCGTTGTTTGGGTTTTGGGCGGCTTGAGCGGCTAGAAATGTTGCACCTAAGCATCCCAGGCACAAATAGAGGGCGTAGTGTTGCATGCCGCGGATTGTAGCATTTGATCTGTTATTGCTGAGGGCTTTGCTTAAATGTGGGTTCGTGACTGCGTTTTTTTGGATTCCAGCCGAAAGGTCTGCTACAGAGGGCGCAGACAAGTACAGGATGATGCTAATCACTTGCCGCTAGGGGACTTTGGCGACAGCAGGCCGAAGACGCCTACGCCGGTGGTGGTCCCCACGTAGACTTTGCCATTGATCACGAGTGGCGCGATAAATTTGTTGCCTGAACCGAAGTGGTCGCGGCCTTTGGGTGCCTGGTTGGTGTCGTAGAGTTCCGTGAGGCCGGCGGCCTCATAAGCGTAGAGGATGGCCGGATCGGTATTGTCGGCGGCCCAGACGATGCCATCCATGCCTTCGTTAGCGGAGATGCTGGGCGTAGCTCCGGGGTACGGGAATTTGTTGGCAGTCTGCGAAACCGGCTGCATCTTCAGCTTCGCATTCTTGAACTGGAAAGACATGATGGGCTGGTTAATGGGACCGAAGTAAATCCGCTTGTTGAAATACGCCGGCGTGGAGAAAACCCCGGAGCCGAGCGAGCCCGAGATCTCCTGGTGGATTTTGTTTCCGTTCGGATTGAACTTGCCCATGTCAGTGCGGTCAACGATATAGATGCTCCCATCTTTGCCGGCGCCCGCAGCGAGCTGCCAGCTCTTGCCGTTGGCATCTTTCTGGTCGGGAATCACGATGGCGCCGCCGGAGCCGAGATCGACGTCGTCGTCGCTTTCGGTTTGTCCGTTATACATCTCAAAGTAGTCGTAGACGGCGAGGCCGCCCTTGGTGGACAGGCAGAGAAAAGCGTTGCCGTAGTCGCCCTGATCGGGGAATCCCTCGGAATTTAATGTGGTGTCGAAGGTGCCGTTGGCGTCGAGAAGAAATAAGTTTCCGAGGCCGTCCGAGGCAGGTCCGGCGCCGGCTCCCCAGAATGCACCCTGTGAGCCGTTGGGGGTGATATTGAGAACGGTTTCCTGCGCCAGCGTGAGCGGGTTGTAACCCATTATCCATCCGGTATAGGGGCGGATGTCGCAGTGCGAAGTCCAAGTGAGATAAAGGACGCCGTCAGTTAGGAGCAGGGCGGAGCGCTCGGTGTATTGTGCGGGATCGAAGGTTACGTGGCCGCCGGAGCTGCCGTCGCCGGTTCCGGGATAGGTAGCCGTAATGGTGACCGGGCCGTTGTAGAGTTCCTTCCCGCTGGTGGCATCGAGAGCGTGCAGGCGCTGGTAGTAGTTGCCGGAGGAATCCATCGACATGGGGACGACGTAGATGACACCGTTTGTTCCAGCGGGACGAGCGATGGCGGGAGTCGCGGTGATGCCAATGTTGGGCGAAATGAACGAGCAGTTGCGATCGTCAGAAGGGGTTTCCCCGCGCCCGAGTGTAGTGACGTGCCACAGCAATGTGCCGGTATCGGCATCGAAGGCATAAACCGTATCGAGTTCGGTGGCAACGATCAGAAGGTTATGCGTAACGCCATCGACGGGGACTGCTGAAAGGTATAAGGGCTGGGCGTCCACGGGACCGTTTACGGTGAGAGTGAATAGTTTCCCGAAGGTGTTGTAGTTGACGTTGGCGGGTGTAAGTGTGGTTTCGTGGGAGTTGAGTCCGGTGCGGGCGTTGTTGTCGTGATAGGTGAGAACGTCCTGCGAGAATGAAACCGTGGTAGCCGTGATGAGAAGCAGGAGGAGGAGCGCAAGACGTCGGCAGGGCGCGAAACGATTTGTGCAGTTCAAAGCTCAGACTCCGAGTGCCTGATCAGCCGGGGGCCAGACTGAGATTTTTTTCTATCTAATATTTCGGGGGTGGACTTCTGGAAGGAGAGCGCGTGTTGCGAACTCTTCCGAACAACTTGGTTGGTGGATTATGGCAGAGTAACAATGGACGGGATAGAGACTTTGGGCTATGACGTTTTCTCTCTGTTTGGACAGTGGTTTGGAGAGGCTTGAGACTTAGTCGCGCGGACATGTAACCGGCGACGGGCTATGAGCCTGACGCCACGGCAGAGCGGAAAGAACAGCGGAAACAACATCGGACTTGGCATGGAACTCGGGAAATTGCTGATCTATCTCGGACTAGCGCTGACAGTCGCTGGAATTATAGTCGTGCTGCTGGCGCGGACGGACGTTCATCTGGGACGGCTGCCAGGTGATTTTATTTATCGCGGGAAGAACGCCACCGTGTATTTTCCGCTGGTGACTTCGGTGCTGGTGAGCGTCGTGCTTTCGGTTGTGCTCTATTTGGTGAGCCGCTGGCGTAAGTGACGATCTCCCTTGCGAGGCGAAGCGGCCTGGGATCCGTCAAGTAGATCGTTGCCAGCTGCCGCCGTCGCGGCTTGCCAGTTATTCGTAACGCAGGCTCTCTACTGGATCGAGTTGCGAGGCGCGTGCAGCGGGGACCGTGCCGAAGATGATTCCGACGACCGACGAAACGACGATCGCGATTATCGCCGAGAGGCCGGAGATGGGAATGCGATATTCGGTCAGGAAGCGCACGGAGTAAGGAATAGCCAGGCCGATGACGATGCCGACGAAACCTCCAATGAGGGAAATCAGAACCGCCTCGGAGAGGAACTGAAACCGAATTTCACGGTTGGTCGCGCCGATGGCTTTGCGGATTCCGATTTCGCGGATGCGGCTCGTTACAGTTGCCAGCATGATGTTCATGATGCCGATTCCGCTGACGATTAGGGTCACCATCGCCACCAGCAATAAAACCCACGTCAGGCCGGTCGCGATGCGATCAGCCATCGTCAGCAATGCCGTGAGATTTTCTACATCGTAGACTGACTCGGAGCGGTGCCTTGCCTGCAAGACTCGCTTGATCTGTGCCGTCGCCGGGATCACCATTGAAGGATCTTCCATCGAGAAATAAAGCAGCTTGACGGTGGGAATCTCCGTAAAATAGCGGCTTACAGAGTACGGAATCAGCATCGTGTTGTCGACGATTTCGGACTGGCCGAAGGTTTCGACCCGCTCCTTAAATGTTCCGATGATGGTGAAGGGCAGGCCGGTCAGTTTGATGACTTTTCCTACGGCACCCTGCGACGAACCGTAAATTTCGATCGCCATTTTTTCTGTGATAAGTCCAACCTTGTTGTGGGCGCGGGAATCTTCTTCGTCGAAAAACCTGCCTGCCGGAACTACCAGGTTGCGAACGCGGACGTATTCCGGCGAGACACCGAGAATGGTGACGTCTTTTTCTTTACCGTTGCCTACAGGCACGCGGTCGGAAAGTTGTGACACTGGCGAGGACGCAATGATGCCGGGAACTTCCTGGCGAACCGCCTGCAGGTCGTCGACTGTCAGCGGGTCGGGGTTGGAGTTGCTGATATGCGGCGCTCCTCCGAGGTATTCTGCCCAGACTTCGTTGGTGCCGATGGCTTGAATCTGGTTGAGGACGTACTGCTTGCCGGTCATTCCGATGGTGACCACGAGAATGAGCGAAGCGGTGCCGATAACCATACCCAGCGCCGTCAGGATGAAGCGGACTTTGTTGCTGCAAAATGTGTCGTAGGCGAAGTTGAGGATTTCGCCGATCGCCATTTTGGGGCGCAGGCGCTCGGGGACTAGGGCTGCTGCCATTAGCTAGATGCTACGTAGGGAACCGGGAAGCTGCAAGCGCCGAAGCGGCAAATTGTGGCAAAGTAAATGTCGCTGGTCCACGGGTCGTCCACTGGCACAAGAATTCATTACCGATCGGAGGTCAAAGCAATTCGAATTAATAAATATGAAACTCTGGGGACTCTACTGCTGCTGACCGCGGGCGCTCTGCTAGTGATGGGATACCATCCATGCGCCGAGGATGCCGAGCTTTATGTGCCGGGCGTGCAGAAGATTCTGCATCCGGAGCTTTTTCCCATGGGCCGTGAATTTTTCCTGTCACACGCCAGGCTGACTTTCTTTCCAAATCTCATTGCGCTTTTTCTGCGGGTTACGCATTTGCCTTTCGATTGGGGCGTTTTTTTGTGGCAGGTGCTTTCGATATTTCTGCTGTTGGCGGCTTGCTGGGAGTTGAGTGGATTGCTTTTTCCCACAGCACGGGCGCGTTGGGCCGGAGTTTGCCTGGTCGCCGCGCTGCTGACCATACCGGTTGCGGGAACCGCGCTTTACATTGTCGATCAGTACTTGAACCCGCGGAATCTGGCGGCTTTCGCGGCAGTATTCGCTGTCGTGCGCACGCTGGAGAAAAAATATTTGCGGAGTTTTTTGTGGATTGCCTTCACGGCGTGCCTGCATCCCCTGATGTGGGTCTTTCCGTTTGCGCTCTGCCTGTTGCTGGCAGGCATCGAGAAATTTGAAGATCGCTTACAGAGCGGAGTTACCGAGAAAACCGTGGGAGCGATTGCAGCGTTGCTGGTATTTCCCGGGATACCGCTCGCTCCGGTGCCTTCGCGCGCTTATCAGGAGGTCGCGAAGCTGCATGGTTATTTCTACATTCAGAGATGGGCCTGGTATGAGTGGCTGGGAGCGGTCGCGCCCCTGTTTTTATTCTGGTGGTTCGGTCGGCTCGCGCGGCGAAGGGAGGCGGCGTGTCGTGAACGAGTGTGCTGGGCCTTCGTGATTTATGGAGCGATGTTTCTATCTGCGTCTTTGGTGGTCGATTTACCCGTGCGTTTCGAGGTGTTGGCTAGGCTGCAGCCGATGCGCTCTTTGCACCTCATGTATATCGTTATGTTTCTGGTGATGGGCGGATTCGTCGGCGAGTGCGTTTTGCAGCAGCACGTATGGCGGTGGTTGTTGCTGTTTGTGCCTTTGAGCCTGGGAATGTTTTACGCGCAGCGGGCGCTGTTTCCGGCAAGTGCGCATTTGTGGCTGCCGGGGACGACGCCGAAGAATCCGTGGGCGCAGGCGTTTTTGTGGATTCGCGAGAATACTCCGGTAAATGCGCTGTTCGCCCTTGATCCGCAATATTCCCACATTGAGGGTGAGGATGAGGTTGGATTCCGCTGCGCGGCGCTCCGGAGCCGGCTCGCGGATTGGGACAAGGATAATGGCGCGGTGAGCATGTTTCCGCAACTGGGTGAGGAATGGTGGTCACAGGTGCAGGCGCAACGCGGCTGGAAAAGCTTTCAGCTTGAGGATTTCTTGCGATTGAAGAATCAATATGGGGTTGGGTGGGTGGTGCTGCAGCGGCCGGGAGTCGGAGGGATGGACTGTCCTTATTCGAATGCCGCCGTGCAGGTTTGCAAGCTTCCGTAGTGCGCCGTTACAACCACGCCGATCGTTCGATTGCGCATGAGCTTCGCGCCGCTCGGGCTCCGCTCACATGACACGGTCCAGGAGGACGGTGCAAACGATCACCGTTGCGCTGTATGCGCTGCGGCAGATCGGTCGGCGTAGTAGGTGGGGTCGTTGGCTTCCAGCTTGCGGCCGTTTTCGGTGAAGCGCGGGAGATGCAGCAGGCCGGCGCGTTGCATAGCGAATTGCAGCGTCGTCGCCAGTACGCCAAATCCGTATTTAACGCTGCGGCGGAAGTTGATCGACGAGGCCTCTTCGAAATACTTCGTGGGGCAGGAGACTTCGCCGATGCGAAAGCCGAAGTGGACGCACTGGGCCAGTATCTGATTGTCGAAGACGAAGTCGTCGGAATTTTCGAGCAGCGGAAGTTCGCAGAGAACTTTGCGGCTGAAGGCGCGGTATCCGGTGTGGTATTCGGAGAGCTTGACGCGCAGGAAAAGATTTTCGAAGGCCGTGAGGAAGCGGTTGGCGATGTATTTGTAGAGCGGCATGCCACCCAGGAGCGCGGTGCCTCCGATGATGCGGGAGCCGAGCACTACGTCGTAAACGTCGTAGGCGATCATGCTGGCCATCGCGGTCACTAACAGCGGCGTGTATTGATAGTCTGGGTGCACCATGATGACCACGTCGGCGCCCGCGTTCAGGGCTTCGCGGTAGCAGGTTTGCTGGTTGCGTCCATAGCCGTAGTTGCGGTCGTGCTGGAAGACGTGGAGATGGTGGTCTCGGGCCAATTCGCGGGCCACATCTACGGTGCGGTCAGAGCTGTTGTCATCGACGAGGATGCGGATGTCGACCAGCTCGGGCAGCTCGTTGAGAGTTGCCTCGAGAGTTTTCTCCGCGTTGTAGGCGGGCATGACTACCGCTATGCGCTTGCCGTTGATCATGGGCGGACCTCTTATGATACCTGAGAGCAACCCGTCAAACACGGCCCGAACCCGTTACTTCTGAGTCCTTTTGGGCCGGCATTGAAGCACCGAATCTGGTTCAACCGCATCCAATCGAGATGCGTGTTCTCGAGTGCGATCCGGCAAACCTTTCGCAAGGACCTCAGGCGTCTTCGCTGACCTTGTCAAACCTAAGTTGTAAGTTCTGTTTATCGCTGATTCTTTTTTTGCCGCTGGCTACGCAAGGGCATTCCACAGAATCGATGCTTCCATCCCCACGTGAGTACCGGCTCCGCTTCTATCACACTCACACGGGCGAGCGGTTGGATGTCGTCTATCGCCGCGGTGATCAATACATTCCCGAAGGGCTAGACCAACTCGACCATTTTCTCCGCGACCACCGCACGGGAGATGTGCGTCATTTTGATCCTCAGCTCTTCGACCTTCTCCGTGACCTGACCGCGGCGCTCGGCGATTCCGGCGGCGAGATCGATGTGATTTGCGGCTACCGCACACCCTGGAGCAACGAATTCCTGCGCACTCGCAGCCCGCACACGGGCGTGGCGCGGCACAGCCTGCATATGCAGGCTGAAGCGATCGACATTCGCTTACCAGGAGTTCCGACAGCAAAACTGCGTGATGCGGCGCTGCGTTTGCATCGCGGAGGAGTGGGCTACTATCGCAGTTCGGACTTTGTGCACGTCGACGTTGGACGTGTGCGCCAGTGGTAGTCGCTAATTACGCTCCAAGACGAAGAGAGCGCGGGGGGGAGCCCGGAGCGAACTTCTCTCCGCCGAATTCCCTAACAGGGAAAATTACGCCGCCTGCAGTAAAACCAATTGGCAAATGGGTGCATAGAGTAGAGTGTTTCTTCTCCCTATCCAAATGCAGTCTTGACATTTCTTTACTCAGGAGTATCGTTTATTCCGCCTAGCAGTGCGGTCCAGTCGGTGCAATGCTGACTGGGGGCATGGCTCCTTTACTGGGAGCTTTCGATTTCCAGATTTTTCGTTTCGGGCCCGTGGCGGGACTCTCCGAGAGGGGAATGCGGGCCGACCGCGAATTCTTGCCCGACGGCAGGCCGGGGGAGTTTCCAAGGGAGATGCCTTTCGATGTCCGTCGATCGCTTTTGATGAAGCGGATTGACTGCAATCGTCACTATGTTCTGAGGCTTGCAACGCGCTGTTATGGAGGACACCATGAAGATCCGAAAGTCCGTGCTATGTCGCGCCGCTCATCTTGTTTTGCTGTTGGTTTTGGCGGCGATGGGGTCTGCCGCTAATCTCTGGGCGGAAGAAGTTGCCGGCGACGCCTGCTCGGCGCCGACGATCGGAGCCGGTGCCCTGCCGGTGGGGAGTGCGACCGGTTGCGGCGTCATCATAACCGTCACAGCGAGTGGGGCCACGATCAGCCTGCCGATCAACGGAAATCCTTATGACGGCGACGATGACACATTGGTGGGAGTCATTAACAATTCCGGTCAATATCTGACTTCTATCACGCTTACGTCGTCTTCGACTGACATCTTCGGCTTCGATGGCGATGGGCCCTGTAACTACGCCCAATTTACGGACCCCGGAAAGGGGTCTACTGCCGATTGCTTTAACTATCCCGCTGGAGTTCCCGTCAACACCGACCCCGGCATTGATCCCTACGATTATCAGGGCCCGGACAATTCCTTCACCAACATTTCCAATGAGAATATGACCGGAACGGTTAGTTTCACGACTCCGATTCCAAATGGGGGAAGCACATGGTTTGCTTTGGAAGGTCCACCTTCGGGCATCTCGGGGATCGTGGTTTCTTCGGACACCCTAACTTTGACCGAGACCGGAATGGGCGCTGGCAGCGTCACGGACAATAGCTCCCCCACCATGTTGATCGACTGCACCGAGGCTGGCGAAGGGGCGCCGCAAACTGGCTCCTGTTCGGCAAGCTATGCTCCCGATGCGGTGGTCACGTTGACGGCCGCTCCCAACCTGTCTGCTCCTAATGGAGGACCATCCACATTCGGAGGCTGGGGCGGTGCCTGCGCCAGCTCTGGAACGAACCCGACCTGCACGTTGACCATGAGTTCGGCGCAAAACGTTACCGCGAGTTTCGCTGCGCCAGCCACGACCAACCCTGTGATTCCCACCACCTGTTCGGGCACAAATGTGACCGGGACGATCAATTACTGTCCCAACAATCCCAACCCCATTACTCCGCAAAATCCTTGCACTGACCCGAACGGGATCCAGTTCAGCGTTTCGATACCGGTAGTTTCGCAGCCGACGCAAGGTGAGGCTTGTTTAGCCCTCAGCGTCACCGCGACGGAAGTTTCGGGTAATGGCCTTTGCGTGGCGGGAGGCACCGGACAAAGCGGCACCGGACCCAGCAGTGCTTTCGATTGCCGTTTTGCAGATTTCTACAACTACGGCACCGACGCGACGACGGGAGAGACTGTTACGCCGCTGTGTTATCCCTATTCGAACGGGAATTGCGTCTTCTACACTCTGGCCTTGACTGGCGGAGGGGTTCCGAACCCGGAGCTGTATAGCGGCGGGGTCTACTGGCAGGTTGCATTCAACAAGGTCTTTGCGCCGCCGCTGGGATCGTATTGGTATGGCAGTTCACCGAGTATGCTCGACGATCCTGGCGAGGACGAGATACCGCCATTGCCTTGGGGGACCGATTGCAGCACACCCATGACAGACGATCCTGGTGGACCCCAGGGTACGTACTACTGCCAGTTCGATAACAACATTACGACCTTCTACGAACCGGGCGGTGGTAGCTTTGACCCGATCGGCGGAAAGACCGTACAAAGCAACGATGTCGTCGTGGCGTTCCTGCCCACGACCACGGGAAGCGGCTCTACGCAGACGCCGCCGGCGACGGTTGCTCCCGCAATCGCGGGCAATTGCATCAATGGATGCGCTCCACTCGGCGCTGCGTCTAATGGCGCAACCATTACCTTCAACGAGGGAACTGGAGGAACACTGCAGGTGCAGGTCACTGCCGGCTACCCAACTCCAACCCTGACCGCCGCTACCACGGGAACTACAACCGTCGCTACAGAGTCGGGGAACACGGTCACACTCGTGACGTCAACTGCGAGTTATGGATCCGAAGCCGTTACCGGAAATACTGTCATTGTGAGTGGCTGCACTCCGGTCGCCTACAATGGGACCTTTGCCATAGCGAGCGCTTCAGGTGGAACATCGCTGACCTACATCGACAGCACTACAGGCTTGGCTCCCGGAGTCGGTTGCCAGGCGCTCGTGCTGCCAAACGGGATGACGTTTAATGCGCCCACCGGTCTTGTCGCCGGAACGGCAGCAGATGGAACGGAGGGCAACTACGCCGTTAGCCTGACTGCCGGGAACGGGGTGCCTCCTTCGGCCACTCTCAATTACACCTTGACGGTGAATCCCGCAGGTACGCTGACCATCACCGCCAGCAGCCCCTCCATGACCTATGGTGGGGCTGTACCGGCCATCACACCAAGCTACATGGGATTTGTGAATGGAGACACACCAGGGAGCTTAACTACTCAGCCAACCTGCACGACCACAGCCACCAGCTCCAGTCCGGTGGGGAGCTCGCCCGCTAGTTCATGCATGGGAGCGGTGGATCCAAACTACAGCACGATCAAGTACGTGAATGGGACGGTGACGGTAACGCCGGCCCCGCTGACCATCATCGCCGGCAACGGCACGATGACTTATGGAGGAACGCCTCCGATCATCACTCCCACTTTCATGGGACTGGTAAACGGGGACAATGCCACAACCCTGGGCGTCACCTGTACGAGCAATGCGACCAGCACGAGTCCGGTGGGCAACAGCTACACCAGTTCGTGCTCGGCATCGGCAGGTACAAACTACTCAATTGCCTATGTATCCGGGACGGTATCGGTGACGCAGGCGCACCTGACCATTACCGCCAGCAGTGCAACGATGACCGACGGCGGAACCGTGCCAGTCATCACTCCGAGCTACAGCGGTTTTGTGAACGGCCAGGGTGCTTCGAACCTGACTACCCAGCCAACCTGCTCGACCACAGCGACGAGCGCGAGTGCGCCGGGCAGCTATCCCAGTTCCTGCACGGGAGCGGTGGACGCGAACTATGCGATCGCTTACGTCAGCGGCACGGTGACAGTGAGCGCTTTGCAAATCTCGCCAGGGAGTGTGAACTTTGGCAATTTGTACCTCTGGCAGCTCAGCGTTCAGTTCGTCACTCTGACCAACAAGGGAACAACGCCGATTACAATTTCGAGCATCAACACCGGGGCGCCTGGCAACGCCCTCACTGAATACGGCGATATCAGCTTCTGTCCTCCACTCATAAGATCCATGCCCGGCACGTTGCCTGCGGGGAAGAGTTGTGTGATCGGCGTTGGTATCCTGCCATTTCTGGATATCTTTAGCCCAACAGCCTCAACCGCCACGCTTACGATTACGGACAGTGCCGCAGGGAGCCCACAATCGGCGCTGATGACGGCTGTGGTGACCGACCCGCAGGCTTCGCTCTCGTCCGGTAATTTGAGCTTCGGAAATCAAAAGACGGGAACGACCAGCGCACCCCAGAAAGTAACGCTGACCAACTCAGGATTGACGTCGCTGCAACTTACAGGACTGACAATCAAGCCCACGGCGAATTTCTCCTTGGCAACCGGAACGACGTGCACGAACAGCACGATGCTCTCACCAGGAGGGACTTGCCTGATCTACGTGACCTTCACGCCAACCACGAAGGGCACGAAATACTCCGGCAGCGTGACGATTACGGACCTTGCACTGATCGGCACACAAACCATCTCGCTGTCGGGCACTGGAAACTGACAAGGACAAGGACAAGAACCGATGGCTCGCGCGCAGTGCGGCTGAATGAGCCCGCCACAGGCTCTTCCTTTCACGGGCTTCTTTTTTGAGAAGCTCGTGAATTGTATTTAGCAGGGAAAGTTCCGAGAGATTTAGCTGACGGCGTGGGCGTAGATCGCACTGAGATCGCTTCGCTTCACGATCCCATCCGTCTTCGCTTCACTCTTAATATCGTCCAGAATCTTGCGGGCTTGCGCGTAGTGTTCCGGGGCGTCGCCTGCCTTGCCGGAAAGTTCCAGATCACTCGCCATCAGATATTGGCTTTGGGCGAGCAGAGCCCTGAGGCCAAGCTTCTCGCTCCTGCTGAGAGCGGCCTCCAGTTCTTTTCTCGCCGGCTCGTAGCTCTTCAGGTTCGTGAGAGCTTCGGCATGGTAAATCGAACATTGCACCGATAGATATTTCGAACCCATACGGTCCGCGTCTTCTGACAGTTTAGCGAGTGAGCTTGCGGCCGATTGAAAGCGACCCTGCCGGACGGAGACTTTTGCGATGTTGAATTTCGCGACAAGAATCAGATCCAGATTGCTGGTTTGCGACGCTGTCTTCAGCGCCTGCTCGTAAAGGGCGGCTGCGCTCTGGTAGTCTCCGCGATAAAACGCGACATCGCCGTGGTAGCCCTCAATTTCCGCCTCTATAGCTTGATTCTTCAGCTCGTGCGCCACACTCATTGCTTCATCGAGACTCTTCTGCGCCTCCTCGTTTCGACCGACCTGTGCCAGCGCATTGCCGTAGTAGCCAAGAATTTCCGCCAGCCAGTAGCCCCGCTCCTGCAACTCGCGGATTGTCTTGAGCGCGTCCTCTTCTGCGCTCACGGCGGCGCCATAACGCCCCTGATAACCAAACAAAATACCCATGCTGGAGGACTCGAGGGCTGCGCCACGCTTGTCTCCCGTGCTTCGCCGCAGGTCGAGCGCGCGCAAGTATTGCTGCAGCGATTGGTCGTACTGTCCCATTTTGCTGGAAGTGTCGCCCAGATTGTGAAGAGCGTCGGCGATATTGCCCGGAACCTGGAGCTTTTCGCGAATTTGCAGGGCTTGCTGGAAATAGGTGAGCGCGTTCTGGTAGTCAGCCTTGAAAAAATACGCGTTGCCGATATTGTTTAATACCAATCCCTGGTTATTTTGGTTGCCAACGTCAATCTCGGATTGAAGCGATTGCTTAAACAATGCCAGCCCTTCGTCATAGCGGCCGTGATCGACGTAAAATTGACCCAGGTCGTTCAGAATGTCCCCGGTTCCAGCCTTGTCGCCGACTTCCTGCCACAAAGCCAGCGCCTCTTTATAGTCCTTGAGCGCATCGTCGGACTTGCCCAGCACATCTTCGGAAGAGGCTATCGCGTCCAGGCTCATCGCCATGCCCTTTTTCAGTCCGAGCTTGCGCTTGATTTCGAGCGACTCACGCAGATTGCGAAGAGCATCTTCATGCTTGTTGAGGGCGGCATAGGCTACCCCCACTGTCTGAAGAATCTGAGCTTTTTCTTCGTCGTTGCCGAATTCGACTGCCAGCGCCTGCGCGCGGGTCAAATATTCCAGGCCTTTTTGAGGGTTGCCACTATCGACTTCGGTCCGCCCGATCCCAAGTAAAGCGTCCACGCGCTTTGGATCGAGCGTCAGCAGCTTCGCATATTCCTCTCGGGCTTTATCGTATGCGCTCGACTTCTCATATAGCCCAGCCAGATCGAAGAGCACGTCAGCATTTTCGGGAGCAGCTTTGGCGAGATTGTCGTAGGCCTCGATGGCTTTAGGGTAGTCCCTCTGGATCTGATCGTGGCTCGCCTGAATCAGATACTTTTCTACTGCCGGAAGCTGGTCGCTCAACTCAACCGCTTTCCGGGAAGCGCTCTCGGCGTCGTCGTCCTGCCCAAGGCTGGCGTAGCTTTTCGCCAGCTCCGAGTAAGCCAGCGCGAACTGCGCATCCTCTTTTGTAGCGGCCTCGAACTTCTTGGCCGCATCGACGAAATTCCCCGCTCGGGCCAGTTGCAGCCCGTCGTCGTAATCGTGCATCGCCGCAAGAGAGTTAGTCGAGGGTTTGAAGGACTGCCCCTGGAGTTCTTTTACCGTGCTGCGGGACAAAGCCAGGTTCGAACGGATGTCGGCGGCGAGCAGATCGATGGCGCTGAGAATGTTATTCTCCGTCGCGGACTCGGCTAAGGTTGTATCACGGCCATGTTTCATGTCCTGGATCGTCGCGTCAATACGAATCTGATCTCCAAACCGTGTGTATCGGCCCCAGACAATATTGTCGGCATTGCTGAACTCAGCCAGGCGTTGCACCGTGGCAGAATCCAGTGCGGCGTCGGGAGATATGCGCAAATCCCGTAGGACTTGTCCCACGCGTTCGGGAGAAACAATACGGAGGTGAGATGACTGCCCAACGTCTGTACTCAATGTTTCCGCCAGGCTCGATCCCAGCCAGTTCAAACTTTGGTCAGCCGAAGCGTTGCGGAAAGGGAGGATTGCCAATGAAACGGCTGGCCCCGATGCGCTCTTCGTCGCTGAAGGCGAGAACAGCGGCCCGCGAAATACGTAGCCGACAATCAGTAGAAGAAGAATTGCCCCGACACCCGTGACCAGGGGCCAGTGAATCGTGCGTCCCCAGGGTTCGACGGCCGGTTGAAATCCTAACGTCGCTGCCGCGCTTTTGCCCTGCCACGCATCCAGATCGCGCAGCAGCTCAGTGGCGTTTTGATAACGCGCCGCAGGATCACGCTCCAGGCACTTGCTGACGATATTGCTTAGCGCGCGCGGAATTTTTCCATCGTGATCGGAGACCGGAACAGCTCGCTCCGAGTTGCGCTTGATCAAACTTGCCACTGCGCTTTCGGCATGAAACGGAGTTACCCCGGTCAGCATCTCGTAAAGAATCAAGCCCAGAGTAAAAAGGTCGGACCGTTGGTCGAGTTCCTTGGCCAGAGCCTGCTCCGGAGACATGTATTCCATTGTTCCGACCAAAGTTCCGGTCTGTGTCATGCCGTCGTTTCCGATAGTGCGTGCCAGACCGAAGTCCATGACCACAACCCGGCCGTTCTCTTCGCGCATGATGTTCTGCGGCTTCAGGTCCCGGTGGATCACGCCCACGCCGTGAGCAGCTTCCAGGGCGCGGCACACCTGTTGAATGATCTCGACGGCATCCTCTGGCGAGACTTTCTGCCTTTCTTTGATGAGGGCGCGCAGATCTTCGCCCTCGATAAACTCCATGGTGATGAACTTCACGCCCTCCGCATCGCCCAAATCGAAGATGCGGATCACATTTCTGTGAGTGACTTCACGCGCCAGCAACAGCTCCTGTTTGAATCGCGCCAATATCGAGGCATTCGAGGCCAATTCCGGACGGATCACCTTCAGAGCAATCGGGCGGTTCAATTCCCGGTCCATCGCCTTGTACACTGCTCCCATTCCGCCTTCACCCAGCAGCTTCAGTATTTCGTAGCGCCCAGCCAACACGTCGAACGGCTGAAAAATAACTCCGGGCTGAAAACGGGAATTTGCGCGAGCCACTGAGCCAACCGGGGGAGTTGCATCGACCTGGGTTGCGAGGGCATCCACAAGAGTCGCTTCTGGGTCGGTGACGCTGGGGAACGGGATTAGTGTGGCCTCAGGATCGACCGGAGGATGGGAGCCGGAACTTTCGCTTGTGACAGGAACGCTCACTCCCGCCTCATGGGCCGAGTTCGGCCGATCTTGGGGATCGGGCCGTGGATTCCGGTTGTGCATGGTTCGCCCTAGGCGGGGCCAGACGACGAAGCCCCAAAACGCGCCGCACTAGACTGTGCAAAAGTATATACCCGTTAAGCCCCAGTAAAGCCGAATTTGGGCGCGTCCCTCGCGCACATTCTCCAGTACGGAGGCATCCGGCAAGTCGCCGGCAGTAGATTTGTTCTGGGGGGAAATCCCTATGCTTCCCTCTACTGATCAGAAATAAGATGGCAGCAAGTGTAACGTTTGAGCGTTAAAACACACTACTCAATATACGTGCGGGCCGCTCCGTCGTACGAAAGCAGTGCATCGGGGGGTGGGAGATGTTTGTGCGGAAAGTTGCAGTACGCCTGAGAGCCAATTCGCTCAAGGAGTTTACGAGCCTCATGGAGTGTGAAATTCTTCCCTGGCTGCGAAAGCAGGAAGGTTTTCTCGATTTAATCACCTTGGCGGCGCCGGATGGCAGCGAAGTCGCCACGCTGAGTTTTTGGGAGTGCCAACGGGATGCCCAGGCTTACAACTCAATCGGTTATCCGCGGGCGCTGAAGATACTGGAAGGCCTTTTGGATGGAGGGCCTTACGTTAAGACATTTGAGGTTGTCGGCTCTACTTGCCCCATTGGTCTGCCGCCGAATTCGGGTAAAGGCCAGAGGCGCGTTCACGCGATAGGAATAGTTCCGGTTGGTGAATCGGCAGACATTACTTCGTCATGAGCAAAGCACCTCCATCCCTTTGAGCATTCAAAGTCGGTGCCGTCCGTCAAAACGTGTAATCGCCTGCTTGCGTAAATTATCGAGACTCTTCTCCCAGTTCCATGCAACCTTCTATCTAATTCTCACATTCGAGAAGTACGCATCGGTGGTTGAGTCTGCCCATAGGGCAACCTGCCATGGGTGACGCCCAGCTTCAGGTCATTCACAATCAACGCAGATTGTTCGGCACCGTTAACATAGAGGCGAGCCTGGACAGCGGTAACTACGATCTTTAGCTTGGTCCAAGCTCCACTCTCAACGTCGACGTAGGATTCATAGACTCCGGGTTCTTCCTTCCGCAATCGAAACCACGGATAATCGGGGAAGGAGACGTACTGCGTCGAGTGATTCCGCCGAAGCTGATCGCCTGCTCGTCCGTTGGTGGGACGAATGTAAAAGCATTCGTAATGCGAAGCACCCGGCTGCACCCGAAATGCAATGCCCACAAACCCGCGCGCATCCGACGGCGCTCCTGGTCTTGGTGACCCCGCGATTTCTGCCTCTATCACGCCATCCTTGAAGTCCGACGCTTTCAGAATTGCCAGCATCGTATCGTCACCGTTCTCAGCTTGTGGCACCGGCACTAACCGCAGCG